>Ga0190319_1000004_pt1 | contig 59728 bp, 74 predicted proteins | sample 48701145_MG_FD_165040 | JGI IMG/M metagenome (GOLD analysis project Ga0190319, IMG submission 165040) | Hydrothermal vent sediment bacterial communities from Southern Trench, Guaymas Basin, Mexico - 4870-11-4-5_MG | ecosystem: Environmental > Aquatic > Marine > Hydrothermal vents > Sediment ...
ATGCTTTTTGGATCCCCCGAGTAGGGTTGCCCGAATTGACACCCGTGGAGATGGGACCCCTATTCAGCGTCCTGGCTTCAGCCGTCGCTGGGCATGCCCCGTCTTTGAAGCAGGAAGCTTCTTGCGGGAGGTGGGGGTGGTTCACTGCTCAGCCGGACGTGGGAGTACAAAGAAACCAAACTTAGAATTGTGGCGGAGGACCAAAAGGCCATAGAGATCGCAATCAATGAGGCCTTGAGGGCTCGGCAGATAGTGGAAAGTTATGTTGCAAAATACCCTGAGTTCAGGTTCTCACTGGAGCCGATCGACTTGGGCGGGGAGCATCCGAGAGTCATAGAGCTGATGCTGGGTGCTGCCAAAAAAGCAGAAGTAGGTCCTTTTGCCGCAGTTGCGGGGGCCATTGCTGAAGTAGCCTGCGAGGCGGGATGGCAGAAGACTGGGAAAAGCATCGCTGTTGAGAACGGTGGCGATATCCAAGCCATGGGCTCCACCCAATTCACCGTCGGCATTTACGCTGGCTCCTCGCCCCTAAGCGGAGAGCTTGCTCTTAGGCTCAGGAAGAGTGACCTGCCCGCAGGAATTTGCACTAGCTCGGGAACCGTGGGGCACTCCCTGAGTTTTGGTTGGTCTGATGCTACGGTCGTCATAGCGGATCAAGCGAGTTTGGCAGATGCCTGCGCAACCGCAATTGGAAACGTCGTCCGAGGAGGAGACAGGGAGGCCGTGAAAAAAGGACTGGAGCTTGTCGATCAGATGGAGGGAATCAGAGGTGTTGTAATAATAAAGGGTAGCATCCTCGGGCTAAAGGGTAAAATACCTGAAATCTGCCCCTTGTCAGGTGCCGACCTTGAAGTTCTGGAATAGCTCACGGAGCAAGCACAGAACCGAGAAGGGGGTCACCATGCTCGTTTTGGGGTTATCCTTGCTGGGAGGGCTCTTTATCCTCGCATAAAACTCGCCAGCCTTCGAAACTATTTTCAGCTCATGGACGGTCGTCTCTATATCAGGATCTGCAAAAAGCTTCACCCTTACTTTATCGGGACCCGCCACCAAAGCCAGCGTTGCGGCTATGTTGAGAGAACGTGGGAACTTCCTGACGGCTAGGCGTGCGTCTCCCTCGAAGACTAGCTGCCTCTCCTCCACGCTCAGTCCTAAACTCTTCGGGTTCTTTGTAGATGTCAATTCCACTTCTTGAACCTCCGAGGCACTGAGGGCTTTAAGGGCATCTATCCCTCCGACTGCGCCAGAGGGTACTATCAAACGGGCACCCGTCCGACCCGAAATCGAAAGCAATTCCTGCAACAATTCCTGATCCAGGAGGGCACCCACGCTCAGGACCATCAGGTTTTTGCCCGAGCTGAGAACCCGAGAGGCATATTGACGCACGGCCTCGTGTGAAGCTGCCTCAATCACGAGCTGAACCGATTCGTCGTCCAAAATCTCATCCAGGTTGGACGCTACTTTGGGGGGTCTCGACAGGCGGGCACATAACTCCCTAGCCCTCTCCGGGCGCTTATCGTACACCCAAGAGAGCTCAATCCCTTCGACCAGTCCTCGATCGATGCCCCCTGCTATACTCTTGCCAACCGCACCACAGCCCACCAAAGCTATGCGCATCAAATTTTTAACTTAGCCTATATGAAACGAGGTTCGACGGACATGAGGCAAGAGCTTCTTTAACTTTCCAATTTCCCTATACCAACATCACCTCCCGGGACAATTTTTGGGAGCCTAGCTACAATTATAGCGGCTACAGAAACCCGCCGTTACTAGCATTGGACTTCGTCGACTATGGGTGCGTGCTTCCTCCACTCCTGGATGTCAGGGGTCCCTTGACATCAATGCCTCATGAAAGAAAGTCCGAAATCACCGCACCTGGGCCCAGGCCTGGGAGCTGTACTGGTCGCCAGGCCTCAATCACTTCATGCCTACGGTGAAGTATTTCTCCCTGCCTTTGGAGATTTTGACCTTCATGTTCAGGGTAAGGGGGTGGATGTCGAGGAAGTTTCGAAATTGGCTAGGGAATTGCAGGAGCTGAGACCCTTCTTCGAGAAAGTAACTAAGTGGTTTAAAGTGGTTTGAAGTAGCTTTCCCTCTGGAAGAACGTTCTGCGTGCCGCGAGGTGGGGTCGCTGGGATTCGAACCCAGGTCACCGGCTCCCAAAGCCGGCAGGATAGACCAGGCTACCCCACGACCCCATCCCGAACGATACCGGCTGAACTATAACTCCTTCCTACTCAGTGCAGACTTGCCAGGGGATTCTTCTACTTCAACTTCGATGACACGGATGTTACTGGGGAGTTTGGGGGCGATCTGGTGCAGCAGGTAGTTCGCCAGTTCTTCTGCCGTTACCTCTCTAAGCGGGAGAATCATGACATCCGAGACCGGGAAGACGAACCTCTTGCCGGGCACTTTCACTTCGATTTCATCGCCCGACTGCTGGATGGAGACCTGCGGGTTCATGGAGGGCAAAAGAACCTTGTGATCCAGTTTACCGCACTCGCTCGAAACAACTTCGTTCAGTTTGAGGAAATCCATGAGCATCCCCCTCTCCCCCACTTCCCCCTCCAACCTCACCGTTACCAGCCAGTTATGGCCGTGGAGGTGCTCACACTTCTCATGGGAGACCAGGAAGTGGGCTCCGCTGAAGTGAAGACCCCTAACCGAGAGCCTCATGGCAATCCCATAAATTTGTGCAGCTGAGGTAAAACCCGGACATCCAGCCCGCTTGATGCCGCCAGCTGGGACCACCAGAGCAGCTTTTGGGGAGAAGGTGGCTTGATCCCTCTTATCGGAGTGACTGGCTGAAGAACTATCCGCACGCCTGTCCGCGCCAGCAAAGAAAAGATCTCCCTGAGACTTTTCTCCTCAGTCGAGTCCAAGAGCACAATCTTAGCGAAGGTATCAACCCCACTTTCCATTGCCACCCGGATACAGTCTACCTCCCGCAGAAACAAGTCCCTCCACTCACTCCTCGGCACCGCACGGTGATCTGGGAGTTTCACGTCTATGGAGACGTAATCCAGTTTGTCCACCACTTCCCTGAGTTTAACCACGCTTACCCCAGCCGTCTCGAGATAGGTTCTAAATCCGTTAGACTTCAAGGACACGAGGATTTCCGGGAGCAGGGGGCTCGTGAGCGGTTCACCCCCAGTTACGGAGACGCTGTGCAGGTCCGGCGTCCTCAGGCTACGAACATAGCTCAAGATCCTCCGGACTGGCATTGGATTCTTCACCCTCTGGAACTTCCCGGAGCCGGGGGAGGTTTCCACCCTGCAGAACTCAGAGGGCTTCCAGAGCTGGCTTGTGTCACAGTAGATACACCTAAGGGGGCAGCCTGAAAGCCTGATGAAGATTTGCCTCCTACCGGCCAGCAGGCCCTCACCCTGAAGGGAGCTGAAGATCTCCGCGGGATAACTCATCATTTTATGACGGAGGCAGCTCATCTATGATGCTATCCCCCCTGGCCCGGCAGAAGATCCAAGAGATGTTACTGGATGATGTCGGGTTTGGTGATCTGGCGAGTAAGGGTGTGAGCAAAAAAATCAAAGCCTGCATCTTCGCGAAGAGCGGAGGCATCCTTGCGGGTACTGAGGAAGCTCAATATGCTTTTACCCTGGTTGGTGCCGATGCCCGAATCCTAAAGCAGGACGGGAGCAAGCTCAGAGGAGGGGAGCGTATCATAATTGTGAGAGGACGGGCCGCGGATGTGTTCTCGGCTGAGCGCGTCGCCCTGAACTTGCTGATGTGGATGAGCGGCATCGCCACCACCACCGCCCAGATGGTTGAGCTAGCAAAACAGACTCATCCCGGGGTCATCATAGCATCAACAAGAAAGACCATCCTCCCCATTTTCGATAAGAAGGCTGTAGAAATTGGAGGAGGAGACCCCCACAGGCTGAGGCTGGATGACTGCATGCTTCTCAAATCTAACCAGATAAAGATCCTCGGAGGAATAGAGAAGGCTTTAAAACTTTCTAAATGCAGCTTCACCAAGAAGATAGAGGTGGAGGCTGAAACGCCGAGGGAGGCTGTCGAAGCAGCTAGGCTAGGGGCGGACATAGTCATGCTTGATAACTTCTCCGTTGAGGATGTCAGAAAAACCGTTCAGATGCTGGAAAGGGAAGGGCTCAGGGACAAGATAATATTGGAGATCTCCGGAGGGGTGAATCCGTCGAACGTGAGGGAATACGCAGAGCTAAAACCTGATGTCATATCCTCCAGCTACATGACCATGCGTCCATCGCCCGTGGACTTTTCGCTGGAGGTTTTATAAAAGAAGCATATTGCACGATGGAGCAACTGACCCCCGATGAGAGGAAGGTTTACGAGACGATGAAGCGCCTAGGGGCTACAAATCCCAACACCCTGAAGACCGCCGACGACATAGCCAGGACGGCCGCTCTTCCCAAGGGCAGGGTTAACAATGCCCTGATTTCCTTGGTCAACAAGAAGATCGCCAAAAGGGTTGCTAGAGAGAAGGCGGCCGGCTACTACCTCCTCAAGTGACTTGGCGGCCCAAATTTGAAATCCCTAGGCGTTCAGTTTAGTTGTGAAAAGGTCCGGCATAGCTGAACTACCGCTCCACGGAGGGAAGTGCCCACCCTGGCTTTTCAGTCGGATGAAAAGGCTAGGCAGAGCCATAACGCAGATTATAGTCGATCAATTCGGTGTGAAGGAGTTCATCAGGCGGATGGGGGATCCCTTCTTCCTGCAATCCCTGGGCTGTGCCCTAGGTTACGACTGGCACTCCAGCGGGCTCACGACTGTTACCTTGGGGGCGCTGAAGGAAGGGCTGGATCCCAGCCTGGGTGTCGTTATATGCGGCGGGAAAGGAAAGGTCTCCAAGCGAACACCGGAGGAGATAAAGAGGACATCGGAAGTCTTTTCCTTTTCAGACTCCAGAATTAGAGAGCTCCAATACGCGAGCAGGATGGTGGCCAAGGTGGACAACGCATGCGTCCAAGACGGTTACCAGCTCTACCACCACTGCTTCATCCTGGCGGAGAATGGGAGCTGGGCCGTGGTCCAGCAGGGGATGAGAGAATACTGGGCTAGGAGATACCACTGGGTTTCCGAGGGGCTTACAAGTTTCGTACGAGAGCCCCATTCCAGCATCATAGGGGAGAGAGTGGAGCAAGCTGTTCTCGACATGACCGCCAGAGAGAGCGAGGGGGCCCGGAGAAGGAGTGTTGAACTCACACGGGAAGATCCAAAGAACTTGAGATACTATTTGCTCGAGGCAACCCAGCGGACCCTGGACGATTATCTGTCCAGAACCCCTCCAGCTAGGCTCTTCATGCCCAGGGATCACTGGGTAAAGGAGCTCTGCCGGGGCACCCTAGCCACCTTGGAAAAAATCAACAAGCTGAGCCCAAAGGACTACGAGGAGCTGGTCGCCATCGAAGGCGTAGGGCCCAAAACCATCAGGGCACTAGCTCTGCTATCGGACCTCATCTTTGGAAAACCTCCTTCCTGGAGGGACCCTGTCAAGTATTCATTCACAGTGGGCGGGAAAGATGGAGTTCCTCATCCCGTGGATCTCAAGTGTTACGATGAAACAATTCAGTTCCTACAGCTCACCCTAAAAGAAGCCATGGTGGATCGGGAGGAGAAGTTAAAAGCCCTCCGCAGGCTTGCTAGGTTGATGGAATCCCGAAATCCCTAAATCGATTCTAACAAATTTTTTGGATCCCGCGGTAACTCAGCCTGGTAGAGTGGCCGGCTGTAGACCTGGGGCGGAAACCGGCATGTCGGGGGTTCAAATCCCTCCCGCGGGACCCTGCAAAAGTGTCCAGATGGTCTCATAGCCATTTCTTCCAAGGCCCCGTTCTCTCTCAGCGCCCTTTCCACGAGGTCTAGGACTAGCTCGACCTCTGAACCACGCACTCCACCAGCTCGTCCTCCCTCCGCCTGATTTCCTCGATCCAACTGCCTCCCGATCCGATTGTAGCGAGGAAGGGGGCATCCTTGGGGTTCGCATCCCTTGGGTGCTCCCCGCATCTGCCTTCCACATCCTCCCAGAGGGTGAAGTAGGGGGACACCTTGTCTTGGTTCAACCGAAACAGATTCTGCTGATCTCGGTAAGCACTAAGCCCTTTCACCAGGTATTGAAAAGTGGCTAGTGGAAGCTTTCTAACTTTTTACTTACCGTTTGCGCTCTCTGGGAGAGCACTCTCCTGGTTTCGTCTTCGTCCCTCGGTTTGGTCTTGTAAAGTGGCGGCCACAACGCGACACAGAGTATCCAAAACAGAACCCCAATCATTAGCCCATTTTTGATCCCTTCTGCTTCTATCAAGATCCCTCCTATTACTGGTCCTACGCCCCTTCCCAACAAATCGGTCGAGAGATTCAATGCGTTTAATGTTCCCCTGATCTCAGGTAAGTTCAGGTTCTGGACCATGGCGTAGGTGTTGGGATAGGCGATGCCCGCGAGAACGCCTCCAAAGAAATACAGATCAAATATCCAACCTGCGGGTTTCCACCACAAATAATCCCAAACGAATTGCCAAATGAGAGGAAAGAATTCGCCTTCTTGGGGTCCGGTATATGGGGGGAGATCGCAAGAGATCGCGGCTAACAAAAGCAACATCCCCGCAGAAATTCCAAATATAGAAAGGGATATCCTACCCGTCCTGTATCTTCTCTCCAACTTATCTCCCAAATAACCTCCAAGCAGCGTGCCAAGAGCGCATCCTATCCAAAAAGCTACTGAGAAAACGGTTGCTAGAAGAATTGGCATACCCGCGGTTCGATGGAAGAAAGTTATGAGCCATATGTTCAGGATTCCCCAGGGTACGCACCCGGGGATGCTTTGAAGAATGATGAATATGTTAGACCTCTTCTGCAAGACTTGCTTGATGTCCTCTATGCTTATCCTGTATTCGTACTTAACCTCTCCTTTCTCGATGAGATCTTTGAACTCCGGCTCAGCCGCAGCTCTCTCAGGCTCTTTGAGCAGGAAGTAAAACAATGCTACCGCAATGAAACCGGCCAACCCGATCACGCGGAAGGGAAATCTCCATCCGAGAGTGGGACCATACAACGCTCCTAAGGCCCCGCCTGCAGCACCCCCTACGCCCGGCAGGATTCCCAACCAAGCGTATACTTTGCCTCTCTCTTTTGGGGGAAAATAATCTGCCACCATGGCGAAGGCTATGGGGAAGAAGCTTCCCAATCCTATGCCAGTGAAAGCTCTAACTACCAGCAAGGAATAAAAAGATCCGGCCAAAGACGTCCCATATGCAAAAGCGCTCCATAGCAGTGCTCCGATTAGCATCAATTTCTTTCTCGAATACTTGTCGGAGAGGTAGCCGAAAACTAACATAGATATCCCCATCAACACGGTGTAGATCGAACACACGAGCCCCATGGCAGGATCGCTTACCCCAAGATCCTCCGTGATCAAGGGAATAAGAGGGGCTAAAGCAGCTTGATCAGCATAGTTGAGTCCGCCTAGAACGATTATAAGCACTATAGATACCAGAACTTCCGTTCGCAAATGTATCCTCAATTTCATAAAAAGGGTGATAATTATGGTAAATAGCTGTTTTTCGCCCTGCTTTAAATCCTGCGAGGGTTGATACACCCCGTAAGCCAGTGGTGGATCCTCTCATCCGGAATCAGGAGAGATTTTTAAGACTGAAATATGGCAATATGTCGAACTAAGGTCGACTCGTCAATCCCGAAGGTGTTTTATCCTTCTCTTTCGGATTTGGGCGCTTCTACTAAACGTCTTCCCGGCACCTGATCATTTCCACGTTCTTAGAATAGGCCAGCGTATTTCAATAGGACGACAAAGAAAGCTACCCCACCTAAAGAACTTAAACCTTTGTTTACAACCCGACTCTCGGACCTGCAGAGACGCAATGCTATCCTGTAACCTGAAAATGGCCAGAAAGGCTTGAGTTCTTGATATGTAAAAATGTCTCCCAATATGTGCAGCGTAATCGCACCAAAAGCAGAAATGAAACCTATTTGCCAGTCCCAACCCGCATAATCGAAAAGAATTGCGAAAACGATGCCAGAAATTATACCAAAAAACAGTGTGTGCGTGGGACCCCGATGTTCCACGAAACACAAGCGTAGGTCGATGTCGGGGAGAGAAGACAGAGCAACTATGAGCATGCATATAATAATTGCCTTATCATTCACCCAATCAAAGGTTATCATAAGAAATGAAAGGATGGTCAACGAGAGACCAGCATGACCCCCAGAGTGCATCAAAACTTGTGTAACAAGGTCTTGTGATTCTTTCCAATCCTTGCAGGGTCTCCGTCATGTATTTCTTTAATTGATAATAAAGATGGAAGAAGAACTAAAGAGACAAATTGTTAACACATGCAAGGCGCTATACGAGCTAGGACTTATCTCAAACAGGAGTGGGAACGTGAGTGGCAGGCTAGAAGGTTCAGAACATTTCTGGATCACGCCTACAAGAATGTGTAAACCCGAACTGACTCCCGAACTCTTGGTCAAATTGGATCTCCAAGGGAGAATCATCGAGGGAAAGGTCTCCCCATCTAGAGAAAAACTCATGCACGCTAGGATCTATCAGACTAAGAAAGAGATAAATGCAGTAGTACACGCACACAATCCGCTCGTTCTAGCCCTGGTCGCATCTGGGATCCCTTTCTGTCCAGAAACTGTGGAGGCAAAGCTGAATATCAACCCCACACTCGTATCACCTAAACCTCCTGGATCTCCAGAACTTGCTGAGGTGGTCTCAAACGCGGTCCAGGAAGACTACAACCTCGTAATCATACCTCGACATGGTGTGATAGCTGTAGGACAGGATCTGCTCGAAGCCAGAGCCATAGCTGAGACTGCTGAGATGGAGGCCAAGTTTTTGCTGGTGTTTACCCTGCTCAAAAAAATGAGATATGTGGACTACTGACGTAGAATGAGGCTGTACATCGTCCAGCACGCACATGCTAAGTCAGAGGAGGAGGATCCCTCTCGTCCCCTGTCAGAAAAAGGCTGGAAGGACTTGGAAAGAGTCGGAAGGGTGATACGAGAGTATGGCCCTCGGCCATCGAAAATCCTCCATAGTGGGAAGCTTAGAGCAAAACAAACAGCAGAATACTTCCAGAAAATCATAGGACCGTTGCCGGTGATCGAGCAAGGGGGATTGAATCCTAATGATGATCCCAAAATCGCTCTTGAGCTAATTCAAAAGGAGGAAGAAGAACTCATGATTGTGGGGCACATGCCCCACCTAGGAAAACTGGTCGGACTACTGGTTACGGGTAATCCCGAACAGAATCCGGTAAACTTCGTACCGGGGATCTTCATATGTTTGGAGAAAACTGATAAGGTATGGAAAATCTCATGGGTCGTGAGACCCAAGACAGAGTAACCTCAAAAATACAAGTTGGATAAGCTAAGACCTCCGACGGAAGCCCAGTCCCTCCAGGACTACTTGGATCAAATCTTTCGGCGACACTGAAAGACAAACATTCAATAGCACTCCCTGTGGATCACGCACTAGCTTTCCCCTAACTGGGTAAAGCTCCACTTTCACCTTCTGTTCCTCCACCTCAAACATACTCGGATCTATCAGGTAGGCTACTGCTACCACATCGTGTAAGTTGACGGACCCCTGCCTGCCCAACATGAAATCGAGCATATGAGAGACCAACCTAGCGGGGGGAGTCTCGGGCTCCAGCTCCTCCAAGAGAGCCCGGGTGAATGCCAGCTTTGGATCTGCCGTTACATCGAGAGGGATTAGAGTTATCGGGATCCCTGACTCAAGGACTATCTTAGCCGCCTCCGGGTCGACGTAAAAGTTGAACTCGCTGTCTGCCGTTACGTTGCCACAACCCCAAGGTTTCAGATGCAGTGCCCCTCCCATGATGATCACCTCTCTCAGGGCACTGGAGAGATTAGGGATCGAGAGGAGTGCCACCGCAACGTTCGTGAGCGGGCCTGTGCAAATGGCTTTGTGAGGAGGGTACCTCCAGAGCTCTAAGAAATGCACAGGCTCAGCCTCGGGCTCTGGAAGTCCGCACTCCCCGAGTCCATCCTCACCATGTACCTCCCGGCATGTATGCAACTCTCTAACTAGCGGTTTGGGCATCCCCATCCCCACTGGGATGTCCAGCCTGCCCATATACCCCAAGACCCTGAGCGCGTTTTTCGTGGTCTGCTGGACCTCCACGTTTCCAGCAACGGTTGTTATTCCGTCTACCTGCACATCCCTGCTCAGCGCTAGGAGCAGGGCTACGGCGTCATCTATCCCAGGATCCATGTCCCAGATCATCAGAGGGGTGTCAGCAGCAGCAGGCCAGAAAGGACGGGAAGGAGAAGGTTATCGCTCATCTGGAGAGGGAGGGACTCGAAAACCATTATTGACAAAGCCACCACTCCTGCCGTGAGAGGCGAAAAGCCGAATATGAAAACGACAGAAAACGTGACAACAAAGGCCGCTAAAGATCCTTCAAGAGATTTTATGGGATTGTGGCTCCACCTGTACCAGCCATATCTACGTCCACAGAACGCCGCTGCCGGATCGGCTAAGGCCAAGATGAATAAAGAGGTCAAGGCTACTCTGTAAGGCAGTGCAATGAACACTAGAAGGAGGCCGAACACCGCGAAGAAGCCTGCCATGTAGAGCTTGAACTCCTCAGCCTGCCGGAATGCCCTGCTGAATGCTTGGTGAACCAGATGAACCAAAAAATCTGTTATCTTTTTCTCTTTCAGCAAAGCGAAAAGATCACCAATGCGGAATTGCCTTGCCGGTTTGGGGTGGGTCACTCTGATTGTTTCAACGAAAATGAATGCGACCGTGACAAAGGAGAGACATAGAAAACCAAAATCCGGATGTACAAAAAAGGATGCACCCAAGACAACAAAAACGAGGAAATGATAAAGAGAGCGATAGGAGCTTGGCTTTATCTTAAACGAGAAATGGTATGCAGTTAAAGCTAGGGCGACGGCAAGAACTCCAAAAATGGCAAGAGAAAACATATTTTCAATCAGGAGGTCGCGAATCCAGAAACAGTCCGAGAGGTAGGAGAATAGATCGAAACGATAACACGCCATCACCACAAAGAAACCAAAAGAAGGAGAAAGAATCTTAGCCCACCCGTGGATCTTTCTTTTTAGTAGGTAGTACGTACCGAGGACCAGCGAAACGAAGATTATCCACATCCCACCAACTCGAAACGCTGTGGGGGAAATCATCAAACGTAATAACCGCAATTAAATAGCTCTAATTTGGTTGGTTAAGCGACTCAGTCCAGTCTAAGAGTACGCCGGGGGTGGGATTTGAACCCACGAGGCCCCAACGGGCCACACGCTCTCCAGGCGTGCGCCTTACCTGGCTAGGCTACCCCGGCATCAAATAATTGGTTATCCGGACTACTTCCATTTTCTTGGGTAGGTCCCGGGCTGCATGATGACCCTGATCGGCTTGGCCACGAGACCCCTATCAGCCTCAACAATTTGCCTGGATGTCATCTGAGCCTCCATCAAGGCGACTAGCTCCCCCTTGAGCGTCATTACCGCAACCATATTTCCCACCGATATCCCGGTCTCAACCGAGAGCACACCCGGAGCGGCAAGGCTTGCACCGTGGCAGATCGCGTCCACCGCACCATCTCGGATGACGATCTTTGGCAAATGCCTGACAGCTGCTTCTACCGGTAGGATAACCTTTTTTATCATATCTTCCCTCCCGTTTTCCCTCCAGAAGGCGAAAGCATCCATCACGTCGTGGAGGGTCACCAACGACTCCTCTTCACTGAAAGGGCCGCTTTTGGTTCTTCTGAGCTCCAGCATGTGCGCCCCACACCCCAAAGCCTCTCCCATATCAAAAACGAGTTTTCTCACGTATGTTCCCGCTTGGCAGCCTATCCTCAAAAGGACATCTTTTCCCTCCTTTTCGAGGAGCTCGATGAAATGCACCTTCCGCCTTCTAACCTGCCTCTTGACAGCGGATCTGAGTGGAGGTCGCTGGAAGATTTCCCCAGTGAACTCTTGGATGATCTCTAGAAGTCTGGGTTCCGGCACTTGAGAGTGCAAATGTACCAAACAAATGTATTCTTTATCGGCATTTGAGAGAGCCTGCAGAACCTTTGTGGACTCCTCGAGGGCAACGGGCAAGACACCTGAAACCTTCGGATCCAGCGTCCCCGCATGCCCAGCTCGGGATACTTGGGTTATCCTCTTGATCCATGCTACCACTTCATGGGAGGTTGGACCCCTAGGCTTGTCCAAGTTCAGAAATCCATAACGGAGGTGCAAGGAGAGAGGTCTGCTCTCCGGAGGATACCCGTAGGCTGGGTCGGTGATGTCCTCTGCTCGAATGAGGATCTCCCTTTCGTCCTTCAAATTAATCCCGCTTCTTCAAAAGCTTTTTTGAGTGCTTCCTCCGTCTCCTCCCTGATTTCGAGTTTAACCGGAGTCGGTTCCAAGTGATCGATGTTGCATCTCCTCTTTTTCACTTTCGGGCCCCAAACCACGACAAAATTATCATCCAGAATCTCCAAGATAACACATTTCCTGCCTGCCTCTCTGCCAGCCGTTTTTACACAGACCCTACCCCTTTCTATCATCCAAAATCATTTCGATTAGGCTCCCAATAATCTCCTTGACTTGGTCCTCGGTGAAGCGATCTGTGTTCACCACGAGATCGAACACTGAGTGATTCTCCAAGTCAATGTTATACAATTTCTTGAACCTCCTAGCCTCGCTCCTCTCTCTCACAAGAGTTTCCGACAGAACTTCTTCCCTCCTCCTGCCCTCTCTTTTAGCAATCCTCTGCACTCTCGCCTCAAGAGGGGCCACCAGCAGTATCTTGAAATCTGCGTCCACCAACCAAGCTGCTAGCCTGGAATCTAGCACTACTTGGCCCTTTCTTGCCTCCTCTTGCATCCTTCGGTCTATCTCCAGATCTATTTGGGGATGTTCCTCGGCATACCGACTGAATTCTTCCAATGACATGCCCCTTTCTTTAGCCATCTGCCTGAATATGTCACCGGAACAAACGTATCTCAGCCCTATCTTTTTGGCCAAATACCGAGCAACAGAAGTCTTACCCGAACCGTGAGGGCCGCTTATGGCTATTACGACCATTCCCGTCTCACACGTTCTCTGAACAGCTCTCGGGCGCACTGGGCACAAAGATAACCGCCGTATGGACGTGTTGGTCTTTTGCAAGACTTCGGAAGCTTTCGTGAAAATGACGTCCCTGCCAAGGGCTTTTTGCATCTTGCACACCTGGGTGTCCCAGGTTTTTTCTTGACTCTTCTAACTACGAGACGGCCCCCGGGTGTTCTAACCAATTTCCAGCTTCCGGTACGCCTAGCCATCAATCTCCTATGAGCAGCTTACGCCAAAAAGCTGTGGTCGCAGCCGAAGTAAAGAGGAGCCAACTCAAGACCCCACACGAAGTCCAATAACCCCATAGGGGGAGTGAGATACCAAAGGGAAGCCACGCTATTATCCAGCCCGAGTAGACGGAGGCGAGCACAAAGTACAGAGCTGCAAAAACAGGGAGAAAGAGGAACGACCTCAGTTGAGAGGAGAAAAGCTCGCCGTGCAATGGGGCCAATCTTGTTGACCACTCCTGGGTAAGTTTGTGTATTTCTTTGAAGTCCTTCCTCCTCCTAGCCTCCTTCAGGCGACGGCTCCACTCACTCAGCTCGCGTTTGATCTGCTTGATTCTGTTCCAGTCAACAGTGCTCTTGAGAATCCAAACATAGATGAAATTGGAAAGAAACGATATCAGCAAGACTAGGGGGGGAGAGTGAGCAAACACGGCGGGTAGTGGCGCCCCGACCTGCTCAGTAGCTTTCTGTACACTTCTCCTGAGGGCATGGCAATTCCCCTCGCTAGGAGCTGCTGAGACATTGTCGAACCTCTCCCTCAAGAGAGATGCCAAGTTTTCGTCAAAATTTTCAACATCCAGCTTGTCAAACAAATCCTTTGCTGACCTTAAGAGAGAAGAAGCGCTCTGATCGTCTCCATGCCTGAGACACCATATGGCACAATCTATTTTGTACAGGGTTTCTTTCGTCGTCTTGGATCTGCCCGACGGCTGTCCCCAAATTGACGCATAAGCGAGAATTGTAACCAGCATCAGAATGCAGAGAATGACTGCTAACCGCATTCACTCACCTAGCAATCTTCTCACAGCTGGGAACATCTCGGCCACTCGCTGTCGGGAGATTTCTTGGTAGTAGTTCTGCGCTATGCTGACTGCCAGTAAAATTCCTGTACCGCTAGCCAATGCTCCCAAAAAGTCTCCCATCGCAGAGAGCAATGCTACTATAATGCCGCTCAGAATCGTCACACCTATCAGGTATTTGGTCAACTGCTCTTCTATAGTACGGACATTTCTGCGGAACCCTGGTATGAAGAGGTCTGCATCTGCCAGCTGCTCCGCTATGTCTCTCGGTCCCATCCCGGCCAGATAGACCCAAGCCCACGAAAAGCCGACGCACAATGGCACAAAGATCGCCACGTAAATCAGGGCGCGGAGGGGGTCTATCATCACTTCCTGCGGGTTTCTGGGCGGGGTTACGAAGTCGCTTAAACCGGAAAGGGAGGGAAACATGACACCTAGGAGACGTATGTTGGCAAAAACTGCCACTGCGAGGATCACTGGGATGACATTCGTGTAGAGGAGACTTATCGGGTACCGACCTCGGAGCCCGAACCTCCCATATGCCAATGGCACTTCCACTCTTATGTTGTTCAGGTAAAGGACGAGTAAGAATATGAGAACCGTGAAGAAAAAGCCTAACATGTTAGGCATGCCAACTCGTAAGAGCGCATCCCCCACGCCCCTTCCAGATGTGACCGCATGTACAAAGTTGGGTAGGGCTCCGACATACTGTCCCCCCTGCTTGAAAGGTGAGAAGGCTTGCCAGCATACCTCCATCGAAACGCCAGCTAAAATGAAGAGGCTTATGCCACTCCCAAATCCATACTTCGACACCAGCTCATCCAAGTAAAGAACTATAACGGCTCCCATCGTGAGCTGGAAGATCAAGAAGAGCTGGCAGGTAAAAGGGAGGGGGGGGATCTGCCCCTCTTGGGTTCGGGGATTATACCATCCTCCCAGCACGAGCATCGTTGCCTCAAACAGGGCCATCACGATGGCTAGACCCTTCTGCAGGCTAGTAAAAAGGGCTCTATCCTCACTCTCCCTAAGATCGAGATTGATTATCTTGCTCCCCACGAGCAACTGGAGAATTATACCTGCTGTCACAATGGGGCCGATGCCCAGCTCCACGATCGTCCCGCGATAGCTGGCAAAAATGTACCGGAGATTCTGGAAAATGTCGACCGCCGACTCCCCGCCGTACAATGGGATCTGAGTCATGCAAAGGAAGATAACAAGAGCGAGTATGGTCCAGAAGAACCTCTCCCGAAAACTCACGTGACGTTTGGGGACACGAATTTCAGGTAGTAGCCTTAGAAGTGGCCTGAGGGCGTAAGCTTTCGACTTAGGTTTCTCCTCCTTCAACACCACCACCCGCCGCTTTTAGTTTCTCGGCCGCTTTAGCAGAGACTTTTCCTCCCCACACAACAATAGGCTTGGTTACCTTCCCAGATCCCAGAAGCTTATCGATCCCTAATCTAGAAAGATCAACATGGTATACCCCTTCTTTCACCTCGACCTGACCGGCTGACACTAATCGCTCTAGGCTTTCCTCTAGCTCACTAAGGTTAATTATTGCTAGCTCTTTCTTAGGATGATAGAATCCGTGCTTACCAAAATAGTCGGGCATGCGGTGGACAACATACGTCCATTTTTGCTTGTGTCCACCTGCCATACCTTTTCCCCCCTTCTCACCGCTCCCTCTCCCTCTTTTAGCCGAACCCCTCCCACAAGTTCTAGAACCCCTGAACTTTCGCTTCTTCTTAAAACGAACGGTCATTGCTTAGATCATTCTGAGTAGAAGATCATTTATTGCCTTTCCCCGGTAGCCCAGATCTCCACCATGCCCAAATGGGCGCTTTATGGACTTTAGCCCTTTTCTAGGGGGATGCAACCTGAAAACCTTTTTGAGTCTAGGGGGGCGCTTCCCCTCGCAGACTGCGGTGACCAACTCCTGAAAGGAACTGAACCCCAGCTCCTTTAAAAGAGACTCGTCCAGTTTCTTTTTGCCAACCAATTCCCCCCTCTTTCTGAGAAGAAGTTCGACGACTTTCGGATCCACCTCCCCCCAGGTTATGTAGTCCTTGGCTTTTTGCAACATCCCACGATACGACGGTGTGTCGGGAATTATCACACAATGGTTCACGCGTGTCAAACCCAGCATCCTCAGGGTATCTAAGACCTCCCTTCTTGCTTTTATGCTTCCCCTTAACCTAACGACCGCAAGGCTAGCCAAGTTTCTCAGCCCTGTTAGGCATTGGAATTTGGCTGAGTTTCTTCAGAGCGTTGAAAGTCGCATAGGCGAAATTCACTGACGTCTTTGTCTGACCTCTCGAAAAACTCCAAACGTCTTTCACTCCCGCCAATCTCAGAATCGTCCTAGGAATGTCCCCTGCCACTATGCCTAAGCCGCGTGGTGCAGGAATTAGAGTAACTTCCACGCTTCCCGACTTCCCAGTGACCTTACAGGGGATCGAGTGTGGTCTACCGCACCCACACTCCCAGCTCCCACAACCCCTAGGCACCTCAATCAGGTTTTGTTTGGCTACCCTCGCAGCTTTGGCTATTGCTGCTACCAGTTCTTTGCTCTTCTCATCACCTATCCCGACATATCCATCTCCGTTGCCCACCGCTACTAGCGCCCAGTATTTAGATCTTCTGCCCGAGCCGTGCATTTTCTGAACCAAGCGTAGGTGCAATACTTCTTGCTGTAAGTTTGGAAGGAGTGCGTCCACTATTTCTGGCTCCAGTATTTTGCGACCGCTACGAAGGATCTCGGAGATGTCCTTTATCTTCCCCTCCTTCACCGCTTTGCCGATCTCCGTCTTCGGCTCCCACAGATCGATGTTGAACTCGGGTCTCATTGTCTCATAGTAGTAATCATTCCTTAACTTTCAGGGCGTATCTGCCGGGCTTAGTCAAGCCAAGCCTGTTTGCGACCTCCGACATGCTCAAGGTCAGGTCCGCACCGCATTTCGGACACTTTTGCACCCCGGGCCTAGGTACGTAGCCGCACTTTTGACAGATTGGGTAAACCTCAATGTACCCTGCCCAGTTTTCCGATAGTTCCGTGCTACCGCAAACCGGACAAGCTTTCTCCTTTTTTGTTAGCATTGCCCCACACCTCTTGCAGGCCAAGAACGGCATCTTACTTTAGATCCTCACGTATCCACTCCAGTTTTCCCAGCCCTGGCTGTCTCATCGTCAGTCCTACCTTCGCCCTAGCCCTGCCCTTGACACTCAAAGTGACTATCCTAGCCCTGACTCTGTCCCCCACCTTTAAAGTTCTCCTGCTTTGCCTCCCCTGCAGGACCTTTTTGTCCCTGTTGTAGCTGACAAAGTCGTCCATCACTTGAGAGACGTGCAAGAGACCGTCGAGCGGACCTATACGGACGAATGCCCCAAACTCTGTTAATTCGACTACTTCCCCCTCCACCACCTCGTTCAGCTCGGGTTTGAAGACCAAGGCATCAAAAACAACATCATGGTAGCTAGAACCGTCACCCATGAGAATCCTCCCCGGTCCGATCTCCCTAACATCACAAATGGCGAGGACTATTCCCAGGTCCTTGTCCCTGACGCCCTCGTAGGTTTCCTTCAGGATCTCGAAAATGGCCTTTTCCAGTGGCTGATCAAACTTGCTGGGGGGGATGCCTACAGTATCTCTGAGCGTCACTATTCGATGAACCATTTCAAACTATGCCCGCCAGTGCCATAAGTAAGGCTACTATGGACATCAGCTTTATCGCTATGTTCAGTGAAGGACCTGCCGCATCCTTGAGAGGGTCACCCACTGTGTCCCCCACTACTGCAGATTGATGGGCCGGGGTTCCTTTACCACCTAGGTTTCCAAGCTCTATGTACTTCTTTGCATTATCCCAGACCGCGCCAGAGTTTGCCATCTGCAAGGCGAATACCAAACCCAGTGTTATGCTCCCCATGAGCATGCCCCCGACGGCCTCCTTTCCCAAAGAGACACCAACCAGAAAAGGAGACAAGATGATGACTAAGGCAGGCAACACGAGCTCTTTAAGAGCCCCTCTCGTGGCGATATCCACACATCTTCCATAATCGGGTTTAGCCTTTCCTTCCCTTAAACCTGGAATTTCCCTGAACTGCCTTCTGACCTCCTCAACCATTCTGAAAGCATTCCTGCTGACGCCCATCACCACTAGGGCACTGAAAAGAGCAATGACTGCCGCGCCCACAAAAGCTCCAGCGACCACCGTTGGATGCAACAAGTCCAGCCGGTCCAGCTCTACGAGCTGGCAGTAGGAGACAAATAGTGCAATGGCAGTGAGGGCCGCGGAGCCTATTGCAAAACCTTTTGAGATCGCCTTCGTGGTGTTACCAACCGCATCTAGGGCATCCGTCACTTCCCTCTTCACTCCGTGACCTGTCTGCTCTATGATTCCTCCGGCATTGTCGGCCACAGGGCCGTATGCGTCCGCCGAGACAACCATTGCGGTCACGGACAGCATCCCCATTCCTGCTAGGCATATGCCGTACAGCCCGTTTATTGAGTATGCTAGGACGACCGCCCCCGCTATGACAATTATGGGAAGAATGCAGCTGAAGAGCCCCACTGCGTACCCCGACAGGATATTCGTGGCAGAGCCTGTCAGGGCCGATCTAGCGACATGCCTCGCAGGGTTGTGCAGGTAATTCGTGAAGTAGTCGGAAGCCAAGCCTACCGTCGCACCTGAGATGAGACCGAGAACTACTGGAACGGTTATCTTTATCACCTCCGACGAAAAAAGCACATAGCTTAGAAATGCCACAAAAACTGCCGTTAGGACCATGCTGAGGATGCTGGCAAAGTTCAAAATGTAGCTAGGATTTTTGGATCTGGGCCTGATCGTTAAGGCTGAGACTATCGAGCAAAGGGTGCCTATACCTGCTATGGCTAGTGGAAGGAGAACATAACCTGAGGCTAAGCCAGCTACACTGGCAACGATCATTGTTGCGATCATCTGGGCGACGAATGACTCGAATAAATCTGCTCCCATTCCAGCAACATCCCCTACATTATCACCCACGTTGTCTGCGATCACTGCTGGATTCCTAGGGTCATCCTCGGGTATACCAACCTCGACCTTTCCGACCAAGTCCGCTCCCACATCAGCGGTCTTTGTGTATAGCCCCCCACCAACTCTCCCGAAGATCGCCACAGTACTCGCTCCAAAACTAAAGGGTAGCAATTTCTCCGGATCGATCAACCAAGACTTAAAGCCCAGAACGCCCAGGACTGCAAGACCAGCCACGAGCATGCCCATGACCAAGCCCGAACGGAACGCTATCTGGAGGGCCTCTTGGAGTCCCTTTAGGGCCCCCTGAGCCGTTCTGCAATTCGCCTCCACAGCGATCCGCATACCCATGTACCCAGCCAGCATGGAACTAAGGGATCCACAGATGTAGGCTACGGTAGCTTGCCAGCCGAAAGCCAGCAGGAGCAGGACGGCTGCGCAGACCACAAACAAGCCTATGGAGGAATACTGGCGGCGCAGGAAGGTTGAGGCGCCCGTCTTAATTGCCTCGCTTATCTCGATCATCTTCCTATCCCCCTTCGGCCTCCTCAGGACGGACTTGGCTGCCAGTGCCGCCGTCAGCAGCGCCCCCAGTCCGCCCGACAGGGTTATTATCTCGAGGGTCTGCATCAAGTTGGAAGAAGTACCGTTTAAATTACTACTCGAACTCCCTCTCCAGCATGAGCCTCGTTCTCTGCCTGAGCCTTATGATATTTACTCCTAACCTCTGCAATCTGCGCTGGAGTGCGGAGTCCACCGTCGCCACGATACAATCCCTGTTCTTTTCGGCAAAAGAAAGTATTGCCCTATCAGCGTTTTCTGAGTCGCTCGGGATTATCTTCATCTGATCCAGAGACGCCAAGGCGAGGCGAGCCGCACAGCGCTCAGAGGGGGTACCTCTTCTAGCCAGATATTCTAGTTCCTTGACTACCGGTTCCGGGACTAGGATTTCATACCTCCTACGGAGGATGCGGTTAAGCTCGGCGAAAATATCGACTCGAAAAAGTCCTGGGATCATCAGAAAGCTTGTGTCAGCCACTATCTTTAACGCGGGCAACCTATCGTAAAATTTTGTTCACCGAATTAAAGAATGTTGATTTTCGTAGGCCTCGGAATCAAGGGACAGGACAGTTTGACCTTGGAGGGATTGCAACAGCTGAAAAAGGCTGACAGGATCTACATCGAGCTTTACACGAGTCCCCTCCCCCAGCTGAACATGGATAGCCTGCGGAACCTCGCGGGGAAAGAGGTGACCCTCCTGAGTCGGGATGAGCTGGAGGATGGGGAGGAGGTACTGAAAGAGGCTCAAACCAAGGAGGTCGTTTTATTGGTTCCGGGGGACCCCATGGTAGCCACTACTCATATCGCCCTGAGGTTGAGAGCTGAGGAGAGGGGGATCAAGACCAAGATCGTGCATTCTTCCTCCATCCAAACGGCAGCGGTTGGTCTCACAGGCTTGCAGAGTTACAAGTTTGGCCGGTCCGCCACGATCCCGCTTCACGACATCAAATCCGTGCACCCATACCGGGTGCTCAAGGAAAACAAGGAGGCTGGATTGCACACTTTATTATTGCTGGACTACAGGGCAGAAGAGAAGGAGTACCTGACCGTTAACGAGGGAATAAGGGTCCTGTTGAGGACGGAAGAAGATCTTGGGGAGGGCGTGTTCACGCCAGAAACCCTTGCCATCGGGATAGCAAGGGCCGGAGCTGAAGCAACCGTAAGGGGGGATGAAGCTTTGAGACTCTTGGAGGAGGACTTTGGGCCTCCCCCCCACGTGCTGGTCGTTCCCGGTAAACTTCACTTCATGGAAGCCAAGGCCCTGAAAATCCTCGCGAAGGTGCCTGATCATGTCCTCCGAAAACTTGAGGGGTAGGCTCGTGACCGAGATAAGGAAGTGGACTGAAAAACTGGAAGGGGAACTAAGTAAGGTTTCAGGTGATGAGAAGTTCCTCCAGAACATCTCGGCTTATCTGAAAGATTCAAAGCACTTTTACCAAAAGGAGGACCTCATCAGGAGCTTCGAGTGCTTGATTTGGGCTTGGGCCATCCTGCAGGTTGGAAAGGAAGTTGGTCTGGTTTTCTCGAAAGATTGAAATTCATTAGGACAGAGGAAATTGAGGGCCCGTGGTCTAGTGGTTATGACGTCGCCTTGACGAGGCGAAGGTCCTGGGTTCGAATCCCAGCGGGCCCATTTCAGTGGCCAAAAATACCACCCTACCGTAAACCGTCAAGTTGACAACTCAGTTTTTGGTCTACAATAAGTGGCTAGTTTGCCCCCTAAATTTTGTGCAACTGCCCCAGCGCCAAGAGCTTGTTAACCCGCTTTACAACAGCCTGACGTGTGAGACCAACCTTTTCCGCTACTCGGAACTCGATCGCGGTTCTTGAGCCAGTGAGAGTATGAGCTGGTCGATTTCATCCCTCAGGATGCTCCTTTGGAACATCGTAAAAATTGTAATTGCGGTTTACGATTTTTCGGGTTTTGCAACGTTGTTCAAAGATTCTCCGGATCCCGGATGTTGAATGCCTCGAATCCAAGTTTCCTCAGCCTGAGTGTAATCCTATAACCGATGCTGGGCAAATCCGCGGCTATGTAGATCTTCTTATCCCGGTAGGGTGAGAAACGCTTCTTTAACTTCGAATCTTTCCAGAGTGCTTCCTCCTTCCCCACTCTTACGATCTCCCCCTCCCCCTCTTCACACTCGGATGCGGTTACCTCAAGCCTCCTATCCCGAATCCCTTCAAGAGCTTGCAACCTCCTGCACATACCACAGAGACCTGAAGAGGAGTCTGTTGCACCACCACACCTCTTGCAGACATTGACTTGAGGGGTTTCCTCTCCCTTCAGAAGCGGAATTAGCTTCTTGAGAAAAACCGACAAGAGCTGGCACTTGATTTGTCTATTCCAGGTCTCTGCTTGATCCAGCATCTTCTTGTAGGAGAATCGTGGAACATCCTCCCTGTGGGGGCATGTTTCGCTACAGAAGGGCAGCGCTAGCAGGTTAGCATAAGTTTTGATGTCGGGCTCAGGGGCAAAAACGAGTGGTTTCACCTTCCTAACTTGACCTTCAACTAACGGCTCCTCAACCGGATAGAGTCTGGCTAGAGACTTTAGATCTCCGTTCACAAAACATAGCATCATGGTCGAAACTACGTCATCCAAGTGATGTGCAGTAGCAACGCATGTTACCCCTGCCCTCGCAGCCATCTTGGAGAAAATCCTTCTTTTAACGAAACCACATACAGAGCATATTTTCCTCCGGTATCTCGTCAGCACAAACTCATCCATCGCGAAGCCTTCCTCTTCCTTCAGATTGTAAACATAGAGCGGGACCCCTAATCCCTCGCAGAGGAACCTTGCAGCTTCTTCAGCCTCCTCTGAATAATAGCCTATACCAAGGTTCAAATGCAGAGCTATCAACTGTGTGCCTGGCCAATTGCGTTTTAGACAGGCTAGCAGAGAGGCACTATCCTTTCCACCCGAAATGAGGACTCCTATCCTATCCTCACGGGGGTTGAACATGCTGTACTCCTCCACCGTCCTGACTACCCTTCTGTCGAAAAACTGCAGGAAGTGCTCGGCACAAAGGGGTGTCCTCTGTATATGGGGAGAGGCCACCGCTGGCCTGCCACAAATCTTACACCTCATGCACTGAGCTCCCTAACTCTCCAGCAGGTGCGACACACATCTGGAGGAAAAGGAGCGGGCTTCAAGCCCAAAGCGTGCAACATGCTAACGACCAAGCACAGTGGCAAACCAACGATGTTCTGATAGCATCCTTCGTAGGTTAAAACCGGACTGAATTCGTCTTGGATACCATAAGCCCCTGCCTTGTCCATCGCTGCCCCTGATTCCACGTACTGCCTTATTTCAGCTTCCGTGAGTTCCCGCATGCGAACTATTGACATTTCACTGCTCGTCAGAAGCCTGTCCCCCCTAAGCACAGCCACACCCGTGACGACTTGGTGGTCTCCCCCACTCAGCTCTTGCAGCATTCTCATCGCCTCCTCCGGTTTACGTGGCTTCGGATATAATTTATTTTCCTTCACAACCAAGGTGTCTGCCGCTAGCACGACTTCAGCCATGTGCTTGAATTTCATAACCTTGAAAACAGCTAGTCTCTCGGCTAACAAGCGGGGGGAGACAGCTCGGCTTGGTGTCTCTGGTTCTGGTGGATCAGCCGTTTTAAAATCGATACCCAGATGACGAAAGAGACTTATCCTGCGGGGGGAGCTGGATGCCAGTAGGATCATCTCACCAGAAGCGCCATTACCTCAATGTGCTGGGTTTGGGCAAAAAAGTCCAAGGGCTGCACCTTATCCACCGAGAATTTCTCCAAGTGCCTGATGTCTCTCGCCATGGTTACCGGATTGCAGGACACGTAGATTATGCGCTTTGGAGGTGCCTGATTGATCGCCTCCAAAACCGCACGGCTACAGCCTTGCCTCGGTGGATCCAAGATCAGCACATCCAAACCTTCTGTGGGTAAGACTTCCTCCACCTTCTTGCGGATGAATCTGACATTGGAAATACCCCTGAGATTAAAAGAAGCATCTTTCTCCGCAGAAGGGGATTCCTCCACAGCTATCACCTCGCTGGAAAGATCTGCCAGCAGAGCTGAGAAGGTGCCCACACCAGCGTATGCATCCATGACTTTATCCGCACTCCCGATCCACTCCCGCACAAGCCTCACCATGGTTTCAGCTCCCTGAGTGTTCGGTTGGAAGAATGAGGGTGAGCTCACCCTGAATCTCCTGCCCAGGAGGAGTTCGTGATAGAATGGCTGCCCAGTTGCAACGTCCGGAAGTGGGAGTTCCGGTTGAATCAAATACTCACCTGTCCTGACCCCTACACGAATCGAGACCATCGAACTCTTACACCGACCCTGAATCTGGCCCAAGAGTTGGTTTATTTTGTGATCCATGAGCCAGCATTTGTCAACACGGATGAATTCATTTGTATACTTGTTTACGAATCCTACCTCATTCCGTTTGCAAGTCAGCCGAGCATGATTCCTGTACTCCCACTCCCCGCAGGGTAGGGGATCCTTTACCCTCATCCCCAACTCTTTCTCCACCTTCTTGCGCTTGAAATCCAACTGAAACTCATAGTCTACATGTTGTAGCTGGCAACCTGTACAACGTGGAAAAAGTGGGCACTTGGGCTCTGTCCTGCGTGGATGCGAAACCACTATTTCAACGGGTATCGCTACTCTTCTACGACGCCCCCAAAGAGAAACCTCCAGCTCCTCTCCCGGGAGGCCTCCGAGTACCCTGATTTTCTTCCCTTCGACCTCAGCAATCCCCTCCCCCAAGTTGTTTAAACTCTGAACTTGAACCCTCATCAAAAACAATGTCACCGCTTTATTCCCGTGTCATGAACAACCGATGCGAGAAGTAAATCCTAGGAGGATTTACAGGCTGCTTTACCCCAGACAAGTCGTTCTGGTGACCTGTCCGGGGGAAAAGTGGCCAAATGTGATACCCATAGCTTGGTCGATACCCCTCTCCTTTGAGCCGCCCCTGGTGGGGATCTCGATCGCCCCCAAGAGATTCTCCCATGAGCTGATCAAAAAATACGGTGAGTTCGTCATCAATGTGCCCACTAACAAGATGTTGCAAGAAATAATGGAGGCGGGATCCTGCAGCGGGAGAGAGGTAAACAAACTTGAGAAGCTGGAGCTCAAGACCTCACCTGCCAAACGTGTTAAGGCACCGATAATCCAAGGTTGTGTTGCCTACATGGAGTGCAAATTGGAAGAAGATTTGGAGCTCGGAGACCACACGCTCTTCGTCGGGAGGATCTTAGCTGCTTACGCAGAACCCGCATACTTTAACGGCGAGATGTACACGAGAGAGCGAGAGCTTGTCTACCAACTTGGCGGGGATACATTCGTTGAGATCTGTAAGAGGTTGAGACCTTGACCCAGTGCGGGGAGTGCGGTCGGGAGATCCAAGGGAGAGGCGTAAAGTGTGCTACGTGCTCCATCCCCCTGCACAAAGAATGCGCCAAGAAGATTTTAGGTAAATTCTATTGCAGAAAATGCTACAAGCAGGCGAAGAAGACTGCAAAATACGAGCTGATGGCCAGGAAAGATTACCTCGTTAGGAAATATCCAAAGAAACTCTGGTGATATATTTTTGATAGCGGGGGTAGCCAAGCCAGGTCAAAGGCGCGAGGTTCAGGACCTCGTCCCGTAGGGGTTCAGGGGTTCGAATCCCCTCCCCCGCACCCTTGAAGCCAAACATCAACTAAAAACCTAAAAGCCTCGCGGCAACAAAGAGAGAGGTCACACCTCCCACATCGCAAACTGAAGTTATTATTGGCGATACGATGTTATCGGGATCCAATCCCTTCCTGAAGGACATCAAAGCGAGCCAGAGGGCGATGAATACTGCCAAGAGGGTCTGCATAACACTAGCGAGAAGGAAAATCCAAACGATCCTAGCGGGGAAGCCTGCAAAACCTAGAGCGAAGAGAGCTGAACCAACAAGAACTGATGAAGAAAGTCCAGAAACAAGACCACTAAAAAACTCCTTCCTTGCTTGCTTGGATCTGAAACCGCTAATGGAACCTAAGTGCAGAGCCGTCGATACTCTTGCTCCCACCATGCAACCCAAGTTGCCACCCAAGTTGTTTATGGGGGGGACCAGCGCAACGAGCATAGAAAGTCTCAGGATTCGATCAAGATTCTCTTGCAAGAGAAAACCAGCCAAGAGTGAAAGAATCGCGGAGATAATGAGGACCAAATAGGACTCCAAAATGACCCTACTAAATTTTGCTTGGACTACCATAGTATCACCGCCAGCCAAATCATCAGAACGGTGACTATATCACCCAGAGTTGTGATCACCGGTCCAGTGACGATATCAGGATCCCAGTTCTTCTTGAAGGAAATTATGGCAAGAAGAATCGTCAGTAGTGTTATCAGAACACCCGACAAGGCACCCGAAAAAACGGCGATGAAAAGCAGGGAAAATACAGAAACGCCCTCCAAGTGCATTATCTCTCCTAAGACGTATGCGAAGATACCTATGGTTGCAGAGGCCACACAACTCAGGGTTAAGGAAAGCAGGATGTTCAGTTTTAGTGTCCGCGTTAACCGCAGCTCGGGAGCTATGAGACCAAGATGGAGGCCAGTTCCTAATCTTGATCCAAGCGCGGAGCCAATATTTCCCCTCAGATCTATGAGAGGAGGTACCATCAGAAGCAAGCCAGGAATAAGGGAGAACTTCTCTTTTATTCCCTCAAGCACACTCCCTGAACAAAACTCGATCAAAATGCACAGAACTAGTATGCTGATAGTTTGCCTGAGGAGTCTGAAATCCCTCATTCTCTATTAACTGCTGGAAGAAAACCCCCAGACCAAAGCGCTTCTTTTTACCTCAGTCACCGAGACTTAACTGAAAGTAGCTTTAGTCGGAGACGAATTTCCACCGGACATAGGTGGGGTTCCGACCTACACGTTCTCCCTTAGTCAAGCTCTCTCGGGTTTGGGGATTAAGGTGGTTGTAGCCACACACGCCAGGCTCGCCCCCCATTCCCATCTGGTTCCTCCCAAGGTTAAGGTGCAGTACTTCAACGGCTTCACCGCACCTTTCATCAAGAGAGCGTTTTCGTTGCGGCTTATCTACGAGATGTACCGCTATTTCAAGCGAACCCATTTCGACGTGATTCACGGAATGGACATTTATTCGACGATGGCTCTCCAATCACTTCGTGTATCAAGGAAGCTAGGAATCCCGTCCGTCATCACATGTCACTCCGTTGAGGGGGCAGTTGGAAGGTGGAAGATCCTGCACCATCCAGTGATCAGATGCGTGAAGCGAGCGGATCGTGTAATAGCTGTATGCCCCGAAACGAGAGATTTTTGTCAAAGCTTCGGGATACCTAAAGACAAAATCAGAATAATCCCCAATGGAGTGGACATCCACTTTTTCCGACCATGTAGAAGAGAGGAACGGAGTTCAATAAGGGAAAGCATAGGCATTGGAGACAGGCCCTTTTTCTTCGCTGCCATGCGCATTACAAAAAGAAAAGGGCCATTACTGCTGATCGAGGCTTTCGCCAGAGTTGTGGAGAGGGAGCCCCAAGCTATGCTCTTAGTAGCTGGAACCGGCAAGGATTTTCCTCTACTCTTAAGAAAAATTCGCCTACTGAGAATCCAGGAAAATGTAAGGCTACTTGGAGCAATCCCCCAGGAAAACTTAGCTAAGTACATGAGGGCCTGTGACGCGTTCGTACTTCCCTCATACGTAGAAGCATTTGGTATAGCCATCCTAGAGGCCATGGCTAGCGGAGCACCCGTCATTGCCACAAGGACCAGCGGGGCCGAGCGAATCATAGAGGATGAAAAGAATGGCATACTCGTTCCCATCGGTGATCCTAAATCTCTAGCTGAAGCAATGGTGAAGGTTATCAACGATCGATCACTAGCAACAAAACTCTGGAGGAATGGAATAAGAACCGCAAGGCGATTCACTTGGGAAAACACCGCCAAGCAAGTGCTTGAAGTTTACAAGGAACTCTGCGAGTCAAATACTGGACAATAGCATACCAGTTAAAACTGGGATAACAAGGTTGTCACTCACTTGCAGGTCAAGGGATTCAAATATCGCGATAGCTATCGCTATTAGTATCGCTTTCCATATCCCTGCAAAAAAGGAACACACGACAAAAGCCGTGAAGAAGAAGGCTAGAGAACCTTCGATGCTCTTCTTTGGATTGTGCTGCCATTTGCGGAAGCCGAGATGCGTACCCACTAGAGCTGCCGCTGGATCCGCCAACGCAAGAGTGAGTATCGCAGGAGCCGAAACGCACAAGGGAAAGAAAAGAACAAGGAGGAGAGATGCCAGAATCGTAAATAAGGAGGGGGTGAAGAACTTCTGCTCAAGGGAGTTCCTCGCAGCCTTGCTCAGTAGACGATCCACGAAGATTATAAGTCCATCTCCTAGTCCTCGCCTAGAGAGGCACCGCAGGGACTCAGCAAAGATAAAGGCTACAAGCCACCCCACGAGTACAAGGACTGTAACCTCAACTCCAAAGAGCAATAGAAAGCACACAATGAACAAACCGCCCGCTATGTGACTTAAAGAGCGATATGCCTGTCTCTCTACCCTTTTCGAGAGGAAGTTGGCAACTGCAAGCATAGCTAGGAGGGAAGGAAAACTCAGAATTGCAGAAATTTCATGACTAAGGAACAGGGGGACGAGTTCATCAACGAAATCCGTGTGGAAAATTCCACTACTGAGGGGTTGAATAGAAAGATATGCCAGGGGGAAGGCGAGAAATAGACAAGGCAGACTAGACAACCTCGATCTCAAAATGTGAAAGTAAATTATGAAAAATGTCCCATATGAAAGAACAAGACCTGCAATGCGGGCGGTAAGCGGTAGCATTTTATGCCTACGCAAAGGTCTTTAGTAGCATACCTGTTAAGACAGGCACTAGGAGATTGTCACTCATCTCAAGAGGAAGAGACTCGAATACGGCGATAGATACTGCGATTACTAGCGATTTGAGAGGTGAAATGAACAATGAGAGCACCCCAAAAACAACCAGGCTCATGACCAACGAACCCTCGAGCGTTTTCCTAGGATTGTGTTTCCACTTATGTTTGCCGAACTTCATTCCAAAGAGAGCGGCACTAGGATCACCAGTAGCTAGCACTAAAGTGCTAGCTAGAGCTATCTCCCGACCCAACAACAGGAGGCATGCTAGCATGCCAGACATCGCAAAATAAGCAGCCATGAAGAGTTTCTTCTCCGCTTTTGTGCGTTCAGCTGCACCCAGCCATTGGTTTACCCACCTCTGGAAAGTTTTGAACTCGGGGGAAGCGAAGGGGGCATACCTAAAGTACGTGCCTAGACAGAAGCATGCTATGTAAAAGCACAGTACCATGTAAGCCAGATCCTCGTTTATTGCCAGGAAGTATGCAACCAACAATATGCCAGTTAGATGACCGAAATGTCTGTACACTTCCCTCTCCATCTTTGAGGAGGATATCCACATGATGGCGAATTCTATGGAGAGAAGGAAAACACCAAGGGCTACCCAATTCAGATTCTGCAAACAGAGATCTACGAAAAAACGTGCATCTGCCAAGTAATCTTCAAGGTTGAACCTGTAGAAAGGTAAAACCAAAAGGAAGGAGGGCGGAACTGCCAGGGCAATAGACTTGATTTCCTTGCGTGACTGCGTCAAAAAAATGTGGAAGAAAAGTATGAACATGCCAACGAACCAAATCCACATCCCCCCGGTCCTACCGATCTCAAAACAAACCATCCATATTTTTTTCTTTACTTTTTGAGGTGGGGCCGCCGGGATTCGAACCCAGGTCACCAGCACCCCAAGCTGGTAGGCTAGTCCAGGCTACCCCACGGCCCCAAAAATTTCGCTCTGCCACCTTTAGGCATTTGGCATTTCTATTCAATCGTATCTCCCGGAATCTTGGGCACCTCTCGAAAAAGCCCAGAATCGGTTATCCCCATTCCTCTACCCGCATTTCGTTGCTTAGCTCAGTTTAGAAGACCATCAGAAATTGTGATGAACAAGACTGACCTTGTAGGGGTTGCCCTACTGATTGCTGGTTGCTTTTTTCTCTTTGCCTACAAGTTGGGCTTAGAAATAGCGCTCCCGCTTCTTTCTCTAGCTCCTTTCATAGAATCAAGGTATGCAATACCCCTCTCGATCGAGTTGGGAGGGTACTCCCCTTTTCGGGCATACCTACTGTGCACGAGTCTTAATCTGCTCGTGATTCCCGCCGTTTATGGTTTTATGGATCTGCTCTTCCCTCCTCTGCGAGGGAAGATAGAGTTCATCGGAAAACTGGTGGACTATGCCTCGCAAAAGGCTAGCAAAAGAAATTGGACGTTTCCTGCCTTAGTAGCCTTTATTGCTGTACCTCTGCCCGTCACTGGGGCTTATACTGGCACGCTCATCGCTTATTTGCTGGATCTGGACAGGAAAAAATCAGCTGCTGCCATCGCACTCGGAGTGTACGCCGCAGGATTGATAACCTTGGGTGCGGTGACTGGACTAAAAGTTCTGACCTAGAGAGGGAAGATGTGGATCCCGATCAAGCCTCCCTTTGGGGGTTTTGAGACCGACTATCAATCGTCAGATATTGTAATCCTAGGTATTCCCCTTGACCTCACTTCCACCTACCGAACCGGATGTCGATTCGCTCCCCAAAAGATACGAGAAGCCTCCTTTAACTTAGAAACCTATGTCCCAAGTGCCGGAAAGGACCTTTTCGAGTCGCTAAAAATACACGACATGGGTGACCTCTTCCTCCCAAGTGAGCTTGAAGAGGCTGGAAAGGTAATCCAAGATGCGGTTAATCGTGTCTCAAGGGAAGGGAAGACACCTGTAATTTTGGGGGGCGAGCACACGCTGACGTACTTCGCCTGCAAGGCGCTAAAACCTGAGAACATCATCTACATTGACGCTCACGCCGACCTCAGGTCCGAGTGGATTGGCCAAAGACTTTGCCACGCTACTGTCGCCAGACAACTGGTGGAGGAGATGGGGGGGGATCACGTGATCTTCGTTGGAACGCGCTCGTATTCTGTGGAGGAGGCAGAATTTATCAAGCACCAACAGATAGAAATATTGAGCGATTTTTCGAATCCAAAAGAACTTGCAGGAAAAATCAAAGGAGTTGCCGAGGCGAAAAAGGTTTACCTGACAATCGACATGGATGTGCTAGATCCAGCATACGCGCCCGGTGTCAGTTGCCCCGAACCCGGAGGGATTTCAACTTCACAGCTCTTGGAACTCATTCGACATTTAGGTCCCCTGAGTCTGTGTGGAGTGGACCTAGTAGAGGTTTGTCCCCCTTTCGACAACGGCTGTGCTAGTTTTGCTGCTGCGAGGGTTCTTTACCAGATTCTGGCCCACTTGCTTTAGTTTTAACTTCAACTCTGCACTTGAAAGGTAGCTTATGGGCCATTCTTCTTAGTGCCTCCTTTGCCGCCTCCGCGAATTCTTCCTTTGTTCGAATCGTAGCGATGGGCTGACCACTCTCAACCCTAGCTGCGGTTCCACATGCCCTCCCAAAGGCCTGTCTCATACCTTGGGAAACCCGATCCGCTCCTGCTCCTACAGCCAGCAAATGTTCTCTCAGAATGTGATGTGGGTACACTCTAATCTTGAAGTGATAGTTACTCTTCCCAACGATTTTTTCCAAGTATCTGTTGGCTGCCATCCTCCCCGCCTCTAGAGCGTTGTGTCTGATTTGACCAGTGCCCAGAACCCTTAAAGTGAGTTCCAGCGGAAAATCCCCTGAGGGATTTCCCATGTCAAATAGCTGGATTCTCATGGGTGGAAAGTCCTTGATGAACTCTTTTCTCGTGTAGGGGGGACCGCTGAAGTGCCTGTAGCACTTTCCTGGTCGAAGCGGCATAAAAATAAAACTCGACCAGCTAATTAACCTTTCAAGTGGAACTCTACGATATCTCCATCCGCCAGCACGTAATCTTTTGAGACTCTTTGACCCGGAAAACGGGAGGATCCCCAAACTCTCGCAAATGAGAGTTTTTCCGCGAACTCCCTATGTATCCTCTCGGCGGCGTCCAAAACCGTTGAGCCCTTTGGGAGTATCATAGGCTTATCGACTGGACTCTCCCCCGGTTTCTTCGTGTAAACCCTGATCACATTTAGAAGCTGAAAGATGTGCTTAGGAAGAGACGGATCATCCCACCGAAACACTTTGAAATCTGAGAATGAGCTTTCCGCTGGGAAATTGCCGCACTTTGTTAATACGACTGCCGTACGCTCCAGATCCAAATCTACTCCGGCCTTCTTCAACTCGCCAAGCAAAACCGAAAGCTGCCTTGAAGCATCGGGTGCCTCCACAACCAATAGCACGGCATCTGCTGTCCTAGCAAGGCTCAACGGGGCCAAACCAAAACCCTTCCCCTCTGCTGAGCCCTCAATGATCGCAGGAGCCTCGACCAGTTGGATCCGTACATCTTCGTAGTTCATCATTCCGGGGATGGGTCTAACCGTAGTAAAGGGGTGCTCCTCTATTTTTGGTTTCGCTGAGGTGAGACGGGCCAGTAGAGTGGATTTTCCCGAATTGGGCAGTCCAAGCAAAACTACTTGACCCGCACCCTCTTTCCTGATGGCGAAAGATATCGCTGCCCCCGTTTTCTTCAATTTTTTACTTTCCATCTCTTGGCGGAGCTTCTTCACCCTTTGCTTGAGCATCTTCAGAAGCTTTTCGGTTCCCTTGTGTTTCGGCGCCAGCCTGATCAACTCCTCCGTCAGCCTCAGTTTCTCTTCGAGAGTCCTAGCTCGCCTGTACTCCTCCTCAACCTTGAGGTACTCAGGCGGGAGGTTGGCTGGCATCAAAAAATGAAGTTACAGCTACTATGGTGCTAAAAATTGCTGCATGAGGAAATTGGATTAGAATGCTCGAAAGATACCTGCTTTATTTTGTGGTAGGGGGGACAGTGATAGCCTTGGTGACCTATTTGGGCTCGCAGGGAAGGGGGTGGGTAGCAGCTTTCGTCGCCATGTTTCCTGCTATGACCGTCATGACTTTCGTCACCGTCTACATTGAAGGGGGGATACAGCCTGTTCGTGATTACATCTTAGGGCTTTTCTTCGTGCTACCCGCTTGGCTTCTATACCTGTCCGTTGTTTACTACGCCACCGAGAGAATCGGACTGATCTCGATACTCCTTGGAATCCTTGTCTACATAACTGTCTCCCTTTTCAGTTACCTTCTGCTCAAGTGAGAAGCTATCTGATCCGCTACCCTTACCCCTGACAAAAGCATACCACCGAAGATGGGTCCCATGCGGGGCAATCTGTAGGCGGACGCAACCGCCATTCCTGTGACAAAAAGCCCTGGGAAAAATTCGCCAGTTCTGTTGATGATGTCCCTCTCGGCTGCCTCCGCCCACATCGGCCCTTCTCCGATATCCCAATCTTTCCTGAGCTTATGCTTCAAGATTCTGACGAGGTTTGCATCATGTCCGGTTGCGTCCACCACTACTTTAGCTGGGATGCCAAGTGGATCGACATGCATCCCAGCCCTCTCAATAGCCGTCCAGTTCACAACCACACCCTGTACTCTGCCATCTTTCACTATCAGGTCCTCTACAGCTATTCCAACAAAGATACGTGCACCCGCATCGATGGCAGAGGCTGTAAGCTTGCACGCCGCCTCCACAGGATCGAAGCTGAGAAATTCTTCCTCAGCCTCTTTCAACCTGACCCCACACTCGGTCAAAATTGAGCTGGCTTCTTTCTCCACGATCGCACAAGGGAGGAACATTCCGCCCCCCCAAAGTCCCCCTCCCGTGTAAAGGTTTCTCTCAAAGATCACGACCCTCAGATTCTTCCTCGCTAGTTGCCTGGCAGCTACCATCCCGGAGGGGCCAGCCCCTGCAATAATCACATCCGCTTCCAAACCTTCCCTGAACCTATAAAGAGCCCGATCGATGATGGTGGACGTTGTCCTAAGCTCCATCTACTCATCTTCTACTTCTCAAAAACTATGCGGCCGGCGGGATTTGAACCCGCGCATCAGGCCCGGGGAGCCTGAGTCCTAACCTGGCTAGACTACGGCCGCACAAATCTTTATTCTTAACCTAGACTTCTAAAACTGTTGAAAACCAAAGGAATGGGTTATCGAATACTGAAAAAACAGGTGCTTGCGCCCGGCATAGTTAGCTTTGAAATCGAAGCACCTCTAATAGCAAAAAAAGCGAAAGCTGGACAGTTTTTCATCCTTCGGATCCATGAGAAGGGGGAAAGGATCCCCCTAACACTCGTAGACTGGGATCGTGAGAGGGGTTCAATTACTGTTGTGGTTCTCGAAGCTGGTAAGACCACAAAAATGTTGGCTCGGATGGAGGAGGGAAGTGAAATCTTAGACTGTGTCGGGCCACTAGGCAAGGCAACCGAAATCAGATATTATGGGAGTGTTGGGTGCATCGGGGGAGGAGTTGGAATTGCCTGCTCTCTGCCGGTTGTAAAAGCTATGAAGGAAGCAGGGAATCGCGTGACTACAATAATCGGGGCAAAAAACTCCCGTCTGCTCATCCTCGAGGAAGAACTGAGGAGGTGGAGCGATGAATTACATATAGCGACAGATGACGGGTCTAAGGGATTCCACGGCCTCGTCCATAGGTTATTGCAAAAACTTCTGGAAGGAGGAAAGAGATTCGACCTGGTACACGCTGTCGGACCCGTCCTCATGATGAAAGCCGTGGCTGATGTCACTCGCCCCTACAGAATTAAAACCATAGTCAGCCTGAACCCCATCATGGTGGATGGGACGGGAATGTGTGGTTCGTGCAGAGTGGAAGTGGGGGGGGAGATGAAATTCGCCTGCGTAGATGGGCCAGAGTTTGATGCCCACCTAGTGGACTTTGACCTTCTCCTCGCCCGTAACAGGAGGTTTCTAGCGCAGGAGCAAAAAGCACTGGAGCTGTTCGAGCATGCCCAGAGAGCGTAAAGTTCCAATGCCCGAGCAGCCACCCGACCTGCGAATCAAGAATTTTAACGAAGTCGCACTAGGTTACACCCCGGAAATGGCAATGGAGGAGGCGAAGAGGTGCTTGCAGTGCAAAAATCCGGCATGCGTGAAAGGCTGTCCTGTTGGTGTCAACATACCCGCGTTCATAAAATGCGTGAGCAGGGGAGAGTTCGAAAAGGCTATCGACATAATCAGACAAAACAATTCTTTACCCGCCATCTGCGGCAGGGTCTGCCCCTACGAACGCCAGTGTGAGGGGGCATGCGTACTCGACAAGAAGCATGAACCAGTTGGAATAGGGTTCCTGGAGAGGTTCGTGGCGGATTATGAGAGAGAGCACATAGGTTTTAGAATCCCTCCCCTCCCGGAAAAGAAGCTGGGCAGCGTGGCAGTGATAGGTTCGGGACCCGCTGGACTGACAGCTGCCTCGGATTTGGCAAAACTTGGGTACTTCGTCACCATCTTTGAAGCCCTGCATGAGGTTGGGGGCGTTCTAACCTATGGAATCCCAGAGTTCAGGCTTCCCAAAAATATCGTTCAAGCTGAGGTCGAGTATGTCAGAAAGCTAGGAGTGGAGATCAAAACCAACGTTGTGGTGGGGAAAACCATCTCCCTACATGAGATCCTCAAGGAATTCGATGCGGCCTTCATCGGAACTGGGGCTGGTCTACCCAAGTTCATGCACATACCTGGAGAAAGTCTGCCTGGGATATACTCCGCAAACGAGTTTCTAACCCGGGTAAACCTGATGAAAGCCTACAGATTTCCGGAATATGATACTCCTGTTACGGTAGGTAAAAGAGTTGCAGTGATCGGAGGCGGGAACGTAGCCATGGACTGTGCTAGAACCGCCCTGCGCCTCGGAGCTCGAGAATGTATGGTGGTCTATCGAAGAACGGAAAAAGAAATGCCCGCTAGGGTGGAGGAAATCAGGAGGGCCAAAGAGGAAGGTGTGAAATTCCTTGAGCTGGCAGCTCCTGTGAGTTATTTGGACGATGGACAGGGGCGGCTCAGATCGATGAGGTGCATCAGATTCACTCTGGGCGAGCCTGATGAAAGCGGGAGAAGAAGGCCCGTCCCCATTCCAGGATCCGAGTTCGAACTCGAAGTAGATACAGTCCTCGTTGCCATTGGGCAGGAGCCAAATCCGCTATTACCTCGATGTACGCCTGGTTTGAAAACAAGAGCCGACGGAACCATCAAGGTTGACCAAGAAGGGAGAACTTCCATTCCCCGGGTGTGGGCTGGCGGGGATATAATCCACGGTGATGCTACAGTCATCCTAGCCATGGGAACCGCCAGAATTGCTGCCAATTCCATTCACCGTTATTTAACTTCACCCAAAGATTGGCCAAAAGTATAAAATGATTTAAGGCTGAGGTAGAAGTTTTTTGCCTATGATTGAAGTCCGTTGGCATGGTAGGGGAGGTCAAGGAGCTGTTACTGCCGCCCAATTGCTCGCCAAAGCTGCTCATTTGGAAGGAAAGTATTGTCAAGCATTCCCATTCTTTGGAGCTGAAAGAAGGGGGGCACCTGTCACGTCCTACACCAGGATTTCGGATTCCCCCATCAGGTTGAGATCCCAAATATACACTCCAGATTACGTGGTGGTTTTGGACTCTACCTTGCTTGAAACAGTTAACGTTACTGCTGGTCTGAAAAAGGAGGGTATGCTAATAATCAATTCAGATAAAATGCCGAAACTGAAATGGTGTGGTAAAGTGGTTCATTTCGACGTGACATCGATTGCGCTGAAGTGGCTGGGCGCCCCCATCACCAATACAGCCATCTTGGGCGTGCTTGCCAAGGCGACCAAACTTGTAACCCTTGATTCAGTGATGGAGGCCATACGTTCCCATTTTGTGGGAAAAGAGCAGCTGATTCAGAAGAACCTGCAAGCTGTGAGGGAGGCTTATGAAAGGAGCTGAAAAAATAACGCTGGGAGCTGTGATCACAAAGCCTGGGAGCACCGTCGAATATGAGACTGGGGGCTGGAGAACCCTCAAACCCGTTGTCGATGCGGAGAAATGCGTAGGATGCGGTCTCTGCTGGTTGTACTGCCCCGATGGTGCGATAAAGAAAGGAAAGCCCATCGAGATAGACTACCGCTACTGCAAGGGCTGTGGTATTTGCAGCACTGAGTGTCCTAGAAAAGCCATACGAATGGAAATGGAGGAGACCAAATGAAGCTCGTCTTAACGGGAAACGAAGCTGCCGCCTTCGGGGCGAAACTGGCCAGGGCACAAGTGATTTCTGCTTATCCCATAACCCCCCAGACGGTCTCGGTGGAAAAATTAGCTGAGTTTGTCGCCAATGGTGAGCTGGATGCCGAATTCGTCGAAGTGGAGTCCGAGCACAGTGCCCTGAGCGTCTGTGTGGGTGCGGCTGCCGCAGGGGCTAGGGCCTTTACTGCCACTTCTTCCCAAGGTTTGGCGCTCATGAGCGAAATACTGTACATAGCCGCCGGGCTGCGGCTGCCTATCGTGATGGCAAACGTCAACCGATCCCTCTCTGCCCCCATCAGCATATGGTGCGACCAGCAGGATTCCATCTCAGTCCGCGATTGCGGCTGGATCCAGCTTTACTGCGAGAACAACCAAGAGATACTAGATTCCATCATTCAGGCGTATAAGATTGGCGAAAGCGTGCACCTGCCCGTCATGGTCTGCTATGATGGATACATCCTTTCACACACAGCGGAAGTGGTTGATGTCCCAGACCAGAGCTCGGTTGACGAATTCCTTCCGCCCTATCAGCCGCCTTACAAACTTGATCCTGAGAACCCGGTGACCATGGGGCCCGTAGGAGTACCGGAGTATTATCAGGAGTTCAGATACGCGCTCCACGAGGCTGTGAGGGAGGCAAAAGAAAAAGTCATCGAAGTCGACCGAGACTTTGAACGGAGATTCGGTCGCGGGTATGGATTGATCGAAAATTATCGGTGCGACGACGCTGAAGTCGTGGTGATAACAATGGGCTCGCTCAGCGGGACCGTTAAAGAAGTAATAGACAAAAGAAGAGAGCGGGGTGACAAAGTAGGAATGATTAAGGTTAGGTGCTACCGACCATTCCCCCACCGAGAGATCCTAGGTTCGCTGGAGAGTGCTGAAGGAATCGCGGTGATGGAGAAGGACATCTCCTTGGGCGCAACTGGTGCGCTGTACGCTGACGTAACAACTGCCATCCAAAACTCTGACCGACGTCCCCTGGTGATGGACTTCATCTGCGGTTTGGGGGGGAGGGACGTGAAGCTCGACCATGTGGAGGAAACAATCGAAACGATCAAAAAGTGCGTCGCTAGGAGGAAGATAGAGACCCCTGTGAAATGGCTAGGGCTCAGGAAGGAGGTCCTCTGACATGAAGGAACTGCTCGAGATTGAGGAAGAGCTGCTAGCTCCCGGCCATAGGGCCTGTCCTGGCTGTGGCGAGGCCCTAGCTATAAGGATTGCCCTGAAGGCTCTAGGCAGGAACGTGATCGTTGTTCAGGCAACTGGGTGTGGAGAAGTAGTGAGCACACCCTACCCACAGACTGCCTGGAGGGTGCCGTACATACACGTTGCGTTCGAAAACGCTGCCGCGGTAGCATCCGGGATTGAATGCGCTCTAAAGAAATTGGGTAAAAAGGATGTGAAAGTCGTTGCCTTCGCGGGGGATGGAGGAACTGCCGACATCGGACTGCAGGCGCTCTCTGGAGCCGTCGAAAGGGGACACGACTTCATCTACATTTGCACAGACAACGAGGCTTACATGAACACGGGCATACAAAGAAGCGGAACTACCCCCTTTCTCGCCTGGACAACCACAACTCCTGCTGGAAAAGTGGGTAGGGGGAAGAGGCAATGGAAGAAGGATGTGCCCGCCATAATAGCTGCCCACCGCGCTCCTTACGTTGCTACAGCCTCCGTCGGATACCCTTTAGATTTGTACCAAAAGATAAAGAAAGCTAAATACATAAAGGGGCCATGCTACATTCATATCCAATGCCCCTGCCCCCCGGGCTGGAGATTCGATTCCAGCAAAACCATACAGGTAGCCAGAAAGGCTGTGGAGAGCGGCTGTTGGGTGCTTTACGAAATAGAACACGGTCAGATGAGAGTCACTTTCAAACCCTCCAAGAGGATCCCTGTCTCGGAGTACCTGAAGCTGCAGGGGAGGTTCAGACATCTGACGCAGGAGGAGATCCAAAAGTTCCAGGAGCTCGTTGACCAAGAGTGGAAAAGACTGGGTCTCGAGTAGAGTAATAAATCGATGGGGAAAGACGATCCCTGGGGAAAGTTCAAGGAGCAGGTTTTAGAATGCCTAAACACTGGATTACAGCGTCTCTCGCTTGAGGTACCGGAACTGGAAAGCAGCCTTGACATACCGCCCAGTCCAGAGCTGGGGGATCTCACCTCCAATGTCTGCTTCTCCGTTGCCAAGCGCTTGAAGGAAAATCCCCACAGTTTGGCGCAGAAAATCCGAGATGAGATCGAGCCATCCGGGCTCGTGGATGGGGTGGAAGCGTGCAGGGGTTATCTGAATTTCAAGGTGAAAATCCCTCTCTTGGCTCAGCTCACCTCTGATCTGATCGACAAGCTGGGCTCCAAATTCGGTAGCGAAGAAAGGAAAAAGAAGGTGATCATCGAGCATACCAGCATAAATCCTACCAAGCCCTTGCACATAGGGCATGCAAGAAATGCTGTCTTGGGGGATTGTCTCGCTAGAATTTACCGAAAACTCGGATATAGGGTGGAGGTGCATAACTACATCGACGATCTGGGACTCCAAATGGCAGAAATTCTGCTTGCTTGGGAAAAAGTGCCCAGACCGAAAACCAAGTTTGACCATGCATTGGGGCTGATGTACGTGAAGATTCAAGAACTGCTACAGCGAGAGCCAAGCCTGCAGGGGGAGACCAGGAGGATCCTGAAGGAGCTGGAAAGAGGGAAAAGGAGAACTAGGCGAATGGCCAGATCCATAGCCGAAGCCTGCCTCAGGGCGAATTTCGCAACCACGAAAAAGCTCGGGATCAAGTATGACTTACTCGTCTGGGAAAGTGACATACTAGAGGCGGGACTCGTGGATGAAATCCTAAGTAAGCTCAAGAAGATAGGAAGGATCGAGCAAAGGGAAGGCGCGCTGGTACTAAAACTCGCAGACTTGGGCCTGGAAGACAAAATCCTAGTGAGGTCAGACGGGACCTCCCTTTATCTCACACGGGACATAGCTTATCAACTCTGGAAATTCGGGAAGACAGAAAGAGCGCTTAAATTCAAATCCTGGTTTGACATGTTCACCACCCACAAAAACGGGAGATCGAGCAGAAGGTTCGGAAATGCGGATATCGTCATAAACGTCATCGGATCCGAACAAAGGGATATGCAAAAAGCAGTTTTCGCAACCCTGAAATTGCTAGGGTTTGAAAAGGAATTCGCTAATTCTTTCCATCTAGCTTATGAGCATGTAGAGTTGCCCACAGGGAAGTTTTCGGGAAGGAAAGGAACTTGGATAGGGTATACGCTGGATGATGCCGTTAAGGAAGCCGTGAATAGGGCACGGGAGATCGTGGAACAGAAGAGCCCTTCTGAGAGTGAAAGATTCAAACAAAAGGTTTCTAGGATCATCGGAATAGGGGCTCTCAGATTTTCGTTGCTGTCTACTGCTCCCGAAAAGAAAATAACCTTTAAGTGGGAGGAGGCATTGAATTTGGAACGGAACAGTGGGCCTGCTATTCAATACTCGCATGCCCGAGCCTGCAGCATTCTCAGAAAAGCTAAAAAAATCGAGCAACCCGACTGGGAAAAATTGCATCTGCAGGAGGAGAAAGAGCTCGTAAAGTTGCTCGCGAGATACCCTGAAACTCTGAGAGCTTCTGCCTCCCAACTAAAACCCAACATTCTTACACGGTACTGTTCCACCCTCTCCTCTGTCTTCAATTCCTTTTACGAGAAGGCACCAGTGCTAAAAGCTGAGAGAGGGTTGAGGGCTGCAAGACTCAAGCTCGTGTCGTGCGTCAAAACGGTATTGGCGGATGCCCTCAATCTCCTAGGTATCGAAGCCCCCCCTAGAATTTAGATGCATACAATTCTTTCCTCCGAGCCTCTAGCAACTTGAGGTCAGTTTTCAAAAACCCCGCCACACTCTCCACTCGATGTCCAAACTTCTTAGCCTCACGGGATATCTTGTTAAGGAAGTCTAGACCTTCTTCTGATCTGAATAGATGGTGATCGATCACCATCCTCGGGATCCTCGCTGCCAATTTCAGGAAATTCTCCATTGCAGTTGAGATTTCTTCTTTCCCTATCCGGAAACCTGAGAGGTAGAGGGGTGGACCACCTGTTATCAACAGGTCCGGTTTCCACCTCAGAATGAGTCTGACCACATCAGAACTAGCACCTTGAAAGTCTGGGATGAAGGCCAGCCGAAGTCTGGGAGACTTGACGCGAACCCCGAGCACCAAAGGCTGGGCGGAAAAACCATGAGGGAGGGGCTCGGAAAACTCTATCTCAGTTTTTCCCCACTTAAACCGCTGGCCGTCCGCCACCTGTATCTCCTTACAGACCTCCCTACTTTGTTTCTGTAGGAAATACCCTCTTTTCCTTTGCACGGGCGGTAAATGCTCCAAGTCTTTGACGAGCAAAACTTTTCCTTGATAGAGTTTCCTCGCATATTCTGGCGAACTTTGGATCCACTGAAGGTCACGATAGTATGGCGTGTAATGATCTAAGTGATAGTGACTTATTATCACGACATCAGCCTTCGCGGATGCTTGAAGAATCCTTTCCCTAGCTTCAGTCAGGCTCAGGTACTCTTCCTCATGGGGACGCAAGGAGAACCTCATTGCAAGAGCGCATCCTGGATCAACTAGAATGTTTACATCACCTGCTCTGATGAAAGTAGCCATACTTCTAACGCCCAAGCTTTCGGCGGCCAATGGCAAAACGTGTCTCTCCAATCTAAAAAGATAAATACAAGCGTAACCAACTTAAGCGTGTCTCATCTCAGGTACATCACGAAGCCTAAACTCAAAGAACCATCCATACTTATCGCGGGCTTTCCCGGAATAGCGAGTATTGGGAAAATCGTGGTAGAGCATCTGATAAATTCCTTGGAGGGAGAACTCTTCTTAGAACTGTACTCAGAGTACCTGCCGGAATGGACCATCAAACAGGAAGATGGACTGGTGAGCAACATCAAGTTAAAGTTTTACCAAGCCAGGGGGGAACCCCTCATTCTGTTGACATCAGAAGCTCAAGCTGTTAGCTCTTTTGGACAATACAGCCTGACCGAGGAAGTTTTAAAGGTTGCCAAACAGCTTGGAGTCAAAACGGTGATCACGGCTGCTGCCTATGTCCTATCTCCTCGAGAACGGAGAAAACCTGTTGTTGGGACTGCTACGAACGAGGAGGGTCTCGAATTGTTGAAAAGATATGGGGTTGAAATCCTGCAGGGAGGTGTGATTGTAGGGATGAACGGATTGCTTCCCTGTCTTTCTCCCCTATGGGGGATGAAGGGGCTCTGTGTATTAGGAACTACTCATGGTGGCGTGGCGGATGTAAGGGCTGCCAGAAACATCCTAGAAGTTTTGTGCCGAATGCTGGATCTAAAGGTCGACTTGGAGGATATGGAGGAAAGGTACCGTCCCTCAATCCTGATGAAATATGAGTTTCCTGGTCTAACAAGAGGAGAAGAAAGTTACATAAAGTGAGGGAATGCCTCAGGCTTGCTCCGCTTTGATATCTCTCCTGCAATGTTTGTTTTCATAAGTCTAGCCACTTCCCCAAGTTCTCTCGTCTTCCCCAAGACCCACATGAGCTTAACATAGGCGACTTCTGGAAGCATATCTTCACAGGGTATGACACCCAGCTGAAGCAAGTCTCTTCCTGTGGAGTAAACTTTCATATCCACCCTCCCCCACAGGCACTGAGAAGTCATGACCACTGCCATACCTGCATCGATCGCACGCTTGATTGCGGAGAAGAGCGCCTGGGGCGCGTGTCCTAGGCCAGTTCCTTCAAGAACCACCCCGTGGTGATCTCCGATTAGCGACTCGATGAGAGAAGGGGACATACCTGGATACACTTTGATCAATGCGACCCGCGGATCTATGTTTGTATCCACTAAGACCTTTCCTTCACTTGCTTTCCTGTACTCCCTTGTCAGGAGCTCTATCCTGCCCTCTCTCACCAGGCCAATTGGCTGGTCGTTAATTGAAACAAAGGCATCCCTTCTACTCGTGTGGCACTTTCTGACCCTCACACCTCGGTGAATGAGGCAGTAGTCATCGGAAGGGGATCCATGCATCACCACGCACACCTCAGCTATGTCAGAAGTAGCAACAGCAACAGAGGAAATGAGGTTCAGAGCTGCATCTGAACTGGGTCTGTCTGAAGAGCGCTGAGCACCTGTCAAAACGACGGGACGGGAGAGTCCCCGCAGCATGAAAGAGAGAGCTGCTGCCGTGTATGCCATGGTATCGGTGCCATGAGCTATGACGATCCCCTTAGCACCACTGTTGATTTGCCTTGCGACCTCCTCCGCTATTCTCTTCCAGTGTTCTGGTGTCATGTGTTCGCTGAACACGTTACAAACTTCTACCACCTTCAGATTGGCTAGCTCTCTGAGTTCCGGTACCGAAAAACAGATCTCCTCGGGGGTGAAGGCAGGATAAACCGCTCCAGTCCTGTAATCGACCCGCGAGGCTATAGTACCACCCGTACCTACTATTACGACTAGAGGTTTTGTAGCGTCTTGGAGGATTTTCGGAGAGGGGGGATGCGGAAAAACGCCCTCTGCCAATTTACGAATCGCGGTTATTTCATCGACGCGCACACCTATATTATAACCATTGGGGAGTTTCAGAACCAAATGTTTGTCATCTGCGAGTTCACTCCTAGGCATCAAGATACCCTCGTAAGCCTCTTCCTCTTTTTCAATCCGCAACTTGTCCCCCGGTTTTGCACCTATTTTCTGAAGCAACTCTTTGGTTCTCCCTCTGTAACCATACATTGCAAATATGGTGCGGATCGTTTTAGCCCATTTAATCCGTCATTCAGTGTTTGATGAGCGGAAACTCTTTCGGTAAGGTTTTCAGGGTAACCACCTTTGGGGAGTCCCACGGCAATGGAATAGGGGTGGTAGTAGAGGGCGTGCCTGCTGGGATGCCACTTAGCGATGTAGACGTTCAGAAAGAGCTGGATAGGCGACGTCCCGCTCAGTCCGCAATAAGCTCACCTAGAAAGGAGCTGGACCGTGTGAGAATTCTCTCGGGTGTTTTCCAAGGGAGGACCCTCGGAACCCCAATCTGTCTATGGGTGGAGAATGTGGATGTCAAGTCGGAACCCTACGAGGTCATCAAGAGTAAACCAAGACCTGGGCACGCAGATCTCAGCTACTGGCTAAAATTTGGGCACGTGGACTACCGGGGAGGAGGGAGGGCAGCTGGGCGGGAGACTGTAGCTAGGGTAGCTGGCGGCGCCATCGCTAAGAAACTCCTGGGTTACCATGGGGTCCGGGTCCTGGGACACGTTATCGAGGCCGCCGGCGTCAAAATAAAGCGGGCACCTAGTCTGCAAGAAATAGAAAGGAATGTGGAAAAGAACCCGATGAGGTGCGCGGATCCTGAGACCGCAAAGCTAATGGAGGAGGAAGTGCTGAGGGCCTGGAGAGAGGGTGACAGCACAGGTGGTGTGATCGAGGTGCTCGCCATCGGCGTACCTCCCGGATTAGGGGAGCCTGTTTTTGATAAGCTCGACGCTGACATCGCGAAGGGTATGATGTCAATAGGGGCCGTAAAGGGAGTGGAAATCGGGGAGGGGTTCCGCTTGGCTAGGCTGAGGGGCTCGCAGGCAAACGATCCGATAGTGCTGAAGGGTGAGAAAATAGGATTGGAAAAGAATTATTGTGGAGGCATCCTCGGGGGCATATCCACCGGGGAGACTATCGTCGTGCGAATCGCTGTTAAACCGACGCCCTCGATTTCCCTACCCCAACGCACGGTTGATCTAGAAACCATGAAAGAGGCCACAATTCAACTGTCTGGTAGGTTCGATCCCAATTTATGTCCGCGGATAGTACCAGTGGCAGAAGCTATGCTCGCTATAACTCTCGCCGATCACATGATCCGCTCAGGTAAGATCCATCCTAACCGGTTCGGATGAGAGGAGCAGCATCGGCATGCGCCTCTGTAACCGTTCTGAACGCAATGGCTACTGGAAAGGGTGCGGCTTTTGGTGTTGAACTCAGGATAAGAGCAGAAGTTGAACTAGTTCCTCCAAGTCAAGGTATCAAGGGGATCACTGTAGGAATGAGAGAGAGCTCACAACTCGTGGAAATATGCGTCAGAAGGGTTCTGGAAAAACTGAAAATTCGGAAGGGGGCCAGAATCCGTACATACTCCGACATTCCCGTTGCTGTGGGCCTATCAAGTAGTAGCGCCGCATCCAACGCTGCCGTTCTCGCGACTTACGCCGCTTTGGGCATCGAGCCCTCCGATAGGGAAGTCATCCAAACAGGAATAGGTGCCTCTTTCGAAGCGGGCGTGACCTTGACAGGAGCATTTGATGACGCATCCGCTTCCTATTATGGGTGTGGAGTGATCACGGATAACTACAAGAGAAAAATCCTGAGGAGATTCAGCATCCCCTCGGAGTACAAAGTTCTTTTGCTTGTCCCATCCAAAAAGTTTTACACTTCACAGGTCGATCAGTCAGTGTTCTCCAACATTCGGGAGTTCGCCTGCATTGCATACAAGCAGGCCCTCTCGGGGAATATTCTGGGAGCCATGACACTCAACGGACTCATCTATGCCAGTGCCCTAGGGCATCCCACCTCTCCAATCTTAAAGGCACTCAAAAACGGAGCACTGGCTGCAGGCCTTACAGGAAAAGGCCCTGCGGTCGCTGCCATAGCAAGAGAAGAGGATGTCAATCGCATAAAAGCTGCTTGGAGGAAGGAAAAAGGGAGAATTATCGTGACAAAACCAAGCGAGGAGGGTGCGAGAGTTGAAAGTTGAGGAGCTCGAGAAGTTGAGGAGGGAAATTGACAGGCTCGATAAGAGCCTGATAGAGGTGCTCACCCAGCGCATGCATGTAGCCAAACAAATTGCCGACTTGAAAAAGCGCTTGGGACTGAAAGTGAAGGACGAGGCGAGAGAAAAGGATGTCATCAGAAGAATTAGGAATTTCGCAAGAGAAAAGGGGCTCGACCCGGACTTCGCTGATAACTTGATGAGAATGGTGATGGGCCAAGCCATCTCCGAAGAAACGATGAGAATCGGTGGGCTGAAGTTCTGGAGACAGATTGAAGAAACATTCAAGGATTATCCAAAGGAACTCGAGGTGCTGAAGGTCTTATTCAAACATGGGTTGAGGGTGGGAAACAAGGGGGAAGTCCTGTGCGGTGAAATGAGAATTCCCTACCTGCAGATCAGCAGAGTTGCAAAGACTGACAGAAGAACCGTAGTGGCTGCGATCAAGAAGATTCTAAAAAACGAGTGGCTCAAATCTTTCTTCAGCAACCTTTCCCCAATACCATACCTGAGAGATGTGGGGAGAGAGGCTGGCTGGGGAGTCGTTGAAATAACACCTTACGACGCCAGCAAGCCTGGGGTGCTTAAAGCGATTATTGATGTTATTTCATCACACGGCATAAGCATAAGACAAGCTGTAGCGGATGACCCTCATCTAATTCCTCAACCCAAACTCACCCTGATAACTGATCGACCGTTGCCCGAAAGCGTCTTGGCTGAGCTGAGAAAATTGCCAGAAATCTACTCTGTGGTGGTTTACTAAAAGAAAAAGTTAAAAACATGACAGAAAGAAAGATGTGGAAGAAGGAGTCCTGCGGAGCTTACCTACCCGAGCTGTGTTAGTTGCTGCGTCAGCAGATGGTCCTTTCAGGCTCGTAGCCTTTGACAATGCCCTGAGGAAGGCGGGAATCGCAGAACTCAACTTGATGAAGGTTTCAAGCATTTTGCCAAAAGACTGTGAAATTCTGGACGAAATGCCCAATCTGGAACCGGGCACGATAGTCCCAGTCGTCATGTCTGAAATAGTGAGTTCAACTCCCGGCCAAAGAATTGCTGCAGCTTTAGGAATTGCTATTGGGGAAGATTCCCATGGTATGATATCCGAGTATCATGACATCGGAGTAACAGAGAGAACTGCTGCCAAGACGGCTGAAGCTATGGTCAAGTACATGATGGAGAACCGTGGGCTAACCCCGAAAAAAGTTCTTTCGATTTCCGCTGGCCACACAGTGAAACATCATGGAGCTGCAATAGCTGCCGCTGTCTTACTCCCGTAAAGAAAGCAGGGGATTTCCAGCTAAAAAATTTTGTTTACTCTGAGGAGCTCTCCTCTTCTTCTTCCTTCTTCTCAGGTGGTCCCTTTGTTTCTTTCTTAGCTGCTGCTATGACGTCATCTACCCTCAACACCATCAAAGCAGCCTCACTCGCAGATTTGACTACCTGACTCTTCATCCGGAGGGGCTCCAGAACTCCCAGTTCCTTCATGTTGGCTATCTTCCTGGTAAAGACATTAACCCCTATGCTTTTACCTTCGGGTTTAGCATGAGCTGCTCTAAGCTCAACTAGGGTGTCGACCGTGTCCATGCCAGCATTCTCAGCTAGGGACTGCGGAATCACTTCGAGTGCATCAGCAAAAGCCTTGACCGCCAGTGCCTCTCTTCCACCTACTGTCTCGGCATACTTGCGCAGATGCTTCGCCAGCTCGATCTCCATGGCCCCCCCACCGGGAACGATCTTACCATCTTCGAGGCACGCAGCAACCACGCAGATTGCATCGTGAACTGCCCTCTCCACCTCATCGACCACATGCTCGGAACCACCTCTGAGCAAAAGACCTACTGCCCTAGGATCTTTGCATCCCATGACAAATATCATCTTTTCATCTCCGATCTTCCTCTCCTCCACTAGCCCAGCGTGCCCCAGCTCTTTCGGGGTTAGATCCTCGAGAGATGTCACTATTCTCCCGCCTGTAGCTCTTGCCAATCTTTCCATGTCAGACTTCTTTACCCTCCGGGCAGCCATGATCCCTGCCTTGGCCAAATAGTACTGGGCCGTGTCATCGATCCCCTTCTGGCAGAAAACTACATTTGCTCCAGCTGCCTTTATCTTCTCTACCATCTCCCTGAGTATCCGCTCTTCTTCTTCCAGAAAGCTTCTGAGCTCCTCGGGCCTGGCAACTCTGATCTCGGCATCCGTCTCAGTCTTTTTAATTTCCAATGGACAGTCAAGCAGGGCTATCTTTGCGTCCTTCACGGATTTTGGCATACCCGGTCTGACAACTTCTTTATCGATTATCACTCCCTCTACAAGTTCGGAATCTAGGATGCTTCCACCAGGCCTTTTTTCGACGCCTATGTAGTCGATGTCAACCTTATAACGCCCATCCACGCGATCGGCGATCTTTTTGACGGCTCGAACCACAAGGTCCGCAAGCAAGGCCTTTCCTGCCTCTGCCTTCTTTCCTGTGACTGCTGTCATAGCGACTTTCTTCAGAATTTCCTCGTCTTCAGGGGATACGCTGTCAGCGAACTCCTTCAAAAGCTCTTGAGCTTTTTGGTTGGCTATCATGAACCCCTTTGAAATCACCGCCGGATGGATGCCCTGATCGAGGAGTTTTTCCGCCTGCTCCAACAGAGAACCTGCCAAAACTACCGCTGTTGTCGTGCCGTCGCCGACTTCATCGTCCTGTGTTTTCGCCACCTCAACCATTAACTTCGCGGCTGGATGTTCGACCTCCATTTCCTTGAGGATAGTTGCACCGTCGTTAGTTATCACAACATCTCCCAAATTGTCCACCAGCATCTTGTCCATACCCTTGGGGCCGAGTGTGCTCCGCACAGCTTCAGCAACGACTCTTGCAGCCATGATGTTCATTCTCCTAGCATCCCTACCAACAACTCTCCTCGTCCCCTCGGGGAGGACTAGAATGGGCCTTCCTCCTAGCTGGGCAACCGCTGCCATCAAGTCCAAAGAGCTCAACCCCTTTTTTAGCTTTTTCGGTGGGATACGGGTATTTAAAGGAACCCTTGAGGGTAATAATGGCAGCCGAGCAAAAAACACAGGCGGGGAATGCCGTCTTTATTGGGTCCAAGCCAGTGATGAACTATGTCTTGGCGGTTATAACACAGTTCCACGAGGGTGCCAAGGAGGTTTCGATAAAGGCTAGGGGTAGGGCAATAAACAGGGCTGTTGATACGGCCGAAGTCGTGAGACAGAGATTCCTGCCAGACGTCAGCGTGAAAAACATCTCCATAGGGACGGAGACTGTGCAAACCGAAGACGGAAGAAAAGTCAACGTCTCCACCATCGAGATAACCCTAGCCAAGGGCGAGTAAGACTAACTTTTTGGACCCGTAGCTATCGATGCGGTTAAAGGATAGACGGGTTAAAACTCACTCGTGTTCTGAGATACATGGGGAACTCGAGGGCCAGGAAGTCTGTTTAGCAGGATATGTCAGGGTCATCAGAGACTTAGGGGGCATCAAATTCTTCATTCTCTATGACAGGGATGGAGAAATTCAGATAGCTGCACCCAGAGTCCAGACTCCTCCTGAAGTCTTCACCAAAATTGACCAGATAACCCCTGAGAGCACAGTTTGGGTGAGAGGAAGGGTCAAGAGGACTCCCCAAGCCCCGCGAGGGGTGGAGGTGATTCCTCAGGAAATCGAAGTCTTCAGCAGAGCCTCCGTCCCCTTACCCCTCGATCCCACTGGGAGAATCAAGTCGTCGCTCGATACTAGGTTGAATGCAAGGATTCTCGATCTGCGGCATCCGAAAAGAAGAGCCATTTTCAAGATCCGTCATGTTGTGACCAACGCTATCCGCGAATTTCTGAACTCAAGAGGCTTCTTGGAAGTCCAAACACCAAAAATCGTGGCCACCGCAACTGAGAGCGGATCTGCACTCTTTCCCGTAGCCTACTTCGAAAAAGAAGCTTTTCTCAGCCAGAGTCCTCAACTATTCAAAGAAATACTGACGGGATGCTTTGAGAAAGTTTACGAAATAGGACCCATTTTCAGGGCTGAGGAGTTCAATACTAACAAACACTTGAACGAGTGCACATCCGTGGATATTGAAATGGCCTTCTCGAACTGCGATGACGTCATGCGAGTCCTAGAAGAACTCATCATTTTCACCTTGAAGAAAACAAAAGAGCTTGCGGAAAAAGAACTTGAGGTGCTGGGGAGAAAGCTTGAGGTTCCTGAAGCTCCGTTTCCGCGATACTCATACACCGAAGTCCTACAGATCTTGGAGAAGAAAGGAATCCGGATCGAGTGGGGGGAAGATCTCCCAACCCCTGCCGAGAAAGCGCTCGGAGAGGATAGGGGGTTTTACTTCATTACCGAATGGCCCACGAAAACGAAGCCCTTCTACGCCATGCCATGCAAGCACGACGAGAGAGTCACGGAAACCTTCGATCTAATGTGGAAAGACCTCGAGTTGGCGTCGGGGGGCACCAGAATACACGATCCTCAGCTCCTCGAGCGCAGGCTAGAGGAGAACGGACTCAATCCCGAGAACTTCGAGCCCCATTTGAGGCACTTCAGGTGGGGACTGATCCCTCCTCATGCGGGATGGGGTCTTGGACTCGATCGGTTTTTGATGGTTCTCACGGGGGAACAGAACATCCGGGAGTGCGTCCTCTTCCCCCGAGATCGGCACAGGCTCGTCCCTTAGGATATATACCAAGTTTCTTCCTTCGCCGGTGGTGCCTCCCTCTTCCTGATCTCTTTCTTTAACCTCTCGACCCACTCTCTCAGCACTTCAGCTTGCCGATCCAAATCTGACAAGTTCAGCTTGAGATCGAGAATGCCACAGAGAGTCTGTAAAACCTTCTTGGCTGATCGGCTATCTACAAGCGGGTCGCCAGCCTCCGCTAAGAGGATCGCCCCCTTGATCCCTCTTAACCCAGCTAGAGAAACAAGCAATCCCGTCAAGCCGATCACAGGGCCTACTTCTACCTCGATTCCTGAACTCAACCGAGAAAGGACTTCGGTGTTCGGCATGATCACAACCTCCCCCTTTTCTTTCCCCGAAGTAGGAATATAACCGCCTATTGTGTAAATTTCCCTTACTCCTACCTTCTCCATTGCGTTCAAGATTTCGATTGCCACCTTGTAGTGGCCCTCACAGCTCGTCAATGGATATTCACCGGTTAGGATTATGAGATCTCGCCTAGAGTGATTGGCATAGAAGAACTCATGGCACGTGGGTCTGAGCATACCTGAACGATCCAGAGTTGCATAGTGGGGAAAGTATGGCGACAGTTGCTCGGCAAATTTTTTTGCGGATAGCTGTTGAATAAGGAAGTCAGAAGCAAGTTTTCCGATCTGACCCACACCTGGCAAACCAGCTATCAGGACCGGATTTTTCAGCTGGGGTTTGAACAGGAACCTAACTTTTGAATCCATCATTTTTCTGAGCTTCCAGTCTCATAAGCCTACGATACTTACCATATCTGTCCTCAGGAGAAAACTTAGGTGGGTGTGGTGAGCCCGTCTTGCTACCACATGAGGGGCATATCTCCCTCATGGTGTATCTCCCACATGCTCGACATCTCTTGAGTCTCATTTTTCCCTCCTGAATTCCCCTTCTCCGCCGGCCGATTTGACAAAAGCTAAAACAGCATTTGATGCCTCCTGCAGGATCTCCTCCGCCTCTTTATATGAGTCTCCTCTCGCGACTATCCTGTACCGTGGTGAGCCTTCAAGATAAAACTCAACTTTTTCTCCAACCTTTCGCTTTGCCTCCAACATCGCGTTTTTCAGCACCTCGACTCCGTTCGGTTTGTCGCAGGTTAGGATGAGGTATCCTTTCACTTGATAAACTGAGGGCCTCACCAAACCCCTAGAAACTGAGAGCAATGAGCGAACCCACCCTCTTGATAGAGATAAGCCTTTCAAGGCCTCCTCACCCTTCTGCGCGATCTGTTCAAAAGCTTGAGATAGGGATCCGTACTTTCTCATGAGAGGAAAGCCTGCCTCACGATAAGCCTTGTCTAGGTTTTTCCTGAGTTTTTTTGCCGCTAGCAAAAGTAATTTCTCCGCCCTATTTTCGATCTCGAACTCCTTCAACTTATGCTTCTTTTCGCTTTCTGCCACTCGACGAATTGAAAGGTCTATGATTCGCCTGTTAGGGTCGACTGAGATCACCCTGCAAACTACTTTCTGATTTTCCCTTATATGATCCCTGATATTCTTTATCCAACCTGAGGCGACTTCTCTCAAGTGTATCATCCCCCTTTTCCCACCGTACTCGTCCAAACTCACGAAGGCCCCTTCATCAAAAACCTGAATCACAGTACAAACGACTAGCTCGTTCACCGATGGGTACTCCGCCTCCTTCCTCACCACGCTATCACCTTACCTAGGATCTGGGCTTTCCCCCCAGTGGGTACGGCAATGGTCTTCCCACATTTCAGACACTTCACGGGAATGGAAGCATGGCTGAAGACCACCTGTTGGTGACCACATTCACACTTAACAACGATGAATCTACCCGGCATTACCCTTTGATTTCGTACTTCTTTGCCCTAAAACCAACCTTCTGGTGAGCCTTCTTACATTTGGTGCACCTGAGAACGAGTGATACCTTCTTACTTATTTTCGCGAAGTGTCGCTGCTCCGAACGTGGCTGGCTCCCATAACCTTTCATTATTCTAGCAAACTGCCTCTGGCCCCAACTTAAGCTCCTCGCAGGTCTTTTCTTTTGGACCGAGACTTCATGCTCGGTGTGTGCGCCGCAATAGGGACAGTAAGTTCTGATTTTTGAAGGTATCTTCATCTTACCTTAATGTCTAGCATGTCTTTAACAATGTCTAGAACTCGTTGAAACATTTCCTCTCTCTTTTCGGGCTGTACATGCAGAAGCAGGACATCCGATCTTCTTTTTATACCTCCAATGAAACCGCTTTGGGTCCTCATGTGGATTGCCCCCAGAACGGGTTTCGTACTATCGAGGCTCTTTAGAACGAAGGCTCTGAAGGCTTGACTGGTCACCTCCATTGGACCCACCTCATCTATAACGATGATATCCGAGCCATCAATCAGACTCATTGCCCCCCTCACGATTTTCTCGACTCCAACCAAATTGACCCTATACTTCCCAACGCGAGGTCCATTCGTTAACTCTACATGGGCCAAAATGTCCTCTTGACGAGTCCGGAGCTCTATTATTTTAAAACCGACTCTTTTTCCTCCTATTCGGATCTCTGGACATAGTACACCACAAATATCTAGACCCTGAGAGGAGACCACATCAACGATCTTCTGGATTATGCTGCTTTTCCCCGAGCCAGGCCTACCGGTTAAAAAGAGATTTTTCGTCCGCATCGCTTTTTAAACCCTTTGTTGATATACGGATGGATGTAAAGCCAAGCTCCACACCCTCTCCGGAAGGTCCAAGGCCTTCACTATCTCGGCGTGCCATCGCTGCTTGCATCATAGGTCTGTTGGGTGGACTAATGGGCTTGATTGGATCATTAGCAGGCTATGCAACCTTCTTCCTCGGCCAAGCTGGTTTGTTCCCCGAAGAATATGCGACCTATACCGCACTGATTACACCTAAAAATATTTTCCTCCCAGCAATCGGTGCGGCGTTCGCACTAATAGGCTTGGTGGGGGCCGTTGTAGTCCTGGATGAACCAAAAAGAGGAGGTGGACTGATGATCCTGAGCGCCGTCGGCGGAGTGGGGGCCGCATTGGTGTTATATGCCGCTGGAGCTTTCCTCTTAATAGTGGGCGCTTACCTTTCACTAACCTACAAGGGAAGACCCAAATGGGGAATAATATGAAGAAGGATGCAAGAACTGTCAGCGTTCTTGCATGCCTAGCTCTCATCTTGGCAGCATTAGCCCAAACCGAATCTTCACCTATTTTTAAGTACGAAGGTGGTGACTGGGTAAACTCGGTATCAGTGTCCGCCGATGGAAAGTGGTTCGTAGCGGGAGGTGATTTGATGAAGATTTGGGTGTTCAAGCTTATGGGGAATAAAGTTTCCAAAGCATGGGAGTACAAATACAGTGGCTACTCCTATGTCAATTCCGTGGCTATCTCTGCCGATGGTTCGGCCTTCGTAGCTGGATGTAATGATGGGTGGGTAAGATGCTACTCAAACACCTTGGAGCAAACGGGACAAGCAACCCTGTCGTGGGAGTATCAGGTCGAGAAAATATCTCCTTACGCTAGAGCTGTGGCCATTTCGGGTGATGGCAAAAGAGTGATCGCTGGCTCATCTGATGGTCACGTTACACTTTTCTCGGAGGATGGAACCCCCCTATGGAGGGGCAAATATGGATACATTGTAATTGCCGTGGCTCTGTCGAGAAACGGTCGGATTTCGGCAGCTGCCACAGACAATGGTTTATACATTTTCGATGATAGCGGCCTCCGCTTTGTAAAGGAAGGATACACTACCTGCGTCGCTATCTCTGCCGATGGAAGTACGATAGTTGCGGGGACCCGAGATGGAAAGGTGCTAATGCTGACAGATAATGGAAGCGTGGTAAGAGAGTGGAATCCTGGTGTTTGCGTATTCGGAGTTGATGTGACACCTGATGGTAACAGCGCGGTCGCTGCTGCCGGAAGCGAAACAGCGAAGTTCATTCTTTACAAGCGGGATGGGACGAGTACCTTACTCATGGAGAGCACCTCCCCCGCTTCTTCGGTAGCCATAAGCTCAGATGGTACTAAAGTTTTCGCAGCTGACATGGCTACTGTTTACTACCTCGAAGGGCAGAGTTTGAAATGGAAGTCTACCTTGGTCACTGGTATTGAGGGGAACGTGGAAAGTATAGACATGTCAGATGGGGGGGACTATATGATAGCCTGCACCTCTAGGTCAGACAAGGAGCACAAAGTCTACATCTTCGGGAAGGAAGTAAAGACACCTTCTCAACCCACCGCCCTGCCCGCTGGCACCAACATGGTGCTCGTTGCGGTCGTGTTGGTCGTTGTGATCGTTGTGCTCATAGTGCTTCTCCGGAGGAGAGCCGCTCCTGGGGAAATTCCCACCTGACTAGGCAAAAAAGTTCAAAACAACAAATGCTACCGTCATCATTATAACTGAGTGCTTCAACCCCGAGAACAATCTACCAGTTGAGAACTGCCCCGCTATCAAGCCAGAAAAAAATGCCTGCAGCATTGTTGCATGCCACACAACAGATGGGGTTGTCGTTTTGACCTGGTAAACTGGGGCCGTCATGCCGAGTTTTGTTGTGGTTGGAGTAGTTGTAGCTAATTGGCCTAGAGATTGAAAACGCGTCAGCATGACCATGCAGAAAAGAAAGACCGCAAAAGAAATGTAGACTATGAGCGCATATGAAAACATCGCTGCCCATCTTTCCCTCTTCAAAGCTCTCAGCTGAGTGGCGTCGGTTGCGAGAACCTGGAGGACATCAGCGATTTCACCTTTTGCTAAGCATGCCCTTCTCACTACTGCCATCGTCCTTGAGAGATAATTGTTTCCGCACTCTCTCTCCACTTTGTGAACTGCTTCAACTGAGGAGTCCCCCCAATTAATGTATTTCACCATCCTCTGTACATCCTCTCTCAGGGGGCCTAGTTCCCTTGCGGGCACCAGCTTTATGGCATGAGCTGGGGGGACACCAGCGGAGGCTGCACTCGCAAAAGAATGAAGAAACTCTGGCAGGTATTCCACCAGTTGGCTCAACTTCCTGCTCCAGATCTCATGGAAAATAATAAAAGGTACCACGAGGATCAGAAACGCATAGAATAGTGTAGTCAAGTTGATATGGGGGAAGAAAGAAAACAAAAAGAGAGAAGCTGCACCTCCGCTGAAAAACATAACCTGGTGCGGTTGTGTTTTGAAAACTCTCATTGGGTGAAGTAAGATTTCCGGCATTGTCTCAGCTGGAAGCAGCCTCCTAAGCATGCTCTTCTCAATCTGATTGCGGGGGCGCACTTTACGGAAGTATTTCTTGCGCTCAACTTTCCTACTACCTATAACTCCGAAGCCTTTCATGCTAAGGAGAACTATAAAGAAGATTGAACCGAGCGGGATGAGCAGATATCCCAAGATATAGAGTATCATCATAGAGGCTCCATAAAAAGCCATGACTGCCATCAGGGTCACGATCAGAACCAATGGGGCAAAGAGCATCAGGATGACATAGAATTCTGCATAGAATGCCAAGGTGTCCAAGTACCTTTTTTGATCGACCTCGGCAGCCTCGTATAGCTCTTTGCATTTCTGGGCAAAATAATCTGCTAGATTTGCCCCCGTCTGGACCACCGGGATGAGGAATTCTATTAGCCTCCTGAATTTCTGAGAGGGAGTCGTGGAAGCTAGGTTCCTTAGGGCGGTAACAGGATCATATCCAAGATAATCCAGTTCTCGGACGAAACTAGCCGCCTCAACCGCTACTTCCCCATAGTCTTCCCTCTCTTGACTCAACATCCGGAAAATCTCGGCTACCGTTAACCCCCCCTTGCTGAGAGCATACATGAAAGAAACAGCTGAGGGAAGCATGAGATCTATCTTAACTTCCCTACCCTTTACGGCGCTCCAGGGATACCACAGCATGATCCTCCAAACCAAGTAAGAGCTCAGCGGAGCCAAGAAGAAAGGCAGATACATGAAGAGAGAAGGCAAGTGTAATAGAAAGGAGAACAAAAAGAGAGCAGCTGCCACAACTATTCCCACAACTAAAGCCAGCAATAAGCTCTGGTTCAGATACTCATTCAGGGAGAGAGGTTTCCTCAGTTTCCTGAGTGTTAAGCGGAGGTCAGAATATTTTTCCGGATTGATCAACCTCATTACCGTTTCTTAAATGCCCTCAACTCGGCAAATGCCTTCTCCGGATTGAAATAGTAAAGGTTTATCAGCCTCGATACATCATCGTAATCGGTCACGCCCTTCTCCGCCATTGTTGCCAAAAACTCCGCCCTCCTCTCATATTCCTTCTCGAGATCCAGCCTGTCTATGTTTCTCATCTTGCATATCTCCTTCCAACTTGGGGGTTCAGCCAATTCCTTAAAGGAGTCAGTTGACGGATCCCAACTGAACAGCTCCACAAGTTTGACCTCCTTAGTTTGTGGGGTGACCCCCACGATTTCTGCGATAAGCTGATTTCTCCTGACTCTTTTCTTTCCCAAATAGGCAATCGTTTGAACACATATTATATCCAGCGCAGATATCATGGTGTGTGGAACGTTCATCGGATCGCTCTCCAGTCTCAAAATTGCCTCCTGAACGTTTCCGGCATGCAATGTACAGTATGCGGTATGTCCAGTTGAGAGAGCTTGAAACATTGTCATCGCTTCCCTTCCCCTCACTTCTCCTACAATCAAACACTCTGGTCTCTGCCTGAGAGCCTGCCTGAGCAACTCATACATGTCTATCTTCATCGCCTCCCCTGGAGCCTCCCTAGTCACCATAGGGATCCAATTCTGTTGGTACAAGGAGAGCTCACGTGTATCCTCTATCGTCACTATCTTGGCGTCCGGTGGTATGAAGAAGGCGAGGGCGTTCAGGGTGGAGGTCTTCCCCGCAGCTGTGCCCCCAATAACCATTATGCTTTTTCTATTCTCCGCTGCTATCCAGAGGTAGGCGAGCATAGATGGACTGAAAGTTCCGAATCTTATCAAGTCAACTGGAGTAAAAGTGCCGCCCATGAATTTTCGAATGGACATAGAACTTCCCTTGCTCGTCACCTCAGTTGCAAAGGTTGCCTCAAGACGATGACCTCCTGGGAGTGTAGCATCCACAACTGGCCTGGCTAGTGAAACATGCTTTCCGCTCCTTTCAACGAGTCTCATCACATAGGTATCTAGTTCCTCCCGATCGAAGATGAGATTAGTTTCTATGTTGTAGTACTTCCTGTGGTAAAGAAAAACTGGCACACCAGGAGCATCACATGAAATATCCTCGACATTCCTGTCTTTAAAAATTGGATCCAGCTTGCCGAACCCGAGTGTTTCTCTTTTCAGGAAGTACAACAGCTTGTGGTACATGCGCCAATCCTTCACTCCTAGAGCTCTAGCAACTTCCGCGTAGGCTCTCTCAAACACTTTTTCCGGTTCTCTAGAACCCTCATAGGGCAATCTATCGTACAATTCATCCTTTATTTTGTCCAAGAGTGCGCGCTCGAATGGTGTTAGCTCTGGTTCGACTATATGATAAGTTGTTTTGCCTGTACCCTTGTCTTCAAGAACCACCACGAAGGCGAAAGGAGGATCCAGCCAATACCTCTCGACTTCTGTGTACCCTTCTGGCAAGCGGAAAGAGACGAGGGGGCCGAATCTGATCGGATCGTAGGTGGTTGGAGAGGGAGAGAGGTGAATGCTCTCACCCATTATTTTATCACTATAACTCCTGAGCTGCTCCAGTTCTTCATCCCTTTCCTCAATCTTCAGCAAACTGAGCTGCTCCGATTTGAGTTTGGACTTAAGTTTAGATTTTTTCATCTATTACCTAAAGTAGAACTGATTTATCCGCCAAAAAGACTTAACGCGATCGCTCTAAGAGCTTTAGAAGCCTGCGATTTGGGTCGGTGGAGAACAATGGGCTTCCCGAGCTCAATTGACTGTTTTACTTTATCGTCCTCGGGGATAGTGCCCACGATTTCCGTTCCCAGCTGCTTGGCAATGACCGCTGGCTTGTTCTTCTTTAAAAATCCTTTCTCTACTCGGTTTATGACCGTTCCAGCAATCCTCCTATCGAGAATGGAAGCTATGGCCTTCATCTTTACGCTAACGGTTAGGGAGGGTGGATCCGCCGTGGTGACGAGAACTGCTAGATCTGCGCACTTCAACGGGACTATGCTATTCCTGCTTATACCAGGGGGCGTGTCTAAAATTACGACTTCATAACCTTTGGTTACTTTCTTCATGAGTTGCGGGAGCCCGGCTATGTCTGCTTTCAAAAATCCCTTTAGGGAAAGGCCAGCTGGCAGGACATCGAGACCTTCACGGAGGGAATATATGCAGGAATGTATATCTTTCTCCCCTGCCAACAAGTCGTGGAGGGTCTTACTCGGTTCGGTTAAGCCCAGATAAAGAGCAAGATTTCCAGCGGCTAAATCTGTATCAACCAAAAGCGTCTTTTTACCAAGCTCCGCAGCTAGTGGGCCTAGGTTCGCGGCCAAGGTTGTTTTCCCCACCCCCCCTTTCCCGGATATTATCGCGTATATCATCCTCCAATCCAATAATCCGTTTATACCGATAATGATACGGAGGGAAGATGAAGGAGAAGCAGAAGAAAGCTAAAGCTAAATTTCGATGTAAAAATTGCTCGTACGAATTTTCCGAACCAGCACTGTTTTTAGACCGTGGAAACAAGATTCTACTCTGCCCTTTTTGCTGCTCCAAGGAGATCGAAAAAATAGACTAGACCCCGAGGATGGATTTGACTGCCTCAGCGTGAAATCCATCTGAAGTGACTGAAATTTCGAAAACTTGACCTAAGGCAGAGGTGGGGACTCCACTGAGGGCCAGTAACGTCAAAGTGTATCTCTCGCTGGTACCAACCTTCTCAACATCAAAGTAAAATGTGCCGTCGGAGATGGATAAAATATCTTCCTCCATAGCTGTTGGAAGGGCCCCTTTCCTCAGGATTCCATAAACCACTCCCTTCCAAGAGTGTGCGGCCGTGCGAAGACCCTCCATAAAGGACAAGAACTCTACCGGTCTCTCATGCAGGAGTCTCGCTATGTCAGTCAGCGTGTAGATGAACAGTAGGGATTCCGGGCCGATCTTTTTGAGTTTGTTGACGATGCTGAGGACGAATTTTCTCACATCTGGTGTTTTCTGCTTTTCCCAGAATGAACCTACAAGGGCTGAGTACTCCTTGCTCAAGTCTAAAAACTTGACATTCCTCTTGAAGAGTTCAAAGTACTTCTTGCTGAACATATTTTTGACCGAGCTGGTTATTTCAGTAGGAGATTTTGATAAACAAAGATACCAAGTTGTCCTAGGGATCTTCACGTTTCTTGGTGGTTTGAGTTTGCCTTCTTTCATTGCCGCCCAAATGACTGCTACATTTGCTAGAAATTCCGACTTGAATGCCTTGGGTGGTCCATATAAAAGGATAAGGGATCCAGCTCTTACACCCCCTCCAACTAATAGGT
>Ga0190319_1000005_pt1 | contig 55065 bp, 57 predicted proteins | sample 48701145_MG_FD_165040 | JGI IMG/M metagenome (GOLD analysis project Ga0190319, IMG submission 165040) | Hydrothermal vent sediment bacterial communities from Southern Trench, Guaymas Basin, Mexico - 4870-11-4-5_MG | ecosystem: Environmental > Aquatic > Marine > Hydrothermal vents > Sediment ...
TGCCACTGAGCAGCCCATCTCCCTCAGACTCTGGGCGATTTCACTCGGTGACTTCTCACCAAAAACGACTATCTCGTCTCTGCCTACCTTAACTATGTCCAGATACTGTAGATATTCCGACAAATCTCGGAAAGCTCGGAGTTCTATCCGCCCATCCTCCCGGATCTTTCTGAAAAGTCCCTGCGGATCCATCATCACAAATTTTGTCCTGCGCCTGAGTTCCTGCAAAAGCTCTACCGAAACCTCGTTCCCTAAAGGGGAAACGTACACCCCGAGCATATTCGTGTAATAACTTGGGATATCCCTGAGTGTCAGCTGGGGGGCAAGATAAGTACAGCTCTGTGTTCTGTTCCCCTGCTCATCGTAAACATTCCTGAAAGTCGTTGACCTTTCACCTGTTACAATTAGTCCCTCGGTATCCAAGCCGAACTTGCTGAAGATAGGGGGGAACATTCTAGAGAAGTCAAAACCCACCTTCGAAAGTATGCCCACCTTGGCCCCTAGCCCAGCTAGGAGGAAGCCGCCATACGTGGGCGCACCGCCTAGGACGTTTTCGATGACCCCCCAAGGAAAAACGTTAACGTCGATAGCTATGTGCCCGACTACCAAGAAGTCAAGTTCTCTCATCTCTCCCTCTTCCCTTGAATAAACTCCTCCACCGCCCTTCTCGCCTTGGCATCATCCATCTGGACCGGTGGGTGCTTGAAGAAATACGCGGACACCGAATAGAGCGGCCCAGCCACCCCTCTGTCCTTCGCGATTTTCACCGCTCGAATAGCGTCTATCACAACCCCCGCACTGTTTGGTGAATCCTCCACGTTCAGCTTCGCATCGATCCATATGGGGACGTCCCCGAATTTTCTTCCCTTGATGTAGATGTAGCATATCTTCCTGTCCTTCAAGAAGGGGACATAATCACTGGGACCAATCCTCAGAGGTACCTCGTATGGAACCTGACTTGCCACAGCTTCCGTCTTGCTGACCCTCTTAGAGCTGAGTCTCTCTTCCTCGAGCATGTTCAGAAAGTCTGTATTCCCTCCGATGTTCAGTTGATAACTTTCTTCGACCTTGACCCCTCTGTCGACGAGGAGTTTGACGAGAGTGCGATGCAGGATTGTAGCACCAACCTGCGATTTTATATCATCACCAGCACAGGGTATGCCCCTTTCCTCAAACTTTTCCCCCCAGGCTGGATCTGAAACTATGAACTCGGGCATGCAGTTAACGAACCCTACGCCTGCCTCTAGGCAGGCATTAGCGTAAAAACGGGCGGCTTTAAAACTCCCTACCGGAACATAATTTACGAGAACATCAGCTCCACTCTCTTTTAGCACTTGAACCACATCTATCTCCCGCTGAGAGGAATCTACTGGAATCACCGCCTTTAGGTATTTTCCCAGTCCATCTAGAATGGGTGCCCTTTGAACCTCAACCCCCAGTTTGGGCACATCACAGAACTTGAAGGTACAGTTGGGAGGTGTGAAAATGGCTTCCGCTAAATCCTTTCCTACCTTGTTGGCATCTACATCAAAAGCTGCAACAAACTCTATATCCCGAATGTGGTAATCCCCAAATTTTACATGCATAAGACCAGGAACCTGTTCCTCTTCCTTGGCATTCTGATAATAGAACACACCCTGGACAAGGGATGACGCACAATTGCCGACGCCTGCAATAGCGACCCTTACCTTTCCCATTTCTTTAAAATCGCTTAAAAATAAAATTCTTCGGAGCGCTGCTTTTAACGACTTTCAGCTACTATTATTGGTCATGAAGCCGATGAAACGAATCGAGAGGAAAACCACCCTAGAAATGCTTTGGCCTTATGTACTGAGGATGCTAAACGACAGACCCATGTACGTCTACGAACTGAGAAAAGCCATAGCCAAAAAATTCGGCTTTTCTTTCCAGCTGTCTGCCGCCTATAAGGTGCTAAGTAAGCTCCAAAGGGAGGGGCTAGTGGTGGCCGAGTGGAAGCACGAGAGCCGACCTAGGAAGTATTATCACATCACACCCAAAGGAAGGGAGCTGTTAAACCAGTTCAAGATCTATCTATCCTCACTAGAGGAAAAATTTAGGTGAGTCTCAGCGCCGCCACTACGAATCTGTGGATGGCGGTCAAATTGGCTAAAATCGCCACTAAGATCACCCCCAGCTCAGGGAGGTTAAGGATCGAGAAGAAGGCTAGGATTAAAACTCTTTCGCCTCTTTCAGCTATCCCTATATCCAATTTACCAGCCCCTGCAGCCTCTCCTCTCGCACGAACATAGCTGACCATGAAGGAACCAAGGATAGCCAGTAGGCCCCAACCCATGTTCACAAGTCCGCCCAAGATCATACCTGCTATGACAAAAAAGTCGCTGTATCTATCCGATACCGAATCAAAGAGAGCACCAAAAGTGGTACTCAAACCTGTGTATCTAGCGAGGGCTCCATCCATTGCATCAAAAAGGCCACATACCAGAAGGACGAAACCTGCGAGTACTGCATGCCGTTGGAAGAATAGATAGAAACACAACAGAGACATTATCAGCCCAATGAGGGTCAAGTGATTGGGTGTGAAACCCAAACGGGCTAAAACTGCAACGGGTCCCTTAACTAGCACCTCAAACTTGGACTTGAGTCTGCTCAGCATCGGAAATTAAACTCAGGAACCTCTAAGAACATAACATTTGTCCTTGATTATCAATCGGACATTTCCAGCGATAGCAAGTTTTAAGTATGACTCCCAGCCAGCCAACAAAGCCTCAATTTTTCATCGAGGGAGGCAATTCTCCGCCCTCAATTCTCTCTCCAGCTGGCTGAATCGAGACTCAAAGATCTGGTTATGAATCTGTTAACTGCATCGTCCTAGAAGTAGCCCTCAGAGATCCCGGAACAACGATAAAGTAACTTGGCCCCCTTAAAAAGGGTAGACTAATTTTTCGAACCAGATCATAAAGGTTTTCCCTAGGAGAGAAAGATGATTTACCTAGGCCCTGCGGGGATACCAATAACCGCCAAGGACAAGAGCACCATAGGGGGCATAAGAAGGGTGGCTGAGCTAGGTTTGAACGCAATGGAAGTGGAGTTCGTCAGAGGGGTTACCATGAGCAAAGAAATGGCAAAGAGAGTGGGAGAAGAAGCGAAGAGACTTGGTGTCAGGCTGTCAGTTCACTGTCCGTACTTTATCAACCTGTGCTCCACCGAGAAATCCAAGCTCGAGGCCTCAAAAAAGCGTATACTATTATCCGCAGACCGTGCTGGTGCAATGGGGGCCGACATTGTCGTGTTTCATCCTGGATACTATGGGAAGATGTCGCCTCAGCAGGCGGTTCAAAGTGTGAAAGATGCTTGCGAGGATCTCAGGATCCGGATGAACCGGATGGGGCTTGAGGATGTAAAACTGGGGCTCGAAACCATGGGAAAACAAAGCACCTTCGGTACCTTGGAGGAAATACTACAAATCTGTCGCGAAATTGAAGGATGCGTTCCCGTCATTGACTGGGCCCATCTCTATGCTAGAAGCGGTGGAGAAGTGAGGTGGGGTGACGTTTTCGACAAAGTTGAGAAGTTCAGGCATCTACACACCCATTTCACATGCGTCGAGTTCAAGAGAGTTGGACCCGGGAAAGGCAACGAAATACGTCATCTGGAGATGAGTGAGAAAAAGCCGCCGTTTGAACCCTTAGGAGAGGAGATTCTCAAGAGGAGGGTAAGTATAACCATCATAAGCGAGAGTCCTGTGCTCGAGAAAGACTCCCTGCTTATGAAAGAATTCTTCGAGGAAAGAGCTTCCAGTTCTAAATAAGCTCCTCTAGGCGGACGGTTTTTTGCTCACCAGATCGCATATCTCTTACTGTGACCATACCATGCTGTAAATCTCTCTTTCCAACGATTATCACCTTTCTAACCCCTCTAGTATTAGCGAATTCCAAACCTTTGGAAAGTTTCCTTCCCAACAACTCCACTTCCGCTCTCCTTCCCTTCAAACGCAGCTCACGTGCTATCTTCATACAAAGCCCCATCTCTTCCCGACTAACGGGCAAGATCATAAACTCTGGCGCATCCTCTTCTGGGGGCTCGATGAATCTTGCCATCCTGTCCACCCCGAAACCGATCCCGACCGCAGGAGTAGGTTCTCCTCCCAGTAGCTCGATTAGATTATCATACCTACCGCCCCCAGCTACCTGCCATCCGCCCGCATAGAACTCAAAGACACATCCGGTATAGTAGTCCAAGCCCCTAGCCAGACCCAAGTTTACTGTGTACCTTATTCCAAGGTCCTCGATTATATCTAGTACCTCCGCAAGATCCAAGCCTCTTGTTGCCTGGGGGAGTTTTACGAGCTCTCTGGCTTTTCCTATCGTCTGTCTCCCTCCTCTGAGTCCTATGAGTTCCCTCAACCTGTTCCTGTCCGTCTCGTCTGCCGGCAAAGAATCCAACTCTTTCTGCAACCTCTGCTCGTCCCCAGAGTCAATAGCCCTCAGCAAACGATCCTGTTGGGAGCCATCCAATCCCAGTGATGAAAGGAAACTCCTCAAGGGAAGGAGATGACCCACAACAAGTTCTGCACGAATTCCGAGCTCAGTAAAAACTTGGTCTGCCATACTAATTATCTCTGCATCCGATGAAGGGAGAGAGCTTCCGATTATTTCTGCTCCTGCCTGTAAGAACTGCCTCCATCTGCCTGCTTGCGGCTCTTCATATCTGAAGCAGTTTCCGGTGTAACATAACTTGACGGGTTTGGGCTCGGATCTCAGCTTTTGAATATACAGTCTCATCACCGGTGCTGTGAGCTCTGGTCTCAAAGCCAAATCTCTACCGGATTTGTCCTTGAAGCTGTATAGCTGGTTGACGATCGTCTGACCACTCTTTACTGTGAAAAGCTCCAGATACTCAAAAACTGGAGTTTCAACTTCCTTGAAACAGTATCTCCTGAAAGTACCTCTCAAAACCTCCAGAACACGATATCGAGCTAGGAGCTCGGGGCCAAACAGATCCCGCGTACCTTTTGGCCTCTGCATCAGGTTAACTTGGCCCAATCTACTTTGAAGAGGGCAACTAGACCGTTCGAACTCAGGAAAACTCGCTCTAAATAATCAGGTAGGTTTTCGGCATACATGTACGTACCTACACAGGGTCCTCTGTGCTCTATTTCCTCTCTCCTAGACGGATACAGGGCAGCAGATGTTATGCCTTGCCCCTGCACCCTAAGCAGGATCACCGTTTCCGGCACCTCAGGTAACCTAGGGGACTTATGGTATTGAGAGGAAAGGATGTTCCCTCTTGAATCCGCTATTACATCGATGTAACCATCCATTAACAGATCTGGTGCCCCTTGCCTAGCCAGGTAAACCTGGTGGGTGGTCGTATTTATCACTATGTTCTCCCTGTTTTCGCCGAAATGTAGGAGAAGGATACTATCCTGGTTCTCAATTGAAACTGAGCTTATTATCCTTAGGGGTGACGAACCGAAACCAGCGGTCAAGTAATAGGCCCTGTGCTGCTCAATCCGGGAAGCCAACCACCAGTCCCACATGTCCAGAACGATATAATCGATTTTTACACCCCAGTTGTCCCGATAAGTTTCTAACCACCATCTCAACTCATCGCTGTCCATGTACCGGATTCTTAGGACATCTGTCCTCCTGCCGTATACTTTATATGGTGCTAGAGTCCAGAGGGCGCCTCCTATGTCAACACCATAAATATACGCCCTGTCTCCCTCTACCCGGTAAATGTAATCCGGTGGTTTTATCTCGGATTTGTTCTCCCACACGCCCTCCCGTCCCAGTGCTTCTACACCATCGCACACGGTTCTGCGTTTCGAAGCCCCGGAGAATAGATGCCCATAGGACCACTCGACTGCCACCACAGAGTCCACAGGTGTGTTGTTCTCGAGCCATTCGCATGCTTCAATGTACGCTTGATCAAAGCCTGGGCCTGCCCACTCAGTTGGCGGAGCTGTATGCTCTGCTTGAGCAATCGCATTCTGACCTAAGGGAACAAACAGGAGAAGCAATAGAACGGGTAGGGGACGGAAATAGTGAGGCGAGAAGCCCCACTCTTGGCTCAGCTTCTTCACCCCCCACCAAAGTGTACTCACGGCAAGGCCCATAACTACAGCAACAAAAGGCCACCACTGGCGCTCGAATCTAGCCTGACCTTTCCCGGGCCAAACTAGGCCCATGAGGATTATCAGCCAGGGGATTATGATCCACTCCCATCTCCTCCTAGTCCAGAGGACTCTGCATACCCCCAAGAAGATCGAAAAGTAAAGAAACCTCGTCAGAACCTCCTGGATTGTAACGGCTGTCGAGTTCCTGTATACTGGACGATAAAAGGAGTACATTACCTCAGAAAAAGAATGGGGAGCTACCATTTCGGAAGCATATCTCGCTCGAAGTGCGGGGCCTCCGCCACCACTCAGCCCGACATAGGAAGCTAATACCTGAGCAAAACCAATCCAGTTCGGAGGCTCTCCCAAAGATGTGCATAGCGCCGTCACCACCCCAAATATGACGATGACTGACACGATCACTCTCCAGTTATTTAAGAATGCTCTGATCAAGGAACTCACAAACCTCCTCGTGAGCACCACCTCCTTAAAAAAGTCGTACAAGAGAGGAAGCAGCAGAGCACCCAGAATTATGGGTGTTAGGTAGAGCCACCCGGGCCAGCTGAGAGCAAGAATTGAGAGAACCAAACCTGTTAGCACCCCCATGCCGACACTGGATCGCTTAATGGTTAGAATTGCGAGGTAGATTATCCAAGCAGACAATGCCTGGGTCAGACATTCTCTATCATAAGCCGAAAATTTGAACCAATAGATACTCGATATCATTACACTCGCGAAGAAAACAGCTGCCAATCCCGCTACATCACCCCCCAGCTCCCTTGCAGCTAAGAAGACTCCAATTAAAAAGACGGCGAACATGAGGGGGGCCCAGTAGTTTATGACATCCATAAGCTCTATTCCCGGAAAGACTGCTGAGAGGCCTCTATAAAGCATCACGGTAAGAAGAGGTTGACCCTGATCCTGTACTCTCAAGGGCCAGCCGGTGGGTGCATGTGACCTCCAATACCTGTCCACCAGATGATTGGCTGAGTCTATCTCCTCAGCTATGCCTGCAAAAAAGCCCGAGTCAGAAGTCGTTAAGACCTTGTACTTCTCGCCAGGTATCAGGAGGACGTGAAAGGAGAAGAAAATAAGGAAACCTAAGTATGTTAAAATAGCCCAGCGCCTGTAGTTTACCTTCATCAAAATTGGGGGCGACTGGACTACTTCCTCTTTCTTCCTCTAGCGGGTTTCTCCTTTCTTACTTCTACCTTTTCTTCTTCCTCCTTCTTCTCCTCAGTAACTTCTGGAATCGGTGCGGGTTCTTTAGTGGTTGCCATTATCCATCCTAACCAAGCGCCAATGCCGCAGACCGCCCAAACTCCTATTATCACTGGTACACCGATCCACAGGGGCCAGTTGCGAGCTCCCCGTAACCAGCTGGGTACGTACTCGTCTATGAAGTCCCAGAGAGAAGTTGTCAGATAGATCGCGTACAACACTATTATCACTGCGCAAACAATGAACAATGCTGCCCCCAATGCTCTTGCTATGCCCATGCTTACGCATCTCATTTTATGTGCTTAAAAGGATTGTGATGGGGCCCGTGGCCTAGCCAGGACAGGGCGGCGGCGTCCTAAGCCGCAGATCGAGGGTTCGAATCCCTCCGGGCCCGTAGATATGAGTAAGAGATTCAAAATTAAAGATGCTCCGGTGGTGTAGCCCGGCCAAACATGCGAGCCTCTCGAGCTCGCGCCCCGGGTTCAAATCCCGGCCGGAGCACCTACTTTCCCCAAGGCATCAATTAAACTCTCAACGTCTTGGAGGCCGTTGTAAAGATAAACCGAAGCTCGAACACTTCCTCTTGGAGCCTTGAGGAGACGGGTGTGTAGAGGTATTGCACAGTGGTGTCCAGATCTCACAATGATGCTCCTTCGATCCAAAGCCAAAGCCACCTGATGTGGATCCACGCCCTTCAAATTGAAAGAGAGCAAACCTATCCTATCCTCCGGCTTCATCGGTCCATACACCTCAACACCCAATTCGAGTAGAAGTGACAACATCTCCCGTGTGAGCTTCTTCTCGTGTGCCGCCACGTTTTGGAGTCCAATCTCCTGCAGATATCTAATAGCTTCGCCTAGCCCGATGACCTCAGCTATGGGGGGCGTTCCAGCTTCGTAACGATGAGGTCCTGGTAGCGGACTGTAACAATTTTCTCCCACATCTTCGACCATCCCGCCACCCGTTGTGAGCGGTTCGAGCCCTTCCTGCACTTCCTTCCGGACGTATAGAACTCCCACCCCTGTTGGGCCCAGCATTTTGTGCCCCGAGAAAACGAGGAAGTCGCATTTTAGTTCCTGTACATCTACAGGCATGTGCGGCACCGATTGTGCCCCGTCTACAAGCAAAAGGGCGCCCCTCTCCCTCGCTATCCTAGCCACCTGCTCAACTGGGAGGCGGCAACCCAGAACATTTGACACGTGACTGATCGCCACCAATCTCGTTCGTTCGTCTATCGCCTCTTCGAAGTCCCCCATCTGGAAGTATCCTTGCCGGTCAGGCCTCACGAGCTTTAACTCGACCCCATGATCCCTTACAACCCTTTGCCATGGAACCAAGTTTGAGTGGTGTTCCAATATAGTTGAAACTATTCGATCCCCCCTTTCCCACGAGAGGCCCCTAGCCACACAATTAATGCCCTCCGTGGTATTCTTCACAAAAATTATTTCCTCCACATGTCGGGCATTGATGAATTTGCGTACCTCCTCTCTCGTCTGTTCATATTCCTCTGTTGCCCGTCTCGAGAGGCTGTGAACCCCTCTGAAAACATTTGCGCGATAAGACCGGTAGTACTCCAACATTTTCTGCAGAACCCGCTCTGGTGTTAGGGTGCTAGCGGCGTTATCGAGATAAACGAGTCCAGATTTAAGGATCGGGAAGTCTCTTCGGACTTCGTCTACGTCAAGCATCAAGCAAATGGGAAGTACATTATTCTTTCTTTTTCCTCATCTCACGGAGCAATGGGATTTCCTGAAGCATTTTCTCACTGACCCTTTCCCAAAAAATCCCTGGTGGTTTGTCGTAAAGTTTGGGAGTTTCGAGGAAATTTCTAGGGGTTACGATGAGATCCACTGGAACATCATGCGGTAGCATCGGTATCCTGTCTACTATCTGGAGCTCATGAACTGTGGTAGCTATCGGTGTTTCATTTGAGACCGCGTTAACTTGAGCCAGAATTGCATACTCCAAATCACCAAAACCTCCGCCCTTTCCCATCCTTCCGCCTCGCCTATCAACGGCAACCGAACCTTCTACCATCAGGTCGACCCGGATTTCCGCCGGATCCACCTTCTCCCCCATCCTCATCGCCCCACGGATAGTAGACGCAAAACGGATATCACCCCGAGCGCGTACCCTCAAGAAGCCCCGCCTGAGTCTGGGAGAGGCCATCACGAGCTGTTTTCCATCACGCAACACTGCCTCCCTAACGGCGAGTTGGGGAGAGTCTGGGTTCACGAAGACGACATCAGCAGTCCTGTAAAAACGGTGATTGCAGAGGATACGGGCGGCTTCCTCGCTACCCCTGAAGTTGGGAATCTTACCTCTAACGGGTTTAGGAAAAGTCGCAACACCTTCTCTCTCCAACCTCCCCCAAATTTCCTCTCTTATTTTCTGCTTCAGATGAGAGGGATCGGTCAAAATTCAGAGGTTGCTATCTTCTCTATAAGTAATCTCGAGATCTCTCTAGGATCTGCCCTCATCCTCGCCCGCCTCATAATCTGTCCCACGAGGAAATGTAGGGCTTCCTTCTTTCCACTCTTGTAGTCCTTCACGGCTGCTGGATTTTCATTTATCACCTGGTCAACTATTTCAATCAGCTGGGAAGGAGCGAGGAGCTGGAAACCCATTTCCTTAGCGAGTTCACGGGGATCTTTGGGGCTTTCAGCCAACCTTCTCAGGATGAGTTCCCCCTGCTCAGGAGTTACCTCTCCCCCCTCAACCATTTTGAGCAATTGAATCAACTGTTGCGTGGAGAAAGGGACTTCCTCCGCCAAGAGTCTCATGTAGTTTAAAACTTTCTTGAGCTTTGTCCTGAACCATTTTGCCGCCAACTGGGGGTTCACCTGCTTAGCCGTTTCTTCGTACATGTCCGCTAGTGCTTTCTCGCTTACGATAACCTCAGCCACATGCTGCGGAATGTTAAATTCGCGGACTAGGCGCTGACACCGGAGGTGTGGGGGCTCCGGCATGCTGGATTTTATCCGGTCGACTGTCGGCTGATCGATCAGCAGGGGATAAAGGTCTGGATCCGGTATGTACCTGTAATCTTCCTCCCACTCTTTTTTCCTCATGGGGACTGTTATCATCTGGCCCTCCAAATACGCTCGCGTCTCTCTTTTCACTTGTTCACCCCTTTCCAGCAAGGTTTTCTGCCTCATGATCTCAAACTTCAGCGCGCGGTAGGCTCCATGGATTGAGTTTATGTTTTTAATCTCCACTCTCCCCCCGCCCTCCAACGAGATGTTGACATCAGCCCTAACAGCTCCTCCAGCTTCCGGCCTCACTTTCCCCGTGTACTCCAGAGTTCTGCAGAGGGCCTTCAAGAAGTTCCTCGCCTGTTCTGGGGAAGTTATGTCGGGTTCCGTCACTATTTCAACGAGCGGAATGCCTGAGCGGTTGAAGTCAACCACACCACGCTCTGGATTGTACTGACCTGGATCTTCTTCCAGGTGTACTTCCCTTATTCTAACACCCTCCAGACTGCCATTCACGGCTATGGGCTGACTTGTCCTCTGATAACCAGAGGGGAGATCGGGGTAGTCATAGTGCTTCCTTAGGATGTAGATTTCCTTATCGGTTATCACCTGACAGCCCAGAATCAGCCCTATTTCTATTGCCGCCTCCACTGCCTTTCTGTTCGGAGGAAGAGGTTTGGCACCAGGCATGCCCGTGCAGATCGGGCATACATTTGAGTTTGGAGGCGCATCCCGGTAATCCGTCGGACAATTGCAGAAAAGCTTCCTTTTAGTTGCCAACTGTTGGTGGATCTCGAAACCTATCCTGATCTGCATCTTTCAAATGCTCTCATGATCTTCAACACTTGCTGTTCACTCAGGGGTTTTCCTATTACTTGCAGGCCAACGGGTATACCTTGGGTTTCACCTGCTGGTACAACACCAGCACAAATTCCTGCTAGGTTGACAGGCACCGTGAGATAGTCGTAGGAATACATTTCACTGACCGTCAGTTTCTCTCCCAAATTGTGAGGAAGTTTCGGTACAGTAGGTCCCACTATAACATCTACTTTTGAGAGAGCTGCAATGAGTTCTTTCCTTATCAGAGTACGAACCTGGAGAGCGCGCTGGTAGTACTTTCCCTTGTACTCTTTTTTGCTGATGTAAGCCCCCCTGAGAATTCGCCTCAGCACCTCCTCCCCGCACACCTCCTCAATTCGCTTACCGTATCTCCTGCCATCAAATTTGCGGGTAGCGGAAAAGAACTCAACTGAGACTATCAAGTAGTAAGCGGAAAGAGCCTTCTCCAAGTTAGGAAGCTCGACTTCTACAATTTTGCATCCCAAATCGCGCAGGGTTTCAATCCCTTTGTCTATAACTTGCATTATTTCGGGGTGCGTCAGTTCCTCGAATTTCCGGCTTATTCCAATGCTCATTCCTTTGACGTCGTCATTCAATTGCTTCAGCAATTCGAGTCTCTCGACACCCAACATGACGCACTCATTTGGAGAACGACCCGCGATCACCTCCATGAGCAGCGCGGCCCCCTCAACATCCGGGGCTATTGGGCCTATCTGATCCAAGCTCATCCCCAAATCTATAAGTCCCTGCCTCGGTACTAGACCATAGGTGGGCTTCAAACCGACTACACCACAATGGCTACAAGGATTCCTTATCGAACCTCCGGTATCTGTTCCCAGACTCAAATCACAGAGACCATCTGCCACCGAGGCTGCCCCTCCCGAACTCGAGCCCCCTGGGATCCTACCAGGTGCTTTTGGATTTTGGGTGGGACCGAAGGCGCTCGTCTCACCACTGGAACCGCACGCAAACTCGTCCATGTTCTGCATCCCGATTATAATAGCATCCTCTGCTCTCAGACGCTTGATCACCTCGGCATCAAAGGGTGAGACATAATTCTCCAAGGTCTTAGACGCGCAGGTAACCCGGAGCCCTCTGACATTTATGTTGGATTTTATTCCAACCGTGAGTCCGCACAAGCGACCTACTTTCTCGCCTCTTTTGAGTTTGTTCTGAATCCCCTCAGCCTCTCGAAGCACGCTCGGGTTCAGCTGAATGAAAGCATTTAGCCATCTGTCTCTTTTCTTTACTCTTTCCAGTTGCTGCTGAACGTGCTCGACGACCGGGATTTCTCCCCGTTTTATCGCTTTCAGCTTCTCTAAAGTTCCTTCCACTTTGCCACCTCAACACGGATGTTCCCTAGTTCGTCACAGGAAGCGAGACTCAGAAATCTCTTGCGAAAATCCTCCAGTTCGCTCTTTGGAGAGGGTTCGGCATCTTCTCGCAACCGGGAACCCCTTGGGGCCGTTATATAATAGCTCTCCTCCAGCTGGGGGAGGTCTTTTGTGACTCTTAAAAATTCTTGCAGGATCTCCTCAGCCGAGCGACGGATATCCTCTCTTCTTTCCATCAAACCAACATTATTTTATGAGCAAAATTTTTAGGACAATAAAATATTAGGAGATGGAACAAAGATTTAGGATTTCCCCAACAGGGAAAGGGGCTGTTTTCAGGATGAAGAGATGGTTCTACGCCTTCCTAAATCAAAACATACCTGACGCTGTGAAAGAAGAGAGCCGAAGTGCTTGGACAAGAATGGTAACGACGTTGATTGAAGAGATGAACAAAAGAGGGGCTGCCGACAAGCCCGCTAGGATAACCCTTGTTTACGAAAGGGGGCCGAGGGGCGAATTCGTGCCCGTTTCGGTAAAAGCCGAGCTCTTCGAACTCCGACCCGTGGACACGATTAACCTCACCTTCTCTAAAGAAACTCTGCAGGCCGACGAGAAGGAGCGGGTAAAAAGTCAGCTCAGCGAGCTGGTCAAAAGAGCCAAGGAGCTCGGAGTATCGGTAGAGGAACTTATAAAGCCGGCTCAGGAGCTTGGGACTACTTCATCTACTCAGTAGCCCAGTATCATCATCGCCTCTATATTGAACTTCTGGATATTTGATGTTTAGGGTTGTTTCCCTTGAACAGGCGAAGAGACTTATCAGAACCCACTGGAAGATAAAGCCAAGGATTGAATGTGTCCCCGTGACTGAGGCCGTGGGAAAAGTTCTCGCCGGTGAGGTGAAAGCAGAGATCGACCATCCCCCTTTCCACCGAGCCAGTGCAGACGGGTACGCCGTTCAATCGCAAGATACTGTAGGAGCCAATGAAGAAAAGCCCATCAAGTTAGAACATGTTGGTAGCATTAAGCCGGGAGAGTGGCCCCAAATCTCCCTACAAGGAGGTCAGTGTGCAAAAATCGAAACTGGCGCCCCCCTACCACCTGGTGCCGATGCAGTTGTCCCGATCGAATTTGTACAAGAAGATGGGGAGATCTATATCTTCCGACCCGTTGCACCCTGGGAAAACGTCTCAAAAAAAGGTTCAAGGGTAAGGCAGGGGGACATCTTGCTCAAAGAAGGGCAGGTTCTGGGTATCCTGGAGTTGGGCCTCCTGACAGCTGGCGGTGTGCGCTATGTGAATGTTTACTCACCACCGAGGGTCGGTTTGATTTCCACGGGCAACGAACTTGTCTCTTGGAATGAGCCGCTCGCCCCAGGAAAGATAACTGATATTAACGGACCTTTGCTCTCTGCCCTACTGAGGAAGATCGGTTGTGGAGTCACCTACTGTGGGATAGCACCGGATCAAGCTGATGCAATCGGGGACAAATTGCGGAAGGCTTCTTCATGTGATCTAATAATCTTAACGGGGGGGACTTCCGCTGGCAAGGACGATCTCGTCCCTCGGATTCTTTCTCTTGTTTTTCATGGCATAGCTGTCAGACCTGGGAAACCTACTGCTTTCGGCTTTTTTCGTGAAAAACCGGTTTTTGCCCTACCAGGAAACCCTCTCTCGGCCTTCTTCATGTTCCTGGAACTTGTCAGACCTTTTCTCCTTGAACTCTGCGGAAAAAAGGAGAAAGAGAAAAGAAAGAAAGCCGAACTTGCCCTGAGCTTACCGTCTGAAAAGGGCAAAGAAGAGTTCGTTTTAGTCAAGTTTCAGGGAAGAAAGGTCGTCCCCATGCGGCAGGGATCTGATTCAATAAACTTGCTCAGCCAAGCCGATGGGTACGTAAAAATACCTGCAGAGGTTGAATACCTTAGAGCAGGAGAGAAAATAGAGGTGAACTTGCTTGGTGACGGATAGATTCGGCCGTCCAGTTAGGGGGCTCAGAATCTCTGTTACAAACCGATGTAACCTGAATTGCTTTTTCTGCCACTCAGAAGGATATCTCAGGAGAAAAGATGAACTGGGTCCCGATGAGATCCGTGAACTCACTTCGGTGGCTAAAGAGGAGCTAGGAATAAAAGAGGTGAAGATCACCGGAGGTGAGCCCCTCCTGCGGAGGGACATCTGTGAGATCATCGAGGGCATGTCCGACTTAGAAGTTTCCATGACAACTAATGGCACACTACTTGCACCTCTGGCCCCTAGGCTGGCTAATGCTGGTCTCAAGAGGGTGAACGTGGACTTGCCCACCCTTTCCGCAGATAAATACAAACTCATCACCGGCAGGAGGTGCATAGATGATGTACTTGAGGGTATAAAAAGCGCTCAAGATGCTGGACTACGGCCAATAAAAGTGAACATGGTACTACTACGGGGGGTGAATGACCAAGAGATTGAGCACTTCATCGAATTTTGCTCTCGATATGGTCTTATTCTACAACTCATAGAGCTTTTACCCCTAAAAAGGGGTTTACAACCTTTTTGGGTGGATCTGAAGGAGGTTGAAAACAAGATTCACAAGTTAGCTAGAAAGGTTGAAACAAGACCAATGCACTTCAGAAAGAAATATTACCTAGACAACTGCGTAGTAGAAATTGTCAAACCCATGCACAATCCTCAGTTTTGTATGAATTGCTTCCGCCTTAGAGTCACACCTGACGGCTTCCTCAAGCCCTGCCTCCTGAGGAATAATAATCTCGTGGATGCTAGAGAGGCGCTGAAAAAACAAGATCGAAAGGAAATATCATCCGCCTTAAAAAAGGCAGTGCAACTCAGAGAACCCTACTTCAGACCTACTTTTCAAAAATCAGAATCGCTTCTTGCATCTTACCTACCTTCCTTCTAGAAGGTGTGGTGCAGTACCTTTCGTTCACTATCAGCATCTTCTTGGCTCTGAAACCAACCTTCTCAGCAAGACGGCAGAGAGGTAAGCAGACTGGGACTACTCTGTCACTAAAACCTCCATCCGATGCAACCATTGCAACTTTTGACCCCTCCTTGCAAACATCATGAAGTCTCTCAAGAACTTCGCAAATATCTGAAAAGTAGGCGATGACCTCAGGGGCTTCATCGGGACAAACATCTTCCAGAAAGCTGGGGAGTTTGTGTTTCCTAGAGCCAATAAAGGCATCTGGCCTGCTCGAGGGCAGGGCACATATTCTTTCCTCAATTTTGTAAGCAGTTATGTACTCAGTTTTGTTCAGATAAGGTGGAGAAGTTATTACTGCATCTACCTCTTCGTCTAAACCCAATCTTGCATCCCTTTCCTTTATTTCCACTTGCCCCCCTCCGCTCTTAAAGCGTTTCAGGTCATCCAGCATCCAGCCAACTATTCGTCTAAAAGAATCTAGAAACCTAGGAACCGGCTTATCATGCAGGATTTTTAGTACCGCCCCGTCCTTTTCGATAAGAGAGCACTCCATTGCGGCCCTGAGGAGAGCTAAGAGAAAGAACCCCTGCTCCGGGTTCTTCAGCTCAAGGATTCTAGCCCTGTAAAACCATAACTCATTGAGAACCCGGGCAGGAAAATAGGTCTGCAAATCGGGAGGAGAGGAGGTTTCTCCAGGTTTTTCCGAGAATATTTCCCTCGCTCTTTCTTGAAGGTCTGGGAGCGAGTAATCAGCCGTCTTCGTCCGAGAAACGAAGAGCATGAGTGGGTGCACATCAAGACCGATACTATCTATACCAAGTTCCTTGCAGGTTAGGCAAGTAGTTCCTGCTCCAACAAAAGGGTCTAAAACCTTATCGCCTTTACATAACCAAAAGCTATTCACCAGCATAACTACAAGATCCCTCGAGAAGCTCTCTTTCATGAGATACCAATTGTGAACCGGTAGACGGCGATTAAGGACAGGTGTTACAAGCCTGCCCAGCTGAAACCTTTTAACTATTCTCATTAACCCCTAGAAAACTCAGCTCGTCAGGAGTCAGTTGCAACTTTTCGACTACTGATGGAGAAGAGCGAACGATGTATCGAAGATATGGAAGAAAATGCTTCGTAGCAATTCGGCTGGAAGTATGACAATACTTAGCTACTTTCAAAGCTACACTGTCCCGGAGATTTCTAACTTCTCTAGTTCGACTCATGAGAATTCCTATGGAGGGGAACTGAAATTTTACATATGAGAAGTCCCCTCTTCTGCTCAAAGAAACTCCTGCCGTCATAAAGTCGACCAAATATTTCATGAGCCTATAGGCCTGTCGTCTGAGAATTCTCGCACGATAAAGATCTGCCTGGGCCAAATGATCATAAACTCTCGCAAGATCATCCACTTCTCTCAACATCCTAGGGATGTTCTCGCATATCCAGCTTAAAGCCTCGTCGGGAGGCATATCCAAGTTAAATAAGAGAGACCTCGCTTCCGAGGCGGATCTGGCTTTCAGCAGTGCCCCTAGGACTTGGAAAATATTTATCTCACTGACCCGCATCGATACGTGCGCCCTAGACTCAGGCAAAGCACAAGTCGCCTGTAAGTCGTTTATTGCGGCTCTCAAATCTCCTTTGCAACGTTCGGCTATCAGTTTCAAGGTTTCAGCCGGAAGACGGATTTTCTCAGCTTCGCATATCTTGGAAAGGACCTTCTGAACAGTTGTGGCCCTCACTTTTGTGAAGGAGACCTCACGGCACATCCTTCTGACAGAATCTGGTATGTCCCTGTTATTGGTTGCAGTTAGAACCACAGGTGTGGAGAACGTCTGGAGCAGTTCCAAAATAGCTCGGTAGCCGCCCCGCTCAACTCCATAGACATTGTCTGCTTCATCCAAGAGTATCATCTTCCGACCTCCCAGAACGGAACCCATCCTAGCCCGTTCCGCAATCGTTTTGATCGCCCGATAGGTTCTCTCATCACTCGCGTTCAATTCAATACAGTCCCAGTGCATGTCTCTAGCCAGTGCTAGTGCAGCTGAAGTTTTGCCGGTACCAGGGGGCCCGTACAACAAGAGGGCTGGCTTATCTGGTTTCCCACGCTCCCATCCTTTTGCCCATCGTGTCATTGCCTCCACTGCTGCTGGTTGCCCAGCAATCTCCCGTAGGGTTTTCGGCCTGTACTTTTCTGTCCATGCGAGAGTCATCATGAATGAATGCCTTCAGGGGAAAAATCTGACGTGAACCTCACTTCCGGGGGCTTCCTGCTTCAAAGGGGCATGTCCAGCGCAAGGCTGAAGTGAGGAGGCTCCATCTCCACAGATGTTAGTTGTGCTTCAGGAGCCTTGTTGGGTGCTCTTGAACGGTTGCAAGCTACATCAGCCCATGGGAACTGGAAATACTGTGCTTGTTACGTGTGCCTCCGCCGAGTCACAGGTCTTTTTGGCATCTCTAGCGATCACGATATTTCGCCATAAATTCAGGGAGAGAGGTGACTGGAAGTGTCTCGTCATCCCCTCCCTTTTGGAGGCCCCGACGATAGAGTTAATAAGGAGAAGACTAGTTTTCAGGCATGAAAATTGCTGCGATATCCGATACTCATTTGGGCTTTAAGTATGGTAGCCCCAGATACAGGGACACAATCGAACAGGCGGAGGAGGCGTTCAGAAAGGCCATCCAAAGAGGGGCTGAGCTCATCCTACTGACTGGTGACTTATTCAACATTCAGAGACCGCCGCTAGAGGTCTGGAAAGAGGCCATCCGGATCTTGAGGATACCAAAGGAGGTATCCTCTAATCTTTCCTGCACTGAAGCAAAAGAAAACTTTGCCGGTATACCTGTCGTCGCTGTGCACGGGAACCATGAATTCTTGTCTAGGGGTAGCACCAACGTTTTCCACGTCCTTCATGAAGCCGGTTTCCTCGTCTATCTCCATTGTAGCAAGGTTATTTTTGAGGGACCTGATGGCAAAGTCGCTATCCATGGAATGAGCTATGTCAACGAGAGCCGAGCTTTGGATGTGCTTAAATACTGGAAGCCACGCCCCGTCGAGAATGCCATAAACATCTTGATTCTTCACCAATCGATTGGACCGTTCGTCTTCCAAAAGGGGGAGCAGGCTAGGATACAGCTTTCCGACTTACCACCCGGTTTCGATCTTTACGTTTGCGGTCATGTTCACTTGCGAAACGAGACTCGCGTGAGGGGCAAGCCACTCCTCTTTCCCGGATCAACTGTCAGAACACAGTTGCTAGAGACTGAAAAAGAAAAAGGGTTCTATCTGATAGATATCTCCTCCTCAAAGATTTCGTACGAATTCGTGGAACTCGAGACGGTTAGAGATTTCTACTACGAAAAAGTCGCTTTTTCTGAAGCTCAGAGAGATGAGATAAACAAAACTATCAAAGACGTAGTGGAAAATATCCTGTCGAAACCTAGAAAGAACCCACGCAAGTCTCCCCTCATAAAGATCAAGTTGCTGGGCACTGTTGCTCGCGGTCTGTCTCTGAGCGACTTGGACTTCAGACCGATCATCGACGAATTCTCTGGCCGCGCGCTCTTAGAGATTGATAAAAGCTCTCTTGTCCCCCGATCTCTCGGCGAAAAGGCTGAGGTAATCAGGGAGCTAAAGAGCAGTAGACTCTCACTGAGGGAAAAAACAATGCGCCTCTTAGAGGCTTACTTGCAGAAGTTAACAACAAGCATGCCGCTGTCTTTAAACGAACTCTACCATCTGCTAAGCGAGGAGGAGGATCCCGAGGTAAAGATCGACAAGATAATAGAGGAACGATTGGGCTCATGATCACAAGAGTTAAGCTAGAAAACTGGAAGTCCCATCGTAAAACTGAGATTGAATTTGGAAAAGGCACCAACGTGCTCGTGGGTCATGCAGGAAGCGGCAAGAGTTCAATAGTTGAAGCAATAACTTTTGCTCTTTTCGGAACAGTAAGCGCCGTACAACGCCGACAGATAAAGCTGGAGGATCTGATCACAAACAGGCCAGATAAAGCGGAAAGAGCGACCGTTGAGGTATCTTTCATCGCACCTGACGGTTGTGAGTACACCGTCACAAGACAGATTGAAAGAGGTGGAGGATCAAAAGCCGAGCTCCGGAAAGAAGGGAAGCTCGTCGTACCAGAAGGCTCGAGGAAGGTCACAGAGGAAATCCAGAAGGTACTGGACAACATAGACTTTGAACTCTATTCTAGAGCTGTCTACAGCGAGCAAGATGAATTGGATCTCTTGCTTGTGGACAAGGATAGAAAAAGAAGGATAGATCAGATTCTCGGTATAGACCAGCTAGAGCAGGCTAGAAAAAATGCTGTCCGCCTAGTTAATTATCTGAAGAGGGTAATTGACAGCAGACAGCGTGATCTCGAGAATCTAAAAAACGAAAAACCTAGAGAGAAGCTTCGGGAACTTAATGAAGAAGTTCAGAAAATACAAGGACAGATTGCTTCCACCACCCGGGAGCTGAATGAATACAATCAGAGACTCTCCGCAATTCGGGATGAGTTGGAGAAACTTAGGTCGATTCAGCAAGAAATCAATCAGCTGCAACAAAAACATGGCGAGTTACAAGCTGAGGTACGGGGCCTTATGGAGCAACAGAAGGGGTGGGAGAAGAGGCTTGGGAATTTGGCCAACATACCACTGGAGGTTTTGAAAAATCAAAAAGACATTATAGAAAGCTCGCTCCGAGCTATTCAGGCTAAAAAAGAAATGGTCCAAGGCGAGTTCCAAACGAAAAACTCTAGGTTAGAGTACCTCAAGACAGAACGGGCCCAACTGGAAACGAAGCTGAACCTGCTTCAACAATCGATTCAGGAAAAAATGGAGGCAAGCCAGCGCCTCGAAGGAATGAATGTGGACAGTGTGGAAGAAAGATTGAGCAGACTGGAAAAGGATATTCAAGATAAGACCCAAGAACTTACAAGGATTCGCACCCTGGCCTCAGATACCTCAAAGAGCTTGAAGGATCTCAGTCGGGCAGAAGCTGTGTGCCCAGTCTGCGAGAGTCCACTGGACGAGAAGAAGAAAGCTTCTCTTGTAGATCGAAAGAAACAAACGTTAGCAGAACTGGAAAAGGAGGAAGAACAAACCAGAGCTCAGCTTGATCTTTTGAAAAAAGAGCTTGAACTTCTAAGACAGTCCTATCGGAACATAGAACAGCTCAGGATGCAGGCTGAGGGTTTAGAGAAGTGCCGTGCAGACTTCGAGGCTATATCAGAGAGACTCAAACAGATCGGGCCAGAAGAGGGTGAGCTGAAAAACGCAGTTCAGGAATTGCAACAGGAGCTCGAAAAACTAAGGGATCAGGAACAAAAGTCACTTCAAGAGCTTCAGGAGCTCAAAAGAAAGATTGACGACAGAATGGAACTCGAAAAAATCAAGCTGTTGCTCGTAGCAAAACAAGCTGAACTCATTAGAGTGAATCGTGAACTCGCTGAGAAGAAAAAGTTCTTTGACGAAAACAGGCTACAGTTACTTAGTCAAGAGGAAATCCGGCTAAACAGGAAATTGGGAGAATTACAGGACAAACAACGATCCCTGCAGGCGTTGCTAAGCAAGGATCTGCAACTGGCAGATGAATACCAGCAAAAGGTCAACAAGCTTGACAGGCTTGAAAGAGAAATAGCACATCGCCAGGAGCTTCAAGAATTCCTATCTAAAGTTCAATCGGCCATTGTCAAGACACAATCGGCTCTTCGTGAAGACTTCGTTACTGCAGTCAACGAGTACATGGATGCCTTCTGGTCAGGAGTATATCCTTATGGTGACTTTACCACGGTTGCCTTGAGAGTTGAGGACGGGAACTACGTGTTCAAACTCCGAGACAGGAACGGGACCTGGCATCCCATCGAGGGGGTCGCTAGCGGAGCTGAGAGAGCCAGCGCCTGCCTGATAATTAGGATGGCCATTTCTATTGCATTAGCACCACGAATAGGGTGGATGATTCTCGACGAGCCCACCCATAACCTAGACAGGAGCATAATATCCGAATTTTGTGCCCTCCTGAGGGAAAAACTTCCGGAGCAAATCAAGCAAGTCATACTCATAACGCATAGAGAAGAGCTTGAATCTGCAGCTCAAGCTTGCCTCTACCGCTTTTACCGAGACAAGGCAAAGGACATGCCCACCCAAGTCGAGCCAGTGCTACCAGTTACCGCATTAGAAATTAGGGAACGAGGACTATAATCAGATGGGCATCTACGAAGTCAGACTCTGGAGGAAGCTGGGATTTCAGAGAAAAAGATGTAAGAAATGCGGTAGGTATTTCTGGACTCTTGATCCTGACCGAACAACCTGCGGTGACAGCCCCTGCGATGAATACGCTTTTTTAGGCAACCCTCCCACTCGTCGGAAGTACACCCAAGCTCAGATGGAGTCAGAGTTCCTGAAATTCTTTGAAGAGAAAGGACATAAAGTTCTCCGTAGGTATCCTGTAGTTGCCAGATGGAGAGATGACATCTACCTCACTATAGCATCCATTGCAAACTTTCAGCCCTGGGTCACCAGCGGCTCCGTTCCACCTCCTGCAAATCCCCTAGTCATCAGTCAGCCGAGCATAAGACTGAAGGACATTGACAATGTCGGACGCTCCGGAAAGCACTTCACTCTTTTTTTCATGGGGGGGCATCACGCCTTCAACTCTGAGGAGGAAACCGTCTACTGGAACCACGAGACAGTTGAATTCTGTCATGAATTCTTAACTGAAAAACTCGGAATAGCCCCAGAAGAAATAACCTACGTGGAAGGCTTCTGGGAAGGAGGAGGAAACGCGGGAGAGGATTTCGAGGTTAACGTAAGAGGCTTGGAAGTGGCCACCCTTGTTTTCATGAGGTACGCGATAAAAAATGGATCCCGGCAGATCCTTCCCCTGCAGATAGTCGATACTGGCTATGGAATGGAGAGACTGACTTGGTTGTCCAGGGGGGACCCGACATCGTACGACGCCATTTTTGGTCCCATGGTTGAAAAAATCCAAAAGATGGCAGGGGTTAAAAAACCGGCGAAACACGTGCTTCAGACGAGCTCCAAGCTAGCTGGGGCAATGGATGTCGAATCAGGTAGAGGATTGAAGTGGCTTCGTGAACGTGTTGCAAGAGAGATTGGATTGACACCGGAGGAGACAGATCACTTGCTCAGACCCATAGAAAATGTTTACGCCGTGGCAGATCACTTGCGCTGCTTAGCCTTCATGTTTGGAGATGGCATAACACCCAGCAACATGGCCGAGGGCTATTTGGCTAGGCTCGTTTTGCGAAGAACCATACGACTGTTGAAAGAACTCGGGATTGATGCCAACTTTTTGGAGCTAATGGAGTATGAACTCGAACTTCTCAAATCCCAATTTCCAGAGCTTTGGGAGCGGAGAAGCTACATACTGACGGTATCTGAACTAGAGCACAAGAGATATCAGGAAACCCTGTCCAAGGGAGAAAGACTTGTGGAGCGGATGATAAGGGACGGTTTGAACATCTCAGATCAGCTATTTCTGCTGTACGACTCACATGGCATCCCTCCTGAAATCGTTAAGGAGATCTGTAAGAGAAGAGGAATAAAGGTGGAGATTCCAGAAAATTTCTACATTAGACTTGCAAGCCTGCACTCATCGGGCGAAAAGCATGAAACTCCTTCCACAATACCTTCTGGCCAGCACTTCATCACAAGACCTCTCTACTATGAAGATCCTTACATGCAGGAATTCGAGGCGACGGTGCTCGCAGTCAAAGATGACTGGGTAGTCTTAGACCAGACAGCTTTCTATCCTGAGGGCGGAGGGCAACCGGCGGACACCGGCGAACTGAGAGCAGGAGAAAAAGCTGGTCAGGTGATCGATGTTCAGAAAAGCGGGGGCGCCATACTTCACCATGTAAAGCCCAACCCCTTCAAAGTTGGAGACAGGGTGAGAGGCAAGATCAACTGGGAACGGAGAGCATCACTTATGCGACACCATACTGCAACACATATACTTTTGGAAGCAGCCAGAAGGGTCTTGGGAGAGCATGTATGGCAGCACGGTGCCCAGAAAGGCACTGATCGATCGAGACTTGACATCACCCACTACAAGAGGATTAGTGGTGATGAATTAAGAAAGATCGAATTCTTAGCCAATCAGATAATCATAAAGAATTTACCCGTCAGGTGTAGGTGGGTCGATAGAAACAGAGCCGAACAGGCTCATGGTTTCAGATTATACCAAGGAGGGGTGGTTCCGGGCAGAACCATCAGGGTTGTGGAGATAGAAAACTTCAACGTCCAAGCTTGTGCCGGAACGCATTGTCGAACCACGGGTGAGGTCGGACCTTTGTGCATCATTAGAAGCGAGCGGATCCAAGATGGTGTCGAAAGGTTAGAATTCTGTGCCGGCGAGGCTGCAATCAAGTTCTTGCAGCAAAAAATCAGACAGATGGAGGAAGCTTCACAAATCCTCAGAAGCAGGCCAGACGAACTTGTTCAAGCTGCACAAAAACTGTTCGCGCAGTGGAAGGAAACCACAAAGGAGCTGGACAGGCTGAGAGAAAAAGTTGCCGATGTTATTGCCCCATCTTTACTCCGACAGGCAAAGAGAATTGGAAAATTAAAGCTCATAGCACAAGAGCTTGACTTCAGCACAAAAGAGCTGATTAAGATCGCACAAAGAATGACCAAACTAGAACCGGCCTCTGTAGTTCTCCTCCTCACAAAAGCCCAAGAAAAAACAATGGCGGTTGCAGCCTGTGGACACGAAGCAATAGGGGACGGGATGCACGCAGGAAATCTCGTTTCGCAGTTTCTCAGCTGGATTGGTGGAAAAGGTGGTGGAAAGATGGAGCTTGGACAAGGTGGGGGAGGAGATCCTCGCTTGATTCCCGAAGCCCTGAAGCGATTGGAAACCACTATTCAGCAAAAAGTCGGTAAGACATCGTGAAAGAAAAACGAAAGAAGCTTGTCGAGTCACTCATACGGTGGGGGTACCTGAAGACGAGAGAAGTCATAAACGCTTTCCTGAAGGTCCCCCGAGAAGAATTTGTCAGGGAAAAATACCGGGTAAGTGCATACGATGATCAACCATTACCGATTGGGTACGGACAAACTATATCTGCCCCTAGCATGATCGCCATCATGCTTGAATCGCTTGACGTCAAGAAAGGTCAGAAAGTCCTGGAGATCGGAACTGGATCTGGATACAATGCCGCACTGCTAGCTGAGCTCGTGGGGCCAGAGGGAAAAGTCGTCAGCATAGAGAGAATTCCCGAGCTAGCGAACTTTGGCAGAGAAAACCTAAGACGAACAGGATATGACTGGGTGAAAGTTATAGTCGGAGACGGAACGGAAGGCTACAAAGAAGAGGCACCTTGGGATCGAATCCTTGTGACCGCCTGTGCACCCCAGATACCAAAACCGTTAATTGAACAACTGGCGGTTGGCGGAAAGCTGGGGGCGCCTCTAGGAACTAACTACATGCATCAAACATGGACTGTGATTGAGAAAGAAACAAATGGTGGCTTAAAATATGAGGAAAAGGGGGGGTGCGCTTTCGTACCCTTGGTTGGAAAGTACGGCTGGAGATCAACTAAACCAGCGCTCTAAAGAAGTCTGCCCGCTCTTGGTCCTTCCTTTGAGTAGTTTGTCTATACCCGTTTGAACCCTCTCGAGGGAAAAATCGAACTCCTCGCAAAGAAACTCCTTTATTCCCTCTGGATCCGCCTCCCTCCACTCGATCTTGTAATCGTCCGTAACTCGGTGATGTAGAAAGATCTCCTTGACCTGCAGAGGATCCACATCAAATTGAAAGAGCTTAAGCTCGACTATCTTCTCCAACGAGCCATACTTGCGAATCAGCTCGAGCGCTCTTTTGGGTCCGATTCCCTTTATCCCCTCGTTGAAGTCGGTTCCAACTAACACTCCTATGTCTATCAGCTGTTCCCTAGAAATGCCTAAGCTATCTAAAACCTTTTTTAACTCGATCCTTTCTGGTTTAACTTCGACGTAGGCATCCTTCCCAGGAAGCTTTCTCCTGCCTGTCAGAGCCAAGTTCCTTACCAACACAGGTGCACCAAAAAGCAAGCTATCAAAATCCTGACTGGCAGAAGCCCAAGCATCGCCTTTTTCCACCAAATGTGCCGCTTGTGCCTCCCCTTCACTAGGCGCCTGTATCCAAGGGATTCCCATTAAATCGAGGAGACGTTTAGTCTGCTCAACCATCTCTTCGGTAACCCTACCTGCCTGCTGAGCATACTTTCTGGCATCTACTAAGTCTCCCCTTTCCAGTGCCTCTTTCCACTCCCTCTCGGCTTCTTCCCTAGTAAGCGCTCTTCGCCTCAACGTTTCCTGCTTCAGAAGAGGGGGCTCACCATCGAAAACATAAATGGGTTTTATCCCTATCTCCACCAAGTTTGCTGTGCGATAAAAGATTCCGGACAGGTGTGAGGTTATCCTCCCCTTTGAATCCATTAGCGGCTCACCATCTCTCTGGCGGATTATTGAGACGAACTGATGAAGCATGTTCAAAGCATCGATCGCTATTCTTTTTCCGGCTAGCTGTTCCAGCGGTATTTCCTCAGAGGGAACGAGATCCCCAATCTGAACTCCCATTAATGACTAATTGTCCTTTTACTTCTCGGTCTTTCTCACAACTGTGATGGGGCATGCTCCTTGTTCAAACTCGTACATCGCTATATCTATCGGATCTTTGAGATGTTCAGGAACTTCTACTAAGACGGGTGCTCCCAACGAGATCTGAAGGGCTCTCGCACCTATTATTCTCGCTTTTTCAAAGCGGGTATAGCTCTTTCTCTTTTTATAATGGTCTAGAAGGAATCCCAGGGTAATCCCTTAGAATTCTTCTGTTGAGGGGGTTTTTTCTTTCTCCTTCTCTTCCTTCTCCAGCTTCCCAGCTGCAATCACATCATCTATTCGAAGAATCATCTCGGCAGCTTCACTGGCTGACTTGACAGCTTGAGCTTTTACTTTCAGCGGCTCGATGATACCTAAATCAAGAGTGTTTAGTATCTTCCCACTAACAGCGTCCAAGCCGATGAATTCAGACTTGGGCTTTGAGTGCTCAGCCTTGAGCTGGGTGAGTATGTCTACTGGATCCAAGCCTGCATTTTCGGCTAATGTCTTTGGAATCACCTCCATCGCATCGGCAAAAGCTTGAACGGCTAAAGCTTCCTTTCCTCCAACCGTCTCCGCATAGTCGCGGAGCGTTTTTGATATCTCAATCTCCGGTGCCCCTCCCCCACCTAAGACTTTTCCTTCCTCTAGGGCAACCGACAAAACACAGAGAGCATCGTGGATTCCTCTCTCGGCCTCGTCCACTATGTGCTCGGCACCGCCTCTCACCAGAATCGAGACCGACTTAGGATTCTTACATCCCTCAATGAACACCATCTTCTCCCCTGCAACTTTCCTCTCTTCCACCAGCTGAGCTTCTCCGAGATCGGCAGGGGTGAGCTCCTTTATGCTCGTGACAATTTTTCCCCCTGTGGCCCTTGACAATTTCTCCATATCCGATTCCTTCACCCTTCTGACAGCTAGTATACCGGCCTTAGCTAAGAAGTGCTGTGCGATGTCATCTATTCCCTTTTGGCAAATAACAACATTGGCACCAACCTTCTTTATTTGTTCTACCATATCTTTGAGGATTTGCTGCTCCTCGTCCAAAAATGCCTTTATCTGCTCTGGTGAGCTTATTCTAATCTTAGCCTTAGTTTCGGTTTGCTTGACCTCCAAAGCACAGTTCAACAGTGCAATTTTTGCCTTCTCTATTCGCTTGGGCATGCCTGGATGAACTACCTCTTTATCCAGGACTATCCCCTTAACCAGCCTCGTGTCGAGTGCACTACCACCTATCCTCTTGTCGACTTTTACGTGATCAACAACTGCCTTCAGCTTACCATCTCTCTCCTCAGTTACCTGAAGGATAGCCTCTACACAAAGTTCGGCAAGTCTTTCGACCTCAGTTACCCCCTTCCCTGAAAGGGCTGTTAATGCTACAAGTTTTAGTTTCTCCCTGTCTTCCCTTGAGATCGGTACAGCAATCTTATTTAGAACCTCAATGGCCTTCTCTGCCGCCATCCGGAAGCCTTCAACTATTGTAGTAGTGTGGATGTCTTTTTCCAGTAGCTCCTCAGCTTTTTTCAACAGTTCCCCCGCCAGAACTACTGTTGTTGTCGTACCGTCGCCAACCTCATTATCCTGAGTTTTTGAAATTTCAACCATCATCTTCGCAGCAGGATGTTCCACATCAATTTCCTTCAAGATCGTTGCACCGTCATTCGTTATCGTCACATCACCCATGCTGTCAACCAACATCTTGTCCATTCCTTTCGGGCCTAGAGTCGTCCTGACCACTTCTGCAACCGTTTTGGCAGCCAAAATATTCATGTGTTGGGCATCCCTACCAACGAATCTTGCAGTTTTCTCGGGCAGGATCACCAGTGCACCGGGGACACCCCTCTCTGCCGCCATCTTCAATGAAGTAACATCTCCCCCCTTTTAAATCTTTTTCGGTTGACTCAATTGAATGGACGTGCTAAGAGCCCTAGCCACAGCCTTTTGGTTCATCCTCCCAGCCTACGTCGCCAATTCGTCTCCGGTTGTGCTGGGAGGGGGAACTCCTATTGATTTGGGTAAGAAGTTCATTGACGGCAAGCCACTTTTCGGACCTGGCAAGACCATCAGAGGGTTCATAGGGGGGGTTCTAGCAGGTACATTAACTGGCGTAATCCTTGCTCTCCTGCACCCCTATGTCTGGATAGAAGAACCATTGCCAGGCTTAAGTACCCTCTCCATCTACTTACAGCTGTCCTTCCTGCTGTCCTCTGGGGCATTAATAGGGGACTTAGTCGGAAGTTTCATTAAAAGAAGACTCGACATACCGAGAGGAGAGCCTGCGGCTCTGCTCGATCAACTAGACTTCCTGATAACTGCAGTTTTATTCGCGGGGACTGTAATCTGGCCACCAAAAGAAATTCTTTTTATTTTGCTTGTCGTGACACCTTTCCTACATTGGGGCACAAACGTCTTGGCGTTCAAATTGGGACTTAAGGACAAGCCTTATTGATGAGATTCCTGTTTCTCACATGGTCCGAAGTAGACCGAATGGCCAGAAAATTGGGGGAAAAGATCAAAAAGAGCGGGTTTGAACCAGATTCAATTGTCGCCATAAGCAGAGGAGGTTTTCCTGTTGCTAGAATTCTCTCCGACGAATTGGGCACTCTACTGCTCTCGAGCCTTCAAGTAAGGTTTTACAGGGCACCAGGAAAAACGGAAAAACGTGCTGAGATAGTTTGTCCCTTGAATTTGAATGTAAGAGGACAAAAAGTTCTGGTAGTGGACGATGTGTCGGACACCGGCGAATCTTTGGCTTTAGCTGTTAGGCATGTCGAAGCAAAAAGACCTGAACAATTGCGGACTGCAACCCTCCATTACAAACCGTGGAGTAGGTTCAGGCCCCATTATTTCGTGAAGGAAACTAGGAGCTGGGTAGTTTATCCTTGGGAACGCAAAGAAACGCTAGAGTCTTTTAAACAGAGCCCTGAAAGAGCCACCACAAAGAAGAAACTCGAACTCCTGCTGAAAAGGCATGCTTAATCTATCGATCTAATGTGGATGGCAAAGATAAATGAATCTCGTACGTGCAAGATCCATGGTAAGGCTGTGAGCAGACGTGGGCTATCCAAGTTTGCTTTATGCCAAATCTCGGTGTTTATAAAATAATGTACAGGAAAAGGCATCTGGATAGAACAGCAGGTTTAAGCGATCTCGACCCTGAGGCCGTGAAGAGAGCCCTCGATAGCTTGGAGGAGATCAGAAAACTTTCAATGAGTGGTACTCCCATTATCGTTGAGGGTAAAAAGGACAGAGAAGCCTTACTAGAACTGGGCATCCGCGGGGAGATAATAGAACTTAAGAGAAGGGGAAGGATAGTGTCAATAATAGAGGGGATAAAATCAAGACAAGCCGTGGTCCTAACCGATTTTGACCGCCGGGGAGAGGAACTTGCGGATATGTGCGTCAAACTCTTGCAGAGATCTGGTGTGCGGCCTGTTTTCGAACCCTATCGCAAATTACACGCATTAGGCAAGAGGTTTAAAGGCGTAGAGAATTTAGTTAAATTAAGAGCCCTTCTGGAGATGAGAAGGTGAACAGGATCAAGAACGAAGAACTGGAGAGGGGAATCAAATACTTGATTCAGGCTTCTCTTGAAGTCAACGGGGTTGTAGAGCCCCCCGATGTAATTGGAGCTATCTTTGGCCAGACCGAGGGCTTGCTGGGAGAAGAGCTAGAGTTAAGAGAACTCCTAAGAACAGGGAAGGTAGGCAGGATCAAGGTGAACATAACCTCCGAGCAGGGAAAAACTAGAGGAACTATCCTCCTCCCGTCAAGTCTTGACAAGATGGAGACTTGCCTGCTAGCAGCTGCTCTAGAATCCATCGACCGAGTTGGACCCTGTGAAGCTAAGATCACCGTGGAAAAAATTGAGGACGTCAGAGAAAAAAAGAGGGAACAAATAGTTAGAAGGGCCAAAGAACTCGTACGAATAATTGAAAGTCCTGAGACCCAAGAGATAATTAGGGGGCTCAGAGAAACCGTCCAACAGGCTGAAATACGCGAGTATGCTGGACTACCGGCCGGCCCAGCCGTGGAGTCATCCGATTCCTTAATTGTAGTTGAGGGCAGGGCTGATGTGCTCAACCTTCTCCGGGCCGGAATAAAGAATGTCATAGCAATCGGTGGTGCTGGACAGATACCCAAACCAATAATAGAACTCATGAACAAAAAACTGACTACAGTCTTCGTCGATAATGATAGGGGGGGAGATCTTATTCTAAAGGAACTAATGCAGGTGGCGGACATTGACTACGTGGCTCGACCCCCTCAAGGTAAAAGTGTAGAAGAATTAACCACTAAAGAAATTTACAAAGCGCTCAGGAACAAAGTGCCCGCCAGCACCTATGGAAAGACTGAACTTATAGACGAAAGGATGAGAAAACTCTCTGCAGAGGCTGCAAACTTGCGGGGAACTCTGAGAGCAAAGTTCTTTTCGAAATCCCTTGAACAAATAAAAGAGGTGCCTGTGAGAGAGATAAAACAACAACTTTCCTCAACAGAGGGAGTTTGGGCCATCGTGATGGATGGCGTTGCTACTGAGGAGCTCGTAAAGATGGCTGTAACACGTGGCGTGGAACTCATCGTCTGCGTCAGGAAGGACATCCCTAAAGCCCCACCCGGTGTACGTGTTCTCACCCAAGAGGAACTCTTCAAACACTAGAGCTCTTTCTCGAAGAGAAAGGCCGTCTCACCATCCGAGTAATAGAGGGGCACTTTTCCAATCATTTCAAAACCGAGCGAAAGATAGAACTTGTGAGCTGAACGATTACTCTCTCTAGCTTCGAGTCTGACCAGGCTGACGCCCCTGCCCCTAAAGTATTCCATGAGTTTTTTCATCAGTGCGGTTCCAACACCCCTCCTCCGAAATTGAGGATCCACGGCAATGTTCAGAACATGCCCCATGTTCGGAAATCTCACCGTTCCTATCACATAGCCGACGATCTTTCCTGCAAATTCTGCCACCAAAAAACTGAGTGGATTTGACCGGAGCAAATACCTGAGTAAATCAATTGGATAGGGATCCTTGAATGATTGACGCTCTATCTCGAAAATTCGGAGGAGTTCCTCCTCCTTGACTGGCCTAATCCGCAGTTTTGAAAGTTCGAATTTCAACGTTGGTCCCTGCCTCAATCCTTTCAACGTCTTCAGGCACAAGAAGCAATCCGTCTGCTTTTACCAAAGAGGAAAGAATGCTCGAACCAGATCTAAGGGGGTAGGCTAAATACTCCCCTTTTTCTATTTCGAGTTTCACTCTAATTGCTTCTAGACGTCCCAGAATTGAAAAAATGCGACGAGTTAGTCTGGCTTTCAATGTCAGTTCTCTTTCTCGGCTGCTGAGCATCTTCCTCACCGCGGGCTTAACCAGTAATTCAAAAGACATAAGGCAGCCGGCCGGGAATCCAGGAAGTGAGAATACTGGCTTGCCGTTAACTATGCCGAAGGAGGTAGGAGCACCCGGACGAATAGCTACACCGTGGAAGATGAGCTCACCCGCCTCAGATATGGCTTGGGGAGCAAAATCTCTCTTCCCAACTGAACTCCCACCTATTAACAGTATTAAGTCAAAATCTTGACCAGAAAGGCGGAGCAAAGTTTCACGAATTTTTGCAGGATCATCCCTGAGAGGGTCAAAAAGAACGGGTTCTGCTCCCAGTTCTTTTAGCAAACAATAAAGCGCCGGTCCGTTTGACTCATAAATCTTGCCATCACTAAGCTCTTGACCAGGTGCGATGAGCTCCTCACCTGTGGGTACTATGCCAATCTTGGGCTTCTTCACCACCTTTAGCTCATGTATTCCACATGCAGCCAATAATCCTATGCGGAATGGTGAGACCCGTTGTCCCTTGAAAAGAATCACTTGGCCCCTTGAGACATCTTCTCCCTTCTTAGAGACGTTGGCATAGGGAGGCAGAGATCTTGTTACAAGGATCTCAGAGTCCTGCACTCTTGCATATTCTTTTGGAAAAACCGCATCCGCCCCCTCTGGCAAGCGTGCTCCGGTAAGAACCTCTGTCGCCTCCCCTCGACCCAACTCCCCGCCTGTTACCTTTTTGAGCCTCACTGGGCGAAGTTCAGTAGCCTCCCGAACATCGCAAGCCCTAACAGCATATCCATCCATGGCTGCCCGATCAAACGGAGGAACATCTATAGGTGCCAAAACATCCTCAGCAGAGATCCTACCCATCGATTTGAGAAGATCTACTCTCTCTTCAGGCAGAGGTGAAAATTTTTCCTCGATTGATTTTAGCGCCTCGTCCAGCTTAGTAAGACTGTAAAAAGCCTCATTCTCTCGCATGTTTCAGAAGATGTGGCAGATCAGGAAGGATAAGGTCGAGCCCGATGGCGACAGCATTTGGAGCTCCTGGCAAACAGAATATCAGTTTGCCATCCCTGGCCCCCGCTAATGCACGTGAAAGAAGCGCTGGGGTTCCTATTTTCTGATATCCTAGGTGCCTAAGCATTTCACCAAAACCGGGTAGCTCCTTCTCTAACAGAGGGCGGATGGTCTCAATAGTTAGATCCCTCGAGGTGATGCCAGTTCCCCCAATAGTCACTATTACGTCCACATCCCGCATGTATTTCTCTACAACTTCCCGTATCTTTTGCTTATCATTGGGTACTATTTCTCTCACAACTTCCCACCCCGTCTTGGTCAGTTTCCCCTCAGCAATATCCCCTGAAATATCAGGCTCCCCTTTTGCCCTCTTGTCACTTATAGTCACAACTGCTATCCGCAGGTTTTGAGGCGACTTAGCTCGATGAATTTCGTAGCTCATCTTTTCAGTTTATGCAACACTTTGATACTTGTTATCTCTGTCTTCGGATATTGCCCCTCCTCGTCCTTCTCCAAGGCTTTCACCATGTCCCAGATGGTCACCAAGGCCGCACATGTTCCAACAAGAGCCTCCATCTCGAGACCTGTTTTGGCCACCCCTTTTACCGTTACTCTGACCCTTACCCCATCAGGGTCAAAAGAAAACTCTGAGTTCACCCAATTGATCGGAACAGGATGGCAATGAAAAAGAAGCTCCGATGTCCTTTTAACCCAATGCATAACTGCAAGGCTAGCTGCAGAAAAAACGTCACCCTTCTGTATTTTCTTTTCCTTGATCGCTGAAATAGTCTCAGGTTTCAGACAGATCTTCCCTTCTGCTACTGCCATCCTCTCAGTCTCCCCTTTGCCGGAAATGTCGACCATCTTCATGACATCCCCTTAATAGTACATCAGTGGTGCGAGCTTGTCCCTATAAACCCAAATCTGTCTGCGACCGACCTTTACCCTCTCCGCCTTCCCGAAGTGTTCTAGCCTCACTAGGATTTCTTTCACTTCCCTTACCTTCCAACCCAAAATCTTAGCGATATCTGAGGGGGCTAGGTTACCATACCTTTTAAGGAGGAATTCCACAACACTAAGCCTAGCATCCTCGATCCAATCCCCCTCCTCCTCTTCGTCGTCTTCCTCTGGAATGGGAGGGATGACCTCAGGGTAGCGCATCATTTGTTCGACAACGAGGGTAAAAGCTCTTTTTATCTCCCAGCAAAAGAGGGACGCTTTGAAAGTAGGACAGGCAAGGGAAGAGGACGATAGGGCATGCCTCTGACTTTCCCCGTTATCTCCTTCACGAGCTCTCCCAAAGTCATCTCTTTTGTGCCCTCACCTCTTATCCTAACTTTCAGTATACCAGAGGATTTCTCAGCTTCACCAAAAACCAGAGTGTAGGGTATCCACTCTGTCTCAGCATCCCTCACCTTTCTTGATACTGTTAGCTCGCGATCGTCCACATCTGCTCGGATTTTTCGTTCCGCTAGTTCTTTGGCTATTATCTTACAATCCTCCGTATACTGACCTGAAACCGGGATCAGCCTGACCTGCGTGGGAGAGAGCCAAAGAGGAAACTGAGGAGTCTTGCCCTCCTTTATCCGTTTCCCCGCGTGCTCAAGCAAGGCATACATCAAACGCTCAATAGAACCTGGAGAAGAATGGAGGATCACACATCCCCTCTTCTTGCCTTCCTGATCCACATACTGAATGCCATACCTTGCCGAATCCTCTAGATCCAATTGAATAGTTGCTAGCTGGGCATTCCCTTTTGCTGAGTCTATAAACTGGAATTCGTGTTTCATAACCCAGTAGTGTTTCTGCTTACCCAATACTTCTATGAGGGCGGGTCTCCCAACTGCGGCTAAGAGATCAACTATGAACTTCTTGTGCTTGGCATAAAACTCCTTTGTAACCCTAAAGACTATGACAAAATCTACACCGAGTGCGCGAGTCAGTTCAACATACTTAAAGAACAACAGACGATACTCTTCCAGTGCCTGTTGCATGTCCAAGCAGAAGCAATGGAGGTCTGGCATAGTGAATGCCCGGAGTCTCTTCAGACCCAAACACTCTCCTCTCTGTTCTAACCTGTATGAGTGCGTCAGTTCAAATATCCTAATTGGCAGGTGTCTATAACTCATTGTCACGTCCTTCATCATCCGGAAAAGCCCGAAATCTCCTGCAAATCTCAAAAGAAGGGAGTAGCCTGGGAGCTTGATCCGGTAGTCTCTCTGGTGAAATCTGGAAACTTGCCCAGCTATGTCCTTCTCACTTTCCCTATACATGACAGGTGTTTCTATTATCATCGCGCCCAATTCTTGGGCAAACTGAACTGCCAAATCCTGCAAAAGATTCTTGATCAATTGCCCCTTGGGGTAAAAGCGGAAATGTCCCACATCACTAGCCGGCTCATAATCAACGAGCTCGAGTTTCCTCATGAGTTTCACATGCATCGGCTGGGCTCCGCTTCTTTGGCCTAATTCCTCGCTGAGCAACAATTGTCTGATTTCGGGATACTTTTGCAAGACTGTGGCGTCGAGTCTTGGAAGCTTGATCTGATGTTCGGTGCCGTCCTGCTCGAGCACATAAAATTCGCTGGGGGTTTTCACCTCTTCCTTGGCTGGTACTTCCTCGGCTTTTACCTCCCTCGAGAGCTCGCTCAGCGGATGACCTTTGCACTTCAAGGTGAACGCTTTGTACCAGCCGAACGGGACCCTGAAGACTTCCCGATTTCTTTCTTCCAGTTTCTTTGCCACCAGCTTCAGAGCCCGTAATGCAGACTCTGGGGACGCCAAAGAAGAACTCAAATGGGCATATGGATAGATTACAACTCTAGGAGCGTTCACTTTCTCCAGTACTTCTTCGATCTCCCGGACAGCATTCTCGCAGATTTTCTCCAAATTGGCCTCGTCTTCTTCCTCGACCGCTGTGAAGACTACCAAAGCCTCCTTAAAAGCTCCTCTCAGCTGTCGGGTCTCTTCAGCTACTGGCGTCTTTTGTTTAGCTTCAAACTCTAGCTCATCCGCGTGTATGAACAGCAGCCGCATCTTTGATTATAATGGTCTCTTAAAATTTTCGTGATTATTTTGCAACAAGAAAATTTTAGATGCACCTGATTGTTGCCATTACTGGTGCGAGTGGCGTCATTTACGGTGTCCGAACAGTAAAGGCACTGAAAGAACTCGGAGCCTCTATCGAGCTGATAATTTCCAGGAATGGCGAGGCAGTCTTAAAGGAGGAACTCGGCTTGAAACGAGAGGATCTGTTACCTTACTGCTCGCGACTCTACTCGGCCGACGATATGCTTTCCCCTCTCTCAAGTGGCTCGTATAAAACGGATGGCATGATAGTAGTCCCCTGTAGCAGCAAGACTCTGGCATGTATAGCTAATGGCATCTCCGAGAATCTAGTTTCCCGAGCTGCCGAAGTCACATTAAAACAGAAAAGGAAGCTCGTGCTGGTTGTTCGAGAGGCTCCTCTCAATTCAATCCACTTGGAAAACATGTTAAAGGTGAGCCAAGCAGGGGCTATAATTTTGCCTGCCTGTCCCGCTTTCTACCATAAGCCTAAAACCATTGAAGAGATGGTTGATTTCATTGTCGGAAAAATTCTAGATGTACTGGGCATTGAACACCAGCTTTTCAAGAGATGGGGGGCCTAAAACTACCTATAGCTAAATTCAAGTGCCTCGCTTGCGGAAGAGAGGAATACCGAATGTCTTCCCTCCCCTTTGGGGAACTGTTGAAGAATGAATGTAAATGCGGAGGAGACATGGCTGTAATCTCGAGCGGGCATATCCCAAGAAAGGTCAGAAGAGTTTTGGAGGTCATTCACCGCCATTTTGATGTAATTAATTACTCAATTACGAAAGACAGCATCACGGCAGAAGTCGACTGCGGAAACACTAAAAGTTCTTTCCTCCAGACATATCATGAACTAGAAGCAAGTGGTTATCTCGTGGCCCTCAAGGGCAAGAAAGGAGGATATCACTTGGTTGTAACTCCTTCCAGAAACTCTGGAAAAGAAAGTTTGAACATCCCTCTCCTCCTTCTCGCCCTAACCTCGGTGACGACTTTACTTGCAGGTTTTTACTGGTTCAGGGATTGGCTCGGCGCACTGGCATTTTCCTCCTCCCTCATGGCCATCCTTGGAGCCCACGAAATGGGACACAGAATTGCTGCCCATCGCAACGGTATTTCCATCTCAAACCCCTACTTCATTCCGGCCCCTACCCCCTTGGGAACTTTTGGAGCATTCATCAAAGTTAGGAAACCTGTACCCACCAGAGAGGCACTCGTCGAGATGGGGTTCTTAGGTCCGCTCATGGGTTTCCTTCTAGCCTTAATCACGAGTTCCTTAGGATTCCTAATTCCTGTGCGGCAAGGCATAGATTTCCCTCTTATGCCGCTCATCTTCAGCTTCACTAAACACGCGCTGAACCCTCTGCTCCTCTCCGGTATGTTAATGCTCATGATAACTAGCCTCAATTTGCTCCCTGCCGGACAGCTTGATGGGGGACATATCATTAGAGGTTTGACCGACGAGCAAACACAGTACAATCTAACTAGGGGGATTGGCCTCCTGCTTGTTTGCACAGGCTTTCTTAAACCCGAAAGCTGTTTATGGTTATGGGGATTTCTTATTCTACTGTTCTTTAATCAGCCTCATCCAGGGCCACTCGATGACACCTCGGAGATCCCCAAGGAGTACCTGTGGTTGGGTTTGATCGCGATCCTGATGTTAATAGTTGGCCTCCCTGTACCCGTATGAAAGGGTTGTTCATCTGCCTAGAAGGACTGGATGGTTGCGGAAAGAGTACGCAAGCTAAACTTTTAGCGAGATGGTTGAAGAAAAGAGGAGCGAGAGTTCTACTTACAAGTGAACCAACACAAAGCCCAATCGGAAAACTCCTGAGGAGGTCTTTAAAAGTCGGTTTAGGCATGCCTCCGCTGGCTGAGGCTCTTCTGTTCGCAGCAGACAGGGCCTGGCACGTAAAGAACGTGATTGAACCAGCACTAGAAGAAGGGACAATTGTAGTTTGTGAGCGTTACTTCTATTCTTCTCTCGCTTACCAAGGGGCAAGGGGCGTTCCACAGGAACTAATTTGGGAAATGAACAAATTCTTCCCCCAGCCAGACCTTGCAATATTGATAGATGTTTCTCCTTCCGTGGTCATGAAGCGGCTGAAGGAAAAAGACCTAGATTTCTTCGAACGAGACTTGGAATTCCAAAAGAGGGTGAGAGAGAACTACTTGAAACTCTTCAGAAAACTTCGCCTTCCTGTAATACAGGGGAATCAGGATATCCCAATCATTCAAGAGAGGATACGATCGCTTGTAGCTCCGAGACTATAAGTGGACCTAGTCTCTGAGCAACGTTTTCAGGTAAAGTCTCTACCACAGGCTCCAAGTGGAGCCTCTCCATGAAGCCGGCATCTGAAACGTAAATATGCTTTAGGTTGGGTCTCGAAACGAACTTCGCACTTAGGCGGTAATAGTCCACGGCTGGTGGACCGGAGAAGACAGCCATATTGAAACTGTCGATACCTATCTTACCATAAGCTCTCACGATCGAGCACACAAGAGCTGCAAACTGCTTGAGTTCATCCTCTCCAACCTCTAGGAGAGAGCTCCTTTTCTTCGATATCACGAGAATTTCATTGTTGCCTTGAGGAGCAAAACTTGTTAAACATGCCAGGTGTTTGCTCTCCCAGATGAATCTCTTGCCTTTTCTTTCGATCTCAACTAGGTCAGACCAATAGTTCGACTTGTTCCGCTCAAAATAATGCTTACTTGCGTCTATCAGGAGGCCTACATAGTAAGTCGGTTTTTCATCTGCCATGACCTGAAAGTGGGGATGAACCAAACTGGCTGCCGCCGGCGGCATAAAATTCCAATTGACATGGGTGTAGATGGCTCTAGGGTCTCTTTCCAGAACTCTTTTGAAGAACTGAATGCTCACCATAAAACCGTCATGGATCAATTTGTGTGGGAACTCAGTAGGAAAAACAAAATGTTCCTTACCTAACACAACAACTGCATGATACTGTCCAAACGGAAAGAGATTCGGGAAAGCTGTTGCTTCACCGTAAGTTATCCTTCCTTCCTCGAAAACGAATCTTGGAGTCGAGTTCTCAATCTTCTCTGGGCAGAAAAAGCATCTTTCTCTTGATTGTTGAATGAACTGGTCTATTTCAACCTTTTCAATTGAATGCTTGATTCGTTTTGTCCTTTCTACATTTATCCTCGACCAAAGCCCTGTAAGGGGGTCTTTCCTGAATTCTAGGATTTGAGATACCTGTGAAAATCCTTCAAGGGGGCTAAAAAACTTAACCTCCTTTTGGATTTTTTCGAAGACTAGCGGCATTCTAAAAAGCATATGAAATGATATAAAGCATGAAAGTTCCTAGTTACGTCATCATAGCCGGGGGCGGTAGGATAGGGTCCCGTTTGGCTGAACTGCTCACCGATAGGGGCATTGATGTAGCCATTATTGAAAAAGATAGGGAGGTTTGCGAGGAGCTGGCTACCAGACTGAACGCTCTCGTGATAAACGGAGATGCTACCTCAAGAAAAGCTCTTGAAGATGCTGGAGCTAGACAGGCGGATATATTCGCGGGCGTGACAGGAGATGACAGTCATAACATAGTGGCCTGCCACATGGCCAAGCATCTCTTTCAAATTCCCTTTACGATAGCTAGGGTTGAAAACCCCGAAATGATAAAGACTGCTCAAGAAACCGGAATCAACTTCGTCTTTAGTCCCTCAGATGTATCTGCACACGTATTGGAAAACACGATCCTGCTCCCTGGAACTACATCCGTTCTCCTCTCGCGTTCTCTGACTCGTGCAGTTGAAATTCTTCTGCCCGACAACAGCCCTGCCGCAGGAAAGACTATAAAAGAACTGAAAATGCCAAAAGGGTGTGTTATCGGTGCCATCTTTCGGGAGGGAGGATTGATTATTCCCCATGGAGACACAGTGCTCAGAGGAGGAGACATGATAGCACTTATAGGAGAAGAGGATGCAATAAGGAGGTCGATCAAGATATTTAGGTAATGGGGTTGCGAAAATCTGGACTCAAAGAGTTAGCAAGGCTGAACTTTGATTTGTTTGCCGGATTGGGTGAAGAGGTTGGCATGAGCTTGCTGATTTTGGCTCTCGCCTTTCTCTTCTGCTACTTCCTGTGCTCAGGTGTCTGACTTGTTCCCCCCAACTGTTGAGGATTTGAAAGTTATAGGCTTCAACTTGGCCAGATTTAGCAGGGCCCTGGTTTTACTTCTTATACCACCAATGTTACTCGCCTGTTTCTGTTCGGAGGTGGATATCCTTCCCGGTTTTCTTTTCGGGCTCTCCTTGAATCTCTTGTTCTGTTCGATCGTTGAGTACATCTGCAGGACAGAGAAGGAGATGGAACTGAAACATGCACTAGTCATAGCAGCTCTCCTTTGGTTATTCGCACCTCTAATAGGAAGCATCCCGCTGTGGTATGGAGGGCAATACCCCTCCTTCTCTGATGTCCTGTTTGAATCCGTCAGCGGTTTCACAGGGACTGGACTAACAATGACTACAAGACCAGAACTCCTGCCCAAAAGCATAAACTTTTTGCGGCATCTCTTACAATTTGCAGGTGACGGGGTAGGGATAGTCGTGATCTCACTCTGCATCTTCGGTAGAACTCACATAAGCTCATTTCTGCTTTTCCGAGGAGAGGCTAGGGAGGCCGGGATTCGCCCGAGCATTGTGAGAACCTCTAGGAGGATCTTCGGGATAGCATTCACCTTCGTCATTCTGGGAACTATTTTCTTCACCGTTGTTGGAATAAAGGAAGGTCTAAGTACCTCGGATGCTCTGTTCGATGGCGTAAACCACAGTATGACTGCCTATGCGACAGGGGGGTTCAGCACTCACGCCCAGAACATCTTGTATTATCACAGTGAAGCGATTGAGCTCGTTGCTTTAGTCTTGATGATCGTGGGATCGCTGAACTTTAATCTGCACTATGCAATCATAACTGGGAAAAGGCGAGAACTTTTCAGGGACATAGAAATGCGTTTCTTGATTGCGAGCCTCTTAGTTGCCAGCGTCTTGGTCGCACTAACCTTGCACGGCACTTACGCGACACCTTCCTCTCTCTTCAGGAAGGGGGTCTTCCACATGGTGTCCGCCCACACTACCACAGGTTTTCAAACTATTCCGGCCCAATACCTGAAGCACTTCTGGCCCATCCCCACAGTCTTCATTCTTTCACTACTGATGTTGATAGGTGGGTCAGCCAACTCAACCTGTGGTGGGATCAAAGGACTGAGACTAGGTATAATTCTAAAGTGCCTGGCACTCGAACTTAAGAAGATTTTTTATCCCAGCTCAGCTGTACCCGGTGAATCCTACTACCACTTAGGGAGAAACCCGCTCACTGAAACTGCTATACGCGGAGCTGCTGTTGTAATCGTTTGCTACCTGTTGCTTTTCGGTCTCGGGACTCTCATTACAGTCGCTCATGGCTACCCACTTGCAGATTCGATGTTCGAGACTGCCTCAGCGCTCGGCAACGCGGGACTCAGCTGTGGGATCACTTCCCCGTCCATGCCCCTGGGGCTCAAGATTTCCTATATCTTTCTTATGTGGGCGGGCAGACTGGAGATCATAACTGTCTTCGTCCTCTTCAGCTTCCTTCTGCTGCCCCTCAAGAGGATTTTATGAAGAGGATTTTAGTTCTTCCGCTGGTTTTACTCATCCTTCCACATGTCTGGGCTGTGAGCATCAACTCCCTTCTGCTGAACCCTGAGAACTACGACAACAAACTCGTGACGGTAGAGGGGGAGGTCATCGGGATTCTCAGAAAGGAAAACTTTGTCTGGATCAACATAGTCGGAGACAAAGCAGGAATCGGAGTTTGGTGCCCAGCCAAGCTGGCCGAAAACGTAAAAGTAGCTGCAGACTACCACCACCGTGGGGATCTAATACGGGTTACTGGCCGCTTTCACGCAGCCTGTCTAGAGCATGGAGGAGATCCCGATATCCACGCGGCGAAAATCGAGCTTCTTTCAAGGGGGGAGGAAATCCCGAGGGAGGTAGACTGGCTATGGATGGTGGCAAGTTTAGTATTCCTCATCATCAGCCTTTTCCTTTACTTCTGGCTCCCCAGAAGGGGCGAAAAGGGTGCACCCCCGTACTGGTATTAAGAGATGGTGCTGGAGAAGCTGGGTAGAGCGCTTCATTCAGCGCTAAAAAAGATAAGTAAGGCTCCCTATGTCGATGAGAAGGCCGTAAAAAGTCTGCTGAGGGAAATCCAAACTGCCCTGTTACAAGCAGATGTGAACGTTCAGCTGGCACTGGATCTGTGCAGAAAAATCGAGGAGAGAGCACTAACCGAGAAGCCTCCTCCGGGAGTGAGCAGGAGAGAACACCTAATAGGGATTGTGTACTCCGAACTGTCCCACTTCTTGGGAAAGCAAGGAAAAGTTCCCATCAAGCCGGGGAAGCCCACCGTTTTGCTGTTGGTAGGTCTGCAAGGAAGTGGAAAGACCACCTCCGCTGCTAAGCTGGCTTACTTCTTCAAGAAAAGAGGCTACAAAGTCGCTATGGTCTGTGCCGACACCTTTAGGCCTGGAGCTTATCTACAGTTGCAACAGCTGGGAGAGCAGATCGGGATACCTGTCATGGGCAATCCCTCGGCGAAAGACTCCATCTCACTAGCGAAATCTTTAGTGGACAGGCTGCGGCAGGAGGGATACGACCTCATAATCGTTGATACGGCCGGCAGGCACAAGAAAGAAAGGGAACTAATGGAGGAAATGAAGCAAATTGCTGATGCCGTAAAGCCGGATCACATCATGCTGGTTCTAGACGGAACTATCGGGCAACTCGCAAAAGAGCAGGCTTCAGCATTCCACCAAGCCACTCCGATAGGTTCCATTTTTGTAACGAAACTCGATGGCAGTGCGAAAGGTGGAGGGGCGCTGTCAGCCGTTTCCGCAACGGGTGCCCCTGTCTCCTTCATTGGAACGGGGGAGCACATAGAGGACATAGAAGAGTTTTCCCCCACAAAGTTCGTTGCCCGCATGCTGGGGATGGGCGACTTAGAGACCTTGCTACGCAAATTTCAAGAAATCCCTCAAATCAAAAAAGAAGACCTAGAAACGAAACTGAGCTTAGGAAGACTGAATCTGAAAGACTTCCAAGAAATGCTAGAAGCAACCTCTAAAATGGGGCCCTTGGATAAAATCTTAAATCTCATCCCCGGCTTGGGGTTAACAGTTCCGAAGGAACAGCTAAGATTAGGGCAAGACAAACTAAAAAAGTTTAAGGCGATCATAGACTCAATGACACCCGAGGAAAGAGAGAACCCCGAGATACTGAATGCATCAAGAATAAGGAGGATAGCACGCGGATCGGGAACTTCTGAGGCCGACGTGAAAGACCTCCTCAGGCACTACGAAGCTACCAAACAACTTGCTAAGAGCTTTGCCACAGGAAGAATTCCCAGAGGTCCCCTCAGGAAGTTTTTCAAACAGTCGATGTTTTAAAAAATGGTTAGACACAAAGGTTTGCGAAAGAAATCTCGGAAGAAACTAAAGAAACATCCAAGAGAGAGGGGGATGCCACCCGTAACCGCCAGTCTCCGAGACTTACCCATCGGGAGCAAGGTAACCATATTAGTCGAGCCCTCCGTTCAGAAAGGGATGCCTCACCCGCGCTACCACGGGAGGGTAGGCACAGTGGTGGAAAAGAGAGGACGTGCTTTTGTTGTACACTTGACCGATGGAGGGAAAATTAAAAAGATAATTGCCCGTCCGGAACATCTAAGGATGGTATGATAGGGAAGGAAGTTGTAAATAACCGCCCTGTATGCTTGGCAGAAGTCCTTGAGATACTCGAAAAAAGGAGCAAAGAGGAAGAGCTGAAATATGAGCAAAGACTGGATTTCGACTATGCACAAAAGTTTTGCAAATTAAAAGCTAAAAAGGCTTCTAAGCTCCTAGAAAAGCTGACTTCCTTAGGTCTTACACTGTATCAGGCAGTTCTTCTAGTAGATCTCATGCCCGAAAAGGAGGAGGAAATAAATCTAATCTTTGCGAAGGAGAAAAATAAGCCAGACGAAAAAGTAACAAGTCAGATACTGGAATTGCTGGATCAGTTTAGGGAGTGAGCAACTATGATGCAAAAGAAGTATGAAGACTTTGGAATAGTACTTGATTTTTTGCCTCATGGATCACCAACAGACCCCCGGCCGGTTCACTTAAGGGAACCCATTGCACAGGTATTGGGCGAGACCTTTTTCACCCTACTCGAAGTAGTACCTGCAAGGGGTGTTAGCTTCTCTTCACAGGAGCGTGTCTACCTGGGAAAGAACCAAAGAGACAAGATCGACCGGATCAAACAAAGGATATCTTACGAGGACCTAACTGCTAATGCAAAAAACGAGCTCCCCCACGCAATCAGGAAGGCCATTCAAAGTAATGAGCAAAGATTTGTCGATTTCTTCAACCACGCTGGTCCCGTAACCACCCGGCTCCACTCCTTAGAGCTCATACCGGGGGTTGGGAAGAAGCTCATGTCCATAATTCTTGAGGAGAGAGAAAAAAGAAAGTTCGAAAGTCTGAAAGACCTTCAAAATCGGATTAAAGGCTTAGATGTCATGAATGCCCTCGTCGAGAGGGTACTCCGCGAAATTCAGGGGCAGGATCGTTATTACCTCTTCGCCCGACCTAGGAGGGTCTCTCCTTAAGCTTTAAAATCTCTGCACGAGGTAAGCAAGTGGAGGATGCTAAGAAGGCTTTGGGGGAGATTCTAAGGCACCTCCAGAGGATACCTGAGGAATTGGACGAACATCAAGTAGAAAGCTTCCTGAATGCTCTCGTCGAGGCTCAAAGGGTCTTTGTCCTTGGAGCCGGAAGGTCTGGACTTGTAGCCAGGGCTTTTGCCATGCGACTCATGCACTTAGGCTTCCATGTGTACGTGGTCGGAGAAACCATAACACCGGCCGTTAAACCCAACGATGTAGTTATTGCTGTTTCGGGCTCTGGAGAAACCGATCTTGTGGTTGGTGCAGCCAGCATCGCGAAAAAAGTGGGCGCTAAAATCGTCGCCATAACTTCCTTCCCGAATTCTAGACTCGGAAAGATGGCAGATGTCGTGGTCATCCTCCCTGGAAGGGAGCGAACTGAAACTATAACTGAATATGTCGAGAGAGAGCTGGCCGGAGAACATGCCTCCCTGGCTCCTCTTGGAACGCTATTCGAAGCTTCTGCTTCAGTTTTCCTTGACGCCATCATCGCCTCCTTGATGAGAAAGCTCAACAAGAAGGAAAAGGATCTAAAGGAACTTCACGCGAACATCGAGTAGTTACTCTCTAGTTAGCGATTCTAAGACGCTCAAAACGCTCCAAATTCCTGTCCGGATGTGTGGTGGGAGATTCGGATCATTCCCGGCTTTGTCCAGATGACTCACCGCACTAGCCGCCTTCATTTTTATATCTCCCTCCTTTTTCAGCTCTTGGATGGCCAAATTGACAAGATTCCTCGCACTTCTAGGGAGCATCACATCTGCCCTTATTTTCTCGAGTACATCCAAGACGTAGCTTACTTTTTCTTCCATTTCAACCACCCGGAATCAATATTACCAATGCGAGAGATAAAAGCAGATGGAAAAGGATGAGGAAAAGAATCGTGAAAAAATCCGGAAAATATCGGAGGCACTTATAAGTGGCGCTAAAATGTTACCAATTCACTGTGCCACCTGCATGAGTCCGCTTTTCCAAGAAGGAGAACGCATCTTCTGCCCTATCTGCGGCGATAAGGAAATTCCCCAAGCATCCAAGATCCTCGAGAAAAAACTGCAGGATTTGCTCTCACAATTAGAGACTGAAAAGAACCATGAGCGGATTATGAAGATTCTAGAAGAAATCAAAGTCCTCAAAGAAATACTGAAAAAGTGATTTTAGATCCCCTGACAGCGATCCGCACGCTAGTTCCGGGGGTACTATTTGGAGTTGCCCTTACGAAAATTTTCGCTAAAAACCCGAGATACTTCCAGCTGATCATCCCGAGGTACTGGAAGTTCGACAAGCGCCGCTTTTTTGAGGCATTGATCATTTCTTCCATTTTTGCCTTCACTATGCTGGGGGTGTGTGGTTTTCTCTGGCAACTGCTTTCCCAAGCTGGTTATCTTCTTGTAAATGAAGAAGAATATCTACTCACACCCGAAAAGATCCCGAAACCTATTCTCTTCTGTCTTACAAACTTTCTAGCCTGCGTAGAGGAGTGGATCTTCAGGGGTGTGCTACTCGAGGAGATATCGCGAAGTAGTGGTTCACGGTGGATGGGCTTGTGCGCTTCCTCTTTAGTCTTTGGTATCTTTCATCTCTCAAACCCCGGAACCTACCCCCCGCTGGCGCTCATACCCACAGTGGGAGGATTTATCCTAGGAACCGCATACCTGCTCAGGGGTCTGTTCTGCTCTACTTGCTGCCACTGTATCTACAATTCGTTCCTCGTTTTTGTCAGCTAGTCTGTTATCCCCTTCTCCGATATCCTGAAAACCGCGCTTCCTGGAGGGAGAGACGGACTATCAACGAGTACCGCAAGGCGCATTTCGGATCTGCCTTTCTTGAGCTGAACCCTCATCGTTGTCCCGTGAGCAACGATGTTCCCTCCAACGGGAACGATCGTGGCACCGAAGACCTCTGGATTAGACAAGACTTGATTTGTTACCACAACTGCTACCCCTTCCATTTCCGCCATTCTCCTCAGGGCTCCGAGATAATTGCATAGTCTTTGTTGCCTCTTGGCCAGCATCTCTCTCCCGAGATACTCGGCCCTGAAGAGGTTGGTTAAAGAATCTACTACCAGAAGGGCGGCTCCCGTTTGAACGGTTTTTTTATAGACCGTCTTCAGGCACAAGAGTTGCTGTTCGGAGTCGTACACCCTGAGCACGATGATGTTATCCAAAGTCTCATCGGGATCCAATCCCAAAGCTGTCGCCATTTGGACTATCCTCTCCGGTCTGAAAGTTCCTTCTGTGTCCACAAAAATTGCCTTCCTTTCGAGGCCTCCTTTGCTTTCGGGTAGTTGGACATTGACGCAGAGTTGATGAGCTATCTGCGATTTGCCCGTACCATACTCTCCAAAAAATTCCGTTATCGAACCCACCTCCACTCCTCCCCCTAAAAGTCTGTCCAAGTTCTCTGAACCGGTGGTGATGCGTTTGACTCTTTGCCGCTGAAGAAGGACTTCCTTTGCCGTCTTGAAGTTCGATACAACAGCTTCCCTGGCTCTCACTACTATCTCTCTAGCTTGTCCGGTTTTCAGATTGAATTTCTCAGCCAGTTCCTCGGGTTGCAAAAGAGATAACTTTTCTGGTGTGACATTCCGGCCTGACGCATCCGGGAGTATTGACCGGAGCCTGCTTAAAAAATGAGATCAGGCCTTGACAGCTGGTACTCCCAGCTTCGATATCTCTTCCTCGCTCAGTTCCCGGAAACCTTTCTCATTGATGATGGCGACAGTTATCCCATCCCCTGTGGCAGCATCTCTCTCAATGGCCATCCGTATGGCTAAGGCAGCCAACTTTGCTCCCTCCTTTTCGTCCAACTCATCTTTATAACTTTGCTCAAGTACCCCGTACGCAACGGTTGAACCTGTACCCGAGCTGGCGAACTTCCTTTCCTCTATCTTCCCACCTATCGCATCCAAGCAATACAGATGGGGACCGTCCTGATCGAAACCCCCTATCATTCCATCCACTAGCATGGGGAAGATCCGGCGTGCAGAAAGGTAATTTGAAGCAATCTGGGTGACGACCTTCGAGGAAACCCGTCTTTTTTCGATAACTTCAAACAAACGTGCCTCTGCCTGCAAAATACTCACTAGGGCTTGTACATCCCCGGGACTCCCTGTGAAGGCTCCCGCAACGTGATCTGTGATCTTAAAGATCTTTTTCAATTTCTTGCTGAGGACAAGGTAATAGGCGGTGCTCCGCGTGTCGGAGGCCAGAGCGATGCCCCCCTTGAACCGGAGTCCCACAACGGTCCCAGTAAAGCCGTACATTTAAACGTTAAACTCCCGATTAAAAGCGTCTGAAAGCCAAGACCAGTACCACAGCCAGAGCGACCAAGAGTAAATACGGGGGTCTCCCCTTGATCTCCCTTAAGACCACCTCCAAGAATTTGTAAAGTTGATCAAAAAACCCTCGGAGTGGAGGTGAAGGGATATAAACAGAAGCCACGCTCTCACCAACAGCCTGAAAGCTTCCGTACACGGTATCGTACTCGACTACTGCACGAACTGGCACATTCTCCGCAGTTTCCCTGACTTTCAGCTCAAAAGTAAAAGTTCTGTTGTGGCCGGGACCCAAACTGGAGTACGTCTGCTCAGGGGGCGCTTCAAAGAACCTGTTGTCTGCCTGGAGCTTGACTCTGAGATTCTGCATGGGGCATTTCCCCTTGTTGCGAACCGTAACATACCACTTCCAAACATTCCCCTCTTCGAGGAGGGCGGAAGCATCCAAGTCTACTTGTGCTCCCACCTCCTTGGTTATAGTTGCACAGGAACTCAGCTGCACCCTGGGATCCGACCCTACATAGGAGTATACGATCCTGTCCCGGGGTGTCCAGATAGTGGAGTCTCTCAAGAGGTTCGTTCCATCACTAACCAACAGAGCCAATTTGTCCTCTGATGAGGTCCCAAGTTCCCCGGCGGGTGCGGACCACGTTAAATCCACAGGGACCCACTCTAGGCCAGGGAGGTAAACCAAGGCATACGCATGTCCCATGGAGTATAGTTCTCCATCTGCTTCATACCCGATCGCCGAGACAAACTTAGCGGGTATACCAGAGAGCCGACAGAGCGCAATAAAGAGGTTTGTGAATTCGGTGCAGTCTCCAACTCGATTGTGGTAAGCCCAGAGTGCGCTATGCTCCTCCGTTTGCTTCTGATAAGTCAAGTAACTTTTTACGAACTCGAATATCTTCTCGACCTTGCTGATCCACGTGTCACAATTCTCTGTGGCCTGCCGTGCGGCCTCTATGAGTTCCGGCGCATTTTCCCATAAGAAGTCAATCGGGCGTGTGAGGGGCTTTAAAGACTCGGGAATTGGGGAATTCGATGCACCACTCAGGTTCAATTCCGTCCTATCTATCCTAATGAGCTGGGTTAAGGTGTAGGTTCTTACCTCTCCCGGCCTAAGACGGCTAATTTCAAAGACGGCAACCCGGTTGTCAGCGGTTCGATCCACTCGAGTAGCCGGGAGGTTCTCATCTAGAATCAATTGGTTAATCCACCCCTCACGGTTATCAAAGATCAAAACAAATGCTCTAACGTCCTTCGCCTCCGTGCTTCCGGGATTCTTTATCTGGATTTGCCATTCGATCCGGAAGATGCTAGTTACAGTTGAGGCCTCCACGCAAGCGACCAGCGATAGCAGGAACACTACCGCAACCGCTCTTCTCACGAGAGAGTTTCTTTACCAGTTTAAAACAAACCTCCACCCAATGTTCTCCATGGACATGCAAGACTGCAGGTACAAGGTTGTTCAGGTCGGTGGGTTCAAAGTTTTGCGGTTTGACTGCTCACAGTGCGCTGAGATAGACACGTGTCTCGAGGAGGTCCTCCCAATTCTGGAACGGCACCCGGATGTCAACGAGGTCATCCTTTCAGGTGTCATCGAGGCCATCTACACTGGTGAGGCTTTGGAGACCCTGAAGGATTACTCTCAGATCCTACAGAGAATCAGATGTCTCAGCCAAGATCCTGGAATAGCCGAAAAGCTTTCGTGCCTCTTTAGGCTCCCAGTGCCTCAGTTGCACGACGTGTTCAAAGAGCTCTCCCTTCGGATTAGCCGGGAATGTCCCCTTCGGGAGGATCTTGAGGAGATTTCACAGAGACCTCCACCCAAGCCCCTGCTGAAGCCAGCCTTCGTGAGCTTCAGAGTAAATCCACTTCCACCTGCTGGGGAACTCCTAGAAGAGTACTCCGTGGCGGGGGCTAGGATCAGGATTTTCAGGACTGCCGGCTCTCAGTATTTCTATCATCTCCTCCCTCCTGAGTTCAGGCTCGGCCCCGAGCTGTTGTCCCTGTTGCACCAAGCCAAGATGATACTTCTGAACACACCGCTGGAGCCCTCCATCTCCTTGGAAGGTTTGAGGAAGCAAATAGAGGGGATTTTGTCCGAGCTCGCCCGACCGGATGTTGAACCTAAGAAGACGGAATTGTCCGAGATGCTCTTTAGACATACCGCTGGCTTCGGCTTTCTGGAATACCTTCTGCAAGATCCTAACACGCAGGATGTCTACATCAATGCTCCACCCGGGAGCTCTCCCGTTCACCTGTCCCACACAAAGTACGATGAATGCCTGACGAATGTGTATGCAAGTCCTCTCGAAGTCGAGAGCCTCGTCTCAAAGCTCCGGGCCTGGTCAGGAGAGCCATTCTCTGAAGTCCACCCCCTCCTAGAGCTCGACTGGAGAGGTGTGAGGGTAACCGTGGCGGGCAAACCTTTGAGCCCGGAGGGTATTTCCTTTTCCTTCCGGAAACCCAAGTCCACTCCCTGGACCCTCCCCCAGTTGGTCATGAATGGTTTGATGCCACCTGTAGCTGCCGCCCTCCTATCCCTCGCAACAAACGCCAGTTCATGCATACTCATAACTGGCACACGCGGAGCAGGGAAGACTTCACTGCTGGGGGCTCTCCTCTTCGAACTCCACCCAAAGACGAGGCTTCTCGTCCTTGAGGACACACCCGAGCTACCCGTCGGTCCCCTGAGACGACTTGGTTACGAAATTCAAACCCTCCGCCTGCCCTCCCCCTTCAGCCACAGGATCTCTGTCGACCGGGTCTTCCGGGCTGTCCTCCGGATGGGCGAGTCCGTCCTCGTGATAGGGGAGGTGCGGGGAAAGGAGGCTAGAATGATCTTCGAAGCGATGAGGATAGGGGCGATCGGAAATTCGGTCATGGGGACCATACACGCCTCCTCGAGTTCTGATGTCGTCGATCGGCTAATCCACGACCTCGGAGTTTCCTGGGGATCCTTCAAGGCAACCGATCTGGTGGTTTGCGTCGGTCCCGTCAGGATGGAGGGGCTGACTCGGGAGAGGAAGATGCTCCAGCTGACGGAGGTCAGAAAAGTCCCCAAACTTTCGCTGAGGGACCTCGTGAGGTACGAGACGAGGGAGAACAGATTTAAGGTCTCCCTGCGGGACTCCCACTTCCTCCGGAGGATCAGCAGAACTTACGGACTGGATGAGGGAGGTTTCCTGCGACTACTGAGGGAGAAAACCAGAGTGCTAGAGTACATAATCGAGGTCTCGAGGCGGATGGGGAGGGGCGACCTCCTAGAGGCACCATTCGTGGTGAAGGCGAACCTGACCTTCTACAATCTCCTCGGGAAGGGAGACCTGTTCGAGCGATGGAAAACATGGTTTCATCTGCATCTCTGAAAGATCTCCTCCCCCCCATCGGAGGGTTTGTCTTAGCATGCCTTTCATCCCTCAACAGGCTCTTCCTGCTCGGCATCCTGGCTATGATGTGCATACCCCTGCTAGAGAGTCTCAAAGCTGGGCTGTCCCGAGCTGGGGAAAAAGCCGAACTCGAGACCGAAGCCACACGATTTCTAACTTTCCTAGCCTCCTATTTGAAAACAGAACCCAATCTGGAGGCAGGTGCCCGCTACGCTGCTAGTATCTCCCACCGATCCCTCCGGAAGCATCTCGCCCCGTATTTCCCTCGGATCCTGCTGGGCGAGCCAACAGAGGCGCTCAAAAGGTTCGCCAGAAGACACGGGCTCAGGGAACTGGAATCGGCGGTCTCAACCCTTGTGAAAGCACTGAATCTGCCGGATCACGAAAGACAAAAAATCCTTGACAGATTGCTGGTGAACCGTTTGAAAAGCATGCGGGAGAGAAGTGCGGAATTCATAGCATGGTTGCAAATGCCGCTGATGACCATATACTCTTTAACCATTCTGGTGCCCCTTCTCATAGTCCCCATCTCACCTGCTCTTTCCGTCTTCGGCTTCCAGTCGATCAACTACTTTTTGATCTCGTTGCTTGGGGGTTCCCTTCTGGTAGCTTACATTCTGTGTCTGCTTGTTCTAAGCAAATCCCCCGAGCCGAGAAGAGGCGGATGCTCCTTCAACCCGGTGGGGATCCTGTTGGCCGCCATCTCGGCTATCCCTGGCTTTGCGCTCCCCTCCGGAGTGAGGGCCTTTTACCTGCTGTGGGTGCCCCCGCTCTGCCTTACAGTCCACACGTGGAGGTCGGACAGGTACGAGCACCACGAGCTGAACTTGGATATGCTTAGGCACATGGGGCACAAGCTCAGGGAGGGCGAGGCCATTGAGCAAATCTTTTCTAAGCTCGAACTGCCCGAATCCCCGCTGGTCAGTAAGATAAAATGCGGAACGCATCTCCCGGAGCTCCTCCCTAACAACCTGCTTGCAGGTACGCTCAAGGGGCCGCTCGAGCTCGCCAACAAGAACCCCAGAGAAGCCGGAAAGCTCCTGACCCACTTGGCCGATCACTTGGAAGAACTCGACCGGGTTCAAAAGGAATACAGGCGGCGAATGAACAATGTTCTATCATCAATGAAGTCTCTGGGACTGTTCTTTGGCCCGATAGCCCTAGCGATAACTTCGCAGATCTTGTTGTTTCTCGGGTTCCAGCCCCTCTTCTCTCTCTCGCTGAACCACTCTACCGTCACTCTAGCATTCGGATATTACAGCATGGGATTGGCAGCGATGCTCACGTGGCTCTGTGGGCGTCTGGAAGGGAAGGGCCCTCAAGTAATAGCTGGATCCATCCCAAAGGCTATCTTGATATCCCTCAGTACGTTCACGGTCGCTACTATAGTAGGGAAGCAGTTTGTTGGACTTCTAGCCCCTCCTTAGAACCAGCAACAGCCCGGCCGCGGCGCCAATCACGGCAATAGCCGAGATGATGAAGTATGCCTGAGTCGGCAGGGCGGGAGCTGCCGGAGCAGGCTGGGCTGGAGAATAATTAACCGTTAGAGTCTTGGTCGTCACGTTACCCGCCGCATCCGTGACTTTTATCTCAAAGGTGTTGGTCCCCGACAATAGATTGAGTGTTAGACTGAATGAGCCGTCAGGAGCGACCGGAACCTCTCTATGGTTCACCTCCACCCTTGAACCCGGCTCCACGCGCCCCGAGAGTTCCAAGGTAGATCTTGTCGAAGTGTATGTCCACCCGGTCGGGGAGGGGGCCGCCATAGAAAGAGGCCCAGTGAGGGTAACGGTAGATGGTGTCGTATCAATTGTGAAGGTGTACTCAACCACATCACTCTCTCCTCCCACATCCCTGGCCTTCAATTTGAAGGTGTACGTGCCGTCTGGAATTCCGCTGTATGCGACGGACGTATCTGAGGTCTCTTTCCAGCTTGTCTCATACGGATAAAGCATGTAGGAATAAGCCACGGGACTCGGACCGCCAACTGCATCCCAACTGAAGATCGGGCTAGTGTTGTTACTCTTTGCTCCCTCAGCGTGGGTGGGGCTAGTGACTGAGGGGGTAATAGGAGCTGATGTGTCGATCTTTACCTCATATAAAGCAACAGGACTTGGCCCGCCGGTATCACATGCATAGAGTTTGAAGGTGTAGACTCCGTCGGGGAGATTTTCGTAACTAACACTTGTGGAGTCGGTCGTCCGCCAATCTGCATCATAACCCTCGAGCTTGTAGTAGTAGGTGACCGAACTTGGTCCTCCTACCTTTGTCCAGCTGAAACTCGGATTGGCATCGTTCGTCCAAACTCCCTCGGCATGAGTCGAAGAGGAAACCACCGGAGCGGAGGGAGGCGTGGTGTCCACCACGAACCGATAGACCTCGGACCACGGACCCCACCCTCCTGAACTCTTCACCTGAACCTTCCAGTACCACACGCCCTCAGGGAGCTCGTTCTCTATCGTAATCGAGTTCTCAACTCCGGGGATGTTAGCGTTATCGTATTCGTTTTCACCATCTGCAAAGTTGGGATCGTTGTCGATGACCAGCCGGTAGAACAGGGCGTTCGGTGCGCGGTTCTCCCAGCTGAAGGTGGGGGTGTTGTCCCCGGTCTCGTTGTCATCCGCCGGACTGATCAGGTGAGTAGGTCGTGTGAAGTTTATTATCACATTGTCAAGGACGGGGCCGTTTGCCCCGCTGAGCAACTGGCCGTTCTCGCTGGAGAAGTAGACCACATACCGGATGTAGCGACCTATTGGGATGTTCTCGAGATTGACGGTGGTTGAGGGGGTATCGAAATAACTGGAAGGGCCATCTGGGCCTAGGTTGTCCGACCATGTAACATTGTCGGCGCTGACGCTGACTTGAAGCTTGACACCGCTCGTATAGGTGACATTTTCCATCACAATACACAAGTCTACGTGAACACTCGTTTGAACCAAATCTGCATTATCGTTGAAGAAGCGGATGTGTAACTCATGTCCGTTAACAAGGTAATTCGATATGTCGCTCCCATCTATGACCTTCGTCAGGGTCTTCTCCACACCGGTGAGGTTCTCGGTACCGATTTGCTCCCACTGGGAAGTACTAACATTCCACACCCAGACCGAAACGTTTTCATTCTCCCCATCAGGGCTTATGTACCCCTCAACCATCAATGTATAGTTGTCAAACTCGGGAGAAACATGCTGGATAACCAACACCCAGTTCAGCTTGTTGTCTATATTTTCTGTTATGTTTTCGTACGAATCATCTGAACGGTCTAAGTTCGCTATCCCTGTACAGGACCCCTGTTGTGTCGAGTTATCCACCAGAGTCGACCCAGCCGGGGGGGAATCATTTACGTTGTCGTTCTCCTGCACAAATGCAGTCGGTTTACTTCCTTCCCACACGATGTTGTCCCATCTCACATTTTCCCCGGCATCTAGCACTCGAGAGGTAAAGCGACCGGAGGTATTCTCAGGAGCGAGGCGGAGCTGATTGTTTATGTTTTCAGTGTTCTCGTGAACCCCCAGCGCGAAGTTTTCATTCCAGTTATCGAGGAAGTAGTCGCCGGTTGCGAGGACCAAGTTTGTAATTATCAGTATGCTAGATAGCAGGAAGAGCACGATGAGGCCGGGTATTCCGGTCTTCGCCCTCAACTTTCTTTTCTTGTTTCTCGAGTATTTAAATAGGGCTATTAAGAAGAGCCCGGGAGGCCCAACCGAACAGAAATGCTTTCAAATGTCAAAAACTGTTACTTTCCCAACCGCAGGGAGGGAAACGTTCATCACAAGGGTCTCCCCTATCCTCACGACCAGCGAGGTGCTCCTGTGCGCGTGAGCGTGGAGCCAGTAGTCTGGTCTCCTTCTCAGAATTACCTCCTCCATTCTCCGACATCCCATTTCGGGCCAAGCTGACTCCCTCTCGCCGATGAGGGTGCGGTAAGTTGGTGCGTAGTGTGTGACCACTACTGTTACGTCAGCTGCGAGGTCGGCTAGAAGCGAATCCATTTTTGTCACACGCTCCCTATACCTCCTCCAGATCCCGGGTATATTCCTCCTTTGCCAGAAGGTCGGTCTATCGAGGGAGCCCCGCGAGCCCACGATCCCTACCCTCTTCCCTTCCGCCTCGATCGTCATTGCCTCGTCGTCGAGCCAAGTTATCTCTTGGAACTTGAGGTACTCAGGTTTGTTTTGCTCGTATTCTTCGTTCCCAAAACAGGCTACGATGCGCCCTCCATAGACCTCCCTTATCCTTCTGACCACATGGGTTAGCTGGGTGAAATCGTTCTTGAGGACCACATCCCCCACCAGGATGAAC
>Ga0190319_1000006_pt1 | contig 54518 bp, 57 predicted proteins | sample 48701145_MG_FD_165040 | JGI IMG/M metagenome (GOLD analysis project Ga0190319, IMG submission 165040) | Hydrothermal vent sediment bacterial communities from Southern Trench, Guaymas Basin, Mexico - 4870-11-4-5_MG | ecosystem: Environmental > Aquatic > Marine > Hydrothermal vents > Sediment ...
TGAAGGGAGGAGTGCAGCTGCCTGAAGTGCTGCCTTTCCTGAGCAGGGGCTTCCCGCTGAGCCTGAAGCCGTTGGAGGCCATGATCAGGTTGTTCATCCCGATGTCCACCCCGACTGGGTTGCTCCCCTCCGGATCCGGATCTCGCGCTTCACGGTTATGTGCAGGTAGAACTGCCCGTCCCTGCAGGTGAGCACGGCGTGGGCCTGGTGTCCTCAAGCAGCCTGCGCTGGTACTCCCCGATTGCGAGGCGTCTTGACCCGCTTCTGGACGGTCGCTATGGAAGCGTACCACCCATCCGGCTTTTTGAACACTCGGAAGAGCCTGCTGTCCAGGTCGAGCGAGAGCCTGCTGAAGCGGAGGAGCTTTTGCTGGCTGCTTGTAGGCTTTGGCCACCCTATCCCCTGCGCGGATTGCGAGGTTGGCCGGCAGGCCGAACCTCTTTCTTGTTTCGCGGTACACTATGTGATGGAAAGCCACTGGGTGGAATGCTCTGCGCTCGAAGGTCACTCTCGAGATGTAGTTGCATGCGTTCCTGAAGGCACGGAGCGTAGCAAGGAGTTTGCACCGTTCCTCTTCGCTGAGTTCCAGCTTGCGCACAGCGGTCCTGGCGAGCCTCATCGGAATAGCATTGGCTTTTACACTAATTGGCATAGAGAGAGTTCGCCGGATGTAAATTTTTCGAATCTTTCACGATTCTTCCCCGTCCTTTCGGACGGGGTCTCCTTGCGGTGGTCAAGATGACGAGCATACTCGTAACGGGTGGCGCAGGGTTCATAGGCTCCCACCTTGTCGAACTCTTGGTGAAAGAGGGGTTCAATGTAACCGTTTTGGATAACCTGGTCACCGGAGACCCTGAAAACCTGGCCAGAGTGTGGCGCAGCATAAAATTCATCCAAGGTGACTTCACACGCTGGAGTGTGCTGGAAAGAGCCTTACAGGGTGTGGAAGTCGTTGTGCACGAAGCTGCAATAGTTGGAGTTGAAAGTTGTGATAGATACCCGGATCTGGCGAGGGTCGTCAACGTTAGAGGGATCTGGAGACTTCTGGAGGTCTGTCGGAAGAAGAATGTCAAGAGGGTTGTGTATGCCTCCTCAGCCGCCGTCTACGGAGAACCTGAAAAGCTTCCAGTGAGTGAAGACAGCCGACCCCATCCAATGTCCCTATACGCAAGAACCAAGCTGGAGGGGGAGAACCTGTTCCAGAAATACTGCGGAAAAGTTGAGTGGATCTGCCTACGCTACTTCAATGTTTACGGACCCGGGCAAAACCCGGCCTATGCGGGTGTCATAACGAAGTTCTTGCAATGTGTCAGGGAAAAGGTGAAACCGGTGATCTATGGAGACGGGCAACAAACGAGGGACTTCATCCACGTGAAAGACGTCGCGAGGGCCACCCGTCTGGCCATCGAAAAGGACTGTGCTGGTGAGGTGATAAACATAGGGACCGGTCGAGCGTTCTCAGTCCTTCAGCTCTTGCAACTGATTTCAGAACTCAGCGGTGTGAAACTCAGGCCCAAGCACCTTCCACCCCGCCCGGGAGATGTGAGGAGGAGCCAAGCGGAGGTTTCCAAGGCCGAGCGCCTGCTATCCTTCAAGGCTCAGATAGATCTAGACAAGGGGCTGAAGGAGATGCTAAGAGCCGGGAAAGTCTAGCTCTCCCCTCGAGATTTCCCCCCTGTATTTCTCCCATTCCTGCTGCTTGATGTAAACAAAATGCTCAAAGAGGTACTCACCCAGTATTTCCCTCACAAGCTGGCTTTGCCTCATGTACTCAAGCGCCCTCCCCAAGTTGTCGGGGAGTTCGTCTATTCCTAGCGCCTTCCGCTCGAATCTATCCATCTGACTGGGATCCTTTTCAATGGGTTCCGGGGGTTCCAACTTCCTCCTCACCCCTTCCAAACCAGCAGCAAGAATGATCGCAAACTGCAGGTATGGATTGCCTGCCACATCTGGAGATCTCACCTCTATAGAAGTCTCCCTGCCCCTAGCCGCTGGCACTCTAATACAGGCTCTCCGGTTCAAGTTTGACCAGCATATGTACGCTACACCAGAAACTATCCTCTTGAAAGAATTCACCCTAGAGTTAAGGATCGCACAGATTTCCTTGGCATAATGGAGGAGGCCCGCAATGAAATGAAGGGCGACCTTACTCAGCCGGTAAGGGCCCCTCGAATCGTAAAAGCCGTTTTTGCCATCCAGAGTGAAGAGAGAGCAGCATACGCGCATTCCGGAGCCTTCTATGCCTTGAGCCGGCTGAGGCATGAAACTCACAAAAGCACCATTTTGTTCCGCGGTCACCTTAGCAGCATGCTTGAATCTAACGACCCAATCGGCAGAGTTCAGAGCACTCGTCCCTGCCAGACTTACTTCATGCTGGTTGGGAGCAATACCCTGGCCTGACCCCTCCACTTTCACACCCATCTGCGAAAGGTACTCGATCATGTCCTCCCGCACACGCTCACCCTTGTCCGTTAATTCAACAAACCGATTTAGACCCTCCCTCGGGAACAGGAAGAAGTCGCAACTAGTTGCAGTCCGCGGAAGCCAACCTGATTTTCTGGCTTCCTCCACCACTTTCTCCAGACAAGCCCTTGGATCTCCTGAAAATCTCTTCTTCTCCTCATCCTCCACACGGCAGAGCATCGCTGCTACGTACCGTCGCCATGGGAGGACAACAAAGGTTTCGGGCAGGGGGAAGAGATAGAGGTCTCTCTTTTCGGGAGCTGGGTACCCCAGAACCAGCGAGTTATCACAAGGTACTCCCTTCTCAAAGGCATCTTCAAGCTTCGTTGCGGGGATCGTCACATTCCTCACTTCTCCGAGGAGATCTGCAAACTGGATTTGAACGAACCTTATCCCGTTCCGCTTGACTGCCTCGAAAACTTCCCTGCTTGACATTTCCGTCTCCTTCATTACTTAACCCGAATTGACTTTTTGAATGAGACATGTAAACCTTCGGCATGTCAAGAAGCTCATACCCAAGAGAAGGGGGCCCTCGCACAAGGGGGAGCACGGAGTACTTGTTATCATCGGTGGGAGTTCCCGATATTCAGGTGCTCCAGCACTGGCGGGACTCTCGGCTTTGCGTAGTGGCGTAGATTTAGCAATCGTTTGCTCCCCGGAAGAAACAGCAAAGATCATCAGGGGCTACTCCCCTGACTTGATCGTGATCTCTCTACCTTGCACGGATCTCGACAAGAATTCTGTCAACCTCATCGTCCAAGAGCTTCAAAAAGCCACGGCGGTAGCTATAGGGCCGGGTTTGGGGACCTCACCTCACACTAAGGAAGCTGTCCGCGAACTCCTGATCAAAATGCCCGAGATCCCCGCGGTAATAGATGCCGATGCTCTAAAGATACTCGCTGAAAGTAAAGATCTGCTGAGGAAAAATTTCGTCCTAACTCCTCACGCGGGAGAATTCAAGATCCTGACAGGCGAGGAGCTTGGAGAGGACGTAAAAGAGAGAGCGGAAGCCGTTGAGCGTTTTTCGAAGGAAATGGGGTGCACCGTTGTCCTGAAGGGTCACGTTGACATCATAGCAGGGGATGGAAAGGTTTATGCGAACAAAACTGGAAATCCCGGCATGACCGTGGGCGGGACAGGAGATGTCCTTACTGGAGTCATCGGTAGCTTTCTCGCCCAAGGGTTGCGCCCTCTCGATGCTTCTCTGGTTGGGACCTTCGTGGTGGGAAGGGCAGGAGACTTGTGTTTAGCAGAAAAGGGTTATTGGTTCACCGCCACCGATGTGGTCGGAAAAATACCTTACATACTTAAAAAGATATGGCAAGGTTCGAGGTAGCGGAGAAGAGACTGTTCAACGTTAAGATCTGCATGAAGTGCAACGCTAGAAACCCCTGGCGGGCCGAGAAGTGCAGGAAGTGTGGGTATAAGGGGCTAAGGCCTAAAGCGAGGGAACTCAGAGCCTAAAGCAACTTCCTGTGCTTTGCGCAGGATATGCAGACGTATGCCTTCCTGGGTTGGACAAATACACGCCGGCTATCCACTCCAGGGATCTTATCTAGATTGAACCTGCGGTGAATCACGACTGCCTTTATCCTAGGCACGAGTCTCCCGCAAAAAACGCACTCAACGGGCTGGCTTCTCCCTCCGGCTTTGTACAATCCCCACTTCTTCCCCATCAAAATGTTGGGTCTTGTAACATAAGAAGGGGTGGCGTGCCGGCCGTAACCCGCCTTCTGTTCTAGGCGGCATTTGACTATGCGGGCTACCCCCGCCTCAGGCAGGACTCATCAGCGGTGCTTGCCCTTGCACCCCGTGGGCCGGCCGTTTCATCCCCGTCCGCCCATCTCAACTTCCGTATCATCGTAGAGAGCGGAGGGGTGTCGTTTCTGTTCCGGGAGCAGGCCTCTCGGCCTAGCCCTTGCGGGCTCACGGTCCTGCCAGGTGGGCGGAGTTTCCTCAGGCCCGAAGGCCCGAAGGCCGCCCGCCGGCTCACCACCCTATTAAACTAGCTGTCACAGATGAAAACCTTTTTAAAGAGGGGGGATGAGTGTGTCCGAATGAAGACGACCGTGTCTGTAATAAAGTGTGACGTAGGATCCCTGGCCGGGCATCACGTTGTTCCCCAACCACTGTTCAACATTGCCGAGAGAAAGATGAAAGAAGCCAAGGAGACCGGCTTGATAAATAGCTACTTTGTCTTCAACGCGGGTGACGACCTAGAGCTCCTGATGGTGCACACGAAGGGAGAAAACAACCCAGAGATACACAAACTGGCTTGGGAGACCTTCCAAGAGGCTGCCAAGAAAGCATTGGATCTGAAGCTGTATGCTGCTGGACAGGACATCCTCAAAACAGCCTTCAGCGGAAACATAAGGGGAATGGGGCCTGGGGTTGCTGAAATGGAATTCGAGGAAAGAAAGTCGGATCCCGTAATCGTCTTTGCTGCCGATAAAACGGAACCCGGGGCCTTCAACTTCCCGCTGTTCCGCATCTTCGCGGACCCCTTCAACACAGCAGGACTTGTGATCGACCCCAATATGACGGGCGGCTTCAAGTTTGAGGTCATGGATGTCTACGAGAACAAGAAGGTCGTCCTGAAGGCTCCAGAAGAGATGTATGAAATCATTGCGTTGATCGGGAATCCAGGTCAGTACGTCGTGTCCCACGTCTGGAGAGCCAGCGATGATCTTATCTGTGCCGCGACCAGTACGACGAGGCTGGCACTGATAGCTGGGAAGTATGTTGGAAAGGACGACCCAGTGTGTATCGTGAGAGCTCAGCATGGACTTCCAGCAGTAGGAGAGGTTCTAGCACCCTTCATGCACTCCTTCTGGGTTGAGGGATGGATGAGAGGCAGCCACTGGGGCCCCCTGATGCCAGTGGGGCTGAAGAACTCCAGGTGCTGTGTCTTCGACGGGCCGCCTAGGATCGTTGCTCTAGGATTTCAAGTGGCTAATGGGAAGATCGCTGAGGATGACAATGGTAAACCAATGATCGCTGACCTCTTCGACGACCCGTCCTTTGACTTGGCGAGAAGAGAGGCAACCGAGTATGCCGCTATGATCAGACGGATGGGAGAGTTCGAGCCGGCTAGACTGGGTAAAGAGTCCATGGAGTACACGACGCTCCCCAGCGTCCTAGAAAAGCTCAAGAGTAGATTCGTTCCGGCCTAGGGTACAAACAGGTCCTCTGCTTCCGGTCTAAGGATTTCGGTTATTGGTTTTTCTCTTCTTTCATACTTAACGCCTCTCACAAGAACCGCCGGAACTCCTTCGTCTGCCTCCCCCATGACCAGATTTGCCGCAGCAGCAACCGCATCCACAATACAAACCAACGTCTTCTTCAGAGTTCTCCCATACAAATCCTTTTTCCCTCGATAGTCCAGCATCGGGTCGATGCCTGAGATCCCGATTGCATACCCTACTACACCTCTCCTGAAAGCCCTGCCACTCGTGTCACTTATTATGACGGCAAGCTTCTTCCCCGTGAATTCTTCCAACTTCTTTCTAAGGCAACGAGCGCTCCTGTCGGGATCCCGCGGCAACAGCAACAGCTCCCCGGGAGGAGCGTTGGAGCTGTCGACCCCCGAATGAGCACAGACAAATCCATGACGGGTCCTCGTGATCAGGCTTCCCTTTGCTCTCAGCACCTGGACTGAGTTGGACAGAATCACCTCAACCTCTCTGGCATCCCTCCCAAGGCCTTCCGCCAGCCTCAGTGCCTCCGGACTGGGCTTCACTTCCGATAACCTGATGGTGCTCCCCTCGGCTTTGGACACCAACGTTTGTGCGACGACCAGTATGTCCCCGTCTTCGACCTGCAGCCCGTTTTCACGTATGGCTTTGATCAAGAGAAAAGCCAGGTCGTCTCCCTTCGACACGAGAGGTATGCCTCTTATGGGTATGAATTGCATCTAATACTGTGACCGTATATACGGATGGTTAGATTCGGCTTGGAAATAGTCCCGTACCATCCCGTGCAGACCTGCGTCGAAATAGCGAGGAAAGCGGAGGAAATCGGTATTGACCAAGTGTGGGTCTGCGAACACTTTCACAACAGGCATGCATACTCAGTGCTCACCGCCATCTCCCTCCAAACGGCTAGAGTAAGGTTGGGCCCTGGCATCACGAATCCTTACCTGACGCATCCGGTTTTAACTGCTACTGCCATTGCTACACTGAACGAGGTCTCAAAAGGTAGGGCTTTGCTCGGTATCTCAGCGGGGGATCCCATCTTTCTCACCACTGCCGGCATCCAGCAACGTAAACCTGTCACGGCCGTAAAAGAGGCCATTCAAATAATCCGCGGGATGCTGAGAGGTGAGACTGTCAACTTTCAGGGTGAGATATTCAACTGTCATGGAGTACGACTCCGATTCAAGGTACAGGGTGGCATCCCGATATACGTGGGGGGCAGGAGACCTCGCATGCTGCGAATGGCTTCCGAGTTCGCCGACGGAGTGCTACTCAACGCGGGACACCCGGACGATGTCAGGGATTGCATAAGATATTTGGGAAACTCCACCATTGAAAAAGCAGCTTACGTGCCCCTCTCCTTGGAGGAGGATGTCCAGCTGGCAAAAAGACTAGTCAAAGGTGTTATTTCTTTCATGGTCTCAAGCTATCCTCCAGATTCCCTGATCCAGCATGGGATAGACCCCCAGAAAGTGAAGGAAATACGTGCATATTTGCTTGCAGGGCGACTCAACGAGGCCAGAAGCCTAGTCGACGACAAGATGGTCGACATCTTCGCTATCTGTGACCTCAAATCACTGGAAATGCGTGTGAGTGAGCTGGAAAAGATAGGTATCGACAGAGTAATCATAGGCTCACCGATAAGCCGCAATCCTGTTCAGGCCCTTGACCGAATAAAATGTGTGATGAGCTATGAAGTGTCCTAACTGTGGCTCCAAGTTTGTAATAGAGAGTTACGATCGAACCACGGGGAGGGTGGTCTACACCTGTCCTATTTGCGGAGCTCGGTGGTTTCGGGAAGAGATCAGACTCCCCGGGGCCGAAGAAGAGGAGGAAATTGTGGAAGAGGAAGAAGTCGAAATAGAGATAGAAAGACCAAAATGGCCCATCGCAATAGCTGCCGCCTGCATTACCATCCTTGCTGTTTATCTTTTCATGCCACAGCTGCCCCAGCAGATCGCGGGCCTCTTGAAGGGAATGCTCCCCTCGGGAGAACAGCAGAGTGAACCCGAAACACCGGAAGCTGAGGAAGTCTCCCCTTATGAGGAGCCCTTCGTTAATCTAACACAAGCTGTGAGGAATAAGGACACCGTGCTCGCCTTCAGCTGTTTTTCCTCTAGGATAAGGAACCTCTACGTGCAACAGGAAATGGAGGAAGTTTTAAATCAGCTGAGCGGAGAAAACGTCACTTTTGAGCTTCGGTACTTCGATCCCTTTCGCGGTGATGCGATTGTGCTTACCACAGTGGGGCCCGTCAACGGAAAATACAGGATAAGAATGGTCGAAGAGGGTGGGTACTGGCTTATCGATAACTGGATCGAGGACTTCCTCCCTTGATGCTCTTCTCGAGTTTTGATGGAATTGACTCGATATCCCCTTCCAGACCGAAGTAGCTCAAAAACTTTTGGGTCGGACGGATGATTTTAGTTCGCTGGTAGTTGCGTGTTTCGATGAAGCCTAACTGAGAAAGCAGTCTTATGTGCTCGTAAATATGCTTCCCCCGCAGCCTAACTATATCCTTTTGAAAAACGTGGGGGCCCTGATACGCGATCAGGGCTAGAGTTTTTAGCACACCTTTTGAAAGCCTAACCTTGGGCACCAATCCTGATTTGGTAAGTCTCTCCAGGTATTGCTCCCGCAGACGCAGGCGAACGGAGGAGCCCTGAAGCACTAGCTTGAAAGGTCTGCCCCTCCTCTCCAGCCTCTGCCTAAGCCTCTCAAGTACCTTCTTGACATACGAGTCGGAAGAAGTACCGATAAGCCTTTTTACTTCCTCAATTGAGAGAAAACCTTCCCTAGCGATGAGCGTCGCTTCCACCAGATTGCAATCAGCATCCAGACTCATCCTTGACCTTCACCTCCAGATCGTTTTCAAGCTGTACCAGGCTCACCTTCTGTTCGGAAGCCAAAAAAACGAGAAGCAGAAAAAGCCTGACTATCTCCGAGCGGTCCCTTTTGGTTAGCAGATCGGAAAACCTCACAGGTCCGGGAAGCGAGTGTAGCCTGTCAAGGAGTTGACGCATGTGCTTCTCCAACTCGTGCTCAAAGTCGTGAAATACTATGCGCTCTCCTACTATCCTTGGCCTGCTGGTTTTCTTGTAGAAGATTTTTTTCGATTCCGCGATGGCTTCCTTAAGGGCATCCAGAAGTTCCCCAAGACCGACGGGGCGCGGAGAATACGTCATTGGAACTAGCGGGCCTATGTCAGGAAGCTCAGGAACCTCTTCTTCATCTATGAGCTGCAACTGTTGCTTCCCGTTACTATTTCCGTCGGACTTCAAACGGAGAAGAGTTGAGGCTGACAGAACTCCCCTTCCGCATGTCCGAAGATCTGGTGATCTGAGTTGCTGCCGCAGCCAAGCATCCATCAGTCTGGCAATGTCTATTTCCCAGGGATCTAGTCTGCCCTCCGACACGAGTTCCAACAAAATGCTAAAAGGCTCATGCATCTCAATCACCCTCAAAAGCAGATGGGTCGAGAATCCTAACTTGGGACACCCCACCCTCCTTATACACGCCCACTAGGCGGTTGGCAGCCTCCATAACGGGTGTCCTGAAAGAGACAACGATGAGCTGCGAGTTCCTAGAGTACTCTTTCAAAAGCTCCGCAACCCTCCTGACGTTTATGGGGTCCAGGCTTGCATCCACCTCGTCAAACACATAAAGAGCGGATGGTTTGACCTGCTGCAGGGCAAAGATGAAGGACAATACAACCAAGGCCTTCTCCCCACCCGATATGCTGAAGACATCCCTCATGAGCCCGCCCTTAACAAACCTCGCCCTCATCTCCAGGCCTCCTTCAAACGGATTCTCGGGATTCTGGAGTATGAGCTTTGCTTCTCCCTCGGGTTGCAAGCGTTGGAAAATCTCAGAAAAAGCTCTGCTTATGCGGTGGAAGAGATTCATAAAGACTTCCTTTTTCTTCTGCTCGATCTCTTGGATGGCTCGCTCGATCCTTTCCTTCTCCTTTTGTTGCTTCTGATACTTCTGACTCAGTTTTTCGTACTCTGCCCTGCAGGATCTGTAGGATTGCCTCGCCTTAAAGTTAATCTCGCCCAACCTATCCTGTTCCAGTTTCAATTTCCGCAACTTGGACTCGATCTGGCTGGGGGTTATCCCCCGAGGGATGTTCGCCCTCTTCAGGTTTTTGATCCTCTCCTCCAGTCTCCCTTTTTCCTCACGCAAGCTTGCTATTCTCAAATCAAGCTGCGCACGCTGTTGTTGCAAGCGACTGTGTAGGCTCTCCAGTCCCCTTATCTTGTTTCCCAGTGTTTCTCTCAGGCTCTCTATCTGCTTAAGTCTGCGTCTCCCTTCCTTGACTTTCTTCCGAACCCTCTGGAACTGCTCCTCCTTTTGCTTCAGCTGCCGGCGGAGCTCCTCGATTCTGGAGTTGACCTCGCTCAGTTCTACAGCTGTTGTCGAGGGCGCTGGCAAGGGGGATGCGCACAAGAGCTCCTCTATCTCACGCAGAACATGTTCTATTTTTTTCAGAACCTTCATGGCTACCCTCGGATCGGCTGGCTTCAGTTCCGCACGCAGGCGTCTGAACTTGGAGAGAAGCTCCTGAAATCGAACCCATCTGCCTTCAGCCTCCCTAAGGCGCGCTTGCAATCTTTTTCCCCTGTCCAGCTCATCCTGCAGTTGCCTGCTAAGCATGTCGAGCTTCCCTTTCAGTGTATAGAAGTTCTCTAGTCCAAGCGACTTTTGTTGCTCCGAGATCAGACGCTCAAGCCTATCCCGTTCTCTCTTGAGCTTGGATTTCTTGTTTTCAACCGAGGCGATCTTCGACTCCAGTTCTCTCTTCTCTTTTTGAAGCTTGCCCAGCTGGGATGCTATCGTTCTGAGACTGAGCTGGCACTTCCTGTACTCAAGACCCGATTTCCAGCTTTCCAGCTTTGAAATCTCTCTCTGCAGACTTTCATACCTCTCTATCTTCTGCAGGTCCTCCTCCAATTCGTGAAGTCTCTTTTCCACCTGCTCCAGCTGGACCCTCTGAAGTTGGAGATTCGATTCCACTTTCTTCAGCTCTTCCACCGCCTTGGCTTTCTTCTCGTCGAACTCGGAAACCCCGGCTATCTCGTCTATCAGTTGCCGGCGCTCGATGGGACTCATAGCTGCCAAGCTGCTGACCTCACCCTGGAGGATGAAACTGTAATCGCCCAAGGAGAACTGGCTCGATGCTAAGAGATCCAGCACTTCCTGCCTGCTCACTCTCTTTCCATTGATCAGGTATATACATCTGCCATCCCTGTCCAATTTCCTCGCGATTATCACTTCCTTGTCTGGGAGCGGCAGGCCGCGATCTGAGTTATCTAGGGTAAGTGCAACCTCTGCTGAACTGGCAGGCTTAAATCCGTTCCCTCCCGAGAAGAGCAGATCCGAGAAGCGCTCCGCCCGCATGTACTTCGCGCTCATTTCCCCGATGACAAAAAGCAATGCCTCAATTATGGTGCTCTTCCCGGATCCGTTCTTACCGACTATACAGGTGAACCTTGGATCGAACGAGACTGAGGTTTTAAAATTACCGAAAGACTTGAAGCCCCTGAGCTCTAACTTTTTTACGTGAACCACTCAGCACTCCTCCCCACCCCCGCCAGCTTACAATAATCAGTCATAATTCTAAAAACTTTTGCTTCAATCGAATGATGCCTCTGGGAATCATAGGAGGATCTGGTCTTTACGAGCTGGATCTGGAAAAACCCAGATGGAAGAAAATCCCAACCCCTTATGGGAAGGTGACCGCCCAGTTTGGATCCTGGTCTGGAAAAGATGTTGTTTTCCTACCCAGACATGGAAGGGGTCATGCCGTTCCCCCTCACCGCGTGAACTACCGCGCTAACATATGGGGTCTCTGGAAAGAGGGGGTGAACAGGATCCTAGCGGTAGGAGCCTGCGGCTCCATGGACCAAAGAATAAAACCGGGTCACCTAGTCCTCTTCGGGCAATTTTTGGATTTTACAAAGTCTAGACCATCGACTTTTTTCGAGGGCGGAAAACGGGGGGTCCTGCATACAGACGTGACCAAACCGTACTGTCCCGAGTTGGCCCGAATAATCCTCCAGGTTGCTAAGAGGATCGGGCTCCGCCTCCACCCTAACGTCACTTACGTCTGCACCGAAGGCCCGAGGTTCGAGACAGCTGCGGAAATCAGGGCTTTTCGCATGCTGGGCGGGCAGGTTGTTGGGATGACTGGTGTACCCGAGTGCCCCCTGGCGAGAGAGCTGGGCATGTGCTACGCTGGAATAGGTGTGGTGACGAATATGGCGGCTGGCATCACCGAAAGGAGGCTGAGTCACGAGGAAGTCCTAGATCTGGTTTCCAAGCTGAAGGATCGAATTCAGTTGCTACTGAAGTCATGTGTTGAGGAAATCCCTGAGGATAGAACCTGCAGTTGCCAACTGACTTCCCAGCCTATTCACTCGAAGAGCTCCTCGTAATACTCTATGGGCTCCGTTTCCAAAACCTCTACTTTTTCCTTCCTCTTTCTCTTAGGAGGAACCACTACCGGAACCTCCTTGGATTTGCCTCCTTCCTCAGCTACCTTGTAAGATTTTGTCTTCCCTCTGAGATTGAAGGTTCTTCCACAAGACTGGCACTTCAATTTTAGTTTACCCTTTATCTTTTGAGGCAACAGCATTCCTCCGCACTTTGGGCAAAACTCCATAGCCGTTCTTCTAACAAGAGTACTTAAAAAGTTTTCGGTAATCACGAGTTTGTAAATAGATCGCTAATTTAACTCTTGGAGGCGTGCCCGCGGTGATGGTTCAAACAACTCACAGGAGGTGATGAACCATGGTCTCCCCCCGGATACTGAAAGGTTAAGCGCGCCTCCCGAAATGGACAATGCGAGGCAAGTATAAAACCGCCGCTCTAAGAGTTGCGCAAGTTGCCGCTCCCTTGGGATGCTCGAAGCGCGGGTTTTGGTAGGCGTCAGATCCTCTAGCAGTTCAAGCGAAATCACCGTCTTTATCGCAAGCGCGGGTTGGGGAAGCCGTTCTCGGCGAAATTGAGAAAAACGCCACGGTGCCCACACCCGCTGCCCGCCGTATACAACCTGCGCACTCTCATGCGCGTTTGCGCGATGGAGAAGAATGAACATTATTTTTTCATCCCTGATTTATTCGACAAACTCGCGTACGGGAACAAGGTTTGCTTTGGAACCGTTTTATATGTTTCATCATGATTCCGCTCAGTTCCAGCTTCTGACATCGATTGGGATTCGGTGCTAAAACCGCAATCCTCCTTGCTTAGGAACAGTAGAACGCTAAATACGTATCACTAAATCAAGCAAAGAATTCATTACAAAGGTGAACTGACTATTTCAAAAGCCGCTTTATCTCTTCCACAGTCGGAACCCTTCCTGCCACCTTGACCTTTCCGTCCACCACAAGTGCGGGCGTTGAAACTATTCCTCTCCTTGCTATTTCGAGGGCGTCGTATACGTGCAACACTTCTGCCTTTATTCCCAGCTCCTTCACTGCCTTTCTGGCATTCTCTTCCATTTTCCTACACTTGGGGCAACCTGTTCCCAACACCTCTATTTTCATGTTCTCACCTCCGGTCTGTACTTTTTAAAATGTTTGACTATGCTCTTCCCAAGGGGGGTGAGAGAATATATGAAGTAATTCCCCAAACGCTCGGAGTGCACGAGGCCACCCTTCTTGAGTTTGGAAAGATGGTATGAGCATCTAGAATAAGAGCTCCCAATCACTTTCTTCAACATGCAGACGCACATCCGTTGACGTTTCAATGCATAAAGGATCTTCACCCGCTGAGGGTCCGAGAGAGTGTTCATAACTTTGGCCACTATCCTTATCTCCTCTCGAGGGAGCTCTTTGATGATTCGCTCAAACCCTCCTTTTTCCTCGACTTCCATCCGGATTTCTTCAGGAATCTCGAATCTCTTTTTCACTCCCATCTTACAACCCCATTCCCAGTGCTAGGTAACACAAACCGGACATTATCGCCACGATCACCGCAAGAAACGCATACGTACCGACGACTCTCCATCCCACGATACGTGAAACCCCTAGCATAGAGGGAATGGAGGCCATGGGAGCACCTATCAGGAAAGCTAGAGCGGCAGCAGGAGTCATCCCTAAATCCAAGAGGGACTTGACAAAAAATACCTCTACTAGTGTGGGCGTGTAGGTGGGAACCCCCAAGGTACCTCCCAGCAGTACTCCTTTGGTTCCAGTGAGCCATCTCGCCACTACATCCTCAGGGAGGTAAGCCTCAATGTAGGAGACGAAGAACACCCCTGCCAACAAATAAGGAATGACTCGCTTAGTGAGATCCCAAGCCACCTTTCCTGCTTCCCAGCACTTCTCCTCGAACCCCATTCGTCCGATTTCCACTGCGCGCTCGGAGGCCGTTTTTCCGAACTTTTCCTCTATACTTCGACCCCACGGGGTTCGGGCCACCGCTGCTCCGATAATGATCGCACCAATGAACGAGAATATCAATCTTGCGAGTGCGAGCTTAGCGGATATTATCTCAAAAGTAAAGATTAGCGCCATGACGTTCGCAGCAGGTGCCATCAGTAAGAAAGATATTGCAGGACCTATGCCCGCTCCCGCCATCATTATCCCACCGAAGATTGGTATCATTGCACACGAACAAACGGTAAACACGGGTGCCAAAGCTGCAGCGAGAAAATAGTTCTTTGTTTTTTTGCTCGAGAAATGCTGCATCATTTTCTCTTTCGGGATGAAGGCTGAGAAGAATCCTCCGAGCATGAAAGCAAAAAGCAATGCTCCCCACGCACGAGTCATGTAGCTGAAGGTGTAAACAAGAGGAACTTCCCACACAGAATAGTTGTCTAGGTCTTCATACACGAAGGTTGGTGTTAGGGTGGAGCCGGTAACTTTGGGGTACACGATGATGATAAGTCCGAGAAGCAACAGACCTATTGTCAAGAGCGATTTCTTCATTTATTCAAAAAATTTTTGAAATACTTAAATCTCTTGGGGTGGAGGTAATCGTAACGGTTTGCCCCCCAAGCATATCTGCCAGAGGTTCATCGCGGTGGCGCGATTGAGGATCGTCGCCACGGGGCTAAGGGTGCCCTTAAGGTTTCCGCCCCGAAGCACGAGAAAAGTTGCGGCTGAGCCCTCCTCCAGTGCACCCCACTCCGCGTGAAAAAACTGAGCCGGGTGAACCGTGGCAGAGAGGAGGATTCTCTTCGCCTCATCCTCTCCTGCCCGGGGGTCCGAGCAACGCAGGATCCTCCAGGCAGCTGAAAGTTCCGAGAACATATCGGGATCGCATACCATGACGTTGTCCGTGCCGAGGAAAAAGCGGACATCTTCTTCGAGCGCCATGCGAAGAGGGGGAACGCCACAGCCTAGGAGCTGGTTGGCGCGGGGGCAAAAAACGAGCGGGATCCTCTTTCTCGCCAGTGTCCGGTAGTCCTCCCTAGTCGCCCAGATGCCATGCACCAAAAAGGATGGATCCAAGTCCAGTGCCCTCTGCACCTCGGTCTTCCCGGTTTCCCGCCTGGAGGCCTCCTCCGCCTCCCTGAGCTCGGCAACATGCATTGATATATGTTTGCCGGGCGGGAGCTTGAGGTGCCTGAACTTCTCCGCTGATCCAACGTCTGCAAATCCCAAGCCGTCCGAAATTCTCACCACTTCATCAACCGGATCCCCGTCGGGCCTGCCCAGAACGATGGACTTCGGCCACCCCGACTCAACGCCCCTTAGCAGCTCTATCCCTTCCACACCGCCCTCCCTGAAATCACAATGGGCCAGGGTCCCCGTTCTCAACATGTGCCTCTTCGCTCCCTGTATAGCCCGCCTCACTTCTCCTTTAGGCAGCTCGCGGACTCTATGCTTCAGTCCTCCCTCCCCGACAACCTGGGGCTGACTTTTCCCCACGTATCCTTCCCCTAGGACCGCGTCCCCCAAGTGAGTGTGCGAGTTGAAGAACGGGGGGATCACAAAACCTCCCTTAACATCAATGCAGCTGCCCTTTTTCGGCGGCAGGCCTCTGTCTATCCTCCATATCTCCCCCTCCCGGATGATCACGTTTGCAAGTGCCGGCTCAAGCCCCTCCCCGACTAGGATCCTTGCGTTGCGCAGGATGTACATACTTTCTTGCAGCACGGAGTAAATTATGTGAAACTCATCGTTTACCATCTCGGGGACTGCGATCCGAAGAGGTGCACTGGACTCAAGCTGCACAAACTGAGGAGCATCAGCTTGGCCCGGAATCCTAGGGAGCTCCCTCGGGGAGCCGTGCTACTGAACCCCTTCTCGAAGAAGGCCCTTTCCCCCGCTGACCGCGTACGTGCAGAAACAAGAGGGCTGGTCGCACTGGATTGCTCCTGGAGGGGCATCCGTCTTCGCTCTTTTTCGCTTCCCATGAGGCATCGGTGCTTGCCTTACCTGATTGCCGCTAATCCCACTAACTATGGTAGGGCCACCATGCTCAGCACGGCTGAGGCCTTTGCCGCCGCCCTCTACATCTTTGGGATGAAACGTGAAGCCTCAGAGCTCCTCGCATGCTTCAAATGGGGGCCTGCCTTCCTAGAGCTGAACAGGCCCATGCTGGATCGGTACGCGGCATGCAGAACCTCCCAAGAGATCGTCGAGGTGCAAAAGACTTTTCTTGGAAGGTGTGAGTCACAGGATGAGGAGGAGGGAAGAAAGAGGACCACCAGCGGGCGCGGGTCTGATCCGCTACTTCACGGAGGAGGGTGAAGGGATCAAGATCCCCCCAAAGGCTGTTATCTACTTTTCCATCGCCTTCATAATCTTCGAGATCCTGCTCAGGTTTATCGGGCGACCCCTGCTAGGCTTCTAGCGAGCTGCTCGAGCCTCTCGATCCTTTTAGCAGTTGGCGGGTGGGTGGAGAACAGCTCCAAGAGGCCAACACCTCTGAACGGGTTCACTATGAAGAGGTGGGAGGTAGAGGGGTTCCCGCTGCTCATGGGGACCAAGTACACTGCCCTCTCAAGTTTTCTCAGGGCGTTTGCCAGGGCCAAAGGTTTCCCAGATATCCTGGCCCCTTCTTCATCGGCTCCGTACTCCCTCGTCCTTGAGATCGCCAGCCTTATCAGCAGGGCAGCTATCGGGACAAGCAGTAGTGCTAGGAACCAGAGCAGATCGGAGCCCTCCTCCCTCTCCCCAAACATGAGCTGGAACCTTCCGGCCAATGCCAAGTAGGATATCGCTGCCGCCAGCATGGCTGCCATGGTCCCGATCAGCATGTCTCTGTTCCTGATGTGGGCAAGCTCGTGCCCCAAGACCCCCTCCAGTTCTTCCTCACTGAAGAGCCTCAGCGCGCCCTCCGTGACCACCACGGCTGAGTTCTGCGGGCTCCTGCCCGTAGCGAAGGCGTTGGGGGTGGATAGGGGGGCGATCCCTACCTTGGGCTTGGGGAGCCCTGCTCTCTCAGCCAGGCGCGAAACTATCGAGTGCAATCTGGGGTGCTCTTGCTCGCTCACTACCCTCACTCTATACATCCGAAGGACCCAGCGGTCTGAGTACCAGTAGGAGAAGAAGTTCAGGGCAGCTGAGAGCACGAAGGCGAAGAGCAGGGCTGTCGAGAAGCTGACGCCTGTCAGAGCGGAGAATATCCCAGCCACTGCCGCGAAGAGCATGCTGAGCACGAAAAACATGCCGAAGGTCTTCAGGATCAGACCCATGTTTATCCTTCCCCCTCACCCCCTAAAAGTCTTCACTTATTCTCCGAGACAAAACAAAATTCAATGTACCTCAGGAGGAGGCGCCCCTTGGTGACCTACGGGCTCATCTTGGCGAACATCTTCGTTTATCTGATCACCTCGCTGGAGAAGGGTTTTCTCGAGACCGCAGACAGGTGGATCGATGCCCTAGCCTACATCCCGAGCCTTCTGAAGTATTCGCATCACTGGTACAGGATCATCACCTGCACCTTTGTGCACGCGGACATTTTCCACATTTTCTTTAACATGTACTTCCTGTACGTTTTCGGGAGGGGGGTAGAACTCCGGCTGGGTAGGGGTAGATACTTGCTCCTTTACATGCTCTCGGGCCTGCTGGCTACCTGCTTCCACACTGCCTTCACCCCTCTCACGGGATCCGTCGGGCTCGTCATACCCACCGTGGGTGCCTCTGGTGCGATAAGCGGGGTTCTGGGGGCGCACATGCTGATGTTCCCCACGGAGAGGCTGACGGCTTGGTTCTTCATCCCCTTCCCGATAAGAGTTGTAACTTCCTCCGCCTACTTCCTGCTCTTCTGGTTCGCGACCCAAGTCCTTTATGGCTACGGGAGGTTCGAGTCCGGAGTTGCCTTCTTCGCGCATGCAGGGGGTTTCATAGGGGGAATCATCGGGACGTGGCTCCTCCTGAAGCGGATGAGGCTCCCGCTACATGCCCGCGGTTTGGGTAAGCTGGCCAAGGGCATTCTGACCTGCCTCATGTTGCTGCTCTTCTTCGGAGCATACGCATGCTACAAGGAGGCTCCCTCCCTCACGGGGGTTTACGTGTTCAACATAGAAACACTCCAAGGACAGGAGCGCAGTCAAGATCAGGCCGTCTACACGACCTACGAAAATGAGGCTCTCCCGCCTGCCAGAAGCGGGCCCAGAGTGGTCTTCAACAGGCTAAACTGGGCGGGGCTGCTCGTCAACGGGCCCGGCTATGCCTGCGACTGCCGGGAGAATACGTACGTCAGCCCACCCGGCATGCCCCAGCTGCAACTGAAGCTCGAGCTGAGTGGTTACCTGTCCTATGATCATGCAGGAATCTTGAGCTTCTTCAGGGGCAGCATGACTACCGATGTCCTTCTCACCGATCGGCTGGGGAGAGTAGTCGGCGTGGAGCCTGGGGTCAGGTATGACGTGAGCCTGAAGTCGGAGGAGGTAGCGGGAGACCTGGGAGAAAGGGCCCTCCGCCCCCTCTCCCTCGTCTGCCTGCTCAGCCTGGCCCTCGCGACATGGGTGGTCCTCGCACGGAGCCACCAGCTTGCCTTTCCGCCCATGGGCTACAGGCTCATCGTGCCCGCCTGAGCACGTACCTCTGAACATATCTACCCAGCCAATCCACTCGATCCACTACACGTTCCCCCCGCTTCAGCGCCCTGAGGAAATCCTCAATCGCCTCCTCCAAATCCCTCCTTGTCAGGTCTATCTGATGGACTTTTCGCGGGTGCCTGCGGAGGGCTTCGACCCATATGATGTCCAGGGCCTCCGCCTCCAGGTTCTCCCTGATCTTCTCTCCGCTGTAACCCCGTGCCCTCAGCCTCCGCTCGAGCCGGGTAGGATCCAGCCTGAGTACCACCACTGCATCCAGCAGCCTGTCCGGAAGGTAGTGGGAGAGGTGCCCGTCCACCACCAGCCTACCCCTAGCCACCGAACGGAACCTGCGCCTAAGCCTGCTCAGGTCCACTTCAAAGCTCCCGTCCTCTGCCTCCCTACCGAGCCCGAGCCGCCTGGCCCACTCGCTCAGGTCCAGCATCTCCGCACCCAGTTTCCGGGCCAGCTTCCGGGCAAAAGTCGTCTTCCCGGTCCCGGGCGTACCGGTTACCGCTATGATCAGATTTTTTCGCACCTCAGATCGATCGTGTCCCAGATCCCAGGTCCTGTGGATATGAGGGTGACGGGCACCCCCAGCTCCCGCTCGACCTCCCTGATGAATTTCCTGGCGGGCTGGGGCAGATCCCCGTACCTCCTCACAGGTCCAGTTTTGAAAAGCCTGTCCAGGCAGGTTATGGCCAGCTGGGTGGCCCCGTTTATCATGCAGGCTTTCCTCGCCAGCTCGAAATCGAACCTCCCAACCCTTCTCCTCCTCCCCGTTACCGTCCCGTGCTCGACTATCCCGGCCTTCTCGGCCTCTTCCTGGGACATCTCAGTCGGAAAAGGCCCATTTCCAACTCTCGTCGGGTAGGCCTTGAAGACTAGGAGGACCTCATCCACCTCCGTGGGTCCCAGACCCACATCCGCCGCAAGGGAGCTGGCGGTCACGTCCTTGCTCGTTACGTATGGATATGTCCCGTAGAGGAGGGAAAGGCCGAAGCCTTGGGAGCCCTCAACCAGGATGTCCCCACCTTCTCCCATGATCTCGTGCAGCTCCGAGGGGACGTCTGCTAAGTAGGGCTGCAGCTCCTGGACCTGAGAAGCCAGCTTTGCCTGCCTCCTCACCCTCGCCACGTTCGCGGGGCCGCAGCCCGTCCCCGTGGTCCCTATCCTCCCACCCTCTCTCTTGTCCTCCTCTATGTGTGGGGGCTCGATCACCGCACACCTCCCATCAACGCCAAGCCTATCCCCACAGCCGGTTTCCTGGATCTCCCTCAGCAGAACTGGCGGGTCCACCAGCACGCCCGCGCCTATGAACAGCTTGCAGTTCGGATTCACAAAACCCGACGGCACTTGCCTTAGCCCGTATCTCTTGCCCTGAAACAGAACGGTGTGCCCGGCATTCGGCCCGACCCCTGCCCTGGCAATGGCGCTCGGATTGTCCTTCAGTGCGAGATAAGCAACAATTTTACCTTTCCCCTCATCCCCCCACTGACCCCCCGCAACTATGGTGACAACCATGTCAACATTTTTTGGGAACTAATTAAGTTTTTGATGGTTTTGGATTTGACGGTTATCGCTACCGTTGGAGGGGAGGGTACAAGATTATACCCCCTCACCCTCGATCGACCGAAGTGCTTAGTCAATCTGGCCGGCAGGGCCATCATCGCCCGGGCTTTTGAATCCCTAGCTAGGCAGGGATGCAGGGAATTCATAATAGCCGCCAAGGGGGCTGAAATAAGCAACAGGCTGAAGGACTACTTCAAGGACGGTGCCGGCTTCTCCGCTAGGCTCAGGCTGGATCCTCCGGCCACTTTCCGCTACCAGAATAACTATTCCGACATGGGGAGTGCGGACTCGCTCAGACATAACCTCGAGAGGTACGACATAGGCAGGGACGTCCTCGTGATAGCTGGGGACAGCGTTTTCGAACTCCCCCTCCGTGAAATGCTCCAAGTACACAGAGAGACAGGTGCTGTGGCCACCATAGGATTGAAGCGCGTGGAGGGGAACCTGTCACCTTTCGGTGTGGCTGAGATCGATGAGCGAATGAGAATCAAGAGGTTCGTAGAAAAGCCCAAACCAGGTGAGGCCCCTTCGAACTACGTCAACACTGCGATCTACCTCTTCTCCCCTGAGATCAAGGAGATCCTGCGCAGGATGGGGGACGAAGCGAGAGATATAGGCGGTAACCTGATCCCCTACCTGACCAGGCACGGGTACCCGGTCCAAGGATTTGAGATCCCGGGATTCTGGTGCGATGTCGGTACCCCTGCCAGCTACATGTACACTATACAGGCAGTCCTGCACGGGCAGACCACTTCCTTCTCCTTGGGTGAGCCCGTCGCGGATGGGATCTGGGTGCACCCCAGCACCTGGGAAATCATAAGGAGGAAGGTGGAAAGTGGGAGAGTCGTGCTAAAGCCGCCCGTTAAAATCGGGGCGGACTGCAGGATAGGGGAAAACGTCACCATCGAAAGCTCTTTCATCGGGGACTGCGTGGAGATCGACCACAACACCTACATAAAGGGCAGCATCATCCTAGACTTCGCCAACATCGGCAGAAGCTGCAGGCTGGTGGACTGCATTATCGGGGAGTACTCGACCGTGGGGGAGGGCTCCGTGGTGGATCAGAATCTGCCTGTCGAATTCACGGGAGGGACACCTGACAACGTCCCGACTGTGGGCAATGATGTCTCCCTCTACCCGCGCTCTGTGATTGGGCCTAAGAAGCGTGTCTGCAAGCTCAAGGACTCGATGAAGGTACTGGCGACGGGGCGCTTCAAGGAGTTAGGATACGACGCCAGGAACTTCTACTTCATCGAGATCTGAAGAGATGAGGTCAGGTTCGTAGATTTGGGTGAAAGTCTGCTCGGCTCCCGGGAGGGCGGACTTCCTTAACACCCACCAGGACTACAAGGGACTGCCCGTGGTCCCGGTTGCCATCGATCTCCGGACCCGCTGCTGGGGGAGGCGCCTGGCAGGCAGGTTCAGGATAAAGTCCCTCAACCTGGAGGAGCTAGGGGAGCCCTGCGTGGACGAGTTCGAGGTGAGAGTGAACCAAATGGAGCCGGGGTGGTTCGGAAACTACTTCAGGGGGATCGTGAACGTGCTGCTCAAGCACGGGTACAAAATAGACGGGATGGAGGTGACCGTCCGGAGCGAGGTCCCCGTGGGCTCGGGCCTCTCCAGCTCCGCCGCCCTGGAGGTCTCCTTCCTGAAGCTGCTGGATGCAACCTACGGGCTGGGGTTAAGTAAGAGGGAGCTGGCCGAGCTTGCCTTCGAGGCAGAGAACAGGGAGGTAGGGGTGCCCTGCGGCAGGCTGGACCAGTACGGGTGCACCTTCGGGGGCATGATAAAGCTGGAGTGCAGGCCCCCCTACAGGGTGGAGGAGTTGCCCGCCCAGGGCCTGATCTTCGCCATCATAGACTCGGGAATAAGGCACTCCACGGCCGACATACACCCCATCAGGCAGCGCGAGCTGAACGAGGGGCTGAAGGCGCTGTCCGAGACCCCGCTGGGAAGGAAGCTCGGGGGGCTCACCTTCGACCAGGCGAGATGGGAGCTGCTCACCGAGGCTGAGCTGAGGCCCTACCTGGACTCCCTGCCCGAAAAGCCCGCCAAGCGCCTGCTCTTCACGGTGCTTCAGCAGCTCTCCACCGAGCTGGCGCTCAAGGTGCTAAGAGAGCAGGCTAGGGAGGGTGAGGTCAAGGAGCTGCTCGGGTGCTCGGGCTCCAAGCTAGAGGTGCTTGGGAGGATCATGAACCTGCAGCACGAGTACCTGAGGGACCTGTACGAGGTGAGTCTGCCGGAGCTCGAGCAGCTAAGGGAGGCCTGCCTGAGGGCCGGGGCGCTTGGAGTAAAGATCTCGGGTGCGGGCATGGGAGGCAGCCTCATCGCCCTGGTCCCAGACAGGCGGACAGGGGAAAGAGTGGTCAGGGAGGCGGTGGAGAGCGGGGCCAGGGCTGGATGGGTGTCCGAGGTGGCGGAGGGCGTGAGGGAGGAGAGGCGAGAACGAAGCGTTAACAGATAAACAGTTCGCGAAAAGTGTTTATAACAGATAAACACTTCCTGCAAAGTGTTTGTAACACACAAACAGTTCCTGTGTCTGTCTGTTACTATGGTAACAGACACCTCCTCTGCAGCTTAGAAGCAACATCCACGAACCAGCCAATCTGTCTGTTACCATGGTAACAGACAACATATCTGGAACGGAGATGATTCTCCTTTCGAAGCTTGGTTTTTGTTTCCCATTTTAGGAAACAAAACACACACATTCCATGAACCGCACGCCTCCTGTACCATGGTAACGGACAACGCCCGCTGTGCCACGTGCACCCCGTTAGATATGTTGGGTCTCGTAAAAAGGAGATGGAGCTGCTGGAGGAGATCCTGAGGCGCATCAAGCCCAGCCCCCAGGAGGAGGAAGAGCTGGGGAGGGTGTCCGCCCTCCTGCTCGAGCGCACGCGCAGGGCGTGCGAGGAGGAGGGGGTGGGGAAGCCCATGCTTGTGGGCTCGGCAGCCAGGGGTACATGGCTAAGGGGGGAGAAGGACATAGACGTCTTCGTGCTCTTCCCCGAGCGGATGCCCAGGCGGGAGCTGGAGGAGGTGGGGCTGAGGATAGGGAGGAAGGTGAGCGAGGGGAGGGGTGTGGAGCGGTACGCGGAGCACCCCTTCGTGAGCTTCGAGTTCCAGGGCTTCCAGGTGGATTTAGTCCCCTGCTACGACGTCCCGGACCCCAGCAGGATAAAGAGCGCGGTGGACAGGTCCCCCCACCACCAGAGGTACGTGTCAAGCAGGCTGACGCCCGGGCTCAGGGATCAGGTGCTGCTGCTCAAGCAGTTCATGAAGGGGATAGGGGTCTACGGGGCTGAGCTGAAGGTGCACGGCTTCTCGGGCTACCTGTGCGAGCTCCTGGTCCTGCACTTCGGCTCCTTCCTGGAAGTGCTGCGCGCAGCCTCCAGCTGGAAGCCGGGGGAGGTGATCGACCCGCTGGGCAGGTACCCGGATCCCGGCATCCCCCGCAGGCTGTTCGAGGGGGAGCCCCTCATCTTCATAGACCCCGTGGACCCTGGCAGGAACGTGGCAGCCTCCGTCTCCCTGCAAAGCCTGGCCGTCTTCGTCAGGGCCTGCCAGGACTTCCTCAGGGAGCCCAGCCAGCTCTACTTCTTCCCCAGGCCCGTCAGGCCGCTCACGGATGAGGAGATAGAGGAGCTGGTGAGGGCCAGGGGGACCAGGCTGCTCTTCCTGCTCTTCGAGCTCCCGGACGTGGTCCCTGACGTCCTCTACCCCCAGCTCAGGAAGGCGGAGAGGGCGTTCGTCAGCGCCCTGGGGCAGGCCGGGCACAGGGTGGTGAGGAGCGAGGTCCTGGGGGAGGGGACGGGGCTCATCCTGCTGGAGGTCCTGCCTTGCGAGGACAAGATGGAGGTGAGGGAGGGGCCGCCCCTGGGCGTGGATGCTCACAACTTCATCCGGGCTTACCTGCGGTCCCCCGCCAAGCTGGCAGGTCCCTTCATAGACGGGCAGGGGAGGGTGCTCTACGAGCTGAGGGCCAGGCGCGCGTCCCCGGAGGAGGTGGTGAGGAGGGTTGCGGGGGAGCCGCACCTGCTGGGGAAGCACGTGGGGGAGAGCATCTCCAGGGGCTACAGGCTTGCGACGGAAAAAGAGCTGAGGGAGGTCCTGAGGCTTGAGGGGGTCAGGGAGTTCCTCTCCGAGTACCTGACGCGCTGCCTGCCCTGGTACAGGTGAAAAAGGCAAAAGGGAATTTTATTAGATGCGGGGGTAGCCAAGCCAGGCTAACGGCGCCAGACTCAAGAGGCCCCCTGGGTTATCTGGTCCCGTAGGGGTTCGAGGGTTCAAATCCCTCCCCCCGCACCATGGAGAAGTGTCTAGTTGCCCGCCCTGTTTGAGTGTTTCGACCCCAGCGGCGGGAAGCTAGAAGATTTTTGAATAGTTAAGTTCTGATGGACTCTTCCTCCTTGAAGGGTCTTTCACATTGGTTCCCCCTCGCTGAGTTGGATGCAACATCCCTCCCTGAAAAATCAGAGGTTTACGTGATTCGGCTCCGAGGAGGGCTCTTCGGAAGGCTCAGAGGTAGGTCAGACATCATCTACATTAGGAAGTTCTGTGAATCTCCAGCGAAGAATTAGACAGTTCCAAAAACCGGGAAAGACGCAGCGAACGAACAAACGTCTGAAAAAGTTACTGGAGAAGTACGGATCCAAACTGGAAATCAGCTATCGTTGTTGTGAGAAGGATCAGGCAAGAGAGCTTGAGGAAGATTTATTGAAAAGGTATCTGAAGGATCACGAGGAGCTACCCCCGCTCAACCGGTCACTGCCAAGGGGGACTGAAAGTTAATGTTTCGTTTCGAGGAACCGCCGAAGTCCAGAGCTGGCAACGCCGAGGTGCACATACCCGTAAAAACAGCTTGGAAAGCGATGGCTGCAGGGATGGCGGGAGAGTGGCTCGCACTTCACGGCATAATCAGCTACTTGAGTAGATTGCCCGGAGCTGAGAGATGCAGGTTTTACGTTGTATCGGGCAGGTCTTATTTCAGCAAAAGAGGAAGAATCACCGTCGACACCACTTCAATGGAAGGACGCTATGGGTAGGCAGTGAAAACGTTGAATTCACTTCTCACCCCTCCACGAATGGCTTCAGAGAGTGATAAGTGAGAAAGAGAGGAGACCTCTTTTAGTGTTAGCGAAATGCTTGAAGCTGGAGAAGGAAACACTTGGAGAATACCTGCAAAGAGGACGTAAATCGCTAATACGTCAATTTATGTCGATTCATAGTAAGGATAGGGCCAGCCAGCGAGCTCTCGAACGTAGACGAATGGATGAAAGGAGAAAAGAACTCAGAGAGCTTTTGAATGAGTTATCTGATCTGGAACTCGCAAGACTAGCTTATGCCGTAGATAAGTACTTCAAACAGCGGCCGTGGGGAACTTGGGAATTTCTCAGCCTCCTACGACCTAGATCCTTGCTTCCGCATCAGATTTTGAGGGAAGCTCGTGCAGAAACGAGGAAATGGAGTTGTATCTGGATGCCCTGAAGCTCTTGCAACACTACACGCCTGACTTCATGATAATTCAAAAGCCTGATTTCATGATAAACAAAAAAACCGAAGGGGTTCGCCCCAGACTCTGGTTTGTCGAGGTAAAAGCAGGCGGGTCGAAGCTAACAAAAACGCAGAAGAGGGTGAAGGAGGAATGCGGAAGTGGGATGATAGGCTTTATCACGGTTCACCTTCCGAAAATCATTCTCCCCTCCGAGATGAGGCTCGTGATCAGTGGTGCATCACCATCGCTCTAAAGTCCCATTTTCAAAGTTTGAAAACATCTCCACCAGATCTCTTGTTGTTTTCTGTTTCCTGTTTTAGGAAACAATCTCAGCAATTCGGTTTTTCTTCTAAATGCCCCATACTTGTCTAGATTATCTTTTCGATGGTGCCCGAGGTTTGGGTGCTCAGGTTCTCGCACAGGGTGGAGAGGGACAAGAGGGTGACCGCCCACGTAGCCCTGACGTCCAGGGCCTTCGGCTGTAGAGGCATGTACTACTCGGGGGACGCGGATCCGGGCCTGCACCGGACGGTCCGGGAGGTGAACGAGAGGTGGGGAGGGGAGTTCCTCATCCAGCACGTCCCGGAGCCCCTGCAGCTCGTGAGGGAGTGGAAGCGGAAGGGGAAGGTGATCCACCTGACCATGTACGGCCTGCCCCTCCCCCAGGTCATAGACGAGATAAGAAGGGACGGCTTGCCCAAGCTCGTGGTTGTAGGGGGGGAGAAGGTGCCCGCCGAGTTCTTCCAGCTGGCTGACTGGAACGTCTCCATCACCTGCCAGCCCCACTCGGAGGTGGGAGCCCTGGCCGTCTTCCTGCACGAGCTGCTGGAGGGGAGGGAGTTCGGGCTGGAGTTCAAGGGTGCCAGGCTGAGGGTCGTGCCCCAGGCAAGGGGAAAGAGGGTTGAGGAAACTAGATGAGGTTTCCAAACTGATGCGAACAAATTTGGCTGGTGAACTTACGGACGAGACTCGATGTTTTCTTAAAACCGTGTGTCCCTTCTTAGAAGAAGTAAGCCGTTCCTTTTGGCCTTGTTTCTTCGAGTTTTCCAGAAATCGGGTTTACCCTTAAGCCAAGCGATTCCAGAGCCTGCACGCCAAGAACCTGCTGAGCCCCTTCAAAAGTTAAGGCTATAATTGGGCCCCATCTATCGCCGAGCTCTATAGTTAAAGCATAAGCATCTGCCTCGACCGACCTTCCATCGCCCAGTTTTAGAGGAAATTTTCCGGGAAGTTTGAGGGCCCCGATCGCTTCAAGTACCTCTCTGGATAACACGGTGTACGTGGCTCCGGTATCCACAATAAGTCCTTTCAAGTTGCGTCTGCCTTTGGTACCTATTACTGATACGTCGACGCTAACGTGACCCATTTTAACCTATTTGGGCATCGTAAATCGGCCTTTCGATGCCAATTTTATCCGGTGTACCAGGTGAACAAGAAAGTTGGTGATCGTCTTAGTTAAGGGCATAGGTTCCCGGAGGATACCGGAGAGATACAAGATTCAATCATGAAGGAACTCAATGATAACTTTACCTAAGTCACTCAGAGGGTACTCCCAGGCCGATGGTTACAACGCTCGACCATATCGTCGTTAAGCGCACATCCGTCCCGAGGATTTATTGCTTTGCTGAGCGAATCAGACAGAATTGCCTAAAGATCTTACTCGCAAGTTCCCAAGCTTCTCCGCTTGTTAAAAGAATTGTACACCTCCAATTGATGAAACAGAAGCCCACCATCGAGCAGTACGAGTTCGGGGAGGTGGTGATAGACGGGCGGACGTACACCTCGGACGTGATCGTCTTCCCCGACCGCGTCAGGGCAAACTGGTGGAGGAAGGAGGGGCACAGGCTGGACGTGGAGGACCTGGAGGAGGTTATCGAGTACAAGCCCGAGCTGCTCATCGTGGGGACGGGCTACTCGGGATGCATGCAGGTGCCTGAGGAGACCGTCCGGTACCTGCGGATGAAGGGCATAGAAGTGCGGGCCGCGCCCACCCGAGAGGCCGTCCAGCTGTTCAACAGGGTGAAGGATAAGAAAGTGGTCGGCTGCTTCCACCTCACCTGCTAGGGCTGAACCTGAGGATGGCCGCCATGCCCCCGAAGGCCTTCCAGAGCTGGTTCCCCTCGTCCGTCTCCCTGGAGATGAGCTCCACCCTGCTCCCGAACTGCTGGGCGGTGTGGAAGAGCTGCTGCACCAGGTCCTCCTTGGAGCCCAGCTCAAGCCTGCCCTCCCCGCAGCTGGGGCAGGTAGCCTGCCTCAGCCTGCGCTGGAAGAACTCCGGGTCCTCCACCGTCTCCACCCAGCGGTGTCCGCAGGCCTGGCACCTGACCTCCACCCTGTACTTGCGGAGGGACTCGGAGACCAGCAGGGTGTCCACCAGCCCCTTGCTTAGCGCGTCTCTGACTGCCTCCTCCCCCCACACCACCAGCTCCCTCCGGCTTACGAGCATGGACAAGAAGCGCTGAACCAGGTGCTTCTCCTTGGAGAGCTCCAGGTCCGTGAGCACATCCGATACCTTGTCCATGAGCTCCCTTATCCCCGATTCGTCCGTGTAGCAGCAGTCTAGGACCGCCTTCACCTTCTGCCTGAGCGGCTCCTTCAGCATGCCCAGCTTGAGGAACTCCTCCTTGGTGGGCCCCGGCCCTCCCACGATGAGCATCTGCAGGTCTGGTACCTGCATGAAGATCTCGTTCACCTCCTCCGCCACGCGCTTCAGGTACTCGTGCTCGGCTATCTCCCTCAGCCTCTCGAACCTGCGCTGGGACTGCCCACCCTTCGTGTGCTTCCCTGGCACACCGGAGGTCATCTTGCGGACGATCTCCACGTGCTTCCCCCTCAGCTTGGCTATGGTGGCCTCCTTCCTGTCCAGCACGAGCAGGCCTATCGTCCCCTTTATCTCCAGCATCTCCTCAAGCGGCCTCAGCACGAACTCCTGGTCGCACCTGTAGAGCCTGACGGTTATGGGCTCCGGGGGCTCCACCCACCACAGCCTTATGTCCGAAACCCCCTCCTCTCCACTCACGTTCCCGCAGAAGATGGCCAGGCCGTTCCTAGGGGTCTGCCTGTGCCTCTCGATGTAGGTCTTGAGGAACTGGACTATGCGCTCCAGGGCGGAGATCACGTTCTTGCGCGTGGACTTGGACTTTATGTTGGAGGCCGTCCCCTGCTCCTCCCTGAGCTGCTGCAGGACCTTGGTGAGCTCGGCCCCCGGCGGTATGTACACGGAGATGAGCTCCGTTCCCCTCCCCCGCTTGGACCTGAGCTCCTCCAGCAGCCTGCGGAACTGGTAGCGCTCCAGCTGCTTCGCCATTCATTATTACGCCAATTTAGTGATGAAGCTAACCCTGTGCATAGGTGGGTCCGTCCTGGTGCCCGAGGACCCGAGCGCGGAGGTCTTCCACAGGGTGTGCAGGGTCCTGCTTAAGCTCAGGGAGAAGCACCAGGTGCTCGTGGTGGTCGGAGGGGGTCGAGTAGCCAGGAAGTACATAAGCGTAGCCAAGGGGCACGTGACCGAGGCGGAGTGCCACAAGCTTGGGATAGAGGTGACCAGGCTGAACGCCAGGCTCCTGTGTCTGCTGCTCGGGGAGAGGGGGGAGCTGGCCTCCAACTTCACCCAGGCCATCATGGCCTCCCTGAGGGGGAAGATACCCGTCATGGGTGGGACCACGCCCGGCCAGACCACGGATGCGGTTGCGGCCATGCTCGCCCGGATAAGCAGGTCCGACTGGCTGATATACATCTCAGACGTGGACGGCGTTTACACCTCCGACCCCAAGGTGGATCCCCTGGCCCGGAAGCTGGACAGGGTGACGGCGGAGGAGCTGGTCAGGCTGGCGGGTGCCAAGATCTCGCCCGGCATGAGCGCGGTCATCGACCCCCTAGCTGCGCGGATCATAAGCAACTTCAGAATAAGGACGCTCTTCCTGGGCCAGCACGAGCTCGAAAACCTAGACAGGATCGTGGAGGGAGGGGGGCACACCGGCACGGAGGTGGTCTTCACGGGGTCTCCGTTCGGGTCTGAGATAGGCATCCGAGAAAAATCAGGCATGTAGCCCCACCGCGGCGATTCTAAGCTCGGGGGCGCTTTGCCAGAAAAGGCGCCCGAAGTGTTTCCAACACATAAACACTTCCGTGTCGGTTACCATGGTAACAGACAACTCTCTTCGGTCCTGCTCGTGTTACGATAACCGGCATGATCGCCTGACATCGAAGGGGCTCGCTTCCTACGAGAGCTTGAAAAAGTCTATCGTATCTTGCGTAGGGTATGTTAGGTTTCGGGTTCTGAAAAACGGTAACAAACGTACCGTTTTTCTTGGGACTCATCACGCTCGACCCCCTCAAGGGTTCACGAGGGGCCTCCTCACGCTTCTCCCCCGTCAGGGCGAACCCTCCCACGACCCCGTCGAACCACTCCGGGTCGCGGGGAAGTCCCTCCATCTGAAGGTAAAGGTTCACGGCCGCGTTGAGCTGCCTGTTGATCCTCAGCCCGCACACCCCGCACTCGAAGGTAGCTCCTTTCGGGGCTTTATTGAGCTCCCCACATCCTGGAGCACCTCCGGGTGGAGTCGTGCGGGTCGAGGGGCTCGCCGACGCGTGCCTTGTAGACAAGCATCGAGCGGATCATGGACCAGTTCGCCTTCGCGAGCCTCCGGTTGTGCGCCCGCCCGCCGTTGAACATGCTCCGCTTCTCCAGTCGTTCGAACCTGTGCTCGAAGCCCGGGAAGGCCCTGGCCAGCTCGGCAGTCAGCTTATGCACCGCATCCCTCGCCTTGTTGCGCTCCCTTCTCGAGTACTTCTCCAGCACCCTCCGGAGTGAGGGCTTCTTTGACGCGAGCCTCTGCAGCCTCCTCCGCTTCAGCTCGTAGGTTCGGTGGATGTGGTAGAGCTGTCTCAGGTCAACCCGTACCCAGCCCAGCTCAGGGTCGAAGGCGTCGAGGGATGCCTCGTTCGAGTCCCATGCTAGCCTGCCCGCCGGCTCCGCGGGGGTGCGGTCCTCCCTGAAGGTCAGGATCAGCGAGTCGTCCTTCAGGATGAGCTCTCCCGGCTCCCCTCTCACCCTGCTCCAGAACCAGGCGTTTCGGAGGTCGAGTTCTAAGTACCTCTCGTGCGCGTCCAGGGTTATCCTGAGCCTCCTGTCCCTGAGCGTGTACAAGGTCTCTTTGACCCGCACGAATCTCCTCCTCATCAGCGGCTTCTCTCTCCCCCGGGTGCCCTTCAGGTAGTTTCTCCTCCAGCTCCGCAGGATGGAGTAAGCCTGCTTTATGGCCGAATCCACGTAGTGGACGGCGTGGGGCCAGTTCTCCCTCAGCTTCCCCCCTCAGCTCGCGCTTGAACTCTCTGTCCTTCGGCAGGATGGGGATGAGCCTCTTCGCGGTGTACCTGACCCCGCGGATCTTCCGCTTCACCCGCACGGGCCTCTCGACCCACCGGATGCGCTGCCATATCTCGTCTATCGCCTGCTGGAGCACGCCTGGTAGGCGGTTATGAAGTCCCCGACTTGGTGGCTGTGCCTAATTGTGTATGCCCTAATCTTGTGAGCAGCTCGTCACCACCACAGGTTGAAACTTACCCCCTAAAAGTAGAGAGAGTAGGCTGTAAGTAAAACTAATCATGCGTTGCTCTTTGAACCTGACTTCGAAAAGAATAGGAGCCCGCGGACTCCTGCTGATGGGGGAGAACCGGCGGTCCTCCAGCGAACCCAGTTTATCCAGTTTATAAGGAATATTTCCGTCATCTTCGGTATATCACATATTACACAAATGTTTTCGATTCTGGAAACTGCTAAAAAAGGCGACCGGAGACCAAAAAGTGCGGCGAGGTGCGGCGAACGATAGCCGGTTGGTAAATCCAGTTTCCTTTTTGAGCACATCTATTGTACCGAGGGCCGGTTCCCTATCTAGCGTACTTCTCCCCGAGAGGGGGCAGGTTTTACCTGGAATAAGCAATATCCTCGGTGACGTTCTAAATTCCAAACATTATCAACGTATTAACAATGTTTGACAAAACATCATCATTACGATTATAAAGTTTTAAAGGAAAATTTGAAATATACTGATGATGTTCGGGGAAGATATGCTCAGGGCTCTGAGCCTTCAGAATCCTTGGTGGCGGACCGGCAAGGTCCCCCAAGAGTTCGTGGATCCGCTCGGTCTCGGCAGGCCCTTCTACCGGCGGGACTTTTACGCACTGCGCGACCGCCTGGAGGAGGAGAAGATCACCGCCCTCGTGGGGCCCAGGCAGGTGGGGAAGACCACGACGGTTTACCAGCTCATAGACTGGCTGCTCGGGAGGGTGAATCCGTCTAGGGTGATGTTCTTCTCCTTCGACTTCCCCGGTCTGCATGCGGACCTTGATCAGGTCATACGCACCTACTTGGAGCTGAAGGTGGGAAAACCGCCGCGGAGGTCGGACCCCAGGGTGTACATCTTCCTAGACGAGATCGGGAGGGTGCCGGAGTGGAGCAGGACGCTGAAGGGGTGGCAGGACCTGAAGTACAACATCAAGTTCTTCGTCACGAACTCGTCCGCCAGCGAGCTGCTGGTGGGCTCCTCCGAGTCCCTGGTGGGGAGAGTGGAGCTCTACTCCATGATGCAGCTGAAGTTCGTGGACTACCTCAGGTTTCACCTGCCGGAGCAGGCTGAGCTGGTGAACTCCGTCTCGCTGAGCCTGAGGGACCAATTCCGTGCCTCCCTGCGGAGAAGGGATCCCTCCCCCCTGCTGGAGAGCGCCCGGAGGGCGTGCATGCTCCTCGATGAGCCGGAAATCACGCGGCGCCTCGTGGAGTACCTGCTCAAGGACGGGTACCCCGAGCTCCTGAACAAGTCCCTAGCCGAGAGCTCCCTGAGGCTGCGCCAGTACCTCTCCCTCACGCTCTACAAGGATGTGGTCAGGATTTTCAGGGTGCGGAACGCGAGGGAGCTGGAGGACCTGCTGGTGTACGTCGCCAGATCCAGCGGGGGCCTGTTCGTGGACGAGTCCGCATCCAGAACGCTGGGCATCTCGGCCAACACCTTGAAGGCCTACATGGAGTACCTGAGGCTGGTCTTCCTCGTTTCGAGGTCGGAGTACTACTCCAGGAGCAGGGCAGCCCGGATAAGGAAGTGCGACAAGGTCTACCTGCTCAACGTGGGGCTGCTCAACGCCCTGCTGGGGCAGATGGACGAATCCCTGCTCGAGAACCGGGAGGCGCTCGGGAGGGTGGTGGAGACCGTCGTCTACGAGCACTGCATGCGGCTGCGCTTCAACCTGGGCTCCCAAGCGGACCTCTTTTACTGGAGGAACAGGGGGGAGGTGGATATCGTGCTCGAGGTCGGGGGGGAGGCCATACCGATTGAGGTCACGGTGGGGAAAGCTTCGAGGAAGCTGGGCGTGATGGAGGAGTTCATGCGGAAGCACGACAGCCCGTTCGGCATCATCATCACGGAGAAGGAGCTGAAGGTTGGGGGAGGGGTAATCTGGATCCCGCTGTGGCTGTTCCTGCTCATGTGCTGAGTTCGAAATCATCCCCGATCCTTGCGGGCGAGCGATCCTTGGCCAGTTAAACGAGAAGGATCACGAGCCGGGAGACTTCTCCGGGACGAGCATGGTCAAATCCCACTTGTCGAACCTGTAGACCCGGACGGGCCTCCCCCCGGTCTCGAACTCCCTCCTTATCCTCAGGTCCTCGGGCGCCAGGGTCACTTCCCGCCCCCGGATGCGCAGGGTGATGCCGCCCTCCTTCAGGGCATCCGCCAGCTGCGCCACACTCAGCTGCCTGAGCTGCTCCGAGATCTCACCCGTCAGCTCCCTGAACTTGGGCCCAGCCCTCCTGTAGTCCAGCTCCACCGAGACCACCCTCTCGGAGAGCTCGGGCCTGCCCCTCAGCAGCCGAACCCTCCTCACGTTCATCGTCCCCTGCAGGTGCGCCATCAGCTCCCTAAGCGGGGACGGGTCAACCGAGTAGAGCTGGACCTCCTCTATGGGGTGATTGAGCGGGAGCCTCCGCTCCGTCTTGTACTTCCTCAGGGCGGACACCAGGGAGTTCAGGATCTCCCCCAGCTCCTCCGCGCGCTCGTCCACCAGCTCGGGTTTGGCCTCGGGCCAGCGGGAGATGTGCACGCTCCTCTCCCCACCCCCGAGCACCTGGTAAACCTCCTCCGCGAAGTGAGGGTAGAAGGGTGCTAGCATCTTGGTCACGCTCAGCAGAACCTCCCTTAGGGTGTAGATGCAGGCCTCCGCCCACTGTTTCCTGTAGATGCGGAACTTCACCTCCTCCAGGTACATGTCGCAGAACTCCTCCCAAACGAACTTGTGCAGGGACTTCAGGGCATCGTGGAAGCGGAAGTTCTCCAGGTGCTCGGTCACCTGCTGGATCAGGCGCTGCAGCCTGCTCAGGATCCACCTGTCGGGCACCTGCAGGTCGGAGGGGGTCACCGGGCGGAGGTGAGGGCAGGCGAACCTGACGGCGTTCCAGAGCTTGTTCATGAACTTCCTGCAGAACTCCACCTCCTTCCAGCTGAAGGGCACGTCCGAGCCCGTTGCGCCTCCCAGGACCGCCCAACCCCTGAGGGCGTCCGCGCCGTGCTTCTTCCTGGCCTCGCTCGTGTCCACGTAGTTACCCAGCGACTTGGACATCTTCCTCCCGTCCGGGCCCACCACCATGCCGTTTATGAGTACCGTCCGGTAGGGTACCTGCCCAAGCAGGGCTAGGTGCCTGACCATGAGGTAGTAATCCCAGGTCCGGATGATGTCCGTCCCGTTGGGCTGCAGGTCGGCGGGGAAGAGCCTGGGATCCATGTCAGGCCAGCCCGCGTGGCAGGCTATGGTGATGGAAGAGTCCATCCAGGTGTCCAGCACGTCCCTCTCAGGCTCGAAATCCCTCCCCCCGCATTTGGGGCAGGCTTGGACGGGAGGCTTGTCCTTCCACGGGATGACGGGGACTTGGTGCTCCTCCGCCACCACAGGTTGCCCGCATGATTTGCAGTACCATGCGGGGATGGGGGTGGCGAAGATCCGCTGCCTAGAGATCACCCAGTCCCAGTCCATGGACCGCACCCAGTCTATGAAGCGCGTTTTCATGTGCTCGGGCACCCACTTCACCTCCTCAACCCTGCGCAGGACCTCGGGATTGAGCTCCAGCACCTTCAGGAACCACTGGGGCTTCACTAGGATCTCCACGGGGGTCTTGCACCTCCAGCAAACTCCCACCTCCTGCTCCAGCTCTTCTTCTTTCTCGACCATCCCCCGAGACCTGAGCTCCTGCACTATGCGCTCCTTCGCCTCCGCGATGGGAAGGCCCGAGAACCGGCCCGCGTTTATCAGGTTCCCCCTTTCGTCTATGGCTCTGATAACCGGCAGGCTGTGCCTCTTCACCCACCTGACGTCCGTCTTGTCCCCGAAAGTGCAGACCATCACCACGCCTGTGCCGAAGTGCGGGTCCACCTCCTCATCCTCTATGATCCGCACCGCCTGCCCGAAGAGCGGCACCTCCAGCCGCTTCCCCACGTATCGCTTGTAGCGCCCATCCCCCGGGTGCACGGCCACCACCACGCAGGCGTGCAGGTACTCGGGCCTGGTGGTGGCTATGATCAGGTAGCCCTCCTCACCCACCAGCTTGAACTTTATATAGTAGAGCTTGGCCCGCCTGCTCTCGTACTCCACCTCCGCATCCGCTATGGCCGTCTCGCACCTTGGGCACCAGTTGACGGGGTGCTCCCCCCTGTAGATCAGGCCCTTCTTGTAAAGCTTTATGAAGGAGAGCTGGGTCCTGCCGTAGTACTGAGGGTCCATGGTCTCGTACTCGGTGGACCAGTCGATAGAGAAGCCCAGAGACTTCATCTCCTCCCTCATGTGGGCTATGTTTTGCTTGGTCAGCTCCACACAGAGCCTCCTGAACTCCTCCGGATCCAGGTCCCCCTTCCTGATCCCGTACTTCTTTTCCACCTGGACCTCCGTGGGCAGCCCGTGGCAGTCCCACCCCTGAGGGAAGAAGACATTGTACCCGCGCATCCGCTTGTACCTCGCGACTATGTCCTGGTAGGTCCAGTTCAGGGCCGTCCCCATATGGAACTCCCCGCTGGGGTAAGGCGGAGGGGTGTCGATGACGTAGGTCGGGGACCCCCTGTCCTCCCACCTGAACCTGTAGATCCCCCACTCCTCCCACTTCCGCTGCCACTTTTCCTCGACCCTCAGGGGATCGTACTCCTTGGGGATGGATGGCATTCCGTTACTTCGACCTGCACCTATTTTGGCTTATACCAGGAGCCAGGGGTTCCCTATCCGGACCTTCTCCAGGCCCTCCCGTTTGCATATCCTGTAGAACCTCTCCGCATCCTCCCGCCTGGTGTAGGGCATGTCATCCATGAAGTAGGTCGGGTGGAAGGCAAGAAGCGAGTAGGGTATGGTGGGGTCCAGGTCCGCGATGAAGGAGGCTATGCCCCTGATCTCCTCGTCGTTTATGTACCCGGGAACCAGCAGGGTGCTCGCCCTCAGGAAGGGCACCTCCGGCCTCACCCGGTGCAGCTTCGCCAGCCTCCTGAAGTTCTGGAAGGGCACTCGGTGCTGGACGCCGCAGAGGGCGTACTGGACCCTCACATCCCAGGCCTTCAGGTCCGCCTTTATCCCGCCCCCGCTCTGCAGGGAGATAGGCGCAAACTCCTCCAGCTCCCGCCACTCCATGTTCAGGTTCGTCTCAAGGCATATCCTCAGGAGCCTCCCCTCACGTTGGGCCTGCTCGAACATGAGCCTGGCGGATTTCATGATGAAAGGGAACTGACCGGAGGGGTCCCCGCCGAAGAAACAGACACAACCCACGCGGTCGTGCACCTTGGAGGCGAGCTCCTGAGGGGTTAGGGCGGGCCTCCCCATCAGCGTCAGCTCCCGGAAGGAGAAGTTCTGGCAGAAGAGGCAACTGAAGGTGCAGCTACCCAGGAAGACCGCCAAGTTATAGTAACCGATGTCCCCCTTGGGCGTTCTGCACCACTTCGGGTAGCCCGCACCCGAGGACCCCGCGCAGAAGTCAGCGGGCACGCAGTTCGTCGGGAGGGCGTCGTAGTAGTAGTGCAGCAGGCCCCTGTCCTCCCCGAAGGACCTCACCAGCCTGCCCGCCTCATTCCTTACCAGCCCGCAGTAGCCCACACCCCCCTCCGGGATCCTGCACCTGTTTCCGCACCCCTCGCACTGAACTCCCTGGGGGTCCCTTGGGATCTCAGGAGGCAGGCCGTACCTGGACCTGAGCCTGGAGTGGGCTTCCTCCAAGAAGGGCCTCGCCTCTTCAAACCTGTCCACGATGCAGGCCTTGCAAACGCCGAGGAAGCCCGAGATGGTCCGGTCGCTTCGCCCGCAGATCCTGCAGGTGCCCAACTACTTTATGTTTATCTTCTCGCCTTCCTTCTTCTCCTCGATCCTCCGGAGGATCACGTCCAGCACTCCGTTCTCGTAAGAGGCATCCACGTTCTTCGGGTCCACCTTCGCGGGCAACTCCACCTCCTTGTGGTACTTCCTGTCCCCCGTCTGGGCGGAGATGATCAGCTTGTTCTCGGTTGCGCGCAGGTCTATGTCCTCCCTCCTGACCCCCGGTATCTCGGCTATAACACGGATGATGTTCGGGGAGGGTATTACCTCCACAAAGGGCTCCCTGGTCTCCGATGGGACGGGGACGGGGGCAGGTTTGATGTTTCCGAAGCTCTTGATCCTGGGGACGCCGTCCGGCCCTATCGTCATGGAGTAACCGTAGATGATGGGGCCCACCCCCCGGACCACCGTTCCGTCGGGGAGCTTTCGCTCCTTGACCAGCTCCTTGGGGAAGCGCTCGGAGAACTCCTTGAAGGCCTCCTCGAACAGCCTGTCTATCTCCCTGAAGAACTTGGAGAGGGACCGGCGCTTGAACGGCCACCATTCCTCAAACCAGTCTTCCATTTCAAACAAGATAAGGCAGAATTTAACCTCTTGTGGTGGAGCCCGATATTCAGCATGCCGAATTCAAGCCGGTTTTCCGTTCTCGTCCCCCAATTGTGCTTTCGCCGTGAATGGAGAGGATCGAACGGAGTTTTGATCTTGCTCATGAAAATGTTGCAACTTCCACAAGCTGCTTAGTTTGTTATAAACACTTCGTTCGCCAGAGTTTGTCCGTTACTATGGTAACAGACAGCTAATAAAGCATTCCGAGAAAAAGGTAGCGCTACTTGAGCCTCTTTTTGAGGATCCTCCAGAGCTCCTGACCCAGCCTCCTGAACTCTTTTGCTGAGGGTGAATTCGGCTTATACTTTATGACTGGGGTGCCGAGTGCGGTTGCCTCACGAACCTTCGGATCATCGGGGATCTTCGCTAGAATAGGCCACCCCAGTATCTTCCTGACCTCTATATCCGAGAGCTCATAACGCTCCCCCCTCACCATGTTCAGGACAGCTCCCAGCATGTGGCTACCGCATATCTGGGCGGCCTTGAAAGTTTTCAAAGTCGATGCCACGGTTGGGGTATCTGGATTCGCAATGGCGATCACCTCATCTGCCACCCTCATGACTGCAAGTGCCTCGCTCCCGACCCCCGGTGCCGTGTCTATCAGGATGAGAGACTTCTTCTCCTTCAGCCTCTCCACATAAGGGCAGAGGTCATATGGGTGTATCTCCTTCCCGTACACCAAGGAGCCCGGAATTATGTCCACGCCCTGAAGCTTCGTTATAGCTTTGTCCAGGCTTATCCTGTTGGCCAGCACATCGTGGATGGTGTTCCTAGGATTCAGCTCCCCGAAGTGCATCGCCAAGTTAGGAGCGGAGAGATTTGCATCAACCAAGATGAGCTTATCCTTCAGAATCTCATGGAAAAAGACTCCCAAGTTTGCCACCAGGGTTGTTTTTCCGACGCCTCCCTTGCACGATGAAAAACCGATCGCGATTCCCTTCATGATCTCCTCCCCTGGAGCCTGAGCAGCTCGATCATCCTCAGCTCGAGCCTTTCCCTGATCCGCTCGGGTCTCTCACCTTGCTGCACTAAGTCAACATAGTCCTGCAGGTCTTGGATCAAGAGCTCGGCGATCTTTGGATCCAAGGCCCCGGCATACAGGGACAGCTCGATGGTGCAGAAGGACCTGAAGATAGCGTCCACGGCCCTTCTCCACCTCTTCCAGGCACCGGGCCTCTGGATGCCAAGCAGCTTCCCCATGCTCTCGAAGGTCAGGTTCTCGGACCAAGCGTGGAGCAGGAGAGCCTGGAAGTCCCGCTTGGCGAAGTGCGACTTTGAAAGGAGGAACTGTGCTAGTCTGTCCCGGTTCAGCCACTGCTCCACTCTCCCGCTCAGGCCCTTTTTGTTTCCCAGAACAGGAAACAGCCTCAACCCAATCTAAAACTTTCCCACTAATCTAAAAACTCCTCTCCCCGGATTTTCTCAGGTAAGTAATGATCGGAGATGAAGGTTATGCCCTTGGAAGAGAGAGCTGCTAGCTCGACTTTGGCTTTCAGCTCTTTCATAGCTTTGAACTGTCTCTGCCATGCCCTGTTGTTCTTGAACCACGGGTACCTGGCTATCTGCTCGAGCCGCCTCATATCCACCTCCTCAAACTTGATCAGGTGCTTCTTCAGGTCGTACTTCTCGATATCCTCGGCCACGAGACCTAAAAACTTGGCATCAGGGATTGCCAGCTTCTCCGAGATGTGCGCTAGGCCTATCGAGCCGAATTTTATGACGGAGTATATATAGAAGCCCCAAGGGTCAAAGTCCGTCAGGACGTAGATGGGCAGGCCATGCTCCAGGTGCAAGCGCTGGAGCAGCCTGCGCACACCCCTCGTAGCCTGCCCCTGACTGCAGACGATAACACAATTCAATTTTTCCCAGACCCTGTCTTCGTGCAACCTCTCCCACTCTGCCGCCTTTTCCATGTAGATGACGAACTTCGCATCGACCTTCTTGAAAACTACGTCCTCCACATTGCTCGGGATGGACCAGCCTCCGCTGCCCAGCTTGGACCAGTCTATCTCATCCCCCTTGTCCCTTATGATCACCCTCCCCGCGACCGCACCCATCTTGTTGGCGTTGAAGTGTAGCATCTCCCTGGACAGGTCAGTTATGAGTTCCAGATCCTCGATCGCCCTGTTGGACTCCTCTTGCTCGTCAACAAGGTTTATGTTTGAGTTGGGCAGGGTGCGCTTCATCCTGTAAAAGGCCTCCCTCAGGCTCAGATGCTTGTCCATCTGGTTCAGCTCCATGCTCAAAGCTGCTGCCTCCAAGGTCTGGACGAACCTGCGCACGTGCGCAACGTTGAAGAAGTATCTCTTAGCCTTCCGCTCTCCCAGCTGGAGCATCCTCGTTTCCCTGTTGTACTTGATATTGCTCAGGGATCTCACAGGGACCTCCAAGCTCGGGTTCCTGCCTTGCTCCACATCCTCCAAGACCTTCTTGCCCAGCTGGGATAGGGATCTTATCACATCAGCCTTCCTCATCCAGCATCCCCTTCAAGCGCTCTATTATCTCCTCCTTCGGTTTTCCCGTTAGTTTTTCGAGGGACTCGGCGAGCTCGGGGATGTATCTCTCGAAGAGGCCTATCCTTGCCCGAGCCCTCCTAAGTCTCTCCTTCCTGCTGATGTACTCGAAAAGCCTCCTCCCCGCTTCCTGCAGGGCCAGTTTAGTTTCGCGGACTATCTCAGGGTAGCATGCTATGGCCTGCTTCCCCTCAGTCGTGAAGGGGACCCAGACCGAAACGAAGTGAAGCATTATCACCATGGGTGCCTGAGGGAACCCGTCGTGGGGCACCCCGTACCTCTTCCAGTCCACCTCCTTGACGGCCAAGGTCAAGGCACAGTCCCCCTGATGGTAGAGCAAGGGGACCCTGTTAGCGAAGCGGAGGAGCTGGAATTCCCCTATCTCCCCACCATACGCTATACCGCATTCAACCTGGAAGGGGTTCCCTCTGTAAACACTCGGGGAGCGGCTGACCGCCACGTACTTCTCGGCTTTGAAGAGCCTCCGCAAGCCCTCCTCGATCATCCGCTCCCCAAGAGGCGAGAGGCAGTCGAGCGGGGGTGCCTTCAGTTTCAGCTGCTGGAGAGCCCGGTGCAGGCGGCTTATCTCCTCTGCTGACAGTTTCTGCGGTGGCTGGTTGGGATTCAGTTTGGCTGTCCTGCAGGCCTCCAAGGCGGAGGTTCTGCCCATCCTGCAGAACTCCGAAATCAGAAAGCCCAGGAGGGTCCTAGCGCCGGTCCGCTTCAGCATCCTCCCCAGCAGGCCGACCTCCACCCCGTGCGGGTGGGGTTTTATCTCCTTCGGGACTGGGGGGAGTTCCTTTATGGACCGCGGGTACTCCACAGAGTGCCCGTTGGGACCCTGGAACCTTAGGCTTGCGAAAGGGTTCACGATCGCCGTCTGCCTCAGGTACTCGGGAACCGACTGGAAGACTTTGTCGACGTATCTACCCTCGACCACGAGCTCTACCCTTACACCGTGCCACCCGTCCGGATTCGGACGCCTCCGGTGGGAGAGTACAACCGGTTCATTCTTGGTGACGTCTATCATAAGCTCGAACTCGTGGATAGGGTCCCTCCTGCCCAAGCTCGAGACGATCCTAGCTGGCTGATTAGTGGTTAGCTGGGAGTAAAGAAGTGCACCGGAAATTCCCAGCCCCTGAATACCTCTACTTTGCCTGTACCGGTAAAACTTGCTCCCGACGAGGAACTTCGCAAAGGCTTGGGGCAGCTTGGAGGCAGGAACACCCGGACCGTTGTCCTCCACTATCACCTTGAACCTGTCCTCCCCCACCTGTTCCAGCTTCACTCGCAGCTCGGGGAGGATGCCTGCCTCTTCGGCTGCGTCCAGGGAGTTCTCGCAAGCCTCCTTCACGACAGTCAGGAGGGCCCTAGTAGGGTTCTCGTATCCCAGCAGGTGGCGGTTTTTTTCGAAAAATTCCGCGACGGATATCTCCTTTATCCGCTCCGCCAGCTCCCTTTCGTTCATCGTTACATTTTTGGTAACACTATATAGCGAGGAGCCTCTCCACTCTCTCCAGCACCTCTTGCACCTCTCCCTCACCGCTTACCTGGAGGAGGATGCCCCTCCGCTCGTAGTACTCCAAAACGGGGGTGGTCTGCCTCCTGTAGACTTCCAGCCTGCTCCTTATCACGGGGGGTGTGTCGTCCTCCCTCTGGATGAGCCTGCCTCCGCACCGGTCGCAGACGCCCTCCACCTTAGGGGGCATGGTGATCAAATTGTAAATCATCCCACATCGATCGCAGGTCCGCCTGGCGGACAGCCTCCTGATCACAGTTTCGTCCGAGACCGTCAGGTTCAAAGCCCTGTCAGTCGGGAACTCCGCCTCCAGCATTTCGGCTTGGCGCAGGGTCCTGGGAAATCCATCCAAGATGTAACCCTGCCCGCAGGAGGCAAGCCTGCTCCTCAGGACCTTCCAGACCGTCTCATCGGGAACCAGCTGCCCCTGCGCGACTATGCTCTTGATCTCCTTCCCGATGTCCGTTTCGTGCTTTATCTCGAATCTAAGCAGCTCCCCCATATCGATGTGCGGGATGCCGAGCCTCTGCGAGAGCCCGTGCGCGATCGTCCCCTTCCCCGCCCCGGGCGGGCCGAAGATAAGGAGTTTCACCTTAAATCTACCCTCTGTACCTTAAACCTCGGCATCTCCGGCTTTCAGTTGCTACATCTGCGTTAGAACATCAGAACGGGCACTGGAAAATTAAGAGCGTGCTCACGGCATCTGAATTGTGTCCTCCTTGTTTGGTCGATATTGAATGAAGCCTCTTTGGATCTACGAATGCTTTAAACTCTCGCCTATCGCTAACCGTGCGCATCGCTGCAAATGCTACTAGCTCAGGTCTGACTTCTTTAATGCCACGCAGCACCTAAAAAATAGCTCCCGCTCGCAGCTGAAAGTGTTGATAACAGATAAACAGTTTGTCTGAAGTGCCGATAACACATAAACACTTTCGGGGAACTGTTGATAACAAATAAACCACTTCGGGCGAAGTGTTAACAGATAAACACACTTTGCACGTTAAGCGGATCTTCGCGTAAAAACTGTCACCACTCAGTGCCGAGAGGCTTTTGTGTTTCCTATTTTAGGAAACAAAATAGTTCGGTCCGTGCTTGATCGAAATCTGGTAATTCCTCTGATACCTTCCGCTCCAAGCAGAGCCGAGCCGCAACCAGGCTGACCTTACAGCACAGCTAAGAACAAGGGGAGATCTGATTCGCTCAGCACCCGAACCCCCTTCGGGTAGCGCCGGTGAGGTTTGCCGGCTTTGATCTCGATTTTCATGTCTCCCGCAATGCAGTCTATCTCGTAGGAGTCCCTGAAGTAAAAGACCTCCCCAAAACGCCTGAGCAGGTGGGCCTGCACCACCCACTCGTAGAGGGCCGAGGGCAAAAATTCCTGGCCGCTCCAGCGCGAGAGGGCCTGCGCGAGGAAGGGATCCAGCAGGAAGACCTTCTTTTCCTTGCGGTATCTGATCCGCTCCTCGCGGAACTGGGCGAGCCCGAGGATCATCAAATTCCGAAGCACCTCCAGGTACTCGGCGACGGTTTTGTAGGAGTATCCGGAAGTGTCGCGGGCGATGGTCGAGTAGCTCAGTGGGGCTGGGGCTTTGGAAAAAACGGACGCCAGGATCTCGCGCACCAGCTGGAGGCTCCGCCCCAGCCTGAGGACCTCCCCCTCGAGCGAACGTACCAGGTCCTCGCCGGCACGGGGATCCTCATTCACGGAAGCTGGGAAACCGCCCAGCCTGAGGTAGCGGGCGAACAGGTTCCGGATTTCGGCCTCCCGCGTCCAGGCACGTTTCATGTCGGCCTCGATGGATCCGCGGAACTCGATCTCAACGCCATGGACCTGCAGGAACTCCCGGAAGCTGAGGGGCCAGACGGACAGGTTCACCCCGTGCCCCTGCCTGCCCGGAAAGAGCTCCACGTCCCCCGCCAGCTTCAGTGAGCCGGACCCAGTGACGATCACGACATCCTCAGCCAGCACTCCCAGATCGATGTGCCCTTTGACAACTCGCCACCAGCCCCTCACCGAGGTAACCTCATCCAGGAAGATGTAGCTCGTCCGGTGCCCGGCGGCCCTCCTGAACTCGAGGTACGCCCGGAACACGCGCTCCATCGAATGCACATCGGGGAGGAAGTCGCAGTTGAAGTAGAACACCTGCTCCGGTGCCACCTGTTTCAGGAGCTTGGATATCAGGAGTTTCAGCCCCGTGGTCTTGCCCACCTGTCGCGGACCGATGACGAAGTTGAGCGAGAAGGGCTTGAGGGAGAGGTTGTCGATCCACTTCGGAACCCATTTTCTCCGCCGTTGCTGCCACGCGGAGAGATGCGGGTCCGGCAGGCCCTTCCACCAAGGGTTGTGCTCAACCATCAGACCCTGCATTTAGAATTGGCGATTCTAAGTATTTAAAAAGGGTTAGAATTTACAGTTCTACGTATTTAAAAAGGGTTAGAACCAATTCGAAATTTCGTCGTTAAGGGATTCCTCGACACTCGGGCTGCCTGTGCTATCCCAATAAACGATCGTTCATTGATTGAAACGATTAGCCCGGGTTCCGCTAGGCGCTACTGCACGCCTTCCACGAGGCGGGGTTGCTTGAGCACAGGAGACTCGAGAACCTCACCCTTTACCGCGGGAACCGGAAAACCCGGCCTTTCGCCAGCCCAAGGTTGCGCGCACGGTCGTCTAGCTCGTGCGCTCGGGCTTTGTGGAGCACCTAGTTTCAGAGGCCAACTTCGTGATCCTTTTCGGGAGTGCGGCGCGTGACGACGACAAGGCAAGCGCCCTCGACCTGCTTGTCTCGTCCAAGCAGAGACCAGGCGGGATAGAGAGGCTCGAGGATTGCCTAGGGAAAGGTGAATCTTATACATTACGATCAAAGGGCTGGAGGCGGGAGGTGCAGGGGGAGTTTCTACAGTCCTTGGTGATTAAGGTGTGGTGCCCCACAGCCGTGGCCTAGATGCCTTGATGGAGCGGGGCTGCTCAGGCGCACGAGACTAATCCGCGCAAGGTAAGCGGTTACTGCAGGTCGCATGGCAGAGAGGCTAGAGAGTGTTCAGGAGGATCTACACGGGCTCCTTAGATTGCGTGGTGCAGCAGGACGGGTTCCGTTCCGGCTCATCGCGTGATCGAGCTCGGCAAAGGTTTAAATACAAGGTGGACGATCGCTGGTTGGAACCACGAGCGCGGGGCTTACCTTGAGATATTTGAGGCACGCTCGGCTAAAAACCGCCTGAAGCTGGAAAGCTAAGAAGGAGAATATGAAAAAACTTCCATAAACTGTTACATTCCATAGGCAGTTTTAAAGTAGTTCCAAACATCATCAATCCTCCTCTATTTTCCGGAATGCGGGCTGCTCAGGCTTTCAGCAATTTTTACAAAAGGTGTCGGTACTTTTAGTAGTATTCTTGCTATGCTCTCACAAATTCTCACCCATAAGCTTTTGCTCTGTAATTTGTATTTTGTTCTAGCCATTTCGAGTGCAATCGCTAATTTCGAGCGAATAAGTTCTATTTCTTGTATCATCTGCCAAGTAAATTCCCCGTGAGGCAGGCTTATTTTTGTGTTTAACACATCTTTGTCGAATGAAGTGTAAATAAGCGAAGCCCCACGTGCGTCAATGATACCCATTTTCTAGCTTCTTTATGATATCGTGCCAAGTTCTTTTGAAAACATCAAAACTTTGTGTTCCCATTACAAATTATCTCTCTTTGGACATGTCTCAAAAACAAATTTATACCAGATGGACCTTGTGGGTGTAGTGGACATGTTTTCCTGGGAGAGATGTTTTCCAGCCGAATGGCACCTGCTCTATTTCCACCTGATCCCCCGATTAATGCAAGCAAATGCCACGATGTTATACTCAATCATTTGGCCATCGTCCTGGATTTCCTTCACTGAACCTCGTCTAAAGAAAAAGAGAGGGAAACCAGTCATAGTGTGTCAAGGGTGCGGGGGAGGGGATTCGAACCCCTGAACCCCTACGGGACGAGGTCCTAAACCTCGCGCCTTTGACCTGGCTTGGCTACCCCCGCCCTAATACTTTTCGTCTACAAAGAGTTTAGATGCAAATCCTCTTCGCCCTTCTGCAGAACGGGGGGTGGGTGGAGAACGTGCTCATGTGGCTACTGATCATCTTCTTGCTGAGCATCCTCTCGATAGTCTTCTCTCCGCAGCTGATGGCCCTGCAGGCCAGGCTGGGGATAAGGGAGGCAGCCGGCGTCCTCAAGAACCTCCGGGAGTGGGCGGAGGAGAGCAGGCGGACCTGCATCAGGGCCATCTCGAGGTTCGGGAAGCCCAAGCACGACCTGGAGAGGCAGCTGGATAACATGCTGGAGTTCTTCACCATAGAGCCCGTGTCGGAGGACCCAGTGGGCGTGCTGAGGAGGCTGGACCACCTACTGGATGTGCGGAAGAAGAGGTTCGAGGGCATGATCTCCTCTCTAACCCCGGAAGCAGACTCAGAGAGCCGAGCCTCCTTGGAGATGGTGCTGGAGGCAGCCATCGCCAGCAACTTCCTCTTCAGGCTCGTCAGGCACTACCTGCTCCTAGCAGAGAAGACCAAGAGCTACCAGCTGGCCATGCTCATTCAGATGCAGGCACCACTTCTAAGGGAGTTCGGGAAGGCTTACTGCCAGGCGACCAAGGTGTTCGCGGAGAACAAGCCGATCGGGGATGGCATAGGTCCCCTCGTAGCCGCCAGACTCGGTGAGGGGGAGAAGTGGAGGGAGGGCATCCAAGACATGGTTTACACCGTCAGGGAATTCGAGGGGAGGAAGCTCATAATAACCAAGGCGAGGGGGCCGGGGGGCAGAGTGGGTAAGCCTGGAGAGATGGTGGAGTGGCTGGTCAGGCGCTACAGGCCCGCCAGGATCATGATGGTGGACGCCGCGCTGAAGCTGGAGGGTGAGCGAAGCGGGCAGGTGATAGAGGGCGTGGGTGCGGCGATAGGTGGCCCCCCCACCGAGAAGTACAAGATAGAGCAGGTAGCAGTCAAGTACAGGATACCCCTGGACGCCTTCGTGATAAAGGAGTCCTTCAGGGAGGCCGTCACCGAGATGAACTCCAGGATAGCCGCAGCCTGCGACCGGACCATAGAGATGATAAAGGAGGCCATCAGGAGCAGGACCAAAATAGGGGACAGGGTTGTGATCGTGGGGGTGGGCAACACCATCGGGATAGGTCAGGAGAAGTTCCCAAGCCAGTTCCCCCCTCCCGTGGAGGAGAAGGGAGCCATAGAGTCGGGGAGGATCTTCTGAGCTATATTTAGTCGGGGAGGGCGAAACAATAGAAAATGAGGCGCTACAAGCACGTTTCGGAGGTCCTGAAGCTCATGAATGACCCAGCTCACATCAGGAACATCGGGATAGTCGCCCACGTGGACCACGGAAAGACCACCCTGACGGACTCGCTGGTGGCAGCCTCAGGCATCATAAGCTTCGAGCTGGCGGGAGAGCAGCTCTTCACGGACTACGAGGAGGTCGAGCAGCAGAGGGGCATAACCATCCAGACGGCTGCGGTGAGCCTGGTGCACAGCTACGGAGGGTCGGAGTACCTCATAAACCTCCTTGACACACCGGGGCACGTGGACTTCTCGGGGGACGTGACGAGGGCCCTGAGAGCCATCGATGGCGTGGTGGTGGTGGTGGACGCGGTGGAGGGCGTCATGCCCCAGACGGAGACCGTGCTCAGGCAGGCGCTCGAGGAGCGGACCAAGCCCGTCCTCTACATAAACAAGGTGGACAGGCTGATAACCGAGCTCAAGCTGAGCCCCGAGCAGATGCAGCAGAGGTTAGCCAGGATCATAACCAAGTTCAACGAGCTCATCGAGAAGTTCGGCCCCAGGGACATGGCAGAGCAGTGGAGGGTGAGCGTGGAGAAGGGCTCGGTAGCCTTCGGGTCCGCGAAGCAGAGATGGGGCATTTCCATCCCTCAGATGAAAAAGAAGGGAATAACCTTCAAGCAGATCATCGAACTCGTTGGGCAGGGGAAGGAGCGAGAACTCGCCGAGCGGAGTCCAGTCTATGAGGTGATCCTGGACATGGTGGTGAACCACCTGCCCAACCCCGTCCAGGCCCAGCGGGTCAGGCTCCCGCACATCTGGAAAGGTGACATAAGCAGCGAGCTGGGCCAGCACATGCTGAACTGCGACCCGAACGGGAAGCTCTGTATGGTGATCACGGACATCATGGTGGAGAAGGAGGCGGGGGTGGTAGCCACTGGGCGAGTCTTCTCGGGGTGCGTGGAGAAGGGGAAGGAAGTCAGGCTTCTGGGATCGAAGACAAACGCCCGGATCCAGCAGGTGTGCATGTACATGGGGCCCGACAGGGTGGTCGTGGACCGGGTCCCAGCCGGCAATATAGCAGCTCTCATCGGGGTGAAGGACGCAAGGGTCGGGGAAACCATAGTAGAGGCCGGGGCGGAGGGCTTCCCCTTCGAGGAACTCAGGTACATAAGCGAGCCCGTGGTCACGGTCGCCGTAGAACCGAAGAACTTCCAGGACCTGCCCAAGCTCATCGATCACTTGAAGAGGCTGGCCAGGGAGGATCCGAACCTGCAGGTGAAGATCAACGAGGAAACGGGGGAGTACCTCATTTCAGGCATGGGAGAGGTGCACCTGGAGATCGTCCAGTACAAGCTCTCCAAGGCGGGGCTGGAGGCCAAGTTCTCGGAACCCCTAGTGGTCTACCGGGAGAGTCCCACCAGGCCGGCAGGGCCGGTTGAGGGGAAGTCCCCCAACAAGCACAACCGCTTCCTCATCTCGGTCGAGCCCCTGGAGCCCCAGGTCCTCAAGGCCATCGAGGAGAAGAGGGTGACCATGCAACAGGACAAGAAGGAAAGGGCGAGGATCCTGAGGGAGCTGGGCTGGGATGCGGATGCCGCCAAGAACGTGCTGGCGATCGTGGGCACGAACGTCATCGTGGACGTGACCAAGGGCACCCAGTACATGAGGGAGGTGGAGGACTACATCATAGAGGCCTTCAGGCAGGTCATGGAGGAGGGCCCCATCATGAAGGAGCCTGTGAGAGGAGCGAAGGTTCTGATCAACTTCGCCATGCTCCACGAGGACTCCGTCCACAGGGGCCCCGCGCAGATCATCCCGGCCGTGCGCAGGCCCATCCAGGCATGCCTGCTCATGAGCAATCCGATAGTCATGGAGCCCCTCTTCAGGCTGGAGGTCAGGGTACCGCAGGAGTTCATGGGGGGGGCCCTGAGGGTCATCCAGAGCAGGAGGGGGAAGATAACCAACATGGAGACGGAGGGGGATCTGGCCATCATCAGCGCCCTGCTGCCCGTAGCCTGCTCCTTCGGTCTGGCGACGGACATGAGATCCGAAACCCAAGGGAGGGCGATCTGGTCCACACAGTTTGAGAAGTTTGAGAAGCTCCCGTCGGAGCTCGAGCCTCAGGTCATCACGGAGGTCAGGAAGCGGAAGGGGCTGCCTCTGGAGGTACCCAAGCCCGAGGAGTTCATGGAGAGGTAGTTCGAGAACTCTACTATCTCCTCCGGCGTCAGATCCATGACCTTCTTCTGAAGAAACCTCCCAGGTAGAGCATCGATCATCCGTCTCCGCTCGCCCTTGTCCCTGCCTGAGAGGAAGCTAGGAGAGTGCAGCAGAGCATTCCTCACCTTCTGCCTGCGGTGCTGGAAGAGAGCTGCTACGAGCCGGCTGAAGGTGCCCCAGTCCTTGGGTTGCACAGGCGGCGGACGGGGCCTCAGCCTGACTAGGCAGGCCCAGACCTTGGGCCTGGGATAGAAGCTGTCCGGTGGGATGTCCTCCAGCACCTCCACCTCTGCCCTCGCCCAGACCATGACGGTCAGCCTGCCATAGGCCTCCGTCCCCGCCCTAGCCACGAGCCTTTCCGCGAACTCCTTCTGGTAGGTGAGCACCCCTAGCTCGAAATCCTCCTCCAGCAGCCTGAAGGTGGCTTGGGAGGAGATTCCGAAGGGGAGGTTGGATACCACCTTGTTGAACTGAGGCAACCGGACTTCCAAAAAGTCTGCCTGCAGAATCTCCACGTTATCCAGTCCGGACAGCTCCTGTCTGAGGATCTCGCACAGCCTGGCGTCCGCCTCTACCGCCCAAACTTTTGCAACTCCCGATTGGGCTATGAGCTTTGTGAGGTTCCCGACCCCGGCCCCTATCTCCAGAACCCTATCCCCGGGACCGAGCTTGGCGTGCTCGATCATCCTCCTCAGAACTGAGACATCCACCATCAGGTGCTGACCCAGCCTCTTGCTCAGCCTCACGCCTCTCTTGCGCAGGATCGCTATAAGGTCACCGGAACTCAACATATCTTTATTGGAGGCATGCACTTTCATCAGACAGTAAAATTGTCTGTTTAATGGTGGACAGACGGGATGTTCTCTCAAACTACATGGAAAGAGTTTTGTCGGTTACTATGGTAACTGGCACGAACTGTTTATCTGTTATCAACAGTTGGCACAAACTGTTTATGTGTTACAAACACTTCACGCGAAGTGTTTATCTGTTATAAACGCTCTGCCGAACTGTTTATTCGTTATCTACACTTGCGGTAGTTAAATTCTTTCTGTGAAGTTGTGAGTTTAGGTGCCGGCTATTTTGTCGTTATTCGAGTTTGGTGATGTCGGAGGCCCGGAAGGCGGCAAAGGAGCTCATCGAGTTCCTGAAGCGGAGGTACAGGAAGGAGCTCGTGGAGAGGAGCGAGCCCTTCCGGGTCCTCATCTCCTGCATTCTCTCCCAGCGGACTAGGGAGGAGAACACGGAGACGGCGAGTCGGGCGCTCTTCTCCGTCGCCTCCGGACCCGAGGAGATATTGCGGATCCCGGAAGCCAGGCTCAGAGAACTCATCAAGCCTGCAGGCTTCCCCAGACAGAAGGCGCGGAGGATAAGGGAGGTGTGTAGGATCCTGCTGGAGAAATACGGGGGGAGGGTGCCGCGAAGCAGAGATGAACTCCTCAAGCTACCCGGTGTTGGCTACAAGACGGCGGACGTGACGCTCTGCTACGGTTTCGGCGTGCCCTGCATACCAGTGGACACGCACGTTAACAGGATCAGCAAGAGGCTCGGGCTCGTCCACCCGCGCGCCGATGCAGAGGAAGTCCAGCGGACTCTCAGGGACATCTTTCCCAAGAGAGAGTGGCGCCTGCTAAATCGCGGACTTGTGCTCTTCGGCAGGGAGATCTGCCTACCCAGAAACCCAAGGTGCGAGCTCTGCCCCATAAAGAGTTGCAAGTCAAGAAGGAAATGAACCCTTGGATCCTCCTCCTCATTCTGGGGATACCATCCTTCGGTCTGGAGATCCTTTTCTTCTCCCTGAGAGGGAAGGTCATCCTCATGTACAGGAGGGAGCGGAGGAGGTTCATGTACCTGCTCATCTCCCTGGGAAGTGCCTGCGTCCTCCCTTCCACTCTCCTGCTCCATTCTGGGTTTGGCCTATGTGAGTCCATGGGGGTTCTCGTTCTGGCGCTCCTCTCGCTCTCGGGTCTAACCAAAGCTTTGGTTAAAGTGAGAAGACCCCCTCCGCCCGAGCTCCCGAGGGAGGAAGAGCTGGAGGAGGCGCTAAGGCGAACCCTAAAGAGGTAGCCTACGCTTGATTTCCGTTACCAGGGGCTCGAACTGGGGGAAGAGCTCTAGATAGGGATCCAGATCCTTGAAGACATTCTCACAAAGTTGCTTGAGGCCCGGGGATCTGTTCCCCCGCTCGGCCTGGACGATCGCCTCAACGAGGATGCTCAGGTAGTCACAGAAATGAACCAGTTTGGCCTCCAGGGAGTTATTGTCCCTGTACTCACGCCAGAGCTCGATCAGGTCGCGCTCCTTCTCGAGCAAGCTTTGGATCGCCCTGTCCTCCATCCGGTTCTTGACCTCTTTCCCACCCAGAAAGGGGAGGGCAGTGTAACAGAAGTCCCCCACCACTGCCTCGGGCCAGTCGTGCACCAGCGCCAGCTTCAGCAGCTTTTCCCGGTTTACATCAAGTCCTCTGGACAGGAGCAGGGCCATTGCCGTCACCTCGAAAATATGCTGAGCAACATCCTCTGTTTCCCCGGGACCCATGGAGCAGAAGAACCATCCAGTGCGTGGTATCCTCTTCAGGTTGTTTATTTTCAGGAGCAACTCGAGCATTATATTTTTTCCAGAGTTTTGAAAAAGGCGTCCATGTTTTATAAAGACGATCGAAGCCTTTGATGGCCGAGAAAAAACTCGTGGGGAGGGTGACTCATTACTTTACGAAAATCGGTGTTGCGGTAGTGGAACTTGTCGATGAGCTGAAACTCGGGGACACCATCTCGATAGAGGGAACCACCACCAACTTCACCCAGAAGGTGGAGTCCATGCAGATAGAACACAAGCCCATCGAGAGCGCTAAGAGCGGGGACGTGATAGGGCTCAAGGTGAAGGACAGGGTGAGGGAAAAGGACTTAGTGTTCAAGCTGGTCGAGCCTGCTGGAGCAGCTTCCTGAGCTCGTTCAGGAAAATCCTCACGTCCGTCCGCCTCACCGCATCCAGCTTTTCCGCCTCCTCCTGAAGCCTCTTCACCGCGCGCTGGACATCCCCCCCAAGCCTCTCCAGCCTCTCCTCTAGCTCCCTGGGGTAAACCAGGTAGGGGCGGACGGACTCGTAAGCCCTCTTCAGCTCCTCCCTCATTTAAAATTCCAGCGGTACCTCCTTCCAGGTTTTCGTGACCTCTACCACCTCGATCTTGGCCTCCGGGAAGTAAGCCGAGAGCTTGCCCTTCAAATGGCTGAGAGACTCCTTGTCTCTCGCTCTCACCTTCAGCAGCAGACCATGGCTTCCCGAAACCTCGTGGATCTCACAGACCTCCTTCCACTGCTTGATCCTCTCCCTTATCTGCTTCTCCTCGCTAGTCTTGGCGCTTATCATGAGGAAGGCCAGGATGGGCCTGTTCAGGTACTTCGGATCGACAAGGATGGTGTACCTCCGGATTATCTCGTTCAGCTTCCTCATTCTCCGCTTGACAGTTGCGATGCTCACCCCTGCGATCCGCGCGAGCTCCTTCAGGGGGGCCCTGGAGTTCTCCATCAGGTGCCTCAGAATCACCCTGTCCTTGGTGTCCAGTTTTATCTCGCCCCCCCTCGGCATACCGCACAACTAGACTCCAACACTTTTCAGTCTTTTGGTAGACTTCCAGTTTGTTCTTGACGGGCTGGCACGCCTCGATCAGATCCTGCCCCCACTCCTCATCCCAGAGCAGGTATACCTTCCGGTAGCTACCACCGTGCCTGACCAGGTACTGCCTCAGTTCGCGGAGGGCGACTTCCCTCTCCTGCCTGGTCAGCTGCCTGGGTATCTCGCACTGCCCCAGCGGGTAAACGTCCGAGAGCTCCTCGGGGATGACACCGAAGGGGGGCACTATCCTCACCACATGGCCCTGAACGGGGAATTCCGCCTTCTGCCCATGCGGGACTAGAATCAGGCATTCCTCAGCGGGCGGCCTGTACCTGGACATGCGGAACCTGTGCCTGAGCACCTCAGGGCGGAAGGCTGACTCGTACCCGGTGTAAAGGAAGCCAGAAGGCTTAGTGACGGGGTCGAACCTCTCCAGCCACTTGGCGTACTTCAGGAGTTGCCTGAAAGCCTGCAGGAGCGCGGGGTGACAGGTGCATCGCTGGTGCGTGTACTCCCAGAGCCTACCCTCCCAGATCGCCTGCCTTATCCTGCGCACCTCTGCTAGGGAAACGTAGAGGTTGTGGAGGGCCAGGATGCGCTTGCGCTCCTGCCTGTCCACCTCCTTGAGCTCCTCCGCCGAGCTGCACCTGCAAACGGGGCACTCGCAGGGCAGCTCCCTCAGCTCCTCCAGTCTCACGGTGCCGGTTGGAGTCAGATACCTGTCGTCCTTTGCGAAGAGGGCATAAGCCGCAGAGTCGAAGAGGTCGCAGCCCATTAGCACGGCCAGGGAAAAGCAAATCGGGTGCCCGGCCCCAAAGAGATGGACAGGGCGGTTCAGGGGCAGGTGCCTCTTGGCCGTCATGACTAGATCCACCACGTGGTGGAACTTGTAGCTCTCGAAGTACTCGACCGGGCCCCCGATCGCGTACACCTGGTATTCCAGCTGAGCCAGGCTCCGCGCACAGCGCTCCACCAAGTTCAGGTACCTGCCCCCCTGCACGGGTGCGCACCAAGCCACGTTCGGATTCCTCCTGAGCTGGACTGCTTGCCTAGCCCTCTCTACAGTCTCCTCCACCTTCCGCTCGGCGGTCCCGTGATCGTCTTGGGCCCCCGTCGGGACGTCCAGGATCACCGCGATGTCAGGGCCTATCGAATCCTGGAAGCTGACGATTTGCTCTGGGCTCACCTCTACCTCCCCGTACCTAAGGATCTGGTACCCGCCTGAGTCCGTGACCACAGGGCCATCGAAGCCCAAGTGCTGGTGCACGTCCCCAGCATCCGGGAAGTGCTTCATTATCAAGTAAGCATTGGTCATGAGCGCCTCCGCTCCCGCCCGCCTGACCTCCTCTATGGGCACCTCAACCTGGACCGGGTTGATGACGGGAAGGAGGCAGGGGGTCCGGATCTCCCCGTGGGCGGTCTCAATTCTCCCCAGGCGCCCCCCGCCGCACCTCTGGAGGATCTCGAACCTCAGCCCGGGCATCATAAAAGCCCCCCAGATGGCTAAATCGCCCAACACCGGGGGGCGACAGCTGGGGACTCAGTGGTTCGCAAAAGCCCCAGAGAATATCCTCTGGGCCTTGCATGCGAGGTTGATCGCTGTAGCTAGCGATTTCGCCACCCCCAACTCAATAGTATGTATATGACGAGTTAATCAACCGTCTGCTTAAGGAAACGTTACCAGGCAAGCCGCCAACCCTTCGTGAACTGAAGGAGATGAGAGAGGATGAGTA
>Ga0190319_1000007_pt1 | contig 48537 bp, 85 predicted proteins | sample 48701145_MG_FD_165040 | JGI IMG/M metagenome (GOLD analysis project Ga0190319, IMG submission 165040) | Hydrothermal vent sediment bacterial communities from Southern Trench, Guaymas Basin, Mexico - 4870-11-4-5_MG | ecosystem: Environmental > Aquatic > Marine > Hydrothermal vents > Sediment ...
AGGATTTTTCGCTTTCCTCGTCTCTCTGCCTCCTCTAAGGCTGCTAAAACCGCTTTTCCGCTTGTGTTCCATCTGAATTTTCTTCCTTGTTTGTCCTCGCACTCCATCATCGCATAGGAGCTACCTTGCTGAAAACGAGACGGGCGGATGTGCCAGTTGTATATGACGAAAGGAGTCCGTGTTTTTACTTCCTCAAGGGGTAAGCGTTCAAGACTCCAATCCACGGTCAGCTCGGATGCAGGGATTATGTCTTCCCCTTCCTCATCAGGGCGCTCCACCCGCACAGTCCGAGAGGCTGTTTTCATTGTGATGTAGTTTTGGCAGTTTGGGCAATAAAGGTTGCCTTCTTCATCTTTTTGAGGCGTGATAAGCTTCTGACACCAGGGACACTTTCGCCTCTCTTCACTCATTTCTCACCACCTTCCTCTGCCGAACCACCCTCACGCTCCAAAAGCGCATCAATCGCAGCTCTCACTGCCTCTGAGATGCTTTTGAACTTTCCTTCAGCGACGAGTCTCCGCAACCCTTCATACTGCCTCTCGGAGAGAAGGATGCTTGTCGGGAAATACCGCTTCGCCTCCACCATACCGATTTAAGTATTTGATTAAGTATTTAAATACGTTGTGCCTAAGCATAGGGCGGAGGTGAGTGGGTGATGGAAGGGTTAGACTGGTGGGAAAGCGCTCTGGAAAGCGCAATACAGAAGCTCGCAGACAACCTGAGAGTGGTTGTGTTGCTTGACAGAGAGGAGTCGTTCAGGCATGCGCTTGCGCTGTTCAGAGATTTCAGAAATGCGGTAGAGGCGCTTGTGCTGCTCCGTAAAGGATGGATTATGCCTCTGAGGAGGTGATGTGCGAGTGGGTGGAGAAGAAACAGCAGATGTGCGTGCGATAGCGCTGAAAGTATTTGCAGACGGCTTCTATTGGAAGTATCGTAGCTGGAAATGTGCGCAAGGGGACAAGGAGGCACGCATGAAAGAGCTTGAGATTTACGAGAGATTCCTGAAGAAATATGGAAGTGCTTTGAGTGAGGAAGAGAGAAGGTCAATAGAGCATAGAATAGAGTATGCAAGGAATGGAATAGAAGAGGCGGAGAAGGCTGAGAGGAATTACTACGATGCGTTAGTAGAAGAGAAGAAAAGTGTTGAGAAGTTGTTAGGTGAGAGTTTATGTTTAGAGTAGATGCTTCTGTTCTGAGAGAGTGTGTAGATGCCGTGCTTGCTGTCGTTGATGAGGGTCGCCTGAAGATTGGCAAAGAAGGGTGGAAAGTGCGTGCTGTTGACCCTGCGAATGTCGCCTTAGTGGACTTAGAACTAAGAAAAGAAGCGTTCTACGAATACGAAGAATACGAGAAGGAAGAAGAGAAGGTTGTAGGCGTTCCCTTCGGGAAGTTGCGAGATGTGCTGCGATTCGCTGCTGGTGATGTGTCCTTAAGCATAAACGAGAAGATGGTGCTTCAATCTTCTGCCTACGCTTACACACTCACGCTCTTAGACCCCTCATCGCTGCGAGCCGAGCCAAAAATACCAGAGCTTAACTTCTCAACAAGGGTTGTCGTGGATGCTAACGACTTTAAGAAAGTCTTAAAGGCTGCGGAGAAAGTCAGTTATCAGGTAGCGATAGGCGTTCAAAACGAGAGCTTCTTCGCGGAAGCAGAAGGAGAGATGGAGACGATGCGCTACTCGTTGCACAAAGATGAGCTCGCGCATTTGAGTGGTGGTGACTGCCGCTCCTTATTCTCGCTTGAATACCTTACGGCGATGGCTAAAGGCTTCGCCTCTGATACGCTCACACTCCACATAAGCACAGACCATCCGCTTAAGATAGAGTTTGACTTCGCCGATGGAAACGGAAAGGTTGTCTATATGCTTGCACCTCGTATAGAGGCTGAGTGAGGGGTTGGAAAGTGCTGAAAAGCTGGAGAAAAGTAGAAATGCCTGAGTTAGACTTGGAGAAACTGGCTGGCGAAATAATAAGAGTTGAGTACCCTACTTATGAGCGGGTGATTCCAGGGCTAAGAGAGGCAATCATTAGGAAGAAGCAGCAGATAAAGCAAATTCTGGAACGATACATCAAGCAAACAGCAGAGGCGGAGGGAGTAAAGAAAAAGAAAGTTCTGGAAGGTTGCCTCGTTTGCATTCCCTACGGGGGTGATGAGTGGCTTCTACTTAGCGATGATTTGGCTAAAGAATACTACGAACTCCGCAAGCTCTACGGAAAAGAACTCACAGAAGAAGAGATGGATAAGCGAGATAGACGGCTGTGGGAAATAGAGCGAGAAGGTCAATGTATTGGTGCAGTTCTCTGTGGTTTGGAAGGGAAGAAAGTGCGAATAACTGTTGAAGTGGTAGAGGAAGAGAAGGAAGGAGGTGATGAAGCATGAAGAAATTAGAAGAAAAGGTGAAAAGAATATTAGGAGACTCGCCACAACTCAAAATACTGCTTGCATTTTACAAAGAGCCTGCATCTTTCACTGGCATGGAAGGATTGATGGGTATGTTGCAGAAAGATAAAGAGACTGTTCGTAAGATTGTAGATGACCTCTGCGACGCAGGCATACTCATAGAAGTCTTCACACTTAACAGAGATCATCCATACACGAAAGCCGTTTTCAAACTCTTCAAAGAGATAGAGAGTGAAGGGGGAGAGAAGAGAAAAGACGACATTCTTTGATTAAGTGAGGTGAAGGGTGTGCAAGAGATGAGAAAACATCTAACAGAAGAAGACATGCGAAAAATCTTCACCGACTCAAATTCGCTGAGAAAGACGCTCGTCTTATGGAGAACGGCGGAAAAGAGAGGTTGCAACCTTGTGAGAAGGATGATAAACGAGAGAAAAGAGGAGTTGAAGCGGTGCGGGAGATGAGAGGCAAGACAGAGACTCTCTTGCTCGAGGAAATAGCGGAGAGAATAGAAAAAGGCAAAGAAAAACGCTCACGCATCGTTCAAGAGCTCTTCAAACTCTACGAGAGAGTGCGAGAACTTGAGGGAGAGCTTGATGAGGAAATCACAGAACTGCTCAAACGCATAGATGAAGATGATTTCGTCGTGGAATTCTACGGCGTTACTTTAGAGAACGATGGCTTAGAATGGTGGACAAGTAGAGGGAAAGAAATCCGTGTGAGAGCTGACGGCTCGATTGAGGTGTGTGATAGAAGAGGAAAGCCTGTTCTGAGGGTGTGAGAAATGTCTGAGATATTCTGCTACTTATCTGGATTCTTCACAGGAGTTGGAGTCACTTGCATCGTTCTTTGCATTCATCTGCACCGCATCCAAAGGCAGCTCGCCGCAGCTCGTGAGAAGCTTCGTGAGGTTATAGAAGAGTTAGAGGAAAGAGAGTGATGAAAATGACCTCTTGTGAAGAAGTCATAGAGAAACTGCGGGCAAAACTGCTCAAAGGCGAGCCTTTCAGCAAAACCGACGAGTGGAACTTCAAGGAGCTCTGCGAGCTCACAGGCTGGACAGAAGAAGATGTCAGAAATGCTCTCGTGAGTGGTGAAAAACCATCGTTCCACAAATACTTCACGGAAGCTCAAAGGTTAGAGCTGTGGCTTAAGAGAGAAGAGGCTGCGAGAAAACTCTGGGGTGCAGTCACAGCGCTTCTATGCAACAACATAAAAGAAGTTTGCGTTTTAGAGGCTGTGAGTGTTGAGCCTTTGGTGACACATGCAAAAACCTTATGCCGCTATGCTGATGCGCTTCCGACAGAAGGCTTCAAGCGCCGCTGGGAGAAGTGCATAAAGCTTTTCAACGAGGTTGTTGAGAGGAAAGGAGGCTTAGTTGAGAAGAAAAGAGCAGAAAGAAGACGAAAATTAAGAGAGATATACAAACACTACTGGAGAGCGAGAGATTTACTTGAAGAGATTGAGATAGAGATTGAAGAGCTTGTAAAAGAGAACGACAAAGATGACTTTATACGCTACTCTGAAGATGATTTCGCACCGCTCCGCTTTCACCGACAAGAGCTTGAGCTTGAATACAAAACGGACAAAGACTACTACGTAATTGTGGATAAGAATGGTGGTATTTATCTGTGTAAAGGGGACGGAAAGGTTATCGCTGAGAGGTAACATACGCAAAAAGGAAGACTAAGCGAACATCACATCCTTCTCTTCTTTCTTCTTTTCTTCCTCCTCCGTGCCTGAGAGCAACTGGCTCAAAGCATCTCTGAGCTGTCTTAACGCTTCTTCATCGCTCAAAGCGCTCTGAGCGATTATGCGCTCCGATGGCGACGCTAAGGAGATAATGAAGACTTTCGTTCCATCTTCCTTCTCGAAAATGTCCCAGCGGATGAACTTGCAGTAAATTGTTCTGAAGCCTGACACTTCTTGCTCCCACTCCTCTCTGCTGATGAACTCCCACTCCGAACCCACATTAATAATTAGGACAAAACTTAAAAAATAATGTGCGATGAACTCTGCGAGTCGCAGAGCTGTGTGAATTGTGAGCGGTTGTTGCGCAGAGATTGTCCTATAATTAACTTTGTTTTATTACAGCTTGAGCTATATGTGAGGTTAAGTTATGATTGCTCGCTCTCTAAGCAGGCTTGCTCGCTTGCTCGTGAGAGTGCCGAGATGTTACAAGCGTGGTTGATGAGAAGAGGGATATATATAACGGGATGAACCTTGCCTCTTTCCTCGCTCACGTCTCTGCTCTCCTCTCAGCACACACTCTTTTATATAAATCTTACGAAAGCTTTATAAGCCAAATCCGCCGTGCTGATCGTGCCGATAGTGAGTATGAATAAGTGAGTGTTTCGTATGAAATGTAAGAGTTCTATAATAGGGAAACATACTACCCCTTACTCAGTGTATACTTCAAACAATGTGAGACATGAGACGCTATCGGCAGTTTTCACACCCGCCCTCGATTTCAACCCCCCCACTTCCCTTATATTATATACAAAGTTGTTACCGTCTAAAAAAATCTTACGCACAAAATTCTTAAAAAGTGTTAATGAACAATTTTGAACAAAACCGCCTCACAACCTATAAATTGGCATATATAAGACGGGGTGGGAGAGCTTTTCAGTGTCTCACATCTTCCACAAAGTATATAAAGCTTTCGCATCTGAAAAGTATTTAAATACTCTAAATATACTCTACAGCAGGATGGCAGGAAAGAAAGGTGCTGAGATACTGGAGGACGGGCGCATCATTTGGAAAAACCGCAAAGTCTCTGTGAAGACGGGCGGAATAGCGGTTGTAGCACTTCCTGCGGAGCTGAAGTCGTGGGCTGGCAAGTTTGTGGAGATAGAATGTCGCTCGCCTCGCGAGATTATTGTGCGGCTTGCTGAACGGGAGAGTGAACGGGAGAAGGCTGAGAGAGGTGAGAGAGAATGAAAGACACTTTTCGCTTCATGATCACAAAGGAGGCTTATATTGAAACTGTTAAAAGCGCCGAATTCCTTCAAGGCAAACTCAGAGAGTTCAGAGAGCCTGATGGCAAAGTCATTTACGAGGTTCAAGTGGATGCAGAGTTAATTCAGAACATGAAAGTTTTCGAAAAGGCAGGGTTCATAAAACCGATAAAAGAAGAGTTACGAGAGGTTGAGAGTATTGAGGACTTGTTCCCCCTCACAAAGAAGGTTGAGATTGTGCAAGGTGGCCCTTTATATATGCGAGTTTATCTCGGTGACCACATTCTGACATTCAACGAGAACCAGCTTTTGACGCCGACGATGCTTCGCAAGTATCTTCTACGATTGGGTAAAATTCTTAGGATAAAACAGAAAGACTGGGATGAACTACTCCAATACTGGCTCGACATAGCTGAGAAAGTTGATGAAGTCTCTGAGGAAGGAGAAATTGAGGAGAAGTTTCTGAACTATATAAGAGAATGCAGAATCGTCAAGGAGGTTGAGCAGGCGATTTTACCATACACAATCTTGCTTAAGGATGATGAATTCTTCATCTCAACAGACACGGTGGCAGAGAAGCTCGGTGTGAGTAAGCGAAAGTTGCGCTCAATTCTCTCCGATTACATCATTGGTAGCTCAGTCCAATTTCGCTCTCATGGTCGCAGGTATCGTTTCTGGAAGCTATCAGGGAAGTGCGTGTGCGAGATAGATGTGAAGGAACAGCTTGAGGAGGAAGAAGCGGAAGAGGTAGAAGAAGCGGGGGAAGAAGTGGAGGAAGAAGCAACAGAGGAAGGTGAGGAGGAGCGTGATGAGCGTGAGAAGGATGATGAAAGAACGGAAGAAGTTTGGGAAGAAGCAGATTAACATCATAGGTCATCCTGGCACAGGCAAGACCACAACCTTAGCGAACAAACTCATCAACCTCCTTGAGGTCGCAGAGCCAGATGAGATCGTGGCGACATCATTCTCTCGCTCAGCCTCACGAAGAATGATTCAAAAACTGAGAGAATTTGGTATAAATGCAGATGATCTTAAATACTTCCGCACAACCCACTCGTTGGCAGCAGCAGCGTTGGACTTGAAGGAAGAATCACAATTCGTTTTTCCAGAGGATGCAGAAGCATTTTTCAAAGAGCACGGTATAGAATATTGGAAGAAGCACACCACGATAGATGACATTGAACTATACGGTTACATAGGCTCTTACGACATAGATTTTGCTCTCGGAAACCGCCTCCAGGCATATTATCAGTTCCTGAAAAGAGTGAGAATTCACGATGATGAGGTCGCTGCTGCGATCAAACGTCGTGAGTTTTTTGACCGCTTCGGGCTTGAGAAACACTCATCAGCATGGGTTCTTGAGATTTACGAGGCGTGGGAAGCCGAAAAGAAACTCAAAGGCAAGTATGAGTATGAAGACATGCTTGTTGAGGCGCTTGAGGATGAGAGATTCCCTACGAGAGCATCATTTGGTCTCGTGGATGAAGCGCAGGATTTGAGTCCTTTGCAGATTGAGCTTCTTTCGCTGTGGCTGAGGGATGCTGAGAAAGTTTTCGTAGCTTTTGATGTGATGCAGACGATATATTTCTTCAATGGCTCATCTCCAGAACTCATCTTATCGCTTCAAAGAGATGAGGAAAGAATCCTTGATCGCAGTTACAGAGTGCCGAAAGTGCCTTGGGAGTATGCGAAGAGAATCGCTTTGTTGAACAACATCAGAACTGTTGAGAAAGTCAGACCAGCAGAGAAGGAAGGTGATGTTCTATTCATCAGAAGAGACGACGTTCCGAAAGTATTACGGCGGCTGCAACAACAGCAACAACATCAGAACGCATTCCTTCTGTTTCGCAGAAACGATTGGGCGCTTGACTTCATAGGCGACCTCTTCAAAAAGGAGAATCTGTTGCTCAAAGGCATGGGACACATTGCGACACTCGCTCAAGACTCTTATTTTGAGTTGCAGTATAATTGCATTTACAAGCTCTATCATGATGAGCTACCGACATTTGAGGAAATCCGCTCAATTATAACAAGGATTCCTGCAGAATATCTCAAAAGAGGTGTTAAAACACGCTTCGTGAAGAGGCCTGATGAGGCGCTGAAACTGTTCCGTGAGAAGAAGGTGCAAAGATTGCTCTCAGGTGCAAGCGAGAGCGGACGAGAAGGAGACGCCTCGCTGTTTTTCTCATTCTTCAGACGCATTGGCTCTGTGAAAGAGCTTCAGGAGATTTTGAAAGAGCCTCGTGTTTATTTTGGAGAGGGCCACAGAGGTCAGTTTATCAGAAAAATGCTCACATCAATAAACGAGCAAAGCCCACCTTTCAACAGTATGAATGCTTATGCAGGCACATATCACAGTGCAAAAGGCTTAGAAGCCGATAATGTCATACTCTTTGATTACCTACCGCCACGCAAAGCAGATTTGTTCGAAGAGCGATGCTTGACCTTTGTCGGCTTGACAAGAACAAAAAACAACGTATATATCGTGCCTGTTGAGAACTTTGAAGGTATTATTGAGCGAGACATCATGGGGTGATACTCATGGAAAAAATTAAGGAGATAGAGAAAAGAGAGTTCGGCTTCTTTGTAGGCTCTCGTGATAACCCAATAATGGTGCGTAAGAAACGCTTTCGAACGCAAGAGGACTTAGAGAACTTCATAAGAACGCACAACCCTCTGGATTGCTTCGTCTCGGTCGCATATTACGATGGCGATGAGTGGGTGGGCGCAGACCTCTTTTTTGATTTGGACAGCAAAGAAAACGTCACTTTAGCGAGAGCAGATGCAGAGACAGTATATGAAGTTTTGCTTGATGACTTCGGCTTGAAAGAAGTCACGATGAACTTCTCAGGCTCAAAAGGCTATCACGTCATAGTAACCGATGAAGTGATTAGAGAACTCACGACGAGAGACAGGCGAGAAATATGCGATTATCTCATAGGAAAGTATAAAGTTGAGACTTTGGATACGAAAGCGAGCATAGATGTGAAGCGTTTGCGTCGGATAGAAGGTACGATTAACTCTAAATCTGGCAAACTATGCAAGACGATAAAATCAACAATAGCAACAGCGACGCTGTTAGACGATTTGATATACAAGCATATTGCGGAGGTTGAAGGTGTGGACAAGCGGGGTCGGTATGTATACTTGCTGGTTAAGATTATTTCTGAGGATTACGGTATTGAAGCAGACATCATCCAACAGAGAATTGAAGAACTCATACGGGAGAACAAACTCGTTCTTTACACTGACGAGACAGGAGAGTATGTCCGAGGGAAGGGGTGATGTGCATGCGTTGCGTCTGGTGTGGTGCGGAAGATGTGAAAACACGAAAGGATGGCAAAGTTTTCTTCTGCACAGAGTGCAATATGCCGTTGATTTTTGAACTTGAGGATGATTATGTTGAAGTTGTCAAAGCATCCGAATTTCGATTAGAGGAATGGGAAGAAGAGTTGAGGGAAAAAGGATGAAAGGTGATGCGAATGACTCCTGAAGATGATGAGATAAAATCTCCTTCCATAGAGGAAGAAGATGATTTTGCAGACGCAGAAATCACAAACATCTGTCTGTGCGAGAAAGACAGAGAAGATGCAAAGGAGATAACAATCCAACTCATAAGAGAGAGTCTTAGAGCCTTTGATCACCTTTGTCAAGGACAAGCATCAGCACGAGACTTTATAAAAAGCGACAAGCTCGCAGAAGCAGCTTTGCGCTATCTTCGTGAGAAATACAACTTCACAGAGGAAGAAATTGAAGAACTGAAAGAAGAAGCAGCTCGCAGACATTATCTATGGTTTTTACGCTTTCCTTTTGTCGTTGAGAGAAAAGGATACCGCATCTATTTCCCAGATGAAAAGACATTCAGACAGTATCTTAGGCTTGAACAACAACGACAGCAGCAACAACAATCAGCAGCACAATCCCAGCCTCAGAAGAGACAGAAGCGACGACAACAGCAGCACAACTCACAACCCTCGCAAACCTCGCAGACAACGCTTTCAGAGTTTGAGGCTCGCACGCTCATAAAGCAAGCTCGCAGCATCCTTGAAGGCTACTGAGCCCGTTCCGCCTCAAGAACCTCACACACCTCTTTCAATTTTTCCGTAGGCACTATAATTTTGACTCTTCCGATCTCATAGACTTTGACATATCCCATCGGCGCAAGCTCCTTGAGAACGATTTTCTTCACCGTGTGGAACGACAGCTACGCTTCCTTAGAGATGTGTTGGATTGTTCGTGGTCTGTCATCGTCTCTGCAGCTGCAGAGATACCGCAAAACCTTCTTTCTCGTCTCAGGAAGGAGCGTGAGCAAGTCTCACATCTTCTTATATTTGCTCACAGAGAGTTTTCAGCTTCTCCGTCGGGACGACAACATAGGCTCTTCCAACCTCATAGACTTTGACGAAGCCGAATGCCTTGAACTCGAACATAGCGTTGCGCACCGTTGGATAGGTTAATTGAGTTTGCAATGAGATTTGCCGAAATGTCCGCAGCTTATCTTCGTTTCTATGCTCGCATAAGAACAGCAGGAGCTTTCTTCTCGTTTCAGGAAGGAGCGCTAAGAGCATCACCAACATCCCAACTCCTTTAACCTCCTCTTTATTTCTTCGTCTTCGTTTATGATGAACTTTCCTGCAAATTTCTTCAATCTTTCATCCTCCTCGCAAGGAATGCCATGAATGACAAATATATGGCAGTCTCTGCACTTGAAATTTACATCCAAAGCCCACCCATTTAAAACTCTGTGATATGCTCCGACCCGATGCGGAAATCTTTCACCTCTGCAATGACATCTGTATGAGCCTCTGAGGGTGCGAGCGTATAGTAGATTGTCTCTCTCTTCTATCTCATACTCGACCTGTGGAAGCGTGAGAATGAGTTTTTCACCTATGATTTTGAGCATTTTTCTTCTCTTCTATCAACCTCCTAAGAGCGCTGCAACTTCAACGGTCACTGTGGCACTCGTTGATGTCGCATCGCTCGCTGCTTGCGCCTGTATCTTCGTGATATATACACCATCCTTATACAGTTCGTGCAAGTCTCCTATGTCGAGATAATAAGTGCCTGTCGCAGTGTATGATTTATCCACATAGGAGGAAGTATCGTCTGAATACACAGCAGTAATTCTCACGGTTATGGTCTCTCCTGATGCTACTGTGCCTCCGACCTCGATTTTCACTGAGAGAGGGTGCAATCTGCCGTATCCTGAAGGCGGCGCTAAATCCACAGCATCGCCGAGTGTTCCACCTGTGCCTACCGTTGGGGAGGCTGAAACTCTCCGCATTATCGAGTCTATCTTCTGATTCATGTGCGCTGCAAGTATGCCTGTTCCAGGACTTACAGTTCCCATTTTATCACCACCTCCTTCAGCATAAACTGCCATATTATACTTGAAGAAGTTATAACCTTCACCGAAATCTATCTCTGTTTTCTCTTTTATTTTTGTAAGTATATAACTGCCGAACTGATTGCCGATGATTTTCACATTTGTCCCGTCACCCCAAGACTGATAGACATCTAAAGTCTCGCACCTATTTCCTGTCACTATGGAGTCGCTACGACATCCTACTTTGAGCTTTCCATCCACATCATTTCCGATAACTACGATTCTATCATTCCATCCTATTCTGAACTCGGTACCTATAAATTTATTAAACGCAATTATACAATCGTAGCATCCTTCGTGTAGGTCAAAGTTATTAACATCTATATGATTTCCTATTATTTTCACATAATTAGAGCTAAGGATGTAAAATTGGGTGATGGTATCGCTTACGAATTTGTTGTAGAGGATTTGCATATAATCCCCCACTCCGAAAACAACACCCTCAACATCGCACCCTATTATGGTGAAATAGTTTGCTTCTGCCGGATAAATTTTATCTCCCCCCCTTAACACCAGATTTTTGAGTGTTATGTAGTGTGCATTTGAAGGTTTGAAATAGTCGCCCCCCTTCATCTGTTGGATTGTAGCTGTCTTTGAGCATCCATTAATTTCCACTTTAAAATCGCCAGTAGTTGCGTTCGTAATTGGCGCATCTATTTTGTAAGTGCCTGGCAGTAAGATTAATTGACCGCCTCCTTGAGTTTTCAGGCTCTCCATTTCTTGTGCGATTACATTCTGGTCTTTCCACTCTTCGGCCCAAACTATATCCACAAGCATCGTGAAGTTTCTTACATAGTAATTGTTTTTATATAGTAAAATTTTAGCGACATCTGTGAAATTGCTCGGATCATCGAACGCAAACTCAAACTTTGTCCAGTCCATAGTCTCATTAAGGCTTATATCACCGGTGGGAATATCGTATGTCGCAAGCTCGTTGCCAGCACTATCCAGGAGCTTCAGTTGCAAGTATCCTGACTTAATTTGGTATGTGTCTCCATTTATAATTTTCATCCACAAGCTGATGCCGCTTTTCTCACTCAAATCCATTGAACTCGCAGGAGTGTATGATGCTATGTTTCCTGTTCCTGTGTAATCACTACTTACATCCATCTCCGCTGAATAAGAGCCTTCCACGCAGTCTGTTGATGTAGTGCAAGTTACATTTGCGTTCTCAGAGGTCCAAGCCTCTTCGCACGCTGTTATAACAGTAGGATTCCTTGAGCAAACAACATCAGCCAGCTTCTTTTTCAGCTCTTCTGGTGTGTCTTCAGTTGCTATAATTCTCGCAGCACTTATCTTCTTGTCTGGTATGTTCTCCCAGAACGGAGCGTTAAAGAAGTCTGTTATTTTGCTCCTTGACAAGTCTGGAATCGCCTCTGTGTCGATTTGCCGATCGTCATCCTTATCATACACGCTTTTCCGCATCACATCAGGAATGTAGCTCATCTCTCACCTCCTCGCTCACACGCTTACCATATAAACCAATTTGTCCCATCCGATATATATTCGTAAGCTTCGTTCTCTTGAGAGATCGTGTGCGATGAAGCACCATCAATTTTCTCAGTGCCTGATGGTGAAACTGTAACGGTGTTCGTGCTTGAATCAATCTTCTTCACTCGCACTCTCGCACCGTTAGAAGGTGTCGGGAGCGTGATTGTTATTGGCCCTGCCTCTGCATTTGCAAGAACACACTCGTTTGAGGATGCAGTGTAGTCTGAGGTGACTTCCTTCAGAGTCCATCCTCCGCCTGGTGCGTCACCGAAAGTTAGTCCTGCCTCGTCTGTTCTCACGATGACGAATTTCGAGGCGTAGCCTGTGTATGAGTCTGGCGTATCTCTGAGCTGCTTAAATCTCTCAGCTTTTCTCTTCGCCAGCGAGTATGAGATGACATCAAAGGGCATTTCTCACTCACCTCATACTCTTATTCTTTTGCAAGGTTTGAATGCCACCTCATCATGGAAGCAGTAATGCAGCATAAAAGTAGCGTCTTCGTATTTTTGCATTAGCTCTTCCTTTCTTGCGAGCGCCTCTTCCTTGCTTTCAACGATTTCGCTATGGATGATTGTCTCTACGATTTCGCCAGTTTCTTCGTCCTGCGATTTTCCGAAGACCTCTAAAATGAGTTTCATTTCTCTACCGTTCAAACACCGTAGAAGACACGAGTGAGCTCGTATAATCGTTTGATTTCCTCCCCGCTCAAAGCCTTGTTGTAGATGCAGACTTCGTCGATGGTGCCGTCGAGAACCTCGCTTGCCGTCGCGTACCCTATTACCAAATTCCCAACATCAAGCTTACCTATTTCGCCTGGCGATGACGTGGCTTCCAGATTTCCATTCACGTATAGTTTTATATCCGTTCCGTTGTAAACAGCCACAGCGTGATACCAGGTATCTAACGTGATTAAATCGTTAGATGTATGTGCGTTTATTCGAGTTCCGTCACTTCTAACAACATCAAATGCCAAAAAGTGGTATGTTGGGTGAATCCACATAGCAAAGGATTTCGCCCTTGCCCAATTCTTCTTTATTATTCCAAGAGTGTGCGGGAAAGACCTGACCAAAAACCATACGGATATGCTCCATTCTCCCTCGAGCTGCAACGAAGAAGGATTCCCGCAATCCATATAATCATCCACTCCGTCAAAGCTCAAAGCGGATTTACCGCTTGGGAGAGTTTGCCAGACTGCGCCTTGGATTGTGCCGTGATTGCCGAAATTGCTTCTATCGTATACGGTTGTGTCTGTGTCGTTTATTCCAGCTCTCAGATTTCTCGTCGTGGGAAGCCAAAGCACACAGTCATCATATAAGCCTTCTTTGAGCATGAAAATAAGCACACACAGATATGATGCTTCATCACCGTTCAGCTCCGCATAATTCGTCAGAAGTTCTATCTCTTCATCTGTGAGCGTTATACATGCGTTTGCAGCCTTATTTATACTTTCATGCGCAGCCATGTATTCAACCACCCCCGCAGCCCTTTTCACGCTCAACTGCCTCAAATCTACTTCACCTCTATCATATAAATGAGATATGTGCGCACTTATGACATAATTCCAATTCCATTTTATCTCGCCAGTCCTCGCATCTATTATGCGGACAGGAACTCTCATCACTCGGGATGCCCCCCCCACTTCAGTGAGGGGGGAGGTCACGTGAGATGTGGGTGACCAGGAGCGCTAAGAGCTCTTTCATCTCAAGCGCTTTCTTCTTCTCCAATTGAAACGGAAGGCTCAGGCTCTGTGTATTTGCGAACCCTAAATTTTTTCACCGCCCCGGTCTTAGTACCCCCAACTCTTATTCCGACATGACTTGCAGGGAGAGGAGTATCGTCAGTCCATTCTAATACAGTATCTTCATAAAAAAGCTTCAGAGTATTCTCGATTCGTGCAAGAGAGACTTTGAGCCATACGTTTTCGGGAATCGTATAAGGAGTTGTGACCCAATCGTTACTGGTGCCGCCCTCTATTGAAAATATTCTTAAGGTATCTTGGTAGCCCCAAACTCCCCCATACATATTATCTTCGTTGCTCACATCTATAAGTAACTCTGTTAAGTCATAACTATCTAAATGTTTTATCTCTGCGTCAATGCAAATATTTCCTGACCTTGTATAATGTGGTGTGATGGAGATTGCACCGCCCTCTGAGCCAGTCTTCTTAAATATCTTTTCGCCATTTTCAGAAGCTACTTTCCAACCTCTAAAAATCGGCCTCCATCGTGGTAGATATTCCCTTCCGTCCCAAGCTTTTTCGTTAATTAACAAAGGCACAACAGCCATTTTATAACCTGTTGACCCATCATGTCCTGCATATGTCAAATAATATGTGTCTCCAAATTTCATTACCGCACCTCGTATAAATCTATGATTATCCCAAGCACCGCTCGGTCCTATGCTTCCGATGGGGCTTGTATCCTCACAATACTCAAAAGTGACAAAATCCGTTGTTTTATAAAGTATTATATGCTGATGAATGGTAGTAACTCCTATGTAAAAAACACCATCATACTGAAATACAAATGGGTCCGCAGCATAGTCAGAGCAGTTCGGGTCATGAAGATAAAATTCGGTTCCATCTATTACGGGATTGTTTTCATATTTCGTGAAGGGGCCGGTTGGCGAAGTAGCAGTTGCGTAGCCTATTTTTTCTGGCCCTATATTATCAACAGTATTTCGTGAGCCCATGTAAAACAAATAATAAGTTCCGTTGAGCTCAAATGCGTATGGCTCAGCAACTCTGTAATCTTCCCAGCTACCCGCCGGTCCTTTTTCCAGCAACTTCGTATCATTACTATAAGGACCGTTCACATTGTCGGACTCCTGAACCCAGATTTCTCCTCCTTCCGTAGTGCCTCCTGGATATTTAGTATAATATATATACCATTTGTTTCCGAATTTAACTATGTGTGGAGAATCTAAATCATAACCCGCTATTTGAATAACAGGGTCTGCTTCCACTGTCCAGGGACCATTTATTGAGTCTGCGTAAGCCAATCTGATAGTCCACGGAGAAGTTGTTCTATCAGTAAATATCCACCAATATTTTCCCGTAGCCTCATCATAAACAATATTTTCGGCGAGGTATCCTTCCACATCAATAGTGGGAGCATCTGCATTTTTGGCTTGAAATAGAATGGGTTTGTCAAGATTATGGAAAAACTCGAATGTAGCTTCGCCATTACTTGCGGATGCTATTTCATTATTCCCATAATACATCCAAATCTCAATGCTTGAATTTGCGGGAATTGAAGGAACTTTCACCCATACTTTCGCACTTTCATTAACAGCATCCCACTCTTCTATCCAATAATCTAAAGGATTTCCCTTTAAATCAGTGAATCTTATATCTTCGCCGTTTGTTTGCGCATGCGTAAAGTCAAAGTTTGTGCTGTTGAGTTCTATGAGGACTTGATAATCTGTCAAATCAGAGCCTGACTGCTCCGTAATCGTAATCTTACGAGCATAATCCTCAACAAAACCGAAGGATATGTAACTGCGATGATGGACATCAAGCAGCGGATATATCTCCTCTTGCTTTGTGGATGAAAAGTTGTTGTATATGTCCGCAGCCTTAGCAACAGCCATAGCATCAAGAATGTCCGCAGCCTTACTCACACTCACATAGTTCAGAATCTGAGCTGCCTGCGCAGCAGAAATCTGCGACAGAAGCCGTGCAGCCTTCTCACTCAAAGCATCCTCAACAATTTCAGCACCCCTCTCAACCCTCACGCTTTTGAAGTAATTGACAATCTTATCATACTCAACATCAACGAAATAGGATAGGTGAGCGTTTGGCAGAGTGTCAAATCTCCAGTCTATCTCTTTTGTTTTTGCGTCTATTGTCCTTACGGGAGTTCTGAGCGTGGGCATTTCTCACACGCCTATCTTGAGTTACAGTAGAAACTCAGCACTCACTCCTGAACCTTTCGTAGCTGAATCTCAGGTGGTAGCGTCGGTGGTGCTGTCGGCGATTCTTCGTAGGCGAGTTCTGCTTCGACCTCGCAGGATTTGTTCTTCCAGACGAAGTAGCCACGACCCACTTCAACCTCTTTGTCTGTCCAGAGCTCCCACTGCTCGCTTTCTCTGTTCAGATACCACACAACTTCACCTCTCTGTATGTTGAAGAGTTTGTCCGCTTTTCTCCACTCTTCCGCAAGCACATCGGTTACTCCGACCTGATTCCAACCAGCCTCAAGTTTTATTTCCGCTTTTTTCATCTTGCACCCCCCATTTTCCACAAGGGTGCCACAAGCTTCAGTAAGAAAATTGTGGAATGCATAGGTTGTGCATTTTGAGCCTTCCGGCCCAAAATGCTTCGTGCGACGGCATCTTTCGTCCATCGCACAGGGTGCAACCCCACACCCTCTATCCCGTCCACCTCCACCTTTACAGAGGCTTTCGGGATTGCTTGCGATGCCAGCTATGTGCTTCAGCTCAGCGCCGGCTTGCTGGCAATCGCAACAGTTTGTTATATGGTTTGGGTATATATAAGACTTTCTGTTGAAAATTGGACATCATAATAAAAGCGCATCTGTTATGGGGTCGCGGTCAACCGGCCTCATGTCTTCGGTGTGCAGATAGCGCTCTGAGGGTGATGAGAGCAGTTCGGTGTGGGCGTTTGGCTGCGGACGCTCACACGAGCCTAACCAAGCCCGAAGAGCGTGAGTGAACGCAGCCAAAGCGTGCGGTGAACGCACACCGGGGACTACAAGCCCTAAGCTTTAGCTTGGGGTAGTTGACCTCTAAATCATGGCGTAGCCGTCACCAGCAATCTGAATGTTGTCTGAGCAGTAGCACCATTTTCATACACAACTTTTGCGTAAAGACCTCTCGCAACGACAACATCTGAAGCAGGTGTCCCTCCAGTGATTGAGATTGTGTCCTCGTAATCCACGATTGAGCCGTCAATGCTGTGCTGAATTTTGAGCGTTCCATCGGCATCTGTATTCACTAAATACACCAAACCGCTTTTTGTGCTTATATCTACCCAATCACCCTCATAGCTTTCGTTCGCACCGAGAGCGTCTAATGACCTTGCGACAATAACTCTGAGCGTTGCCTGCATATCCATCGGAAGCAGTACGTCCGTGCTTTCAATCGTTATCCGTCTGGGCGTCCGAGAGCCGAGCATTTCTCATACACCTTCAAAAGTATCCTAACTCTTTAAGTCTTCTTTTTATTTCTTCCTTTTCTTCCTCTGTGAACTCCTCGTCAAAGAATTTCTCATCATACTGGTGCCAGTAATCAGTCCAGGGAGCGTAAGCGGTTTTGCCACCTCGCCTTCTCACAAGCTCTTCCTTGTAGTCATCATCTATAGGGATTGAATGCGTCACAGTTGAGAAGCAGTGAACGCACTTGAATGTCAGATGGCAGACATAGCCTTTCGCAGCGAAAGGCTTGGCTATGTCCGAGATGTGGATGACTCGCCAATGACCACAGATTGGACAACGATACCTGTGAGGCTTGAAACCCCAGGGTGAATCATCTCGCTCAAACATTGCTGCACCACACCCCTTCTATTGCACTTGTTGTTTCTGCAACTGAGCAGCCGTTTGAAGCAGTCCAAACCCCGCTCATCTCACGCCATTTCATAAATGAATTCAATTACTGCATAGGTTAAATCAGTTGTTGCACCTGTCGTCGCTGAGGCTGTCGTGACCGCAACTTCTACATAAACTAATTCGCCGTCGCTGAATGAAGTCCCCTCCGCCTCTGCATCACTTCCAGTGTTTCCGCTTACAGATGCAATTGTTCCTGTTGTTGTTCCGACAACTCTGACTTCTGTGACTGAATCTGTGTGCGAAGCCGTCCAAGAGGCTCGGAGTCTTATCTTCTTCAAATATCTACCATCTACTCGCACTTTCACAGATGAAGTAAATTTTGTGCCTGTGCTGTCTGCCGACATGCTTTGATTTATGCAGTCTTGAGGTGCAACGGGAACAGTATAGCCTACGACAGTGTTCTTCTTCAGTCTGAACAAATCAACAGCATTAACGGCATCTTTGATTCTGAAGTCATCGTTTGTAGCGTCGTATCTTGCGGTGAAGTCTTTGTCCGCTCCGAAAGGAAGCTCTAAGTCATCGTTGAGATAGCCTATAACTCTTATCACACCATTTCTCCCAATCTCTAAGACATCAACATCATTCACTTCATCGCTCAGCACCCATGTATCGTTTGTGCTGTTGTAGCGGAGCGCATACCTGTTAGTCTTGCCGAAGTAGAACTTCAAGTCATCAGTCAGCGCAGGCAGAACCTCTTGCAGCGCATTAGCGGCATCTATCTGAGCTCTTGTCTGCCATGTTGATGCTGCTGAATCCCACCACTTTATGTAGAACTTCTGCGTGTCTCTGTTGAAAACGAGTGCGAAATCATCGGTTTCTACGAGAACAGCCTCATTCGTGCCAGCTACATCAGAGTATGTCGCCATCTTTCACTCTCACCTCACTCTTAATCTTCCCCCTGGAGCAACATAAATACTCGCTCCTGCTTCAACATAAGGAGCGCCATGCACTCTCACAGTGCCGTAAATGAAGGCTCTGCGAGGCGCATGCACTTTAAACTCGCTTACCTCAACTACATCGCCTTCGGCGACGGCTATATCAGGGTCAGCGCTCCGAATCACAAGCTCATTAATGCTAAGCTTCTGCTTCAGCGTTTCTGTCGTCGCAGTCGTCGGAAACGCAACGAAATCTATTGTCGTCGCAGCTGTGAACTTCAGATGCAGGAACGGAAAGTGTAAGGGCCAATTCGCAGTCAGAACTTCGCCTAATCTAACTGTCTGCTCTCCTGCTGCGCTGAAAGACATTATTGTTTTATTAACGCTTATCTTCGCATAAGAGCCATCAGGCTTTCGTGGAGCTCCTGAGACTGCCTCTAAAACGACATCGCAAGGATCACTAACTTTCACATATATCACGAGGTCGGGATAATCCTCCTTCTTCAAGACGAGCGTATCGTCGGCGCTGACGCTCTTATCAAACGCCACTGCGACGGGAAACATGCCGAGACCCTGCTGCCTCCTGAAAAGTATCTCAATTTCTGCCATTAATCATTCACCCTCTCCTCCAATCTCGCTATCCTCTCACGCACATCTGCTAAATCATCTTCCACACCCTCCAAGCGCTCTTCTATCCGCTCCAAGCGCCTGTATATATGTGCGATCTCATTTCTGCGGAGGCGCCACAGGTGAAGCGCTAACGCCAACGAGAAGCTCGCAAGCGCTGCGAAAGTTCCGAGCGCTGCGAAGAGCGCATCCATTAGCGCTCACCCCGCGCTCATGAGCCTCCGCTGATTTTCTTCTCCATATCTTCTCTCGCTTTCTCCCACTCCTCTAACTTGAAGACTGTGACTTCTTCTTCTCTTTCAGAGGCGAGCTTTCCGTTGAGGCTGATGCGCACGACACACTTCATTACGTTGTCACCTCTTCTCTCAGACTCTCAAGCACCCCTATGAGATTCACAGTAGCACTCACATACTCTCCCGAATAATTGTGCAAGTAGATATAGAGCGAATGTTTTTCTTTGACCTCCTGCGAAGGCACGAAGGTGAGCGCATCCGTCATCAAGAAATATCTGTCGCCCAAGAAGCCTGGTGTTGTGATCACGAGCCAGACTTTGCACCACACATCTAACGGCATGTTATGCTCATCGGTCATCGAACACATCGCTCCTTTTATAAGCAGTCTGTAACCTTCTTCGACAGTGTAAACCTTCGTTGAAGCAATCGAGAACGGTGGAATTCTGTTGTCAGTTTCATCAGTCTTCTTGAACTCTAAGAGAACACTCCACTCTTTCTGCTTCGGTGGCAGCAGTGTCGGATATTTGACCTCTCGGCTCCAGTCTGGGAGTCCTCTTCCACGATCTCTGATGGGCATTTTCACACAACACCGATAATGCCGACAACGCCAACAACACCGACAGCACCAGCAACCTCAGCAACCTCACAACCTCAGCGCAACGCAGCAATCACAGCAGTCTCGCCCACACAGGGAAGAGCGCTGAAACCTGCACTAAAACGGAAATCCAATGCGAGTTCTCTATGTCGTTGTTCTTGAACTCCGCTCTTATGATTCTATCTTTTCGCACCTTCTTGAGCAAAGTCACTCCTATTGTTGTATCTTCAAGAGCAGTCCATCCTGCGTTTCTCGGAAAAAGCTGCTCGCCATCAACGATAATTCTCACGCCAACACGGTTTCTGCATCCCGCTGGCCATGCGATTATCGCTGCCGAAGTCCATCCTTCGTAAGGCATCGTTGCCTCTGTGGCATCTTCGCTGTCAGGCGCAACATTGCACGATAAATCGAGAACGCAGCTTTCAGCTCTCAGCTCTATGACCTCGGCCCTCCCTCTTGTGTCTTCGACTTCAATAGCCATCACCTGCCACCTCTGCCAGTGGCGACGACTCTCTTGACCTTGAGAGGTTCGCCGAACGCAAGCTCGAGCTCTATCTTCGCAAGCTCCTCTCTGAGCTGCCGTAGAAGCGTCCTTTTCCTTCTGACTTTTGCTTCTCTTCTCGGCCCTCTTTCCTCCTCGATCTCACTCTCGACCTTATCTAACGCCTCCTCAATCCTCTTCTTCCGCTCATTAGCCCACTCCTTCCAATCTTGCAGGATGAATCGCCACCCGTAGAACTGAACCCTCGACTTCGTTAAGTCTTTGCCGCTCTCATTTTTCACTGTGAAGACTGGGACATCACCCCCATACACGAAGAACTCTGTCGAGCGCAGTGAAGGATCTCTCTCTTTAGTCAGCTGAGTCACCCACACGGTAGTATTCCTTGAGGTAAACCTCGCTATCCCTCGTGGTTGCGCAACTTTGACTTTTATAGGATCGAGAACCTCAAAGCGGAACTGCCCGAGCTCGTTGCTTCGCATCTTTATGAGTGAAATCTCTTTCTCTTCTAAGGTTGTATTGTTTGAAATCTCGCCGAAGTCTTTCACCATGCCCTCCTCTGACGGAGGCAAAGGCTCTGCATATGTTATGACTCTGTATATCCACGAACCTTCTGTTGTGAGAATACCTACAACCTCACCAATATCTGCGAAAGGCTCGAAAACATACTCCTGCGTCATGCTACTTCGCTCTCACCTCCTCTACCTCCTCAACCTTAATCCCTTAGCCACACCCCCCTCCCGCCTTTCTCTGCCTCGCTGCATCAGCAAGCTCACTCTTTCTTCTTGCCTGTTGCGACGCCTGCGAGAGCGCCGACTATCGCCGTCAGAATGGGTGCCATCGCCGAGAGGACGTCTTTGAGCATCTCGACAGGCACTCCCATCAGCGAGAGAACGCATGCGAGAGCTATGACCGTTAGACAGACCATTGAGGTGTCTCGGTCGTCCCAACTCTCAAATATGCCCATTTACATCACCTCCTTTACGCTATACGATAAATCGTGACTGCCTCACTTCCAGAGGTGCAATCCGTAACCACTGCCTTGAAGAGACCTGATGCGTTATTTACAGTCATATTTCCTGTTGTTGAGACACCTGTTCCACCGCTTATAGTGACATCATATGCTGCAAGCACGATGAGGACAAAATCAAAGGACATTCCTGCTTGGCAGTTGTCAATTGCAGCAACGATGTTTGCTGCTGTATCTGTTGTGAGCGTTCTTGCAGCTGTAGGCGTAATTGTAAATATGCCTTTGTTTATTAAGTCATCTGCTGAAAGCGTTGCGTCCGCATCTGCGAGTGAAACTTCTTCTCGCTTCGGTAGTTTCTCCCAGCCAACTGCGAAGTCAAGCAAGCGATACTTGCTCACACGGTCCGAGATTCCTATACCGCCCATTCAGACCACCTCTCAGCGCAGCGACGCTTAGAACATTATGCCGTTCACCATGCAGTCGTATGCTGCGACAGTTCCTGCAACCGCTCTTGCACTCACTTCTGTTGTGAAGACAGGCCCGTCTTTGAACTCTATGCGGACAGTCTCACCTGGAGGAACTCTTATCTCAGGAAGCTTCTGCGCCGTTGCTGTCGGAGAGGAGGAGGCAGCCTCATCATAGAACTCAACTCTCGCAGTGTTCGCAGTATCAGTGTTCGTTATTATGATCTCAGTAACCTTGAACGCCTGATTTGAGCCTATGCTCACAATTGTCTTCGTTGCGGTTGCATCCAAGTCCTCTGTGTTCCATCCACTCACGCTAACACCCACGACGCCCACAAACCACCACCTCCTTTCTTCCACTTACTCACTCTCTCCTGAACATCTCCCTGTGCAGCAACTCAACCTCTTCTCTCTTCAAGCGTGAGCCCGCAACTGTCGTGTCTCTCTTCTCTGCGACCTTGCCGAGAAGCACAAACTGCGCATAACCTTGTGCAAGCAAGTAGTATTGAATGTTCACCTTGTCCTGCGCATGATAGAGAACGACATCCTCAACATTCGTTATGATGCTGATGTCGCCTTCACCAAGAGCCTCGATCTCCCATATGTCAATTGTCTCTGATTCGCCACGCATGAACTTGACCGCTGAGACAACTGGGTCGCCACGCATTTTAACGCCCCATATTGCGATGACCTTCTTCTTGTCCAAATCGACATTGACAACCTGATTGTAACTGTTCACAGTTCCACTGCTGAGGTCATACCACCAAGCCTCTTTCGACCATGAGAAATCTGTCTTTGGCAACAAATCACGAACGACAACTGCATCTCTCCTTGATGCGATTTTCTGCTCGACAGCCTCGCTCCTCAGCAACTCCTCAATCGCTCGCTGCATCCTCAGATACTCGCTCTTCTCATACACAGCTGCAAGACCTGGCATTTTTCACATCACCTCCTCATCTGATGACCCTTCCGAGAGGCTCAATCACTCTACCCAACAGAATGCCCTTGAAAGCACCAGATGCACCCTCAGCGCCGTATGCTTCAACAACGACAGTGTCTTCGCCGTTGTAGATGATGGGCGTGCGGGCCAATCCGAAGTGAGCTCGCTGGAACTCATTGGATGTCGTTGAAGGCGATGAGAGCTCGCCCATACGGCACTGCTCAAGCATCCAGACATCCTTGACCAAAGCACCGCCGACCTTGAAGCGCAGCGCAGTGACATTGTCATCAGGCCCTAAGTAACCATAGAAGCCGATGAGCTTGTCAGAGTCCAAATCTGTGTTTATGATTGTTGTCCAATCTGATGAGGTCAGAGATGTTGCGCTCTCCCAAGATTCGCTCGCATAATAAGATGTGCCGAAGTCGGTTGATGGCAAAATGTCTCTAAGAACGAATCGGTCGCTCTCAATGATGCCTTGTTCTCTCGCCCTTCTTATCAACTCCGCATCCAAAGCCTTTCGTGTGCGCTCAATCATCTCTGGTGTGACCATGAACCATGGCAGCAAGCCAGCACGAGTCCTCGTTTTCTGCGTTGAACCCATGATGACCTTTCCTGGTCTCTCAATGACTCTGCCCAAGAGAACCGTCGTGTCATCAGCAGCTGCGCTTGCAGTTCCGTAGAAATCAACGACGATGTTCGCATCCTGCGCATAGATTATCTGCTCGTCTTCGCCGACGATAGCGAGGAAACCTTCTTCAAACGCTGTTCCATCGCCACCTGTCGTAAGCCCGACTCTCTTCGACTGAACCTGCCAGACATCTCGCACACTGTCACCCTCTTTGAACCTTATTGCGACAACGCCTTGCGTGCTTGGTCCGAGAGCGCCGTAGAAGCCAATGAGCTTGTCGCCGTCCAGCGAGACATCAATCGCTGTGACCCAGCTGTTACCGCCGATGCTCTGTGCATTCTCCCACTCCTCGTGGTCGTAGTATGTCGTGCCGAAGTCAGTTGATGGCATCAAATCTCTGACGACATAGTTATCTTCGGTGACGACCTTCGCATTGATCGCAGCCTCTATGAGCTTGTCGTCCAAAGCTTCTTTGATGCGATATATGCGTTCAGCAGTCATCCAGTGACCTGACCATGTGCCTGCCATTGTTTTCCCTCACCTCACTCTTCAACTCCTTTTTACGCCACACTCACCTCCACTGAAGCGTTCAAGCGAAACGCTTAAATAGGAGGTAGCGACAAGACGGTATGATGACCGAGATAATAAGAGGGAGAAGACGCCTGAACGAGAGGCTTGAGATTCGCACAACGCCAGAAGTCAAGAAGCAGTTTGAGAGGTTGCGGGTGGAGTATGGCTTCAAGCGGAGGCATGACTTGCTCGTTTATCTTCTTCACTGCTTCAAAGAGCCACTGCCCGAGGAGAGGCGGGGAGAGATGCGGTTTTTGTGAGGTTACTTCCCCCTACTTCCCCTTTTCTCCCATGCTACAGGGGGAGAGGGAAGGGGTAAGGTCGTCAGAAGCCCCTAAGCCTCGCCTCTAAAGATTTATTTACAGGCGCAATCAAATCAAAAGCGTAGGAGAGTGTGAGAAGAAGCGTGAGTGGGCGTGAGTGAAGGCGTGAGTAGGTGTGAGTAAAGTTGTGAGTAGGGCCGGCAGAGCATGAGGGAGAAATCAAAAACCGAAAAAAGAGTGGGTGAGAATGGTGAAGGTCACAGATGAGCTTCGAGAGCGGGTGATAGAGCTCCGCAAGTCAGGTGCAACATATCAGGAAATAGAAAAATTGACAGGGCTGAGGCAGGAACAAATAAACAGAATTTTAAAAAAGGCTAAGGAGGAAGGTGTATTGAGGATGGGCGGAGAAGAGGTAAAAGAAGAGAAGGTAGAGGTCGGAACGCAAGAAGTGAGTGGAGCAGCTGAAACAACCACAGAAACGAAAACAGAGCCAAAGAAAGAGTTCCCACCGCTTGAAGTCCTGAACATCAAGGGATTTCCGCCTGTTGAAGAAGAGCCGAAAGGCGATCCTATGGAGCCAGAAGAAGTTGTCAAGTTCTTCGGCGAGGATGGCTTGCGAGAGATTAAAATCAGGGTTGTATATCAAGGGCTTCAGAACACTCCAGGTGTCGGAAAGCAAAGCCTCTCAGCACTGATAACGAGACTCAGAAGAAGTCCCTACTTATTAGATGACACGAACAATTTATTTGAAGCTATGAGAGAGTTCCTTCCTCAAGTCAAAAACATAAATCTTTTCGGCTACATTTGCAGAGATGTTGCCGAAATAGATGCGAGATACAGTTACATTCTGAATCAGAAGCATATATTTCTGCCGCAGCAGATGTCTTCGCTGAACACGCAAGCTCCGCAGCCGATTTTCTATTTCCCGTATCCGCAACCGCAACAGCAGCCTCAACAGCTCATTTACCAGCAACCTCAACAGCAGCAGGCGCAATCACCACAACAGTATCAGCAGCAAGCGCAGCAGTATCAACAGTATCAACAGCAGTGGTGGCTACCAAACTGGCAGATGCCTGTCGCACCGACAACACATCCTTACTTTTACCCTTATCCATATCCGTATCCACCAGTGACGCCGACACCACCATCACCGCAGCAGGATGCGCTGCAAAAGCTCGTTGAGCGCATAGAGAGCCTCGAAAAGAGGTTAGACGAAAAGCATGAGAGAGAAGAGAAGAAAAAAGAGGACGAGAGCGTGGAGAAATTAAAGGACGAAATAAAGGAACTTCGCTTACGCCTCGCAGGCAATGAAGAAGTCAGACGATTAGCAGAGCAGCTGAAAGAGAAGGAGCGAAGGATTGAGCAGCTTGAGAAGGAGAAAGAGCAGAGGGAGATTTTCGACAAGGTTGAAAGCATAGTTCAGCAGAATATTACCTCTTTGAAATCAGAAATTGCATCACAGATTTCAGATTTGAAGAACAGCATCCCTAAGAATTTCACGCCAGAGCAATACTTGGAGTTAAGACGAATAGGCGTTGAAGAAGCAACAAGGCTCAGAGAGCTTGATTTGAGAGAGCAGGAGCTTAAAGCCGAGATGGAGCGCAAGAAGTCTTTCTCTGAGAAATTGGCATCGTTCTTAGACTCATTCGGTGACAAAATAGCGAATGCGGTCGCTGCGACAGTCACAGAGGAAGAAAGCGGTGAAAAGTATGAGACGCCTGCGGGAACACTTCAGAATCAATCAGAGCTTATGATGATGCAGTGTCCTTCGTGCGGAGCGCCTGTCGTGTTTCCGAGTGTCGCAGAGCGAATCGTGTGCCCGAAATGTGAGAAAGTCTTTGTAAATCCTTCCTTTGAGGCTGTGCCGACAACAACGACAGCATCGGCGACATCAACAACACCGCCGACGACGCCAGCACCATCAGCAACACCATCAACGCCTACAACACCTACAACGACGCCAGCGCTACCAGCAGAGGAGGAGGTAAAAGTGGAGGTGGCAAAGGAAGAAGGAGCTGAAACTACTGTGGAAGAGACAAAAGCAGAAGCTGAAGAAAGCGAGAGCAAAACAGATACACAAGTCAAAACGACAGATTAATTTTATATGAACTGATGAGATAAAGAGTAGAAAGGGTGAGGAGGCATGGGGGTCTTTGATGAGGCTTGCTTCTGTGACTTGCTGGGAGAACGCTTAAACAAGGAGTGGAACGAAATAATAGAGAAGGCAGAAGAAGAGCGAAAGGAGAGGTTGGAGGAGCTGGAAGAGGAAATCAAGAAGTGGAAGGAGGCAGGGGCACCATCATTTGAAAGGGTAACTCTTTGGGACAAGAAGGCAGACGAACCAGTTAGTAGCATTGAGGAAGCTATAGAGAGAGCAAAGGAGGTATGGAGAAGAAGAGGACTATCGAGCAAACTCTTTTATGTAGTATATAAAAGGGATGGAGTTTATGATAGGGTAGCAACTCTAACTATTAGAGCAGACGATACTGTAGAAGGTGTAAGAAGGAAGTTGCAGGAAAGGTATAGAAAACTGCTTGAAGAGTATGAAAGAGCAAAGAAGAGTCTTGCACCATTCATAGATTGGGATCGCTTGAAGAAGGTTGGAGAGATAGCAGCTCTGAAAAAGCAGGTTTGCTGAATATGGAACTCAAGCAGCAAATCAAACGCTTCGTTGAAAACCTCGCAGTCCAATTTGCAGTAGATGCTGTTCGCTCTTACCTCCTCCACAGATTAGAGAACATAACGGCAGCGGACTGCTACACAGCGATCAAAAACAAAGTGAATTTATGGCAGATAACGCCAGACAGCGACAAGACATACATCATCAAGAAAATTCTGCCACGCTTCCGCAAGCTCGTTATAAGGTATATGGACGACATCACGCCACGACTTGTGCTTGAGTGGCTCCGCCGAGATAGACCTGATTTGGCAGACGTTATAGAGAAGAAAAATCAATGGGCTTACGCAGATTACGAGAAAGAAGAAGCATATAAGTGGCTCGCCACGCAAGTTGAAAACATAAAGGCAAATATAAAGGCGGTGCTGTTGGGGGCGAGCTAAATGCGAGACATCTTGGCATATTTGGTCAGTGGAAGCATCAAGCTCGCATTCGGAGCGGTTTCCTCTGCTATAACCTCGCCCAAGCCAAGATACGAAGAACTCATCAAGGCATATAGGGAGTATGAGAAGCTTCTGAGAGAAGCAAAGGACGAAGTGGCGAAAACCGCATCTGAGAGCGGTAGGAGCGAGAGCAAAGAAGATAAGCGACAGAAAATGGTGCAGGAAATACTTGTGCGTTGCTCTTTTAAACCTGAGTGCATCCGCCGAGTGGCACAGAAGGTGCGAGAGAAGAAAGAGCGAGGCGAAGAAATCAGCATTGAGGCTCTGACCAATCTATGATTGCATCGCAGTAATCTGCAGCATAAGCGCCTGCCTGGGAGAGAGTATTTGCGAGCTCAGCATCATTTACTGCTATAATGTTTCCATTTCCGTCCTCTAAATAAGAGAAAACGCCGAGACCTTGAGAGGGATCGAAAGGAATTACCCATATGTGCATGCCACACTCTAAGGTCACAGGATGATACGGATGGCAGAGTTTATTGACCCCTCTCAGTAGCGTTATCGTCTCCTGACTTCCAACTGAGGTCGGATAGAACGGCATGCTCATAGTCCCCGCCAGATAAGATGTTGTATCGTAATAGACAGTAAGAGGAGATTCCTCGTAGATGATAAGAGCCACTATTTGTATCTGCTTGCTTGTTGACACTCCTGCATTCTCATAAGTAACCTTGACTGTGTATGTATCATCAGGATTTATTGCGATCTTGCTCGTCGGACACTGCATGCCTACGGTTTGGACAGCTCTAACCTTAAGAGCGTTATTTGCGCCGCTGCTTTTTTCAGCACCACTTTCAGAGGCAAGGTTGTGCATGCGACCAACTCTAACGGACACTCCTCGCATACGTATCCCTCCTTTGATACATTCACATAATAGGTCTTATCCTTTAAAAGCGGTGCGACTGTGCATCTTCCATTAGAGTCTGTGTAGCAGCTTCCGACTGTTTGAACGCCGTCGTTGACAGTGACATAAGCACCTTCAACAGGATTGCCGCTCTCATCAACCACTAAGAAAACTTGAGAGCACTTCTCTTTTTCTATTTTTCCCAGAATGAGCTTATAGACTCCATACGCTGCTAAAACCGCAGGAATTGTTGCAGATGCTTGTGCAGCAGCTCCTGCTGTGGGATGTCTGCTTTTTATGAGTGAGCCAGCGACAGCTAATGATGCTGCGGCTGCGATACCGCCCCAGATCATCCTCTCTTCTTCTCTCATCATCTTCACCTTAGACGACAATCCATCCCTCTTCTTTCAAGCGCTGGAAAAGCTCAGGACTCGCATCTTTTATGACTTCATCTTCGGTTTTATAGATTCCGCACGGTGCCAGTAATGGCAGAACACAGGCAGCTGCACTTTCAGTAGCCATAGGATTGCGGCTGAAGAGCGCTGCCCCTATTACTACCGCAGCTGCCAGAGCGACCATAGCAGCGCAATAGGCGTTCCGCCTCAACCACTCAACCGTTGTTCCTGTCCACTCTGCAAGCAGCGAAAGAATGTCAAGCGGAAGAGTGTCAACGGTCTCTTGAGGGTCTTCAACAGGCAGAGGTTCGTCCGTCACAGGATTGACAATTGGCTCAGGCTGATAAGTATTCACCTTGCTGCCCTCAACGACTTCAATGACGTCTCGTATGATTTTGTAACCATTAGCGAGAATCATAACGATGTGCTGACCAACATACAAATCAAGTGATAATATGCCGTTTGTTGTGTGATAGGTTTTTCCATCAACTAAAATCTCTGCATCAAGAGGATTTCCATCTGGATCGTAAATTTCAAAAATTTTTCTGCCTTTCGGCGGCTTCTGTGGCATTATCTTACGCACCAGCTCAGGAATTTGCCCGTATCTGAAAAGAGCATAAGAGGTGATAGGAAGCATCACCCATATACCTGCGGTTCTAACAACTGAGCATATGTATTCCCAGAAGCTTCTATCTCGGAAGTATGCAAGTTTCTGCCCTGCAGACACAACCGCATTTTTCACATACAATGCCTTCTCAGCGTTTGACATATTATCATATTCAGGAGGTAGTTCAACAACCGCATCTTTATCATACATTTCTATCTGCTCGTTTAATGCTTGGAGTGTTGGCAGATATATGGCTTCTTCCGCTTCGACATCAGCTTCTGTTACAGGTTGACCTGATTGTATCTTCAAAATTATTTGCTCCGCATCGCTCATCGCTCTTTTAACTTGCGCCTCAGTCCAAGCATCCAAAGGGCTTTTTTTAGCGAAGAACATACGGTAGATCGCATATGCTGCGAGTGTGCATGCTCCAACACCAATACCAAGCCCTATACCTTCACTTATTTTCATACCTCCTCACCTTTTGACGAATAGAACACTTATCTCATTACTATCGCATGCCTCGTATGCGTAGCTACCTCTGAAGTGAAAATGTCCTCTGAATTCCACATTTTCAGTCATAGAAGCACAATCTTCTGTGAGAATAACAGTTGCTTTTCCGTCCGCATCTGTGATGAGCGTTGCTATGACAGCACCTTCATGGTGAAGCTCAACGGGATAACCTGCGAGTGGAAGTCCAGAGGAATCTGTTAGGAATGCAAAGACGTGTACGGACTCATCACAGGGTGCTGTATGCGAGACTGTTAACACAGGTGGCGGTCCAGGATCTGCTAAAATTCTCGCCGAGAGAGTCGTTTTCATCTTCCCACCTACCGCTTTCTCCACGAGTCCTTTTCCTATTAAGAAGGCTGATACAGCAACGCCAGCTCCGACACCAAGCGCCATAAGAGTCTCCTTCTTCATCAACAAAGGAAAAGCCTTTTAAATATTAAAAGTTAATGGTGTGAGTGGTGTGTGAGAAATGGTGGGAAGAGACTTCTACCTCGGAGGAGCTGGAGGAGTTGTAGTGGGAGGTCTGCAGGGGTATTGCCTGAGATCGTTCGTGGATACGAAGTATCGTATTGAGGCGTTAGGCGACTTCGGACAGCCTTCTGTGCTTATGGGACTCGGCGGAGGCTTCACAGCATTAGGGCTCGGTCTCGCAGGACTTCTGGGAAAAGGTCCATTGCGGGGTGAGACTGCCACTGGCGCTGCGACGTTCTACGGCATAACTGCGCTCGCAACCGCTATATGGTCTCTACTCTTCCCCGTGAAGAAAGGCGAGCAGACTGCTGCTGCACCTAAGGCAGCTGCTGCAAGACCTCCTGTCAGAGTTGTTAAAAGCGAGGCGAAAGCAGCCCCAAAGACAGCTGAGAAGCCACAGGTTCGCATCAGCAGAGTAGGTGCAGCAGAGACTGCAAAGGTGGCGAGGGAGGAGGCTCAGTTCATGTGATTTTACTCTCACACACCTCAGTGATGCAAAATGACGAAGAGCAGCACAGCATCCATTACAGTGAAGGCTAAGGTGAGATCACTGTCTATATGGTTCGAGGACGCTCAAGGAAATCGAATCACAGAGGTGGATTCAGGAGGAACTTTTTACATCTGCGGTGAGTATTTGGAGGACAACACGCCATTAAGCAACGAAAACATCCACATCTATCAGACTGACTCAGCTGGCAATCCGACAAATTTCATAGCGACAGTGAAGACAGATGCTAACGGCAAATATTCATGTCCGACCGCTGCACCTTCAGTGAGTTCTGACACAGACCTTTATTTCAGAGCTTACGATGATGAGCAGAAGCCTGCAATATGAGGTGTGAGAGATGGTGAGAGCAAGAGATGTCCTGATCGGAGTTGGGGTTGCAGCAGGCGCTGGAGCGTTGCTTTATTATCTGCTCACGAGAGCTGCCGCCGCAGCACCTGTGAGAGTTTTAACACTCACAGCATCCTGTGACGGAGACTGCATCTCAGGAGGCACAATAACCTTCAGCGGAAGACTCACTGAAAGAGGTGTTGGCGTGGCGGGCGAAAGAATCTACGTGCGAAACGAGACTACAGGCGAAATCGTAGGAAGCGCTACAACTAACTCCGAAGGTTATTACGAAATCACTGCTACACTACCTACAGTAACCGAAGACACGACATATGAGTTCAGAGCATACACGGAAGATCAGCTCCCGTAGGGGGAGAAAGAGTGAGTAAGACGGAATGACTGCATCAGACATCGTGACTGTGACTGTGAGAGTGGCAGCCCCAAAGATAGAAATAGCTAATGTAGAGTTCAGTGCCGTAGGTTCTGAGGCGGGGCGCAGCATGCATGAAGAGATTGCGGAGATTACAAGGTGATGCGAATGACAAAATCACATGCTGCGAAAATAACTGTGAAGGCTGTAGCTCCGGTAACCCTAACTGATTTTCATATAAGGAAGTCTGAAGAGGCTGGAGTAGCTGAGAAGGTGAGGGTGCATGAGACTTCTGCAAGAGAAAGAGTTCAAAGATGAGAAAGCAATACTTACGAGCCTGTATGCAGTCAGCTCTGATTACATATATGCGTGCGCCGCATCAGGAAATGATGCGTTTGTCTTCAAGATAAACGCTAAGGATTTAAGCGATTACGAATATAAGAAAATCACAGGCATCTACCCGAACCAAATCATATATTACTCAGGTCTTGATGGCTACGATATACGAGTGATAGGCTCAGAGAAAACATCCGAGTATGCCACTTTGATAAACTTGAATGAGGATGATTTGGACGACTACGAGACCGTAGGATTCACAAGAAAGGGTGGCTACTCAATTCTTGCACCTTCAGGCGGAATCTTTGATGGTTGTCTTGCTTGTGGTTGTTACGACTCTTATCTTGTCGTTTATGACACATCAGACGGAAGCATAGCTTTGGATAAGCAGTATGGTGGAGGTGGCGGATGGATCCAGTTTCTGACAGAAACTAAGAATTGGTTGATTCTTGGCGCTCCCGCCGTCACATCAACAGAGGGCAGAATCTACGTAGTGCATAAGCCAGACCCCGACATTTATTATCAATACACCTCAGAATTATTCTACTCGCTCGGATCTTCCGCATGCAGCGAGAAAAATTTAGAATGTGCGTATTTCGCCACAGACACTTATCCTGCATACATCTTCAGAGTTAATAATGATGATCCTTCAAGCCCTCTCTATATATCTCTGCCGACAACAAATTACGGCTTTGAAAACCGTGCGACAGGCGTATTCCTTGATTATTATCAGAACACTCCCTGGTGCGTCTGCATTGGTGGCTATCCTGACTACGGAGACAGCTTCTGGACTTGGGATTCTGATTGGTCTGGAGGAAGTATAACTCTCTATCTCTGGGTTCTGCCCAAAGATTACAAAAACATTATCGGATGTGGTTTCTCACCTCATGATTTTGATATATCAAGCACATACAGCGTGAGGTGGTTTGCTCACAGCGTATATAAAGATTACGGTGGCATCGCAATGTGGGAAAATCCTCTATCTGTGCTGAGCACTGATAAGATTGAAGTATGTGCCGAATATGATGCAAATGTCTCGTTTGATCTTGTAGCAGCGTTCGGCGACTATAATGTCGATACTGGAGAGTTTGGCGTTAAAGAGTTTGCGCACACGACAGCACCTTCAGGACAGAACAAGGAGAAATGTCTGACGGTCTCTCTCTCAGATAAAGGTTGGCGAGATGTTGGAGTTTTTGCGGGAAAGAATTTCGACTCTCAGAATTTCACCTTTGAGGAATTGTATAGTGCTATTATATCCACTAATTTGATTGTAGCGAGAGAGTCATGATCCCTCTCGCAGAGGCGAGAGAGCTCGCAGAGCGAGAGATTCTCGCACGCACGGGATGGTCTTCGCTTCCACATGATGCTGTTCTGACGCATGCTTACCACTCCCGTCGAGGCAGATATGTGTTCCAGTGGAAGCGCAAGACTGACTTATACTCGTCAGAGGTTGACAGGCTTCTTGTGTGGGTTCGTGACGACGGTAGCATAGAGAAAGTTGAAATCTCGTGGTTCGCTCCTTTGAAGCCCACGATCTCAGAGAATGTTGAGCGAATTCTGCGCAGCAGAGGTTATACTGTCGCAACAGCCCCAGCTCAAGCGATAAAGGAAGCTGTCAGGAGGAGAGCTTATGAGGTCACAGGAAAAGACATTGAGGTTTTAGAGTGGCGAAGGATTCTGAGAGATGCATGGGTTGTAGAGGCTCCTGGCAATGAATTCTGGGTCGGAAAGCTGAGCAATGATACTTACGTGCTTCTAAATCCTGATGGCGAAATCGTCGGATGGATGATTTTGCCTGCAAGAGCTGTTTCTGTCAGCGGTTTTTATATGGGAGGTCATCCAGGTTGCGCAGGATGGTGCTATCTCGCAAGAAATTTCAAGTCTTATTTTGAGAGATGGAGTGGCTCTTCCGAGGCTGTTGTCTGGGGCATGTGTCCTAAATACGACCATAACACAGGAACAGAAGACTGCACCGACTCAGGATATTGCGAATCATATATATCTCCTTCAGATTTTGAAAATGCGATAAAAGATCATAAATGTAAGTTTTACGCATGTGTAGCACATGGAGGTTGTAGCGGGAATGAGCAAGTGTATTATTGTAGTGCGAGGTTAGGAAATGAACAAGGCACATATATAGATATATGCGATCACGAGGTTATAGGAGGCTGGTGCGATATAATCGTTAAGGATCTAATGGTGGACAGAGGCAGAATGAGGTTCGCATTTCTTGTGCATTGTGGTGCGATGGATTACACAGGCGAAAATACTTTTGAATATGCATTCAGAAAAGGTCAGAGTGAGAAAACGACCGTGATTGGATTAAAACATACAACGAATGAATCTTGGTCGGCATTTCACCAGTGGTATCCTGCATTTCTCAAAGACTTAGATGAGAACAGAGACAAGAAAATAGGAGATGCCTATGATGATGCTTGCGACTTATATCCGGACATCATAGGACACATTGACATAACGGGCGATAGAGATCAAACTTTGAGAGATATAATACAAGGTGATTTTTGCAAGATAACAGAGTGAGAGAAATGACGCAATCAGAGATCGGGGTAATAAAAGTGCTGGCGAAAGTTGAAATTGTGCAAGTGTATTTCTCATCTTACAAAGACCCGACCGATTTGAACATAGAGGTCAAAAACAAAGGCACGACTGCGAGAGAGGTCAAAATAAACATCTATGCTGATGGCTCGCTTGCTCATGCAGTCACAGACACTGTAGAGGCAGAGAGCACGAAAACTATTAAAGTTGCGGTTTCGGATTTAAATTTAAGCAAAGGAGAGCATTTTGTTTATTGCGAGCTTGCAGAGTGATTTTTTACTTTCACGCTCAAATCATAAAGAATGGTAAGCGCTGCGGGTGCTGCCGTAGGCACTCTCGCAGGATGCACGATTTTCGCCTTAGGCACTTATTACCTTCAGACGCACATGGAGCTCCCGCTGAAACTCAAATGGTATCCTGAGGTTGCCCTTGACGATGTGAAAGTGAGCATTCAGCTTGCGACACTCAACGAGGAGAACTACGTAGGAATAACTCTCGACAGCATAGTCTCGCAGCCGTTATACAAGAAATATCATCCTGAGAACATTGAATTCATCCTAATAGATTCATACAGCGAAGACAGAACCGTTGAAATCGCAAAAGAGTATGTCGATAAGGTGATATATGCACCTCGTGGCTTGTTCACAGCTCGCAACATCGGTGCGAAAAGCACAGATGCTGACATCATAGTGACTGTGGATGCTGCGCAGTTTTATCCCGAAGGATGGCTGAACATGCTTCTGAGGCATTTTGAAGACCCTGAAGTCGTAGCAGTCACAGGCGCTAAGATTGTCTCGCCGCCGAGCAACATATTTCATAAAATAGGAAATCTCTGGGGCGATTTACTGCAAAAGCACATCTGGGGCGACAACGCAGCGATAAGGCGATGGGCTTGGTTCGCAGCGGGTGGATGGCGTGAAGATATAAATCAGTTCAGCTTCTCTGAGACCTTCAGAGAAGAGTTTGAGTTCTATCGGCGATTGGAGGGTGTTGGCAAAGTCGTGAAGGACTTGAATGCTGTGGCCTACGATACTCGCACGAGATATGCCTGCGGAATGGGCTTATATAGGGATTATTGCCTAATGATAGAGCGGGGAGAGCGGTTCTGAGCGGTGAGATAAAATGGTCTCAGAGCCGGTTGCGCTTGCAGCAACCGCAGCAGTCATCAGCGGGATGAACACGATAATTCTGTGGAAGGTGCGTGAGGAAGCAGGCATAAACCTGCCAGCGCTTGCGATAACAAGCGCATGCTTATCTGCGTTCAGCACCTTCGTGATTTGGAGCGTTCATGGTATAATAAAAGAGCGTGAGAAAAGATGATGTCGAATCCTCTCTCAGTCACAGTGTTCGCACCTTTCAGCAGCGAAGTGTATTTCTCAAGCGACGAAGAAGGCTCAAACAGAATCACAGAGGCATCTGAAGGCGACCCTGTGTATTTGCAGATTATCGTTGAACCTCAAGAAACATCTTTCATAAGAGCTGTTGTCGAGAGTGATGTCGGTGGCAGCACATCAACAACAATCTTACCTGGCGAGGACATCACGTCTGAGGAGTCCGTGCATTGGACAGTTTCTTATGTTATGAGCACATACATATCTGTGGTGGTGAGAATTGAGAGAGAACGAGCGGAAGAAGGCGCTGGGTCTTATTCCTGAGCCGGCAGAGGTGGAAAAGCGGAAAATATATGTGAGGTATATCACACCTGAAGAGGCAGAGAGGATTGAAGAGGTCGTAGCAGAAGAAGTGGAAAAGATAAAAAGAATAAGAGAGCTGAAGGAGAGAATGAGGATGTGAGATGAGAGCAAGAGACCTTCTGATTTGGGCAAGTGTCGGCGCAGGTGCTGGAGCGCTGCTTTATTTCCTCACAAGGAGAGGTGCGGCGATACCACCACGCAGAAGATTTACGCTGACTCTCGTGGAAGGTTGGAATTATGTCTCAATTCCGTTATCCACTTCAATGAGAGCTTCAGACCTAATAAACACCGTTGGCGAAGCTGGTGGAAAAGCTCTGGAAATATGCAGATGGGGTGCTGAGAGCGCCTCATGGGCATGTTATAGTCCAGGAAAGTCCTCGATTTATGATTTCAGCATCTCTCCTTATGAGGGTTATCTAATTGCTTGCGAGAGAGGGTGCGAGCTTGAGATTGAAGGTAAAGGCGTAACAGAACACACTTACATTTTGCCTGCGGCAGGTGCAGAGCCGAATGTGATTTTCATCGGCGTTCCATTCATCACAGGTCTGAACGCCTCAGATATATACAACATGCTGGAGAGTCCTGCGTATGTATGCAAATACGAGAGCGGAACAGGAGAATATACATGTTATCCTGCTGATGAAGACTTTCCGTTGAAATGCGGTGAGGCTTATTTCGTCGGAGCGTATAACACCAGAGATATATCTTTCACGCTGAGTGGCGAACCTTGCGGAACGCCTGTGGAATGATGAACGAGTTAGAGCGAACAATTTTCATAGGGCTTCCGAAGGAAATTCCACTATCTTTTTCGTGGCGAGATCAGATGAGCAGTGTGAAAAATCAAGGCAACGTGCAATCTTGCGCTGCTTTCGCCGCAACCGCGATTATGGAGTTCCAAAAGCGGAAAAGAGCAGGAGTGGCGCAAGAATATGACTTATCAGAAGCTTTGCTTTACGAGATTTCCACCTACGAAACAAATCAGACATCTTCGTCATGCAGGCAAGCAGGGCGCTACTTCTCAGACATCATTAACACCCTCAAGTCTTTCGGCATACCTCGTGAGGACTGTCATCCATATGAGAGAGTGTGCGAAGACCCGCCATCCAAATTCGGCGAGGAAAGTCCTCTGTGGTGCGAGCGCTGGAGCGAGCTATCTTCACTCAATAAAATAAAAGATGCTGTCGCAATAGATACGCTTGATCTCAAAGCGTTAAAGAACGCAATTTATGTCGCTCCTGTTTTGGCAGGCATGATTGTGTTCAACGATTTCTTCTCTTATTCTGGCGGTGTGTATGAGCATCCGCCTTCTGAAGGCGAGAGCATTGCAGGTTTTCACGCCATAGTTCTCGTTGGCTACGATGACAACAAAAAGGCATTAGAGCTGCGAAACTCTTGGGGTGAAGACTGGGGCAAAGGCGGTTACGCTTGGATGTCTTATGACTTAGTTACCGCAGGAGAATATACAGTCACCTATAACGGCTACACCATAGAAACACCGTTCTTCTTTGATGCCTACCACCTGCTGCCGCTGAAAGGCGAGTGGAAGACAATCAGAAGGCACAATCAAACGCTTCGCTCTCGCTGACTACTGTGCTGTCTCCAAGCGCCCCTCTCTGACAAGTTCTTCAATTGCATCTAACACTCTGTCCTCATCCTCGCCGACCTTCTCGATTATCTCATCAACGCTCATTGCTCTGTGCTTGTCACTCAGCACAACCTTCATGATCTTCTCCTTAAGCTCTTCTTTGGTCGTTTCAGAGGCCTTCACGACCAAGCGCTTCTTTCGCTCTCGCTGAACATTTCTGAAGAACTCGGATGCTGCGAAAAGCAACGAGGATGCTGTCAAAGAGCCACGCATCGCCTTAGCGAAGCGAACATTCACTGGTTTTGTGGTGTCGAAAGCGGTAGCGAAGTCATCAAGCATTCCTGCGACGACAGCGCCTGCGGAAGCGCCGATTTCCATCACTTGCGTTTCGTCACGAGCGAGGTCTAAGATGTTCGCACCTCTGCCTTCTTGAAGGACTTTCAGCGTGCCTGTGTGTTTTATGCCTTCGCCCCCCCTCATCGCCTCTATTGCACCTCCACGCTCTTTCTCACGAAGACGCTCATACTCTTTCTTGTAGCGTCGGACTGTGTTTTCTGAGCACCCCACTTCTTTTGCTATCTCTTTTATGCGCTTTCCCTGCTCAAGGAGCTCAAATATCTTCCGCTGCTGCTCAAGACTTAGCGCCATATTTTTGAGTTTGCATTAAAAATATATAAGAGTGGTGTGTGCTGTGTGTATGCAATCGCAAGCAAAAGGTTTTTATATTGATTAACGAATTTCAGAGGAAATGCCGCTGACAAGGGAAGGTGCGATTGCTTTAACGGGAGGAGTTGCAGGTGCGGTTGGTGGAGCATTGATAGGTGTAGTCGTCGTAGGCGGGGCAGAGAAGATTGCAAGGTTGCCAGACTGGCAGAAGGCGCTGACTGTTGCAGGAATTGCGGCAGCTTCGGGCATGGTAACTGCGATGCTCTCATACCTTGCGTTCGCAAAGATAACAGCGTGAGTAAGTGTGTGCTGCGTGCAAGGAGGTGGTAGAAATGGTCGTAAGGTCAGTCGTGAGAAGGAGCAGGCTTAAGGAGTTAGGGGTTGGAAGAGCGACATTCAGTGCTGCTGGCGAGCCTGTGCCTGTCGGCGCTACGGTGAAGATACCATCAGACAAGAAAATCAAGGCGACTGTGACATTTGAGAATACAGGGTCAAAAACCGTGAGTGGGACTTATTCTGTAGATATTTTTTATGCAGATTCGCTCTCAGACTCATCAGGCGACCCAAAGACAGATTACGACACGTGGACAAAAGAGTGGGAAGCTCACGACTACAAAGGATCGTGGCTATCATTAGATCCAGGAAAGACAGGGAGTCTGACAGGAAATTATCCAGTTGATGCGAGCATATGGTCTGAGGGGACTAAAATAGATGTAGGTATAGTTCTCGCGGTAAGCGCAGAATTTGTTGATTCGCTCAAAATAGCCGATGCAATACAAATCATAGCACCCGCACTGAGAGTAGAAATCACCAATGTAACCTTCTCCGAAGCATAACCGCAGCATTCAAGCGGAAGCAGCGATGTGGGCAATAAGAAGAAGACGCTTCAGGGATTTGGCATTAGAGACCACATTTCACGAGCTTCCAAGCGCACCTACCACGCCTGCTCCAATAGAGGTAACAGGGGTGCAAGTATCTCAAGATAAGAAAATCAGGGCGACTGTAACAATTGAAAACACGGGGTCGCAGGGCGTGACTGGCGACTTCTACACAATAATTTTCTATGCTAAAGAGCTCTCAGATTCGTCAGGCAATCCTGAGAAGGATGCTCAGACATGGTTTGAGGAGAAAGAAGCTCATGATGTAGATGCGGAACTTCTCATGACGCTAAATCCAGGAGATACGCACACTTTTGATGCGTTCTGCGGCGTTCCAGCAAGCTCAAACGACTGGGCTGAAGGCGATAAGATAGATGCTGGCGTATGCCTCATAATGATTCAAGACACTACAAGAACAGTTTTAGACTCGCTCAAGATAACTGATGCTGTTGAGATTGTGGCGCCAGCGCTGAGAGTAGAGATAATAGATGTAACCTTCTCTGAGGCCTGAGCGCCAGCACGCAGGGCGGAGCGTTGCAGTATTTTTGCATTAATGTGTATTAGGGGCGGAGCGGAAATGTATAACATAATCTGCATAGACAAAATAACGAAGGAGTGGAGAGTAATTCACACGGTCAGCAGCAAGAGAGAAGCCATAGAGTGGATCAGAGCGCATGAGAGCGAGTATCCTGACTGCATTCTGAATTTTGTCAGAGAGGGATTTGAACCTATTATTGAGTGATGGCTGAAAGGTGGGATGTGTTCAGGCGGATAGGTGAAAGACATAAGGCGGATGTGCTGATAGTGATAGACAGAGATATTGTCGATTATTTCACCGATATTGCGAAGGCTACGGATGACCGTGAGATGGGCGGTTTTCTGCTCGGAGATTATGTTTATTACAGTGGATCACCCAAGCCCTGGCTCATAGCGCATTTTCATGATTATGTTCAGGTGCCGAATGTCTCCGAGAAACCTGAGACCACATTCGCCTTCCCTGAGGAAAGCCTTCGTGAGGTTGCCGATATGATCTCCGCTGGCAGATATAGCGCGTTCACGCTCTTGCATACGCATCCATCCGATTCGTTCTTTTCTGTTGAGGATTTACACGTGCACTACAGATTTCGCCTCCTTATCTCTGATGTGGTACCAGAAGAGGCGAGAAGATTTCAGCATTTTATACCTCATTTTACCATCACAGGTGGCGAAGTAGGATATGCTGTCTCTTACATGGATTATCTGCACTGGGTCTGCTACTATTACGATGAAAGCGCCTATTTAGTTGTCTCGTCGAAAAGCGTGGACTCCAACCCAGAGCTGCGCAGGCATCTGTTTTGGATGGCGAGAGTGAAATTCCCCGACGATTTTGAGTTTCATTTAGGTGTGACAGACTACCATTACACTGTCGCAAAGATTTCTGATTTGGAGGAGATTTTTATAAGAGGTGGTGAGACAGAGGATGTAGAACGAATCATAGAGGAGATGAAAGAAAGGATGAGAAAAGAAATAGAAAGAAGACTAAGACAACTATGATGGACGATGAGCTGCTGCTTGCGGTTGCGGAGCTGGTGGAGGCTTTAGATTACGAGACTGAAAGTGCGCCAGAAGAGGATGAGATTGTAGCAAATCTTGAGAGAATCAGAGAGATCATAGAGGAGACGAAAAATCTGACGAGATGCGGTAAATGCCTCAGAGACCTTGACGAAATAGAGCGTCTTGTGGAAAAGAAAGAGAAAGATATTATATATGCGAACGCTATATATGAAATCTTGAGGCGGAGAGGATACACCTCATATCTTGATTTGCCCGAAGATGTTAAGGAGGAAATAAAGAAAGAGGCAAAGAGGTGGTGCGAGATATGGGAGAGGAAGAGGGGGCAAAAGGAGGCGAAGTAAAAGGAGTGGATAAGTGCAGAATAGCTTGGCAGGTAGCCATAGAAGAAGCGCTATCTTACTGCGGAGACAAGGAACAAATAAAGAAGGAGTTAGGTCAGCTCTTGGGCTTCTCTGAGGAAGAAGTTGCAGAGATGTTTAATCCTGGGGAAGTGCCAGAGCTCACAAAGGATGTTTGCTACGATTTCAGAGGCATTCGGCGGTGGGTGATGCTCCGAACGTGGGACATATTTGAAAAGGAGAAAGTTCCGTTCGCCACAGCGATTCGGAGGGCTTGGGCAGAGGCGAAGAAGAAGTGTGCTGAGCTCGGAGCGTATATATGAACGATGATGTAAAAGAGGCTGTCGGATTATATAAAGACGGAAAATTAGTGGGTATTATTGCATTGCACAACGATGATGCTGTCACTGTTTGCTTCAGAAGAAGATGCTACACAACCGATAAAAATCAGAAAGAAATTTACTACATAGCACAAGCGTGGTATTCAAGTTTGATACCTTCTCTGCAAATACGGAAATTGTTTGAGACGACAAAGGAGTAAGAGAGCATGGGAGAGGATGCTGTTGCAGAGGAAATAAGAAACAGAATAAGAGAGGCGTTTGTTGAGGCTGGTTTATTAGAGGAAGGTAGACTGCTACTGCTCACAGATAAGAGGTGCTTAGGTTGCGAGGCTGTTAAAGAGATGCTGAAAGAAGAGTTAGAGAGTGGTGCTGCTGTTGAAATTGATGTTGAGTCTGAAGAAGGTAAAGAGCTGTGTGAGCGGTTTGGCATAGAAGAAGTGCCCGCCATCATCTTGGATACTGGCAAGGAGCTCAGAAAGTGCGAGATACGCACTGAGGGAGATGACTTAGTAATAGAATGTGGGGAAGGGGGAGAAAGCGATAAGGAAAAAATGAGAGAAGAAGAGCAAGCAAGAGAAAGAGTAAAGGAGGAAGCTACAAGCGAGGGTAAGAGAGAGGAAGGTAAAAAAAAAGAATTAGAGGAAGATTAGGCATATCCTGCATGGATGTTTGGACTAAAAACGAGCTTGGATGGATGCTTCAAGACAAAGTAGATTCGGAGACGTTGCTCACATTAGCCTCTTTACCTGAGTGTGATGATGGACGGATTATAGGCTTTGCAGAGATCAAGAAGAGCAGAGACTCATCTGAGAAAAAGAGCAAATATCAAGAGTTCATTAGCGAGTGTATGAAAAGAATGAGTGGAAGTGCTAAAGAAAGAATGAGAAAGTGTGCAGAAGAGTGGAAAAAAATGAAAAAATAGGGAAGTGGCCCGGCGAGGGAGTATTTACGTACGCACCTTTGTTATCTTTTCTTTCATCTTCGCTCTGAGGCAGCTGACGAACTCTCTCCAGGGTTTGCCTTTACACTGGGTGGCTGGATGCTCCGACTTACCTTTGAGATTCTCCAACTGCTCATTTATTTTCAGAACATACTCGCTCCTCCTCACGACGCCTGGCTTCCTTCCTATCACTCTGCCCATCGAAGGCTTGAAGTAGACCTTAGTCCCCCAAGGAGTGTTCGGTCTTCCATACGTCCTACCAAGGCGAGCCATTACACATCACCTCCTTCCCTGTTTTTTCTTAATTAACGCTAAAGCCTTATATAAATGTTATTGTCAATATGTCTATATGTGGAAGGAAGTAGAAGTGGAGCGAGTCACTGATAAAGAGTTGGAAATCAGAGTCAGACGACGCTTCCCCTACGATAAAATCATCTCGCTCCTCATGAACGGTGATACTGTGTTTCTACCGATAGACAGAAAGGCGGCATCATATCTGCGCCGCCAGCTTGAGAAGCGTATAGGAGAACTTGTGGAAGCTTATCCTGCCGTGTATGAGGGTAAGGGAGGCTACGTCTTCAGGTTTTCTTTGGTGAAGCAGCTGATGGACGTGATGCGTTATGAAGGAAGAGAAAATCAGAAAGAAGATTAGAGAGGTTGAAGGTGTATTAGAAGCGCTTGAAAAAATGCCTCCAGACAGAACGCTGACAAAAGTCAAAGAGCAGTTGCGTGTGAGGTTAGAGACGCTGAGAGAGCTCCTTTACGACCCGAAGTAATACGCCAACGCCTCTCTCACCGCCTCTCTGATTTCTCTCTCAATGGGCCCTCGCTCATCATCAAAGACGAGTTCTCCTGCGAATTTTCTCGCACAGCTGAGACAGTAGCAAATGCCTCCGCTGCATCTGAACGTGCTGACTGCACGCCTGCATCCTGCACAGATGCATTTGTTCTCAGGATTCCAGCCCACAGTCTCTCCTTTCTCCTTCTTCTCCTTTTCCAGCTTCTTTGCGCAATATATGCAATATACTTCGCATCCGAGAACTCTATATTCGCCCTCTATGGGTCTCTGACATGAGATGCAGAGACACTCTAATTTCTCAGCTCCCTTGACTTCTGCTCCGATGCGACTGAGAATCTCCCTCAGTCGCTCCTCGACAGCTTCCTTACAGATGCTTTTAATTTCCTCTCTGATTTCTTCAGGGATGTGAATTTTGCGCTTGCGAGGCTTAGGAGGTTTTCTCTCTTCCTCAACTTCTTTAGCAAGCTCCTCCTCCTTCTCGATTAATTCTATGAGCCTTTTTTCCTCCTCTGTAAGCTCTCTCCTTTTTTCTCTCATACCCCCAAATCAAAAAAGGAAAGGAAAAAATAAGAGAATTACGCCAGCAGACCACTCTCGTGCGCCTTCAAGACTGCTTCCACTTCCACAGCATACTCTGGGTCTTTGAGTCTTATCGCTTGATTCACATGCTCCTCCTTAAGGTCGCTCCTCTGGAGTTTTGCGATCGCATAAGCAACTCTCAGTATTGAGAGCTCCAAAGAACGATAGGAGAACTGTGTTATGTCTGACTTTGCGATGCGGATGTATGTCATTATGAGCTGCGAAATTCTTTCTTTAACTTCGTCGCTGACTTTCGGCTCGTGTTTTTGCACGTAGTTCAGATAATAGCGCAGCACCTTCTCCTGCGACGTCTCTGGCGAGAAGAACGATTCGACGAGTGTCGGCACGGTTTTGATGCGCTCCTCTCTCGATGGCGTTTTAAGCTCATGAATGAAATCAAAGCGGTCTAAGAGAGCCTTCTGAATTTTCTTCTTCTCGTTTGCGGATGCGATGACAACGACATTCGCTCGCAACCTCTGTCTGTGCTTGCCTTTTACGACGATGTAAGTGCCTTCTTCCATCGCCTGCAGTAATGCGTTCTGGTCGTTATGAGAAAGGCGGTCAAGCTCATCTATGCATATAATGCCGCCATCCGCCTCCGCAAGCACTCCTGGCGTAACTTCACCACCACGAGCATCCGCACTCAGTCCGACTTTTGTCGTGAATTCTGCGTTCACGAAGTGAGCGTTCAGATGCCTGTTGAACCACAGCAGAATTTCAGTCTTACCGCAGCCTGGTGGCCCTACGAGAAGCATGTGCAATCTGCGACGGGTTCTGCACACTTCGTCGTAGCCAGCGCTCGCAGCACAAAGCAGCGCAGAGCGACGCACTTCATCGTATTGCTCGCCCACGAGGTCAGGAAAGAAATACTCTGCGAAGTAGAATGGGTCGTCTCTCGTTAGTTTCTCTAATTGCATGTCTATCTCTTGCGAGAGCTGTGACAGTAGCGCTTCACGCTCTCTCTTCGCTTCATCGTAAATCTCCTTGATTTCCTCATTAATGCTCTCAGGCGTTTGATAGACCTCTTCCATATCACGCATCACCTCCGCTATGTCTTCATCTGAGGCTCTAAGTGAGAAGCCCAACTCTTTCTCTACATTTGCTATGTTCTCCGGCAGTGAAAGGTTTTCGTCCACGAGCGCTTCCAAATCTACTGTGTCCGTAGCAATCCCTTTCCTTGCGAGCAATCTACTTATAGTGGATATTTGCAGTTTTTTGTTCATCACAGTCATGCGGACCCCCAAAGGGAAAAATAGAGAAAAGAGGTGGGTAGCGCTTACTTCTCCTGCTTCCTCAGATTTCTGCATATCTTTTGCCAGCTCAATGCCGTGATCTCGTCTTTGTTCTTGATGTTCGCAAGAGTGGCGAGAAATCTTCGCACCTCTTTTTCATCAACCTCCCCATCCACAGTAAGATGCTCGCAGAATATGTTTTCGCCATCTGTGAAAGGGAAGCAGACTATGATTGTATTCTTCACTGCATAGATGGCGTATGCGTGCTTCAGATCAACTACTCTTCCAGTCTTTTCGTCGTATATGGTCACCATTTCCTCTCACCCCCAAGCAAAGGAAAAATAGGAGAGAGTTAGTCGCACAATCCTTTCTCCTGCAGAGCCTCGTATATCTTTTCAGGTTGTTTTGCGAAGAACTCTCTCGCTTCGTCAACGGTGATTTTATCCCATAGAAGAAGCTCAAGGACTTTGTTCATCGCTCGCAACTCTTCACACTCTCTCATGAGCTCTTTGCCCAATTTCTCTATTCTCTCCATCTTCGCCTTTATGAGTTTGCGGTAGAGTATATAGTAGTGCTTTTTAATGACTGCTTCCAATCCCTCTGGAGCGTCTGTATCTGCAATTATGGTTTCTATGTAAGGAACGATTTTTGGATATTTCTCTCTTATGTATTCCAGCCAAAGGTTTTTCGTCATCGCCACATCACCCACTCAAACTGCACTGCTCTCTTGTCATCACAAGAGCGTCAACGAGGTACAAGCGGATTATGTGCGTGCTTCCGCAGTATGGGCAATATCTCGCAGTGTCGTCGAGACAGTAGAATTCCTTTGCGCAATCCTTGCAGACATATAAGATGACTTCTTCCTCTTCCATCGCTCTCACTCCGTCTCCTCCTTTATTGTGACTTTAAGGCGTGCTCGCAGGTTCCACTGACCTGTGGCTTCGCACTTTATTTTCCCCCTTAATTTCTCTTCCAACTCTTTCCGCCGCTTTTTGAAGAAGTCGCAAATTGTTGCGCCGACATAGTAGATGTCTTTTAGAAGCTCTGGGAGGTGTTCTTCGCAGACAGGCACACTATTCAAGAGGACATCTGCATGGTTGAGGTGTTTGCGTCGTTGCGCTACCTTAACATACCACCAACAGACGACGCAGTATTTCGGTTCAAGGCACGGCTCTACTTCGAACTCCACTTCCATCACCTACAGCTCAAACTCTCTCAGAAGCCCCGCAACCTCTCGGAAGAGCTGAATTAGCACTGTCGTAACATCTTCGTTTGACTGAAGCTTTCTCGCTGCTTCTTCGAGCTTATCAGCGATTTCTTCTCTGAGGGCGTAGTTACTCTCGTCTATGTAGTCTATCTGCGACTGCAAATCGCTTATCTGCTCCTCTAAATCCTTCTTCACAGAGTCTGCTACATCTCTCGCTTCTTCCCATGCTATTGATTCAACTTCCCACCTTTCCATCGCTCTCACCCTCAAATGGAAAAAATAGAGAGAGTAGAGAGCTCCTCACAGAGTCTCACTCTTCTTGGAGCAGGTCAAGAATTTCTCGGAGTTTCTGGACGATTTGCTCTTCAACGCTTGGCTCTCTCGGCTCGGAAGCCTCGGAAGAATTCATACACTCAGGGCATTTTATTGCTGGGTTGGAGAGCGCTTCGCCTAAACTGCTCAAAGAGTTCACCTCTACGAAAAACTGGTTGTGGCACTGAGGACATTGAACGCTCACTTCAAATGTAGTCCCATATTCATATTCGTGCGCTCTGAAGGTTAAGCCATCACACTTAATAAGGCACTCGTGAGGCGTTACTGGTTGAACTTGGTCAGGCTTGGCGCCGAAGATTCTCTCAAATTCTCTCGCCCTAAACTCTGCGAAGTTTTTTGTCCTTCACCCCTCATATTCCTTGCGCTTCTTTTTCTCCTCTTCATGCGCCTTAATCGCTCTTTCCCGCAGACCCATCTCACTCACCCCCAAAAATGGAAAAAATAAAAGAAGGGTTGCTCCATGCGCTCTTTCATCTCTTCCTATCAGCCCACGCAAGCACTCTGATTGCATCGAGGTCTTGAAGTGAAAGCTCTCTCAGAAGTCTGTTTGCGATGATAGCTACTGCATCATTCACTTCTTCATAAGCGCTGTCATACTGGTCTCGCTCAAGATATTCCATCGCTCTGTATAGGCACGGAAGAACTTGCGTTTGCAGAACCTCTTTCTCCCAGCCTTCCATATCACTCACCCCCAAATTTCTCATAAATATCCGCCAATCTCCGCAAACGCTCGGCTCGCTCTCTCACCTCTTCGTTGAAGGATGTGTGAGTCTCTGCAAGCTCAGCAAGCTCTCGCAGAAGTCTCGCTCTGCGCCGTAAGTTTTTTATTTCATCGTCGCTGATAATATCGCTGACCGCATATCTCACACGCTTCGTGGCGCCTTCACGGGCGCCATTTTCTCTTGTCCTCATGAGTATCACCTCTAACCCTCCTTCTCGCTCTCGCTCAGGAACTTATCTACAGCAGCTCGCAACGCCTCTGAAAGGGTCTTATACTTTCCTTCGTCCACAAGCCTCATCAGCCCCTCATACTGCTCCGCCGTGAGGAGAAAGCTCACTGGATAGTATCCCTCTCGCACCTTTCCCCATCTCGCCCTCATATCGCATCACCACTCTTAGTTAGTTAATGAGTATATAAATATTTAGTGGTGGGGGGGGAAGAGAGAAAAGGAGGGTTAGAGCTCGCTTAACACCAGCACCTTGAATCTCCGCTCCGCACCGTCATGACTGAAAGGCTCTCGCACCACGCCGTCGGAGTCTCTCACGAGCTCGTGAGTTCGTCGCAGCTCGTAGAGTTTACCGTTGAACAGCACACGCTTCTCGTTCAGCACTCTGATGCGTGGGTCGTTGAGTGGTGCAACGACGAGAGAGCCTTCGAAGAATTCTTCTATTTCGTCTTCGTCTTTTAGGAGAAGTGGTGCGTGGCAGTTAGGGCAGCTCACACGCTCTATTCTGCTGTCTTTTGAGAGCTCTTTATCCACGCAATCCCATGTGAGAGTATGAGAGCCATCATCTGGATATACTTCATACATCGCCCACCATACATCGTAGCACTCTACCTCCACATGCTCTAATTCTTCTCCGCAGAACGGACATTTTACCATCCCTACCACCCCCAAGCAAAAGGAAAAAATAGAAGAGAAAGAGAGTGCGAGAGCGTTTCAGTAAAGCAGTTCAGGCTTCAGATGACATCCTTCGCTGTCCGCCCACTTCTCAAACGCCTTCTCCATTTCGTCGTTGAAAATTTCTTTGAACTCGCCTTTGCTAAACTTTTCTATTTTAAGCATCACTTTGCCCTCTTTAGGATAGATAAGATATTTGTAATCCAAATCTCCGTGCTCGCAGTTTGGAGAACATACGCCGTAATTGAACTCCCATGGTCTGG
>Ga0190319_1000008_pt1 | contig 45236 bp, 46 predicted proteins | sample 48701145_MG_FD_165040 | JGI IMG/M metagenome (GOLD analysis project Ga0190319, IMG submission 165040) | Hydrothermal vent sediment bacterial communities from Southern Trench, Guaymas Basin, Mexico - 4870-11-4-5_MG | ecosystem: Environmental > Aquatic > Marine > Hydrothermal vents > Sediment ...
CCTTGAGGATGAGCTCCCTTGGCCCCCCTGCTCCAGAACCAAGCGTTTCAGAGGTCAAGCTCCAGGTAGCGTTTTCTAGGTTCGAGCGTTATCCGGAGCTTCCGGTCGCGCAGCACGTAAAGCGTCTGGGTGGAGGTGCACAACAGGGGCCTGCGGGGGACGTACGTCACTGGGTTCCTGGTCAGGAGTGGGGGAAGCTGAGCCTGATATCCTTGGAAGAGGTCGCCTACTCGGCAGGACGCACCCTCCGTTTCTCCAATCATCCATGACCCAGGAGATCGTGTGGAGGCAGGAGAACCCGAAACTACCTGCTGCCCAACGAGACCAAGGTTTTCGTGCTGGATCCTCGCAGCTTCGACTACATAGCGGTCAAGGGGGACCACACAAGTTCTACCCCCCCATCCGGCATCTGGAGCCCTTCCTGATCACCGTCCTGGGCGTGGCCCTGGATGCCGAGACCTCAGGCCCGTCCCCTTCTCCTATTCCCTGACGCTCTCATCTTCCCCGCTGCACCTGAGAAGGGAAGGCTGAGAATGGAAAGTTCAGATTGCGCGTCTCGGACGAGGACCACACTTGCCTGCTCCGCCTGTCCTCCCCAGGCTACAAGAATGTGGTGCTTACGGGGCAACTGAAGGCCGGGGAGTGCAAGATCCTCAGGGTGCTCATGGACTACGACCCCTTCGACCTCCGGCTGTCCTAGGAAGCGTCCAGTTGAGCCAGTCGGCCAGCTCCCCCACCGGGATGAGCCTGACTTTCCTCAGCTCGCGGAGGTTTTTGCTCCCAGTGAGGAAGAGCGTGACCTTCAGCTCCCAGATGAACCTCTGCAGGTAGGAGTAGAGGAAGCGCTTCCCTTTCAGCGCAGCCCTGAGCAGGGGGAGCGCCAGGGAGACGGCCTTGGCTCCCAAGCAGAGGGCCTTGGCCGCATCACATCCCGATCTTATCCCCCCTCCCGCCACCACCGGGATCCTCAGCGCGCGAGCCAGCTCGGCCACGCAAACGGGGGTGGGGATGCCCCAGTTGACGAACGGGTTGTCTGGCTCGCCCCTCCTGATCCCCTCCACCTTTCCCCAAGAAGTACCTCCAGCCCCTCCCACATCCACTGCGGACACGCCTGCCTTTTGCAGGGCCTCCCCCACGTCCCTGCTTATGCCGCTCCCCGTCTCCTTGACCAGAACGGGCGCTTCAAGGTCAGAGCAGATCTTCCGTATCTTTTGGAGGACACCTCTGTACCTCGGGGATCCCTCCGGCTGGATGGCCTCCTGGAGGGGGTTGAGGTGGAGGCAGAGGGCATCCGCCTGGATCATCTCGATGGCGAGCTTGGAGAGCTCTACCTCACGCCCCTCGGGGAGCTGGGAGGGACTCAGGTTGGCGAAGAGGAGGACGTCGGGAGCCACATCCCTGACCTGATAGGTGTAGGCCAGACTCCGATCCTCCAACGCGGCATGCAGACTCCCGACCTCGAAGCCCAGGCCGAAATCCTGGGCAGCCGAGGCTAGGAGCTTGTTTATCTTCGTCGCCTCCTTCGTCCCTCCGGTTATGGCTGAGATGATTATCGGTGCTCGGAGCTCCTTCCCCAAGAACTCCGTGGAGACGTCCACCTCGTCCAGATCGATCTCCGGCAGGGCATTGTGCACGAAGTTGAGCTGCTCGAAGCCCGGCACCCCCTCCATCTCCACATCCCTCTTCGCACAGATCCAGAGCTGGTCGGATTTCCTCCGGCTGATCCGCCCCGTCCCCACGCTTTATAGGGTTGCAGAGTTCTTAAACATCTGCCTGCATCGGCTGCAGAAATCCCTCCCCTTCCTATCCACGTCCAGCACGCTGTTGGAGAAGCTCATGACGCATCTGGGGTTGGGGCAGTGCAGGAGCCCAAAGGTGTGCCCGAGCTCGTGGACGGACTCCTTCACGAGCCTCTCGAAAAAAAGCCCGGGATCCGGCTCCGCACCGTAGAAGGAGGGGTCAAGCCGGTGGGTGGACACTACAGCCCCTCTCCCCGGACACTGGGCCTGGCCGAAGATGAAGTTCAGGTTCAGGGAGGAGGAAGTGTAGAGGTCAACGGAGGTAACGGCTAGGAACCTGCCCGGAATCCTGGAGAGCAGCCTGTCCAGGATGACGTTCGCGTCGTACTGCCTCCTGCTCGGGTTGAAGGAGCCCGGGGGCACCTCCAGGAAAGGGCCCACCAGGAACCTCATTCCAAAGACCTCCTCGAGCTCCCCGGAGAGCTCCTCCAAGCTTGCGTCCGTCTCCAAGCCCAGGACCCGGATGACCATCGGCTCTTAACCGAGAGCCGCAAAATGCTTGATGGGGATATTTCTGGACAGCGGGAAGCTCCTGCCGGATTACCTCCCTCCTAGGTTGCCGCACAGGGAGAAGGAGCTCAAGCGTCTGCACAGCCTCTTCTCGGACTTCTTCCGGGAGAAAATTTCCAAGCGCGTGCTGATAGTCGGCGGGATAGGAGTTGGAAAGACAGCCCTTAGCCAGAGCTTTGGGAGGGAAGCGGAGAAGAAACAGGAGGCTCATTATGTTCACGTTAACTGCAGGATCACCTCCTCCCCCTACCTGATACTCCACCAAGTGATGAGGAAGTTCAGGCCAACCTACCCGGTGAGGGGGTTCTCCACGTGGGAGGTTCTGAACGATCTCGTCTCGCATTTGGAGAAGAGGGACGAGAGACTCATCGTGACCCTAGACGAGCTCGACTTTCTGGTCGAGACGAGGGGTCCGGACTTGCTCTACAATCTGACCAGGTACGTGGAGCAGAACCCCCAGGCTTGGAGGATCGCCCTGATCGGGGTGAGCAGGGACCCGCACTTCCTGAACAGACTCGATGCCCCCACCCGTAGCACCTTCATGCACAATCTGCTCGAGCTCAGTAAATACACCCGAGAGCAACTCTTCGACATCCTGAAGTACCGGGCCGAGGAAGCGATTCTGCCTGGAAAGGTGGAGGAAGAGTGCCTTAGGCTGATAGCGGACATGGCTGCGCCCCTGGGGGACGCCAGGTACGCCCTGGAGATCCTTTACCGGGCAGGCTGCCTGGCGGAGAACAGGAGGGATCCGGAGATAACGCCCGAGCACGTGAGGGAGGCCAAGGCGAGCATCTACCCCAGCTTTCCCAAGCACAGGCTGGAGGGGTTGCACCCTCATGAGGTTCTGATCCTGCTAGCAGTCGCGAGGCGGCTCAGGTCCACCCGGGCAGCCTACACGACCTCGGGGGAGACATACGAGGCGTACCATATCGCCTGCGAGGAGTACGGCTTTAAACCGCTAGTTTACGCCCAGTTCCTAGTTCACTTGGACAGGCTGAGGGCCCTCGGGATGCTGAGCGCGAAACACTTCAGGGCGAGGGGCCAGACCACCCTCCTGAGCATAGAGGAGGCCCCCGTCGAGGGGCTAGTGAAAGAGCTGGAACAGCTGGTTGAGAGGAGGCTCAAAAGGGCCGATCAGTCTCGGTGTGGGTCATCCTATTTTTAGAAGGTATGCCTGTATACCAAATAATAACGATAAAGCTCACGCAAGAAATCAAAAGGGCCCAGCGAAGAGGAAAAAAGGGCATCCGAGAGAGTCCTACGAGAGTGTCATCAAGAGACTGCTGGAGACGGAGCCACCCCCCTTCTGTGAGATGCTGGTGAAAGCTTACCACTACCTCAGGAGCCGGGGGGTCAAAAACATTCAAGTTTTTGGCTCCAGGCTCAGGGGGGAGGGTGGCCCAGAAAGCGACCTCGACCAGCTCGTTGACCTTCCCGAGGGCACGAGCCTCTTGGACTTGGTCGGGATGGAGCATGAGCTCTCGGAGCTACTGAGGGTTAAGGTGGACCTTGTGCCGAGATCGGCGTTGAACCCCTTTCTGCGTGATCGGATTTTGCGCGAGGCTCGGGATGTACTCGAGGTCGCGAAAGATGAGCGAAAGGAGTGACCTCCCTTACCTCAAGCAAATTCTACGCTCCAAGAAAGGATAGAGCGGTACACGGAGGGTGTGGAATACAACGAGTTCTTGAAGAACGAGATGCTCCAGAGCGCTGTCCTGAGGGAGCTGATGGTGATAGCCGGAATAGCCAAAGAAAGACTCTCCAAGAGTGTGAAGGAAAGGTATCCCGAGGTCCCTTGGAGTGAGGTCGCGGGGATGAGGGGCAAACTCGCCCATTCCTACCTCGATGTGGATGTGGATCTGGGAATCGTGTGGAGCGTGGTGGAGAAGGGTCGTGGAGCGGGCCATTGGTAGCATCGAATCCCGCAGGCGAAAAAGTAGCTAGCAGTAAAAGGTGGCACGGTAAAGATTTTAGGGTCGTGGGGTAGCCTGGTCTATCCTTCTGGCTTCGGGAGCCAGAGACTCGGGTTCGAATCCCGGCGACCCCACCCCAGTGTTTTTCACTCCGGGGACATTTTTGATGGCGGAGGCGGTCGGGCACTTCCATCCCAAGAAGATAATAGTCACGGGGGAGCTGGAGGAGCTCCTAAAGGGGTATTACGGGAAGGACTTGGGGGGGAGGGTGCAGCTGGCTCCGGTCGAGGCCCTTTACTTGGTGGAAAAGGGGAAGATCAGGGTGATCGAGGACGAGAGGGAGCTGAGTTTCGAGGAGCTCTTCAAGAGGTTCTCGAAGGAAGATCCCGACCTGCCGCTGAAGTACGCAGCTTATTCGGACCTCCGGTCCAGGGGCTACATAGTAAAGACAGGCCTGAAGTTCGGTGCCCACTTCCGAGTCTACGACAGGGGAGATAAGCCAGGCAAGGCGCACTCGAAGTACATAGTTCTGGCCGTCCCCGAGTGGATCAAGCTGACCCCGACCGACTTCGCCAGGGGTGTGCGACTGGCAAGGAGCGTGAGAAAGGGGATGCTATTCGCGGTGGTAGACGACGAGGGTGACGTGACGTACTACTCCTTGACGAGGGAGAAGCCATGATCAGTCCTTGGACCACGGAGATCCCCGAGAGCTACGAGAGGCTCATGAGGGGCTTCGGGATAAGGAGCTTCTCCGAGCTCTTGGACAGAATACCGGAACCGAATCACCTCATGCGGAGGGGTATCATCTTCGGCCACAGGGACTTTGAGCGGGTGCTTGATGCAATGCTGAATGACAGAGACTACGCCGTCATGACGGGCCTCATGCCCAGCGGCCCCATGCATCTCGGGCACAAGATGGTGATCGATGAGCTGATATGGTTCCAGAGGCGGGGGGCTGAGATCTTCCTGTGCGTGGCCGATGTGGAGGCGCACGTCATGCGGGGTCTGAGCTACGAGCAGATAAGGAAACTAGCGGTGGACCAGTACCTCTCCAATTATCTGGCACTGGGACTTGATTTGGACAAATGCCATGTGTACTTCCAATCCGAGAGCGAGGATGTCAAGAATCTAGCCCTGACTCTGGGCACGAGGGTGAACTTCAGCGAGCTGAGGGCGATCTACGGCTTCGGTGCCGACAGCAAGGCTTCCCACATCTTCTACCCGCTCATCGATGCGGCGGACATACTCCACCCCCAGCTCCCGAAGTTCGGGGGCCCTAGGCCGGTAGTAGTTCCCGTCGGGATAGACCAGGACCCGCACCTGCGGCTTGCAAGGGACTTGGCTTCCAGACTAGGTTATGTTCCCCCCTCCTCCACCTATCACAAGCTGATGAGAGGATTGCTGGGGGAGAAGATGTCGAGCTCGAACCCAGAAACTGCAATCCTCCTGCAGGACAGCCCAGAGAGTGTGGAGAGGAAGATCTGGAAAGCCTTCACGGGGGGTCAGCCGACGGCGAGGGAGCAGAGGGAGAAGGGGGGAGATCCCTCGAAGTGCGTGGTTTTTGAGCTCATGGCATATCACCTACTCGAGGATGACAGGGAGCTGGCTAGGCTTGCGGAGGCCTGCAGGTCGGGGCAGATCGTATGCGGGGAGTGCAAGCGCAGGGTGATTCATCTAACGAACCGCTTGCTTGAAGAGCTGACGCTAAAGAGAAAAAGGTATTTGGAGAGGGCACGCGAATACCTGAAAAGTGTTAGGCCTTGACAAAAAGTTAATAACTAGGGTTTAAGGGGAAGAATATGAAAAGACTCTACTTCTTCGAAGAAGGAGACGGCAGGAATAAGGATCTGCTGGGAGGCAAGGGAGCGGGATTGTGCACGATGACTCAACTCGGCCTGCCCGTGCCGGCGGGTTTCGTTATAACGACCGAGACATGCAGGGAGTATTACAAGCTCGGCAAGCTGCCTGAGGGTCTTATGGAAGAAGTGAAGGAAGCGATGGCGAAGTTGGAGCAAAAGACGGGTAAGAAGTTCGGGGACCCATCCAACCCATTATTGGTCTCTGTCAGGTCCGGAGCTAAGTTCTCCATGCCGGGCATGATGGACACAGTGCTGAACTTGGGCATGAATGACCAAGTAGTGCAGGGCCTTGCGAGACTGACGAATAACGAGAGATTCGCCTGGGATGCTTACCGCAGGTTCCTACAGATGTTTGGGAAGATAGTGCTGGGGGTAAAGGGAGAGAAGTTCGACCAGATCTTTGAGGAAAAAAAGAGGGAGAAGGGTGCGAAGTCGGATCTGGACTTGACGGCTTCCGACCTGAGGGAGATCGCGGAGGAGTTCAAGCAGCTGATCAAGCAGGAAACGGGGCAGGACTTCCCACAGGATCCAATGAAGCAGCTGCAACTAGCAATAGAAGCGGTTTTCAAGTCCTGGAACAACCCGAGGGCGATCGAGTACAGGAATTTCTATAAGATCCCGCATGATCTGGGGACCGCTGTAAACGTCGTGACCATGGTCTTCGGAAACATGGGAGAAGACTCGGGTACAGGAGTAGTCTTCACGAGGGATCCCGCGACGGGGGAGAAGAAACTCTATGGGGAATTCCTGTTCAACGCCCAAGGAGAGGATGTGGTGGCAGGCATCCGCACCCCCCTGAAGATAGAGGAGCTGAAGGAGAAGTGGCCGGAAATCTACAGGCAGCTGCAGGATGTGGCGGAGAAGCTCGAGAGGCACTACAGGGACATGCAGGACATGGAGTTCACCGTTGAGAGAGGAAAACTCTACATGCTCCAGACGAGAGCAGGGAAGCGGACAGCCCTGGCGGCCGTCAGGATAGCCGTGAGCATGGCGAAGGAGGGACTCATCTCGAAGGAGGAGGCAATCCTGAGGATAGAACCCAATCATGTTGAACAGCTTCTTCATCCGCAGGTCGATCCCAAGGCCAAGGTCAAGGTGATAGCTAAAGGGTTGAACGCGAGCCCAGGCGGAGCGGTGGGGAGGGTTGTGTTCAGCTCGGAGAAGGCGAAAGAGTGGGCTGAGAAGGGGGAGAAGGTCATACTAGTCAGGCCCGAGACGAGCCCGGATGATGTGGGAGGGATAATCGCATCGGCGGGGGTGCTCACCTCGAGGGGAGGCATGACCTCGCATGCCGCCGTCGTGACGAGGGGTTTAGGGAAGCCCGCTGTGGTGGGGTGCGAGGAGATAGAGATAGACCTGGAGAAGGGTGAGTTCAGGGCTCCTGGTGGCGTGGTCATCAGGGAAGGGGATGTCATAACGATAAACGGGACCTCGGGAGAGGTGATTTTGGGAGAGGCCCCCCTCATCCAACCCCAGCTGAGGGGGGAACTGGCAGAGCTCTTGCAGTGGTGCGATGAGGTGAGGAGGCTCCAGACTTGGGCAAACGCAGACTACCCAAGGGATGCCAAGAGGGCGAGGGAGTTCGGGGCCCAAGGGATAGGCCTGTGCAGAACCGAGCATATGTTCTTCGAGGAGGATAGATTGCCCATCTTCAGGCGTGTGATAATGGCAAAAACCAAGGAGGAGAGACTGGGGTATTTGGAGCAACTTGGGAAGATCCAGAAGAAAGACTTCAAGGAGATCCTTGAGGTCATGGATGGACTGCCCGTCATAATCAGGCTATTGGATCCACCCTTGCACGAGTTCCTGCCCAGGTACGAGAAACTACTGGAAGAAGTAATCACGGGGAGGGTAAAGGGCGAGCTCCAGAGGGAGAAAGAGGAGCTCCTGAAGAGGGTGGAGGCCATGAGGGAGGCTAACCCCATGATGGGTCTTAGGGGATGTAGGCTGGGTCTGCTCTTTCCTGAGATAAACGAGATGCAGGTGAGGGCAATCATGGAGGCGGCATGCGAGCTGAAGAAGGAGGGTCGTGACCCCAAGCCGGAGATCATGATCCCGCTCACCTGCCATGTGAACGAGCTGAGGAAGATAAAGGAGAGGCTGGAGAGGGTCGCTCGGGAGGTCATGGAAGAGTACGGAGTTCAGATCAGCTACAAGTTCGGGACGATGATAGAGGTACCCAGAGCCGCCCTCACGGCAGATAAAATCGCTGAGGTCGCGGAGTTCTTCTCCTTTGGTACGAACGACCTGACCCAGATGACCTTTGCCTTCTCGAGGGATGACGCTGAGCGCTCCTTCCTCTTCCCATACTTGGAGCAGGGGATACTCCCGTTCAATCCTTTCCAGACGCTGGACAAGGAAGGGGTGGGTAAGCTCATGAGGATGGGGGTGGAGCTGGGGAGGCGGACCCGACCTGATCTAGAGATAGGCATCTGTGGGGAGCACGGAGGAGATCCAGCCTCGATCGAATTCTGTCATGAAATAGGCCTGAATTATGTCTCATGTTCCCCCTTCCGGATCCCCGTGGCTAGACTGGCAGCAGCCCGTGCTGCACTGAAATCGAAATCCTCAAAAATTTCCGAAAATCAAACTCTTTAGCCAAAAAAGGTATTATCTTCAAGAAAATTCGAAAAAATACCCAAAAAAGCCTTCCTTTTAAGGAACAAAAAGGCAACTAGACGATGCCGAAGAAGAAAGTCAACCAGCAGAAGAAGCAGATGAAAATGAAGCTTTCTCAGCTGGCAGAGGAGATCAAGAAAACCCCTGGAAAATCCCAAGCACGCTCCATTAAAATTGGGACGCTCAAGATTAAGATGGGTGGGTCAACCATGAAATGGGTTCTTGTAGGTGCTGTTGCTGCGGTAGCCTTGTTAACGATTTGGAAGTTGGGTGCCTTGGGGGCAGGTGGGCCAGCTCAAGAAAATGTCTCTGAGATCTTAAGTGTTCAGCCGGTTAATCTGCCAGAGGAGATGATTCCAGGACAGGAATATCAAGTTCCACTTAGGATAACGAACAGAAGCAAACAAAAGTTTGCGGGTCATGTGAGGGTTCACGCTGAGGGACTGGATTACGACTACCTCATCTATATTAAGCTCGCACCTGGTGAGTCCCAGACGATAGAAATCCCCTTCAGGCCCGTGAAATCAGGGACCAACTTCATCGAAATAGCTGGGAGGAAGGTCGCACTTTCAGTAGCTGAGCCTAGTCCGGGTCACCTAAAAGTGGAAGATCTTAGGGTTGCGCCAGAGTCTGTCATTTTGGATCCGGACAAAGGAGGCGTGGAGGTGATCCATGTTTTAGCAAAGGTTATGAATGACGGGCAACAGCTACTTCAAAAAGATGTCACATTATATGCTGGCTTGGAGGGATATGAGGAGCCCTGTGGTAGCCAGTTTGTCAAACTAGCTCCCGGTGAGAGTCAGGTGGTTTCCTTCACTTATACCATCACTGCCGATCAGGTCGGTGAACTGGAGGAGGGGGAGGAGAGGAATGTGAACATAGTGGTTGAAGGGAAAAGCGCAACGGTCAAGGTGAGTGGTTATGCCAAATTTGAGGTCAAGAAAATACTCTGGAACTGGTATCCCACAAGCGTAGGGCACCAGCTGGTTGCCAAACCTGAGGAGAACATATACCCCATGGCTGGGGATAAGGTGGAGATAATCTTCAGGGTTAAGAATGTCGGGACAGCCGGGGGGACGGCAAATCTCAGGCTCTGTATAAATGCCACTGACATCGACACGAAAACCTTGCATCTCAAGCGCGGAGAGGAGGTAAAGGAGAACTTCATCTGGTACCCGCCAGCTGGCGGCTCCTATGAGATTGAGATAACAGGTGATGAGAAAGTGGTAGGAAAGGTTGCTGGGGAGAAACTGGAGGTGAAAACTCCGCCAACCTTCAGTTTGGGAGAAGTGACGATCCAAGTCAAGCATGCCCAACTTGAGAGAGCTCTTTCGGATTGGAGACTTGAGACGAGGGAGTTTTTGCAGGATGAGCCCTTCATGGTCGGAGTCTTCGTGAAAAATGACGGAGATGTATCTGGAAAGTGCAAGCTAAAGTGCTCTTGGGAAATCGGAGAGAACGAAATAACCGAGGTCATCCCGCCGGGAGGTGACATGGTTTGGATGTATGGAAGGGCGAAGTCCACAGACGGTCCCCAGCAGATTCTCATCCAGCTCATGTACGAGAATCGCCAGATCATCTCGGAACATGTGGATAACATTATGGTTCAAGGATGGATAAGACAGCCCAAGGAAGGGGACAAATGGATTTATAAAGTGCCGACTGGGGAGAGGGAGGATGCCTATCAGGGTATTGGGCAGATGAGGGATTTGATTAACTACCTCAAAAATGGCGGTTTTGCAGGTGGTACACCTCCGGACAACATACCGGACTGGGAGTGCTCGATTGCTGACGCTTCCCGCAACCTCAAGGCTCCTCCGAATGACTACGACGGAGACGGTGGATCAATATACGTGTATGCTGAGCCACCGCTGGCAGGAACGAGCGATACCTGTGACATGACCTGGACCCAGAGTTTGGATATCCCAGCGGGAAGGAAAATAGTGCTTGCAGGTGCCTACAGATTTTACTCGGCTGTCAATGATGATGAAGTTGATAATGCGCTTATCGAAGTTAAAGTAAACGATGGTGGGACCGAGAAAACGCTGTTCTCAGCTTTGATCAACGAAAGTACAAGTGTAACCCTAGACACGTGGTACGGGATATATGCGGACTATGTGGTCCAGTCAGGCTTAAAGAGTATAAGCATTCACCTTGAAGTAATGGACAAGGAGGGACTAGGTGGCGGAGAGGAGATAGGTATCCAGGCCGACGGCTTCTTCCTGAAGACGGCTGACCCCTACCCGATCGAAAACTATGCCCCTGCATGGGCCAGTACGCCTGGCTCCGATGAGCAAATGTATTCATACCTTTCCCTCTCAGCTGATGAGGTTCAGCAACTCGGCTGGGTTCTTTACAGGAATGGATTCAAGGAGCTCCTACGCCTGAAAAACCCGATCGAACTATACTCACGCACACTAGGTGAAACGATCACCTACCCAACCGCAGTGACTCTCTGTTACGTAAAGGGGATATCCTCAACTACGGGTCGTAGGCAAATGTTGATAGCCGAAGATGTCCCCATCACGTACCACATATACTCTGTAAGCACAGTCGAGGATCCTTACTTTGGAGAGTGCTTGGTCTACAACTATGAGTTCTACGCAGAAGGGGTCAAGGCCCTGGTCATGGGTGACGTCTCTGGTGGAGGCTCGGTTATAACAGGTTCTCCTCCTCCCTCCTATGGTGAAGCAGTTGGAGAAGTTAGCTTCCACATCAACGGGCAGATATGGTATTCGAGGAGGTTCGGCCTGATCAAGGACGAGCGGAACTCGGAACAGTGGCATGCCACAGCAAGTTGGAGCGTGCCAGCACCAATGACTGTAAACGTCTACGGGATCGAAATGGAGATTGATATGGGCGGTGCTGTATACATAAACTGGGACGATTCGGTCGGTAAGTCCGTTGTCCAGCTCGAGCAGGATCTGGAAGCGGTAAAGACCTTCCTGGACCTGTAACTCTTTAATCTTGGATTCTAAATCTTAAGTGAAGCGCATCCTCCTGCTGGCAACAGTGGTCTTCGCCGCTTTAATGTACGTCCAAGTGAGTCTCACCTTTCCGGCGGCAAGCTGGAAGCTCGCTTCAGTGGAGTTGTCGCCTGCCTTCCCATTTGAGAACGAAGAGGTGGTGATGAAAGTAGAAGTCACTAAATTGGGTCCGGCCGGTACATGCACGGTGGTATACTTCGTGGACAACAAAAGATGCGAGGAAAACTTCAAGATAAGGGGAACACCGAGGTACGTTTACCTGATCCAGAAGCTTCCAGCAGGGGTGCACTACTTGCACCTCGAGAACGAGAACAAGCAGTGGAGAGTTAAAGTGACCAGCGCTGGGGCAGTCGGGACCGTACCCATTGAAATAGAGTCCTTCAAAGTCGAACCAGTCGATGTCAAGCTCTGGGAAACTTTCTTTGTTAAGGTAAGAGTCAGAAACAAATCGACTGACACGGGTTGGGCAACTGTCCGCCTGTGGGTGGACAATGAGCCCATCGAGCGCAGGGTTTTGATTGGCGGGGGCAGACTGAAGGACATTTGCTTCCGACTACAGGCTGATAAGCCCATACTGAAGATTCGAGTTGAGAACTGTCCCCAGCCCGAGGAAAACCTAAGACCCTCACTGTGGTGATTACAGCTGGGAGAGGTTGGTGAGACTGTAATCTAGTAGCTCCATGTTGGTTTCGCTTATGATGGTGAACTGCTGCCCCATGTAAGTCACCTTTGACGTAGTTCGCTCCTCTGACTTGAGGAGTATGCCCACGCGGTTCAGTCGCCTTGTTATCACGGTATCCGATACCACGTCACAAACTTCTCCTCTAAATGTGGCCTGCCCTTCTAGGTGGATTGTTACTACGACGACAAAGGCCTCAACGGGCTGGCCCTTCACCACGACGGTCTCGGTTCCCACCACTTCGTACTGGCAAGTGCACTGCCCGCTTAGGGTGATGTCTATCGGGTAGTAGTTGTGTACCGTCATGGTTGAGGTGGAAGAGGAAGTGGCACCAACTTCCAGGGGGAAGGAAGCGATCTGGAGCGGGGGATCGTACTCTACCTCGGTGGTTTTGGAGCCTTGGTAGTAGTTGATCAGGGCGAAAAGATAAGCAGCGGTGTCTGTGTCGGGTGAGTAGAAGATTTGATAGCTCTCCTCTCCACCTTCTATTTCAGACACAACTTTCCTGCACTTCTTTCCTCCTATTTCCACCATGCCCTTGTAACTAACCGTGACGGTTGCCGTCCCAGACTCCGGGAAGTTGTACTCCTGTCCTAGCTCTGGGATTCGGTTGGTGGATGAGAAACGGTATTTCAGCCAGTCAACATCCTCCAGCATGAGATCTTTGTATCCCAGCACACGGACGCTTTTCTGCTTCCCCCCGATCTCGATGTACATGATGCCCTTTTGGGTGGCTTGAACAGTAGCGTCCACAATTTTCTCTTGGCCCGGAGCTACTTCAGCCGTTACGGTCTGGGTGCCTCCTGGGGATGCGATCAAGTCCTCGGAGAAGGTCTGAGTAGAGGTACCGTTGTTCCGGATGGTTATTCTGACGGGTACGGAACTCCCAACGATAACAACTTCTGGGACCGAAATGTCCTTCACGAAAACCTCCGGTTTTTCCGAGACCTGCAGAATGCGACTGTAGTCACCAGCTTTAATGGTGTGGGAGCCTGTTGTTAGCTCGCCGAGGTTGAATACGAAGATCTTCTCCTCCCCGGGTGCTATACTCTCGGCCCTCGGATAAGTAATTCTCTCACCGTCTACGAGGATTTCGGGCTTGTACTGACCGGTATCGTTACCGACGTTTTTCACGACCACCGTGGCCTGAGCTTCACCTACATAGGCGAAGGAGGGCACCATGAGATCCTCGATGCTGAACTCCGGTCTCGACTCCTCTACAGTTATCTTGACTGGGGACCCAACGTAGTTTTCGATCGTCACATCGAACTTGCCCGCTTCTGTTGGTGTGAACCTGAATGATATCATCCTCGTGGCTTTCGGGCCGATCGTCACGGGGTATCTCTGATGGATGTCTTGGGCTCCGATGTGTAGAACACCCGAGTATGAACCCTCCATCTCCCCTTCATTGACCACCTCTATGCACGCCACTACTTCCTTTCCCACAATCGCCCTAGAGGGGATATCGATCTTGGTCACCTTGAATGATGGGGGTGTGGGTTCGTGTACGCTGAAGCTGATAGGCGCAACCTCAGGAGCTACAACCTCGAAGGATCCGGCTTGCATTGGGATGTATTCAAAATCCACAAGCAAGACTTGTCCAGCATTCTCAACTTCTACTGACTTTGTCAGTTCCTCTCCCCCTATACTGATACTCACGTCAATCCAACCTGTTTTAAGGGCTTTGACTTTGGCGGTCACGTAAACCTTAGATCCCACAGGTGTGTCCTCCGGGTACACTTTTAGCTCCATGACCTCATAACTTGCTTTCTCAGTTACAGGTTGCTCGGGTTTCAGGAAAAGGAAGTACGCTGCCACGCCCAGGATCAGGACGACAACAATTGCAGGCACTGCCTTATTCATTTGTCTTTTCCCCCAAATACCTTTTAAGCTTTTTAAGGGAAAACAGAATGTCAAAACGGATCCGTACTCAGAGGGCCTCCTTCCTCCTTGTAGTCTTTGCAGTCCTGGTTTACATAGCACTCTGTGCTATTTTCAATCCAGGGGTCCCAGCCACTTCATATCTTCTCCCCGCTTGTGTCTTGGTTCTGGCCACAATTATGTACCTCAATGTGAACAGAGTTTCCGAGTTTGTCAGAGAGCACCCCAAAGAGGTGGTCATCGCCATCTTAATCGTGACCGCGTGTTTAGCGACGGGTCTTCCCAAACTAACCTTCAATGTCGAGCTCAGGTCATATTTGCCACCCAGCTATGAATCGGCTAGGACGACACTGGAGGTGGAAAACATGCTGGGAGGTGTGAGCAGTGAGGTGATCCTGCTTTACTCGGACAATCTCTTAGATCCAGCGTGCGTTGCGGCCGCCCATAACCTACGTGTCGCTCTGGAGAATGAGCTTGATGGTTATCTCGTTGCAAGACTGTTCTGGTACCTTGAGCCCATCGAGCGGGAACTTGGGGAGAACTTTCCGACAGGCCCTGAGCTGGAGAACAGACTCCGGCAGTTGCTTTCAGATCCAACCATTTTGGGGGAAGTGGAGCCCCACATAAGGCGAGTTGAACCCGAGCTCGCTGAAAACTTTCGGATAGTCAGGGGAAAGGAGGGCAAGCAAGTAGCCAGGCTCGTGTACAGGGTGGCCAAAATGCCTAGCTGGGAGGAAATCTCTTACGCTAAGAAGCTGGAGCGGATCGTGAAATCCTGTGTGGAAGACTCCGGCTATGTATTCGAGGCGACGGTGGGTGGTGACCACTCGACATCTAAAGACTTGATGAGGACGATCGAGGAGGAGCGGATTTATCTCTTCGGTACAGCAGGAATCCTGGTCTCACTATGTCTCTTCCTCACCTTCAGAAAACCTAGGGACATTCTCCTCGCACTGTTCACCATCGGTCTAGCCATCGCCTGGGTGGTTTGTCTGATGGGGTGGCTGGGGATAGAGTTCTCACCCGTGGTTGTGGGGGTCTTCCCACTCCTCATAGGCTTGGGGATAGATTATTCGGTCTACATGAACTACAGGTACTCTGAGGAAAGGTTGAAAGGGAGAGGCCCGGGTCTTGCCGCTGGCTTGGCAATAGCCACGGTGGGGACGGCCATTTATCTATCATGTATGACTACCATGTTTGGTTATGGATCTTGGTTGACTTCCCCTATGGAGCCCTTGTTTGACTTCGGCGCACTGAGCATGGCAGGCATAGGATTCGCTTACATGCTTTCCGTAACGTTCTTGCCCTCCTGCAGGATCCTCTTAGACCGGGGTGTTCGGAAGGGAGAACTGGTAGACAGGTTCTCCGCTAGGGCACTTGAGACGGGCCTCTCCAAACTGGCAGTGGTCGTCGAACGTCATGCCAAATGGTTCTTGGTTGGAGCGGTGATCGTTACTCTACTGGCGGCCTACAGTGCGATGCATACCAGAACGGCTCTCGAATGGGAGAAGATGACCCCTCAGGGTATGGAGAGCCTTGAAACCTCGGACTTGTATCTCAAGCTGTGGCCGGAATACAATCCCATGGGTGCCATTCTTGTTATGGTCAAGGGAGACATAGCTTCTCCGGAAACTCTACGATGCATGGATCAGATACAGACTTATGCTCCTCAAAGGTGCAGGTATGTAACGGATGCGTGGAGCATCGTGGACTTTGTCAAACAGAAGAACGGTGGGATACTCCCGAGCACTAGAGAAAGGGTAGTTGAGATATTGTCGGAGCTAAGTGAACCGACCTACGCTTCCCTGATATCTCCCACCTACGACCGGACGATCATGTTTATTACGACATACACGACTACCGATCAGGAAGTACTTGCTGCCACAGAAAACGTGAGGTACTTGGTGGAGAAGTACGGGCAAGTAGAGAACACGAAGTTCCTAGTCGGAGGACTGCCAGCCATCGGTGCAGATCTCTTGTCAGAATTGGTCCCCTCACAGCTGAGGACGACTCTTATAGCCCTAATCGGGTGCTTCCTCATCTTGTGGGCGGTGTTCCGGAACCCAAAGGAGGCCGGGATTTGTATGGTACCCGTCGTGCTCACGGTGGTCTGGGGACTGGGTATGTTCTGGCCTCTGGATATTCCCATAAATATCGTCACGGTTCTGGTTTCTGCAATCCTGATTGGTATTGGTATAGATTACGCGATCCATGTGCGCCACAGGTACGTGGAAGAGCTGAGCAAGGGGAGGAGTATAAAGCACGCCATCAGGGAGACCATGGTCAGGATAGGGGGAGCAGTCTTCGGTGCCGCGACGACCTCTCTGTCCGCTATGGGCACCCTGATGGCCTCTAGGATGCCCGCGATTGCTGTTTTCGGGAAAATGATCGCCTTGGAGTTTGTAGCTTGTCTATGCGCGGTTTTCTTCGTGCTTCCGGCTTTGTTGGTCTGGCTGACCAAGAGAGGGAGCATACGTGTAACCACTTGAAACACATTTACACACTCGGTTATGGGGGGAGGAAATGGGAGGAGTTCCTATCGCTGGTTCGCGAGCATGGAGTGAAGATGGTGATCGATGTTCGCGCCTTTCCTAAGTCGAAATACCCCGAATACTCCGCCCAGTCGATGGAAGAGAACCTGAGGAGAGCGGGCATCGGCTACGCTAGGATCCCTGAGCTTGGGGGCTATAGGAGAGGGGGTTACCAAGCCTACACTAGGACGGAGGAGTTCAAAAAGGGGGTGAAGATGCTGGAGGAGCTGGCAGGAAAGCAAACCTCGGTTGTGGTCTGTCTGGAGAGGGACCCCAAGGGTTGCCATCGCAGATTTATCGCAGATGAGCTCGCGCGCAGGGGATGGAAGATCCTGCACATCCTGAAGAAGGGGGAAGTAATTGAGCATGCCGCTCTCCGCTGAAGAAATGCGTAGGCTGGATGAGGCAGCTGAGCGGGTAGGGATACCGCGAGTGTTACTGATGGAGAACGCAGGGGCCGCGGTGGCGAGGAGGGTGATCCAGCGGTTCGGGGCGAGGAAAGTTCTAGTCCTGGCGGGAACGGGAAACAATGGGGGAGATGGCATGGTGGCGGCGCGGCACCTGTCAAATCTCGGGTGTGAAGTCAGCGTTGTCTTGGTGGGCGAGCCTTCCGCCATAAGGACGCAAGAGGCTAGGTTGAACTGGGAGATCCTGTCGAGGCTTGAGAGAGTGAGGACCTCCGTCTTCAAGAACTTGGATGAAATCACTCGTGCAATAGATCAGTCCGAGCTGATCTTGGATGCCATGCTGGGGACGGGTGTTAGAGGGGAGCTCAGAGAGCCATTCCTGTCGATCGTGAGGAAGGTGAACTCGTCCGGAAAACCAGTGGTAGCTGTGGACAGCCCAACTGGCTTGGATCCCACGTCGGGCCAGGTCTGCGGTGAGGCCATCAGGGCAACGATGACCATCACCTTCCATTCGCCGAAGTCAGGACTGCCGCTGGTTAAGGATTACACGGGGGAGCTCTTGGTAGAGGACATCGGGATCCCTCATGAGCTCGAAAGAAGGGAAATAGGGAGGGAAGTTGAGCATACCAAGCCTGAGGCACCCGTTCTCGTATCGGCCTGCCTTCTAGGGGTGAACTGCAGGTACGACGGGGGGAACTGTTACGAGGAGAAAGTTCTGAGGCATGTGCGGGGCAGACTTGTCATCCCAGTTTGCCCGGAGCAGCTTGGTGGGCTCCCCACTCCTAGGAGGCCTAACAGGCTCTTGGGCCCCGGATCAGAGGTCCTAGCGGGGAGGGCCAGAGTTGTGAACGACTTGGGGAAGGATGTCACGGAGAACTTCGTTCGGGGGGCTCAGGAGGTCCTCTCTATAGCCAAGCTCTTCAATGTCAGGGAGGCGATCCTGAAGTCGGGAAGCCCCTCCTGTGGGGTCGGGAGGGTGAAGCTCCCCGATGGAAGCTGGCTACGGGGAGATGGTGTGGCGGCTGCATGCTTGAAAAAGGAGGGCTTGAGGCTCATCACCGAGCATGAGATTTCTGGCTTCTGAGCTGAAGCAGATCCTCTGCTCTATTTTGATTCTAGCCATTGCGGTCTCGGGCCTCAGCCTGCACCGCTTGACAGTCTTTTCCCTTCCTCTTGTGTTGGGCTTCTTCCTGCACGAGATGTCCCACAAGTGGATGGCCCGCAGGTACGGTTTCTTCTCGGTTTACTCATGGTGGCCTCCCGGCTTGCTATTTGCTTTGTTCTTGGGTCTGGCCTCTGGGGGAGAGGTGATTTTCGCAGCGCCCGGAGCAGTGGTCATCCTGAGCAGCTTCTTTTCCAAGGATCAAGCGGGGAAGATAGCCCTTGCAGGCCCCTTCATGAACGTGTTGCTAGCAGCCATCTTTTACCCCCTTGGCTCCCTGCTGGGGGAGCTGGCTCTCCAGGGTTTCTACATAAACCTGTGGCTGGCCGTCTTCAACCTCCTCCCCTTCCCCCCTCTGGACGGCTACAAGGTCTTTCACTGGAGCCCCTTGCTGTGGGCACTCGTCGAAATACCCCTCCTTTCACTACTCTTCCTCAGCTAGCTTCCTGATTTGATCCAGAGTGTCGGCTTCTTCCGGTTTTTTATCCTCTCTTATGCTCTTTATCCTCGCGAAGCGGAGGGCCATCCCGCAGGGGTATTTGGGGCTCCTCTGGACCTGATTGAAGGATACCTCCACCACCACCTCAGGCCGAACCCAGACGGTCCTCCCCTGACTGGAGATCTCCAGTTGCTTCAGCCTCCGGGTCATGTGCTCCAGCTCCTGGTCGGTTAGCCCTTTGAACGTCTTCCCCACCACCTCGAACTTCCCGGTTTTCGGATCCAGGGCTGCCAGGTAGTAATCAGAGAGGAACTTGGCCCTCCTTCCATGTCCCCATTCAGCTCCCACCACCACGAGATCCAGCGTGAGGGTCTTCTTGACCTTTAGCCAGCACTTTTCCCTCCTCCCCGGCACGTAGGGGCTGGAGGGATGTTTGGCCATGACCCCCTCGTGACCAGCATCTAAGGCCTGCTTTAAGAAGTCCTCCGCATCTCCGAGATCCAGGCACAGACGGTTAACGATTACATGATCCCCTGCGACCTCCTCCAGTTTGGATCTCCTCTCGGAGTAAGGGAGCTCGAGCAGAGACTTTCCCTCTAAAAACAAGATATCGAAGAACCAGAGCCGGAGGGGTACCTCCTCCCTCAGCTTCCTGATCTCCCTCTCCCTCCTGAACCTGCGGAGCAGGAACTGAAAGGGCAATGGTTTTCCTTCCCTCAGCGCCACGACCTCTCCCTCCAGGATTCCCTCCTTAAGCTCCAGCTCCCTGCACTGCTCCACAACCTCCGGCATGCTTTGGGTGACATCCTTCGGCCCCCTGCTGAAGATCCTCACCTGGTCGAGTTTTTTATGGACTTGGACCCTGGCCCCGTCCAGCTTGAACTCTAGGTAGGTCCGTCCCTGGTGCTCATGCAAGACTTCTTTCAAGTCTTGGGCCTGGTGTGCCAGCATGGGCTGTATGGGTCTGAAGACCTTGAGGTGGAAGCTGGACAGGTCCCTGCCGCAAGCTAGGGCCTCAGAGACCTCAGCCAGGCTCGTCAAGCTCCACGCCAGGTGCAGCTGCTTTGGATCCACCGAGTAGGCCTTCGCCAGGGCGGGCAACAGTAGACCCTCACTGAACCCCATCCTCATTTCCCCGATCAGGAGCTTCGTGAGCAGCCTGGACTCCGCGGGGGAGCATCTGAGGAACAGACCCTCGATTATCTTCCGCTTCCTGCTGACGGAGGACTCACCAGATATTTCCGTGACTTTTTGGATGGAATCCCAAACCTCCAAAATGGCGAGGGGGCGGGTATCTAGAGACCTGAAGAGAATGCCCTTCTTATCTAGTAGCCTGTAAACGGCCTCCCCAAGGTCTCCAGTTTCTTGGAAGAGGCGGAAAAGCTCCTCCTCCCTCGCACCTGTCACTTCAAGTACGATGTGCTTGAGGGTGGACCATCCCACGCCGAGCTGCGGAACCTGCCCGGCTAGCATGCAGGCGGCAGGTTTCACCTCCTTAGGCTCCAAATTCTTGAAGAATTCGGCAACGAGGTTTATCATTTCCTTTCTGCTGTGCATTTTTTCCAAGTTTAAGCAGAGCTCGGCTAGCCTGCTAAACTCCATCAAATTTCTGGCGGGAAAAATCAATTACCAAGAGGCTTCAATCTCGGGGACTGTAGAGCCCTTACGATTGTGCGTGCGGATTCACTCAAGCTGAAACAGAAAAAGAAAAAAGCAACTGCTTATTTGTTGCAAACACTTCACGCCAAAGTGTTTATAACCGGTAAACACTTTGGGGAACTTTTATTTGTTTATCAACTTCCTGCAAGCTGTTTATAAACACTTGTCTGCTGTCATGGTAGCTTGTTAGAGTTGCACAGTCAATCCTCAATTAACTAGGCCTGGGAGCCTCCTTTCAAGTGGACAAATCCAGAGCTAGCTCACTCTGATGCAATTCGCTGTGTGTGGAGGTATTATCAGCACATCCTTCCTCACCTTGACTTTGTTCCTCTCTATCCCAACGAGATCTGGATTCGATGGAGAGTTGGCCGCCCAGGGGCCCGCCGTACCCACGGTGAACGTCTCCCGCGCTTCCTCTTTCAGTCGAATCGTGACGCTCTCGCTGTAACTGCGGTTGACGATGAACACGGAGGTTCCTCTCCTATCTTCAACCGCAGCTGCATCGACCACGGGAGCCCGGAGCGACCGCGTCTCTATCTCGGGCGAGTTAACGCGAACCTCCAAAACAGTATCCCGCAGGTTCTCCGCATACATCCTAAAAACGACGCCGGGAGGGGCCAGGTACGCCCCAGATTCGTGGGTCACGATCGAACCCAGAGCGTTGATCATTTGCGCGTAGTTGGCACAAAGCAGATTTTTTATCCGGAGCAGGGAGTTCAACATACAGGCCGTATAGAGGCCCTCCGCCACCGTGTAGTTGCACCTCCGGTGCGAGGGCAGATCGTATCTGACATTCCACTCATCCAGACAGAGGGGTACCTCCACCTCCTCCTGCACTCTGAGGAGCATGCGCTCGGTCTTTATGTTCCCTGTCACCACCCAGTAGAAGTTCTCCTCCGTGGGTTTGGGCCTCCAGTGCCAGAGCCTCATGACATCCGGAAAGTAATCGTGGATCGAGAGTGCATCGATCTCATGCCCGGCGATCTTCAGAAGCCTCCGATTCCAGTCCTTCCAGTTCAGGGGATTAAAGAGGGGGCGCAAGGGTTCAAAAAGAGGACGGAGTAGCAAGCAGGGCAGGAGTTGCGCCCAGACACTTTCTCCCCATGGGATGCCAAGCCCGCAGGCTATGAGCTTTATGTCCGGGTCGACCCTCCGCATGGCCCTCGCGAATTTCAGGAATTTCTCGCCATATTTCTCAGGGGAGCAGGATCCCTTCTCTAGGGGCATCCACTGTTCGTTCCCGATGCACCACAGCTTCACACCCCATGGCTCTCTCCTCCCCATGGAAGCCCTGACCCTGCCCCACCTAGTGCTGGGATCCCCATTGCAGAACTCCACCCACTCAGCAGCTTCCTCAGGGGTACCGGTTCCAGCGTTCACCGTAAGCATCGGTTCGGCCCCAACAGCTTCACAGAACATGAGGAACTCTTGGGTTCCGAACTGATAGCTCTCCGGCTTGCCTATCCCGGATCCTGACCACCTCCAGTAGTAATTCGGCTTGACGGGCCTGGACTTCCTGGGACCAATCCCAAACTTCCAGTGGTAGTAATCGGCGGCACACCCACCCGGGAAGCGGATGACCTGCGGCCTGATGGACTTGACAAGTTCGAGCACGTCCTTCCTGATCCCGCCCAGCCACAGGTTTGAGGGGGGCTGGCTTGGGTCCCAAATCCCGCCGTAGATGTTGTCCCCTAGGTTCTCCACGAAGTGTCCCAGTATCATGGGGGTTTTCCACAACCTGCCTCCCAGCTGGATCTTAGCCTCGATCATGTACTTCCCGGAAACTTTCGAAGGAGGAGAAGATTCTCCACCTCCCCTTGGTTGCGAGCGGGAGGAGAAAGGACCAGACGTACCATTGGCTCCTGTGGAACATGATTGCGCGCATCTTCTCTTTCCTGAAAGCACGTATGTCCACGCGGAGGTTCGGTCGAAGCGAGTGGTAGAGCCTGACTGGGCGGAAGCTCAGGGAAAGCTTCCCGACGAACAGGTGGTCCGGATGCAGGTAGTATGGGGTCTCGGGCTCAGGGGCGTAGATGAGATCGGGGGACTCCCTCCGGACGGACCGAACTATGGGCTGACCATCGTCCCGCTTCAGCTCCCCGTCCATCAACCCCAGAGGCCTTATCTCAATGTTGAGGAAGCGGGCGGCCGATTCGGCCTCCGCCCTCCTCCTTTTTCCGACATCCTTAAGGGGTTTTCCACCTGAAAGAGAGACTGCAAAATTCTCCGGGCACCCCTTCTGTCCATCGGTCACCAAGATTTCAACGACCTCATCCCCCCGGGCCAGATGCTTGAGCACCGTGCCCCCGACGAACAGTTCTAAATCGTCTGGATGAGGGGAGAGGACCACAACTTTCATTCACTAGTCTGACGAAAGTTTGATAATGGGAGCAGTGATAGGAGGACAAAATCTCCTGAAAGGGAGGAGGAAAGCCCTGGCGGAGGCGGCCAGGGATTTGGGCCCGGATCAGCTGAAGAGGGTGGAGGAGCTCCTAAAAAGCTGGAGCGATGAGAACAGAGCGGAGCTGACCAAGCTCTTGGGGCCGGACCGGGCGAAGCGTCTACTCAGAGACTTGGGGATCGTTTGAGCAGGCGCATCCTCCTGACGAGTAGGAACTTGACCTCCTCCCAAGGGGAGAAGAGGCGGGCCGGGCCTATTCTGGTTCTGCCCTTCCTGATGGCCTCGAGGACGCCTTCCATGCTAGATGCCTCAACGAGGGTGTAGGCTCTCCCCAGAGTCTCTAGGAGGTGGGCATCGGATCCGGCGGTCATGGGTTTCCCCAGCTCTCTGCAGACCTGTAGAGCCCTCGCGTTCCTGGAAAAGATGTGGGGATTGAGGACCTCGATGGCATCCAAGTCCAGGCGCCTTATAGCGTCCTTCAGACTGGATCTGCCCACTGCATACGGATGAGCGGCCACGGCGATGCCTCCCTTCTCGTGTATCAGCTCGACGGTTTCCTCCGGGGACAGACCAGCTGGTATGTCCTCCACCACGCCGAGACCTAGGATGTCCCCTTTTGCGGAGCGCACCTCAATCCCGGGTAGCACGAAGTCCTTGTCGATTTTTCTCCCGACTAAGCTCCCCCGAACGGTATTGTGATCTGTTATGGCTATGCCGTCTAGCCCGATTTTCCTCCCCCACCTGATGAGTTCCTTGGGAGTGGGGATGGCATCCTCCGAGTAGACTGAGTGGACGTGCAGGTCGATCTTCATATCAAAAGCCTCGCACTAGCTTATGATGGCAACCGCTGGTTTTGACGAGGCTGGCAGGGGGCCGATTCTAGGGCCGATGGTCCTCTGCGGGGTCAGCTTTGCACGTGAGGTGCTCCCGGATCTGAAAAGAGCCGGGGTGAGGGACTCCAAGCAGGTCGGCCCGAAAAAGAGAGAAGACTTAGCCAAACTCATCCAGGGACTTGCCACAGACATCAGAGTGGTGGAGCTCTGGCCCAGGGAAATCGACGAGCTGAGGACCTGCAAGAACCTGAACGAGATAGAAGCGGAGGTCTTTGCCAGGATGATCGACGAGCTCCAGCCCGAGGTGGCATTCATAGACTCCCCCGATCCGAGACCGGAGCTCTTCCTCTTCAGAATGGAACGGTATCTGCGCAGTAAGCCTAAATTGGTCGTGGAGAACGGAGCCGACCGAAAATACGTGGAGGTCTCGGCGGCCTCAATAGTGGCTAAAGTGACCAGGGAGGCAAGGATACAGGAACTCCACCAAAAGTACGGGGATTTTGGGTCGGGTTACCTGACGGATCCAAAAACCGTCTCCTTCTTGAAAAAATGGTTGAGGGAGAAGGGGATGTATCCGAGTTTTGCTAGGAGGTCTTGGAAATTCTCTCTGTAATAATTAGCGGCCTGCCTCTGTCCCATCCATTGAGGGCGATGATGGAGGGTGTTACGGTGCAAAGTGCCACCAACACATCCATTACACCGTCCACATCGCCGCCTGTTAGGTGAGCCCCCCTTACCAAACTAAGTCCGTGACGCTCCAAGCCGGCAGCCCGGAAATTGAAGCCCCTGTCGCGCGCCGTGGTTAGCTCCGGGTCACAGCGGGGTGGTCCACCAAGGGCTTCCCGGAGGCCTGGCGGGCGCGCCTTGTGGGGCTCTAAAAATTAACCGACGGATCAAAAAAGGGCCCCGCTGTCCCCCAGCACACTAACCCCGGGGCTCATAGGTTGCCTTTCCGGCGTCCTCCGCCCGGTAACCCTCGTGGTGGGGCGAGCGGGGCCAACCCCGCCTGTCACGCGCCAGGGTTGACCCGAGTTCATAGCGAGGTGGTCCACCAATTTGCTCCCCGAGGACCCATTGGCGCGCCTTCACGGCGGGGTGGCTCCAGTGTCCCCGCGACGATGCACCGGTGATCCCTTGTCACACCAGCTCTCGCTTCCCGCGGGATATCCCCATCATCGCCAACTAACTTCTTTCTCTGTCCAAAAAATGTTATTTTTTCGCTCAAGAGTTGCTATGGAGGAAGACTGGGAACTTCGGCAGATAAGGTTGAAGAAGATGGGAGAGATGCTCACCCGGGAGGAGCGAGGAGCAGGGCATGAGGCCAAAGTGCACGAAATATCGGACGACGAATTCGACCGAATTGTCCAAGAAAAGGAGTACGTCCTCGTTGACTTCTGGGCACCTTGGTGCCCCCCATGTCTCATGATAGCACCGATCGTGGAAGAGCTGGCAAGGCAGTACCCGCAGGTCTTCTTTGCGAAGATAAATGTCGATCAGCACCAGAGGGTAGCCACGAGGTACGGCATCATGAGCATACCCACCCTGCTCCTGTTTAAGAGAGGCAAGCTAGTAGACCAGCAAATCGGAGCGGTCCCCAAGAGTAGGCTGGAGGAGAAGATCCGGAAGTTGCTGGGATAATTTATCTGCTTAGAGTTTCATGGATGAAAATTGCTATCGTCTGCCCTCCCTGGATTAGAGTACCCCCTGAGGAGTACGGGGGGATAGAGTACGTTGTTTGGTTGCTGGCCGACGGCCTGGTGGATCGGGGGCATGAGGTGACCCTTTTTTCCGTGGCAGGCTCCCAGACTAAGGGTAAGCTGCGCTGGGTTTTCGAGGGACCCAGACTGGATACTCTGAAGAAAGTCTCACCAATCTTCCTCACGGAGGCGCTGACTCATTCGATAGCGGCTTATGACGAGATAAGAAGAGGGGACTTCGATCTCGTCAGCGACCACACGTGGAAGGAGGGCTTGGCTTCTGCCCGCTTCTTGGATATCCCCGTCGTCCACACCATACACGGGCCAATGGGGGAAGAAAACAAAAGGTTCTACAGCATGTTCAGGGGGGTACCGCATATACATTTCGTCACCATAAGCAACCATCAGCGGAAGTGCTTGCCGGATTTGAATTATGCAGGGACGGTTTACAACGGCATTCGTGTCAGAGACTTCCCCTTTTACGAGGAGAAAGAAGACTATCTCCTTTACTTGGGTAGGTTCAACCCGGAAAAGGCACCCCATTTGGCATGCGAGGCGGCAAAGAAGCTGGGGAAAAGGTTGATCTTGGCGGGGAAGGTGCGCGAGCCCGCTGAGCAGAAGTATTTCGAGGAGTTCGTCAGACCGCGTTTGGGCCCTGAGATGGTTTTCGAGGGGGAGGTTTCAGATGGAAGGAAGAAGGAGCTCCTGTCCAGAGCCTCTGCTCTCCTCGTCCCAATTCAGTGGGATGAGCCCTTTGGGATAGTCATGATAGAGGCCATGGCTTGCGGGACTCCCGTTGTGGCCTTTGCGCGGGGGGCAGCTCCGGAACTCGTGAGGGAGGGAGAAACGGGGTACCTGGCTAAGGATTTTAAAGAGTTTGTGGAGAAAATTGGAAAAGTTGATCAGATTGAGCCAAAGAGTTGCAGGAAGTGGGTGGAGCGGCAGTTCAATGAGGATGTCATGGTTGCCAAGTACGAAGAAGTCTTCAAGAGAGTCTTGGGAAGATAACTGGCTCATAAGAGAGGTCGGCTGGGAAGAAGCCAAGCAAAGGTTCTATGAGGCGATTTTTGCCCTGAGCAACGGGTACCTGGGCCTCAGGGGGAGCTTGGAGGAGATACCCAGGGGCTCTTACCCGGGAACGTACATTGCCGGGGTCTACGATGACTATGGGCTTGAGGTTCCGGAGATCGTGAACCTGCCAAACCCTCTAATGGTTGAGATCGAGACGGATGCCGGAAGGCTGGGCGTGGGGAAGGGCGAGTTCTTCGATCACGACCGGATTCTCGACATGAGGAATGCTACGCTTTGGCGCTGGACGACCTTCCGGGATGAGAAAGGCCGCTCGTACCGATACGAGTCCTGCAGGTTCGTCAGCATGGTCGATCCGCACTTGGTCGTCCAACATTTCTCCATCAGGCCCCTCGATGGACCTTGTGAGATCGAGTTACGGACTGGAGTGGACGCGACCACGAAAAATGAGATGAGGCCCTTTGGGGGCCCGATCGCGCACTATGAGATAGCCAAAATATGGAAGAAGAGGCCGACCTTACTGGTCCGCACCAAAAGAACGGGACTTTGGATCGCCTATTCTTGGCTCTGCAGGTTCTCGGGCGGGAGGTTGCTAGAGCGGTGCACAGTCTTCAAGGACAAGAAGCTCCTGGAGTGTTTCAGGGTCAAGATCCCCAAAGACAAAGTCTGCTCGATTGACAGATTTTCCTACATTGTTGCAGGCCCCTCCAGAAAGGTTGCCCGGATGGCGAGAAGGGGTGCCCAAACGTCCGCCTCGCGGGGCTTTCGGGAAATCCACGATCTCCATTCCAGGAAGTGGAGGGAGAAGTGGGAGGTGGCTAACGTCGAGATAGAGGGAGACAAGCAGTGTGACTTGGCACTCAGGTTTTGCATCTACCACCTCTGTTCGGCCCTAAGCGACAGGGACTTCGACGTGAGCATTCCTGCGAAGGCGCTGACAGGGGAGTGGTACGGCGGGCACGTTTTCTGGGATACGGAGATTTTCATGTTGCCCTTCTACGCGCTGACCTTCCCCCATCTGGCGAAGCACCTCCTGCTATACAGGTACCGCAGGCTGGATGAGGCGAGGAACAAGGCAAGACGGATGGGCTATGCGGGTGCCCTCTTTCCCTGGGAGTCGGCACAAACCGGCGAAGAGGTCACGCCCAGACGCTGGAGGGATTTTAACGGGAGGGTGGTAAAGGTCCTGACTGCGGACAGGGAGCAACACATAGCCTCGGATGTGATGTATGCTCTCCGGACGTACCTGCTGGCGACTGGAGACTGGAAGTTCATGAGGCAGGCGGGTGCGGAGATGCTGTTCGAGACGGCCAGATTCTGGGCCAGCCGGGTCAGGCGTAACCGCAAGACTGGGGAGTACGAGATAAGGGGCGTAATAGGCCCAAATGAGTTCCAGGAGTGCGTGGACAACAACGCCTTCACGAACTACTCGGCTCGGTGGTGCCTGCGGTGGGCGGCGGAGATATACAGGGAGCTCTCACTGAAGTATCCCTCAGATCTGAGGAGGATAAGCAGGAAGATCCGTCTGGATCCCTCAGAGGTAGAGAACTGGGTCAACATAGCGGGCAAAATCAGATTCCCGCAAAGGCCCGACGGTCTGATTGAGGAATTCGATGGATACTTCGGCTTGAAAGATGTCCAAGTGAAGTTTGACAGACAGGGGATGCCAACTTGGCCGGGGGAAGTCCCCCTGCCCGAGGTCCGGCACACGAGGTTGGTAAAGCAGGCGGATGTGGTCTTGTTGCTTGCGCTCTTCAGGGATGAGTTCGATAAGGCAACCAAGGCGAAGAACTTGGATTTCTACGAGCGCAGATGCGTGCACAAGTCCTCCCTGAGTCCGGCGGCACACGGCCTCGTGGCGGCCGATATAGGTGACGCAAACCGTGCCTTAAGATATTTCAAGTTCGCCTCTTGTCTCGACCTTTTTGACCTGCACCAGAACACTGGAAAGGGTATACATGGGGCGGTAATGGGTTCGGCTTGGCAGCTAGCCATTTTTGGCTTCGGTGGTGTGCGCCTGGGGGAGAAATTGAGCGTGAATCCGCTGCTTCCCCCGGGATGGCATTCCATTCGATTCAAGCTCAGGTGGAGGGGGAACCTACTAGAGGTTCACGCTACGAGTCGGGAAGTGAGGGTCAAGGGTGTGAAGACGCGGGGCCCCGTGAGCCTTGAGGTTCTTGGGAAACGAGTAACAGTTACCGAAAACTCCATTGTATCTTCGCGGTATGTAGAGGAACAGTAAGCGGACAGTTATTTCCCGACGACTTGTCAGGAATTGACACCGATTTCAAGGCGAGCCTGAAGACAAGGGTGATGTAAACTTAACAAATAAACAGTTTATGCGAAGTGTATAACAAAATAAACAGTTGGCTCAAAGTGTTTATAACAATAAAACACTTGCGAGGCGTGTTTGCAACAAAATAAACAGTTGACATGAACTGTGATAATAGATAACAGTTGTTACCAAGTTTCACCCTCACTTTACGGTGACAGGAGAGATGTTACAGCCTAATGAGGCGGTGACAAAGTTTGAATGAGAGTCGAGGACAGAGTCGCGTTCATCTGGGACATCGATGGTGTGGTCGTGGATAGTCCCCATGAGCACGCTTGGAGGCAGACGGCACTAAGATGGGGGGCGAAAGAGCTGACTCCGGAGTTCTACTTCCAGCACGTTGCGAGCAAACCTAGGTATGTCGGGGGTCACGCGATACTGGAGCTCCTAGGCATATACGAAAAGCACGGTGCAACAGATGAACCCTCCCGCAAAGAACTCTTAGCCCGCTTCTGCGAGGAAAAGAACCGGATGATTCAGCAGCTGATCAGAGAGGGGAAGTTTGAGGTTTTCAAGGATGCCGTCGGATTGCTCCTTCAAGCGAGGAAACGTGGAGTAAAGCAAGCTGCAGCCTCAGCTTCGAAAAACGCGAGGCCCATGCTGGAGAGAGTAGACGATGAGAGGTTGAGGCAGTTGGGTTTCGGGGATCTCATCGGGGACATTAAACGCCTGTATCAGGCATTCGAGGTCGATGTCTGCGGCCTAGATATCGAGGAAAAGGCAGGGATTCAGCGTTTCGCGGCGGAGCGGTTGAAGGAGAAGTTCCCCTCCCTCGCACACTTTGTGGTCTTTGAGGATGCACCGGCGGGGGTGGGAGCTGCACATCAACTCGGATTTTTTGCAGTCGGTGTTAGGCGCATAGGGAGTCGGGAGGAGCTGGTCCGAGCGGGAGCGGATGTGGTAGTGGACTCCCTGACGGAACTGACCTTAGATCAGCTGTTACGGCAGGTATCCAAGAAGTTCAGCCTTTAGCAACACCTATCGGTACCATCCTGGCGACCCTCTTGGCTATGCCTGCTCTGTCCGAGATCTCCGCAACTTTGTCCACATCCTTGTAGGCTTCGGGGGCTTCCTCAGCGATGACGGACACCTGAGCAGCCCTTATGTATATCCCCTTGGAGGCCAATCTTCTCCTCACCTCGTCCCCCCTGTACTGCCTTAGGGCTGCGTGGCGGCTTAAGTGCCTTCCAGCTCCGTGGGCGGTTGATCCGAAGGTTTCCTCCATAGCCCTCTGGGTACCCACCAGGATGTAGGAGGCAGTCCCCATGTCACCGGGGATGAGAACAGGCTGCCCCACCTCCCGATACAAGGCAGGGATGTCGGGATGCCCGGGACCGAAGGCGCGTGTTGCTCCCTTGCGGTGGACCACAACCTCTTTCACTTCCCCATCGATCCTGTGCCTTTCCAGCTTGGCGATGTTGTGTGCAACGTCGTAGACGATGTGGAGCCCCAACGATTCCGCATCCCTTCTGAAGACCTGCTCGAACGATTGTCTCACCCAGTGCACGATCATCTGGCGGTTTGCCCAAGCGTAGTTCGCCGCGCACTTCATGGCTGAGAAGTAGTCCTGGCCTTCGGGGGATCGGAATGGAACGTTCACGAGCTCACGATCCAGCAGGCGGATGCCGTACCGCCTGACTGCGTGCTCCATCCGGCGGAGGTAGTCGGAGCAAACCTGGTGCCCCAGACCGCGGGAGCCCGTGTGGATCATAACCGTGACCTGCCCCTCGTGCGTTATCCCGAAAGCCTTGGCTACCCGAGGCTCGTAAATTTTATCCACCACTTGGACCTCTAGGAAGTGATTTCCGCTTCCCAAGCTACCAAGCTGGGGGAGCCCACGGTTCTTCGCCCCCGTACTCACCTTCGACGCCGAAGCTCCCTCCATACATCCCCCCTCTTCCAGCCGCTCGAGGTCCTCCTGCCAGCCGTATCCGTTCTCCACGGCCCACCTGGCACCGTGCTCGAGCACCTCATCCAGCTGGGGCATGGAAAGGCGTACTTTGCCGCGGCTCCCTAGGCCTGAGGGGACGTTCCGGAAGAGGGTGTCAACCAGCTCGCGGAGCTTGGGCTCGACATCTTTTTTGTCCAAATTCGTCTTAACTAGGCGCACCCCGCAATTCGAAGTAACGAATCCCTCCGCAACAAAGTTGTGGTGGGAGTCGGCAACCGTGAAGTCGTACACCCAACCGTCATGGGGTATGCTTTCTATCTGCACCACCTTGTCGAAGACCACTTCTCCGTCCACGTGCTCCTTCATGAACCGTTCGAAGGTCGGGAAGTTTTGCGGAACTCGGGCATCACCAGTACCCTCGTAGAGACTGCGTTCAATGAGCCGCCGGTTGACCACACCACGGTAGCGCCGCAGGAGCTCTGCGGATCGCCCGTGGCCCTCTTGGATCTCGCATCTGAGGAGCTCTCTCTCACGTTTCACGGCCTCTTTGAATTTCAGGAAAACGACGGCGGCCAAGGCACGTGCTTTCCTCTCCCGGTTGTACTCGTAACCGATCTTGCTCCACAGTGCTATCAGGTTCTCCGGCCGCTCGTGAACGCTCAGTCGATAAACGATCCTTCCATTGTCCCTCTCCGCCACTCCGACGGTCGAGGAGACCCCGAATTCGTTCAGGATCCGCTTCAACTCGTTGAGGAAACGCCGTCCATCCACCTCCTTTCCCTGCTTTCTTGATACTTTCACTTCAGGCATGTAGAAGTTGTAGCCGTTCATCGTCTTGGGGGCGGACATTTCAGCACCGAAGTAGGCTGCGAGGAAGAGGCGCTTCAACCACAGGGGCAGCCTGGAGATCCAGTGCGGGACTTCCAGCCTGACCTGGGTCTTCTTCCCCCTGGGATAGCCCAGAGCCAGCAGGAGCTCAGCCAGGCTGCGAGCGGAGACCTTAAGGGAAGCCTCTGTTCGAACAAACTCACGCCCCTTGAGCCTGTGTCTCCTCCTGCGCGTGTAGATGGAAGACTTGTATCCTAAACGCTTCAGATCCGCTTGGATGTCCTGCAGGTCCTCCAGCTTGCCGTAGAATATCACGCTTTTCCCGCAGATGGTCCCGTCACCTAGCAGGTACCCGAGCAACTTCAAGAGGAGGGGCAGCTTGGGATTCCGGGCTGTTAGGGGTAACAGGCCGCGCTTTTTGAGTTCTTCTCTGATGGCTGACCTGAACGCGGTCTCACGGACTATCTCGAAGTCAGTTGCCTCCTCATACGGAACTCCCTCGAATGGGTGCAACCCTACTTCCGTTCCCACGGTGAGTCCTCCCGCTTCCCTCATTCCCTCGCGGGTCAAAATCGGGTGGTCGGGGGAAAGTGCCAGCTCGAATCCCGATGCTGTCTTTATTTTCATGACAGATTTGTCATTCCTGCGGAGTGTCAGGATTACGGGGGTCGGTTTCGCTCGATTCTGGTTGAGAACCACCACCTCTTGTCCCACCGAGACCCTCTCTATGGGCAGCCAGAAGCCAAGCGGGGTCAGCACCCGCGTGCCAGCCGGCAGGCAGTTTATATCGTAGCCCACGCCGCCTGGCGAGATGACCCCGGTTTCAGCATCAGTTGCTGCGACTCCTCCTATCGGGAAGCCGTAGCCCTGATGCCCGTCGGGGAGGACGATAGAATACTTGTAGATGCCGTCGAGGGAGGCGACATTCGCCCCCTGCTCCAGCGTTAGATCCTTGCCCATCTCCTGCAACATTTCCCGGTCCGCGTAGATCCTCGCCGGCACGCGCATCCCCGGCTTGTAATCTGGTGGGATTTCCCACCGCACCTCGTCGATCTGCCTGATCTTCCCCGGCAGCGGCATCATACTATTCGAGGGAGGAGGTATGACTAAAAAGCTAGATGTCCACAACCGCCTGCACGCAGCAGGCCCCGGGCTTTTCCTCTACCCGCATCATGTGATAGGTCATGGCCTTCACCGAAGTCTTGGCGGGATGTTTTTCCGGGTTGAAGGCCTCACCCCAAGCTTTCCCTTCTAGGCAGAGCCCCGACGCGCTCCGCTCGATCTTCACCTCGAACTTGGAGAAGAGCAAATTCTGACTGTCGTGATAAGAGATCAGTGAGTCCAGCCAGTCGTAAAGAAGGGCCTCCTTATCCTCCGCCTGCAACTCCAGCTTGACCATCTCTTTCGGTTCTACTTTGCTGGTGTCCGTCATTATCTCGAAAAGCGCGAGTGCGGCGTTTTCGAAAGCCTCCGCCAAGGTTTTCCCGTAGGCTCTAAAGCCGACATCGGAAGGGTGCTCCACCCACTCGAAACGCTTCATTCAGATTTACTCGTCGGACATTTTGATGAGGAGGTCGGTTTATTTACCGGGCTCTCTCGTTGCGGATTGTGGCAGTTTGCTCCAAAAGACGATCAAGATCGGACAGGTCGCCCGGGCTCTGGCGATCTTCAGGATTCAGCACGTGGGCATCTACGATGACTCCCACCCCTCCTGCAAGCAGGACACACCACTCATCGTCAAGCTGCTGAGGTACGCGGAGACCCCGCAGTACCTGAGAAAACTCCTATTCCCGAAGGATGCGGACCTGAGATACGTCGGACTCTTACCCCCGCTCCGCACGCCGCACCATCCGCTCAGGGGGGAGAGGGAAGAGGTCGGCGCGGTCAGGGAAGCACTTGTCTTGGAGCAAAAGCGGGAGGGGAGCATTCTGGAGCTCGGTCTTCCGAAAAAGGGGCTCTGCAAGGACAGGCTTAGGAGGAACCAGAGGGTAACGGTTAAACTGGTGAAAGGTTCTGGGAGGTTCTATGAGGTGGTCCCGTGCCCGCCGGATGACTACTGGGGGTTCAGCATTTCTACCCACGGAAGCTTGCGGCAGGCCCTCCGGGCAGCGAGCGGCCTGCGGGTGGCTACCTCCAGGTACGGGAGACACATAAGAGCTCAGGATGAGCTGGTAGAGCAGGCCAACCGTCAGGGCTTCTCGCTCTTCTTCGGCGGTCCTTACTGGGGTATCCTTGAGACAAGCAGGAAACAGGGCGTCCCATCCTCCCTATTTGACGATGTGGTGAACGTCATCCCGAAACAGGGAACAGCGACCGTGAGGACGGAGGAGGCTCTTTTCTGCGCCCTTGCTCTCTTCCACCTCGGGTGATATATTCCCTTTTAAAACCAATTAATTCATGCCCAAGGAGCACAAGCCCAGGAGGGGGTCCTTGGCTTACAGCCCTAGGGTTAGAGCGGCTTCTCAGGTCCCGCATGTTAGGTCCTGGGTGCTCTGTCCCGAGCCGAAGCTGTGCGGGATCGCGGGCTACAAGGCCGGCATGACCCACGTCATGATGATCGACGACAGAAAGACGAGTTTAACCGCTGGGCAGACCATAACAGTCCCAGTGACCGTCATAGAGATACCACCCATCTTTGTGTTCGGGATCAGGTTGTACGAGTGTACTTCTAGGGGCCTCAGAGTTGTAGGGGAAGTTTGGACGAAGGACGTCCCAAAGAACTTCGAGCGCAGGCTCAAGCCCCCCAAGAAGATGGAGGAGCAAAGGCTTGATCAAATGGAAGAGCTCGTCAAGAGCGGCAGGGTATGCGAGGTGAGATTGTTGTGCTGCACCCAGCCCTGGTTGACCAACTTACCCAAAAAGTCCCCCGACATCTTTGAGGTACCGATAGGCGGTTCCGGCATAAAGGAGAGGTGGGAGAATGCTAGGAAAATGCTGGGGAAGGAGGTCAAGGTGTCGGAAGTCTTTGATGCCGGGGAGTACATCGATGTGATTGCTGTAACAAAGGGCAAGGGATTCCAAGGGCCGGTCAAGAGATGGGGCGTGAAAATACTGCCCCGGAAGACTGAAGGTGGGAGAAGGCAGGTTGGCACGCTCGGTCCCTGGCATCCAGCCAAAATCATGTGGACGGTCCCCCAGGCGGGGCAGATGGGTTATCATCAGAGAACCGAATATAATAAGCGCATCTTGAAGATAGGCTCCGATGGAGGGGAAGTAACACCTTCCGGTGGATTCCTCCGGTACGGACCGGTTAAGACCGATTATGTGATGGTGGCAGGTTCTGTCCCTGGTCCAGCAAAACGTCTTGTTATCCTGAGGAAAGCCGTCAGACCACCCAGGGGACGCCCTATGTCACCCCCCACCATCACCTACGTGAGCTTAGCTTCTAAGCAGGGGAAGTAAGATGGTAGCCGTTAGAGCACTGGACGGTGGTATCGTCAGGGAGGTGGAGTTACCTGAGGTTTTTAGAGCGGAGCTCAGGCCGGATCTTATCAGGAGGGCTTTCTTGGCTGAAACCTCCCTCAACTACCAGCCCAAGGGGACGGATGTCAGGGCGGGGAAGCGTACGACTGCGGAGCCATGGGGTAAAGGGTTTGGTGTCTCCCGAGTTCCCAGAATTAAGGGTAGTCGGTATCACGCGGCAGGCAAGGGGGCCTTCTCCCCCTCAACTGTCGGTGGTCGTGCAGCTCACCCTCCGAAGGTGGAGAAGCGGCTCGTGCAGAAAGTGAACAAGAAGGAGTACCGTTTGGCTCTGAAGTCTGCCATTGCTGCCACGGCCAAGAAGGAGCTGGTCGAGGCTAGAGGACATGAGTTTGAGGCTGCAGATTTGCCCATAATAGTCGTAGCTGACGCCGAAAAACTGAAGAAAACCAAGGAAGTAATGGAGCTGTTCAAGAGGCTGGGTTTGTGGTCAGATGTAGAGAGGGCGAAGGAAGGGAAGAAGATCAGGGCAGGGAAGGGAAAGATGAGAGGAAGGAGATACAGAAAGCCGAAGGGCCCCCTAGTAGTGACAGGTAGCCCGGATTGTGATTTACTAAAAGCCGCCAGGAACCTGCCTGGAGTCGACGTGGCGGATGTGCGTGCACTGAACTTAGAATTGCTGGCACCTGGAGGGGTGCCGGGGAGATTGACCGTCTGGACGGAAAGCGCGATCGAGCAGCTCAAGTCCCTATGAAGGATCCGCAAAAAGTGATCCTGTATCCCGTCACGACGGAGAAGGCCGTCAGATTGGTCGAGAGGGAAAACACCGTTACCTTCATGGTCTCTGAGGATGCGAACAAGGTGGACATCAAGAGAGCTGTCGAGATCCTCTACGGGGTCAAGGTAAAAGACGTCAGGACGGTTAAGACCTTTGATGGGAAAAAAGCATATGTCAGGCTCTCCCCCGAGTTCTCGGCGGATGAGCTGGCAGCCAAGCTGGGGGTGATATAGTGGGAAAGAGGATCCGGGCTCAAAGGGTTGGACGCGGTTCCCCTAGGTATAGATCCAATCCTTGGAGGAGGGTAGGCCCCCTCAAAATGCCCCCCTTGGTGAGTGGTACTCTGACCGGGCAGGTCACGGACATTTTTCACAATCCGGGGATATCTACACCCTGCGCTATGGTGAAGCTTCAGAATGGGGAGACGTTCTGCGTCCCCGCCTGTGACGGCCTGAGGGTGGGTCAGACCATAAGCGTCGGGCCCGGCGCGCCTGTTCAACCCGGAAACATCGTGCCCTTAGGAAATGTACCCGAGGGGAGTAAAGTGTACATGATCGAAGCTCAGCCGGGGGACGGGGGGAAGTTCGTGAGGGCGAGCGGGACCTACGGTATCGTAGTAGGGAGAGAGGGCAGGGAGACGATAGTCCAGTTGCCCTCCGGCAAAACGCGCAGGTTTCTCTCAGAGTGTAGAGCTATCGTAGGGATCGTTGCTGGAGGGGGTAGGGTGGACAAACCTTTCGTTAAGGCTGGAAAGAAGTACCACCATATGCGTGCAAAAGCGAAACCCTATCCCAGGACGAGGGGAGTTGCCATGAATGTGGTTGACCATCCCTTCGGTGGGGGAAGGAGACAGCACTGCGGGAGACCCAGATGTGTCAGCAGGAATGCGCCTCCCGGACAGAAGGTGGGCCTAATAGCCGCGAGGAGAACAGGGATCAAGAAAGTGTAACATGCCGAAGAAATTCACATATCGGGGTTACACGCTGGAGCAACTGCAAGCCATGCCGCTAGAGAAATTTGCCGAACTCTTACCGGCCCGCCAGCGCCGCTCTCTCCTAAGGGGTCTCACACCGGCTGAGCAGAGGCTGCTCGAGAAAGTGAGGAAATACAAGGACAAGGGAATCCAAAAACCCATCCGGACGCATTGCAGGGACATGATAATACTCCCTGAAATGGTTGGTATGAAGTTCGCCGTCCACAACGGGAAGGATTTCGTTGTCTTTGAGGTCCTTCCGGAAATGATAGGCCACAGACTCGGAGAGTTCTCGCAAACGAGGAAGAGAGTTGTCCACGGAGCACCCGGGGTGGGGGCCACTAGGAGCTCGATGTACGTACCGCTGAAATAAATGCCACACCACGAGTATTCGGTCCAGCTCTCCGAGCCGTGTGCCAAGGCATATGGAAGGGAGCTGAGGATCTCGAGGAAGCATGCGGAGGAAATTTGTAGGGCTATAAAAGGCATGAGGTTAGAGGAATGTAAACGCTTCTTGGAAGGGGTGATAAAAAAGAAGGTACCTGTCCCCTTCCGCAGGCACAACAAGAAACTCCCTCATAGGAGAGGATGTAGAGGGGCGGGTCGATACCCAGTCAAGGCAGCCAAAGAAATCCTTAAGGTGATCAAGAACGCCGAGGCAAACGCTTCTTACAAAGGCTTGAAGCCAGAGAAGCTGAGAGTGGTGCATGCGTGTGCCAAGAAAGGCCTCGTGATTCGAAACTTCATGCCCAGGGCCTTTGCGAGAGCCACACCTTGGAACCAAGAACTCACAAATGTAGAGGTAGTTCTTCAGGAAAAGGACTGATGGCGCCCTCGTCAGATATAAAATTCATCCAGTATGGATGGGACAGAGCCAGCCTCGAGGAGTTTCTCAGCGAAAAGTTAGGACACGCAGGATATGGTGGGATAGACATCCAGAAGATGACTGGGAGCACGAAAATCACCCTGTATGTGGAGAGACCGGGAGTTGTCATAGGCAGGGGTGGTGAAAGCATAAAGGAGCTGCAGGAAATTTTGGAAAAACGCTTCAAGCTGGAGAAGCCCGAGATAGAAGTCCTCGAACTCCAAAATGCTGACCTCTGTGCTCCAATCGTGGCAAAAAGGATAGCATCGGCCTTGGAGCGGGGGATAAGTTACAGGAGGATTGCTCACGCTTTCTTGAGAAGGGTAATGGCAGCTGGGGCAAAAGGAGTTGAGATCAGGATTTCGGGGAAGATAGCCGGCGAGAGAGCTAGATCGGAGAGGTTCTTCCAGGGATACCTGAGTAAGACGGGGGAGCCAGCGGAGAAATACGTCAGCAAGGGTCAGGCCACGGCCAAGCTGCCACCTGGCATTGTGGGGGTCAAAGTCAGAATAATGTTGCCTTTCCCAGTTGAAGATTTGAAGAAAGGAGCAAAGAAGGAGGGGGAAGGTGCCCAAGCTTCGAGCTGACGAATTGAGGGGTATGAGTATAGAAGAATTAAAGGAGAAGTTAAGAGAGTTGAGGGCTGAACTGGCTAAAGAAAGGGCTGTGGCGAGGGCTGGTGGCACGACAGAGAACCCAATGAGGATCAGGGAGTTACGGAGAGCCATAGCCAGGGTCTTGACGGTGATCCGGGAGGTTCAGCTCAGGGAAGGTCGCTGATGCAGGAGATTTGTAAAATCTGTGGGCTACCTAAGGAACTATGCATATGCGAGGGCATAGCAAAAGAGCAGCAGAGGATAAACATCTACACCCAGGAGAGGAAGTTCGGTAAGAAGGTTGTGATAATTGAAGGATTGGACTCTAAAGCCCTTAACCTGAAAGACCTGCTTAAGAAACTCAAATCGAAGCTCGCCTGCGGCGGGACAATCAAGAATAACATAATCGAACTCCAAGGAGGGAACAAGGAGCGAGTGAAGGAGGCATTGGTTGAGTTGGGTTTCCCTGTGGATTCTATTTACGTTAGGTAAGGAGGGAAAGCATCCCCATAACACCGAGAAATTTGCTCAAACACGAGTGGATCGGACTGACGGTTGAGATAGTGGATAGTCTTGATCCCACGCTGAAGGGGAGACAAGGGAGGGTGATAGATGAGACGAAAAACACGCTGGTTATCGAAGAAGGCACGCGCAGAATTCGCATCCCCAAAGCAGTAGTCACCTTGAAGTTCATCTTGCCTGGAGGGAAAGAAGTGCTTGTGGATGGAAGGAAAATCGTTATGAGACCAGAAGAGAGAGTTAAGAGACTATGAGCGAGAATCCTCCGGCTAGAAACATAGGGCTTGACGTAAAACCGCCCACCTCTTCATGCTCTGACCCCAGATGCCCCTTTCACGGGAATCTGAAGGTTAGGGGGAGGGTGATGGAGGGAGTTGTAGTGAGCGACCGTATGCAGAAAACGGTCACAGTGGCAATTGAGAGGTTGCATTATGTTCCCAAGTATGAGAGGTACGAGCGAAGGACTTCGAAAATCCATGCTCACAATCCCCCGTGTATAAATGCCAAGGTTGGAGACAGGGTGAAAATTGCGGAATGCCGGAGGCTAAGCAAGACGAAGGCTTTCGTTGTGGTTGAGAAAAGCGAGGTGAAATAAATGGGAAAGAAGGGGGCCGGCGAGACGAGGGGAATTTCTCCTGTCACCCCTGTCAGGGCGATCAACGTGGGAGCTAGGCTTGCATGTATCGACAACACAGGGGTTAAGGAGATCCAAGTTGTTTCCGTAGTGGGGTATAAGGGAGTTAGGCGGCGGATGGGCAGGGCTGGTGTTGGGGATCAGGTGGTGGCATCTGTGAAAAAAGGAACGCCGGAGTGGAAGAAGAAGATAGTCAGGGCGGTCATAGTCAGGCAGAAGAAGGAGTACCGGCGCGTTGACGGCATAAGGGTGAAATTCGAGGACAACGCGGCAGTCATAGTCAATCCGGATGGGACACCCAGAGGTACGCAGATAAAGGGAGCGATTGCGAGGGAAGCTGCCGAGAGGTGGCCTAAAGTGGCTGGGATAGCCTCTATCGTGGTATGAAGACCGTACAACCGCGGAAGCAGAGGTACCGACTGTATCACGCACCCCTCCACGCGCGGGGGAAGTTCCTGCACGCCCACCTGAGCGATGAGCTAAGGAAGAAGCTGGGGAGGAGGAGTCTCAGGGTCAGGAAGGGTGACAGGGTGAAGATTCTGCGGGGTGATTTCAAGGGCTTGGAAGGGGAGGTCGTCCAGGTGTTCACCAAGCAGAGGAGGGTGGCCGTTCAGGGCGCTTCTTTGAGGAAGGCGGATGGAACGGAGGTCCCCCTCAAGATACACCCCTCGAATTTGGTGATCACTAGACTGGCGGAGGACAAGAGGAGGCTCAAATGAGGAAACTCGGGCTCTCCGCCCTGGTTCTTGCGGTAGCGACAGGCATATTTTTGCTTTTCGGGAAGTTTGAGAGCGAGATGCCTTCGATCAAAGGTAAGAAAGTGCTGATGGTCATAGCCCCGGAGAACTTCAGGGACGAGGAACTGTTTGAGACGAGGGCCCAGCTCGAGGCAGCTGGAGCGGAGGTAAAGGTCTGCAGCTCGACCCGCGAACCCGCTGTGGGCATGCTGGGTGGAAAGGCTGTCCCGGATTTCTCCTTAGATCAAGTCCGGGCCGCCGACTGGGATGCGATAGTTTTTGTTGGTGGCGTGGGAGCCCAGGTTTATTTCAATGATAACCGGGCTCTAAACCTGGCGAGGGAGGCCTATCGGCTGGGGAAGAAGGTATGTGCCATTTGCATAGCTCCCATGATCTTGGCCAATGCGGGAATTCTGAAGGGGAGAAGGGCAACGGTCTGGTCTTCTTTTGCCAACCAGCTCGAAGATGCCGGGGCCGTTTACGTGCAACAGAACGTAGTGGTCGATGGAAACATAGTAACAGCTCCCGGGCCTCAGGCCGCGGTCGAATTTGGCAAGGCCATTGCCAGGGAACTAGCCGGGTAAATTGTCAAGTCTTCTCCTCCAGGGGGGCTGGTACCTTTCACCCCAGTTCCAGGTGCTGAAGGGAGACGTGCTGATTGAAGATGACAGGATCGTAAAGGTCGGTGAGGTGAGGGGTCCGGCTGACCACGTGATCGACGCAAGGGGAAAACTCATAGTCCCCGGATTCGTGAACGCCCACACGCACTCCCCCATGAGTCTCATGAGGGGCTATGCGGAGGATCTAGGCTTGGAGGAGTGGCTGGCTGGGAAGATCTGGCCAGTCGAGGAGAAGCTAAAACCCCATCATGTGAGGGCAGGGGCACTGTTGAGCTGTCTCGAGATGATCAAATCGGGAATAACCTGTTTCTTCGACATGTACTTCTTTATGGAGGAAGTTGCGAGGGCAGTGGAAGCCTCAGGCCTCAGGGCGGTCCTTTCTTATGGGATAATCGATCTGGGGGATCCGGATAGAAGGAAGCGGGAACTCGCCAAAGCTCGGGAACTTTTGGTCCTCCGGGGAAGTGCAGAGGGAAGGATTGAGATCGCGTTGGGCCCTCACGCCCCTTATACGTGTTCCGAAGAATGCTTGCTCGAGGTTAGGAGGCTGGCTGAGAAGCACCAGACGCGGATACACATGCATCTCTCGGAGTCCATGGGAGAGGTCCAGAGGTTTTTAGAGCAAAAGGGAAAGAGACCCGTCGAGTACCTGAGAGAGATAGGGTTCTTGGGGCCGAATCTGACGGCGGCACACTGTGTGCACTTGGATCAAAGGGAAATCAAAATCTTGGCCCAAGAGGGGGTATCGGTGGTGCACAACCCAACAAGCAATCTAAAGCTCGGGTGTGGCATAGCACCGGTGATCGAGATGATCGACCAGGGCATTAATTTATCTCTGGGAACGGATGGACCCGCGAGCAACAACACGCTGAATATCTTCCAGGAGATGAAACTCTGTGCCCTCTTGCAGAAAGGAAAGAGGCGAGATCCTACCCGACCTAGAACCACGGAGGTTTTGGGAATGGCGACCCAAGGGGGCGCGAGGGCCTTGGGCCTGCAGGACGTGGGCAGGATCGAGCCCTCGGCCAAGGCGGATGTGGTGCTAATCGATTTGAAAGCACCAAATCTCAGACCCGTTCTAGACCTCCGTGCAGCCTTGGTTTACTCCGCTAGGCCGGAGAACGTGTCGCACGTTATAGTGGGGGGAAAGCTCCTCATGGAAAATAGGCAGATCCTGAGCTTGGATGAAGAAGAAGTGCTTGAGAAGGCTGAGAAAGCCTCTCAGGAGCTCCTTTCAGATGACGAGGATTAAGCATCCCGAGCTGGCTGCTTTGGGCCGGTCAAGGATAGAATGGGCTACCCAGCACATGCCCGTTTTGGCCAGGATAGCCAAGGAGTTGGAGGAGAGAAAGCCCTTGAAAGGCCTGCGTGTGGGGTTAGCGCTCCACGTAGAGGCAAAGACTGCAGTTCTCGTGAGAACTCTGAGCCGAGCTGGAGCAAAAATCACCATTGCGGGTTGCAACCCCTTGTCTACTAAGGATGAGTGTGCTGCGGCCCTGGCGGAGGAGGGGCACGAGGTCTTCGCGTGGAGGGGTGAGACGGAAGAGGAGTATTGGGAGAACTTGCGTTCTGTCCTTGAAACGCGTCCCCAGCTTATCATCGATGATGGCGGGGACCTGACCTCCTTAGCCCACAGGATGGGTGTGAGTGGGATCTTTGGTGCTTGCGAGGAGACTACCACGGGAGTGAACCGGGCAAAGCAAATGGAGAGGGAGGGCATCCTGAGGTTCCCCATAATAGCGGTTAACGACACGCCGTCAAAACGTCTGTTCGACAACAGATTCGGAACGGCCGAGTCCACCCTCCAGGCAGTGTTAACGATAACAAATCTGCAGCTATCTGGGAAAAGGGTGGTGGTAGCGGGGTACGGGCATGTTGGGAGGGGGATAGCCTCTAGGATGAAGGCAATGGGTGCAGTTGTTTACGTGGTTGAGGTGGATCCGATCAGAGCCCTGGAGGCAGCCATGGACGGTTTCATCGTCACGGACATGCAGGAAGCCTCTCGCGTGGGGGACATCTTCATTACGTGTACAGGGAGCGTCAACGTGATAAGGAAGGAGCACTTCTCCCAGATGAAGGATGGGGTCTTGCTGGTGAATGCCGGGCATTTTGATGTCGAGATAGACCTCAGGTCCCTCAGAGACATGGCAAAGGAGCACAGGAAGGGCATCCAGGATGTTGAGGAGTTCGTGCTGCCGGATGGTAGGAGACTCTACGTCCTGTGTCAGGGGAGGCTGGTAAACCTAGCCGGGGAACACTCAATGGGGCACCCATGTGAGATAATGGACATGAGTTTTTCGCTCCAAGCCCTCTCGCTCTGCTATCTAGTGGAGCACAGGGATGAAATGAAACCAAAGGTCTACCCAGTACCGGAGGAAATCGACAAGAAAGTAGCCACATTAAAACTCCTCTCCTTGGGAGCAAAGCTGGAGGCTCAAACAGAGGAGCAGATCAGGTACAGATCAAGTTGGTTGCTCTGAGAATGCCCAGGCGAATTTCCTGAGAAGGCTGCGAGTGTAAATCCGCTCAACCTCCACCTCCACTTGTTTCGCCCACCTAGCGTAGATCTCAGGATTTATGTAGCTCCTCAATGAGGTGGCCAAGTTGTAGCCCTTAGTCTTTTTTACAAGATCGAGCTTGAGTTTTTGCTCTCTCAACCTCTGTCTCAGCTTGCGCAACCTCTCCCGGTTTCTCTTGGTCATCCTCTTCTTTTTCAACTTCTCTATCCGCTCCTGAATCTGCTTTATCCTCTGTTGCATTCTCTCAACCCTCTCCTTCCACTTTTTCGGCGGTTTTTTCTTGTGGTTCAGAATTCTAGCTGCTCTGAGGTTCGCCATCTTAGCGACATAGACTTTTTTGTAGGGATGGTCCCTACTGCTTAGCCTGGCTTCCCTCAAAGCTTTTTCAACCTCCTTGCTCGCATAATAGGTCCTGAAGACCTTTGCGGTGATGCCGGGCACTATTTTTCCAAGGAACTCATTAACCTGCTCGCACCTCACGTCCGGGAAAATCCTGGAACTTTTGCTCTTTTCCATACATTCCTTGAGATTCCTGACGACTTGGGGCGGCATTCTGACGATTCGCCGGAATCTAACGGCCCCCTTGCCCAAGAAGTCGAATTTGACCTTGTCCTCCCCTAGTATTTTCACGTTTGACTTCTTGAGAGTGGTTGCACCAACTGTGTCGAGCTCGTCGGGATCTTTTTCATCCCCTACCCTTATCTTCAGGAGGTCGATGAGGTAAGCGACCGTGGCTATCTTCCTTACTTGGGGGTCGGGGGACTCTAAGCCTCTTAAGATGTGTTTCTGCATCTCAGGAAGCTTCTTCTCGAGTTCTTTAGCGAGTTCAAACTTCTTTTTCTCTCTTTCTTGCTTGATCTTGGCTGTATCCGCAATCCAAATGTACTTCATTTTTCCGGTTAATTTGTCCCTCCACTTCGCAATCCAAAGAGCATTCGGTTCCCATACCCTTCCTCCCCAAGAGCTTCCATCTGGGGTTGGGGGAGTGGGAGCGTCTGGGGATAGGTTCAGGATTATGTCAGAGTAGTGAACTCGGGGTTTCCACCTGCCCCTGAGAGGATGTTTTCCTCTTCCCACAAAAATGCAGGGGGGCTCAACTCTGTAATTGACTTCCACTTTCTGGCCATCGATTATAGCATACCCATATTTCTGCTTTCTTTCTTCGTTTTCCTTCTTCCGTCTTTCCGCCAATTCTTTTTTGTGCTCCTTGGTCAATGCTTGGTTTGTTTCAATCCACTTCCTGATCTCACTAAAATCGAAGTCCTCCAGTTTTCCGCCGTCCAAGTTCAGTGCCTTGCAGAAGTCCCGTAGGAAGTTGCGGACGAAGACAGGATCTTCCAGACGTTCGGGAGAGCATTTGACGAAAGCCAAGGCCATCTCTTCTTGTTCCGGGTTCAACTTGATTTCCTTTCCTCGGAAACGAATCTTAAGACCTTTTGGTTCATACGGTGGAATAAATACTCCGTTGTGAACGAGTTGGAGCATAACAAATGGACGGAAGACTTATGTTACCCTTATGTAGCGCAGGATTTGATTGGCAGGCTTGTAGACGATCGTTATTACGTCGCCGAAGGCAAGTGGCTTTGGAGCTTGGACATATAGAACATCTCCTGCACTCAAAGTGATCATGCCTTGAGGATTGTTATCCCCGTTGTACGACACAATAGTGGCATTTTGACCATTTACCCGTACAATAAGGTTGTTCCAGCTTTTACCGTTAATGGCATCCTTGATGTTATCCCCACCCATATGGTAGATTGTGAAATTTTCGTAGCCGCTTGATGCGTTCTCTAACATGAGGTTTACATTCACTGGAGTGGGAACAGTTCCAACAAGTCCCGTTGCGATCACGGCCACCATCGAAACCAACAAGACTGTAACGACAATCAGTAGAACTGTTGCTATTACTGGAGATACTCCGTTCTGTTGCATTATAATTATCTTCCCTATAAATATTAGTGGAGGGAGGGCAGGTGATCCCGACTGGGGTTAAGTCAGTCGACCTATTAGTTGGAGGGGGTGTAAGAGCTGGATCCCTTATCCTTTTATATGGACCACCCATGGGTGGTCCATATAAAAGGATAAGGGATCCAGCTCTTACACCCCCTCCAACTAATAG
>Ga0190319_1000009_pt1 | contig 43187 bp, 56 predicted proteins | sample 48701145_MG_FD_165040 | JGI IMG/M metagenome (GOLD analysis project Ga0190319, IMG submission 165040) | Hydrothermal vent sediment bacterial communities from Southern Trench, Guaymas Basin, Mexico - 4870-11-4-5_MG | ecosystem: Environmental > Aquatic > Marine > Hydrothermal vents > Sediment ...
TTGGAGGTAACGACATGTTTTCCCGTCTCAAGCGCGGTCCTTATGTGGGTCAATCCAGGTTCCCCTGTCTTTATGTTAGTGGGGGTGAGTTCAACCACGAGATCAGCATCAGACTCCCGGATGGCTTCGACAGCTGATAAACCTTCAATTCCCATCTTGGCCACACTCCCTTCGCTCTCCGCCACCTCGAGGGCCTGCCTCAGCTCAATCCCCTCGTCGTTCAAAACGCCGCCTCTCTCATCCACGATCCCCACCACTTTGAGATCCTTAAACTTTCCTCCCTCGAGGATGGACCTCGCCAGCCCCCTCCCCAGATTGCCAAAGCCGATGAGGAGGAGCCTCATTCTTCCAGCCTCTTGACCAGCAGGAGCCCCATCCGCCCGGCAGCCCCCTCGAGCTCTAGAACCGCCTGGGAGAGGGCAGTGGGATCTTCTGCGATCAGGCTCAGCCTAGCCGCGGACTCGGCACCAGGACCCCTCATCGCTAGGCTGACATCAGAGACCCGCACCTTTCCCATCGAGTTCAGCCTGTCGACGATCTGCTGCAGGCCCGCGTGAACGACGTGCCCCAGTAGCAAAACGGTGGTTCTGTGCATCCACTCCCTTTCCCCTATCTGGACGATGCGTATGTCGGCCTTCCGGAGGGCGTCCAAGATCTTCTCGAGTTTCTCCCTCTCTTGGATCTCGAAGATCAGGGTGACGGGGAGCCTGCCCAGAGGCGTCTTCTGCTCCCGAAGGTGCAGGATGCTCTGGATGTTTCCCCCGTACCTCGCTATGGGCTCGAGCGCCCTGACGAGCTGTCCGGGCTTGTCCTCCAGTTCAAGCTGTAGCCTGACCAGCATCCTTGTTTCTTCAGTTCCACTTTTATTCTAACAGCTCTTCCTCCTCTTGGGAGTAGAGGCAGCCTTCCTTTGAGTAGTACGGGCAGTTGGGGCAGCAGTCGTTTTTCTCGGGGCACGTGTCATAGTAGGGGCACTTGGGGCAGCACGGCATCGTTCGCATGCCCTGACGGATATTTAAGGCTTCAAAAGCACCCCATCATTCGAAATCCGGAGGAGAAATACCTACATACATACTGAACTGATGAGGCTAGTGTGCAAACGCTGCGGGTATGAATGGGAATATCGGGGGAGGAGTCGGTGGTACACTTCCTGCCCGCGTTGCAAGTCCTCGGTGAGAGTCAGAGGAACGGCCTTAGACTTGGACGCGGTCATCCAAATCCTGAGGAAAGTTAAGCCGGAGCTCGCCTCCCGTTATGGGGTTAAGCGCCTCGCCGTTTTCGGCTCTTTCGCACGCGGGGAGCAGACTGGCAGGAGCGACGTTGACCTGATGGTGGAACTCGAGCGCCCGCTCGGGCTCGAATTCGTTGATCTGGCGGAGCAGTTGGAGAGGCTCCTCGGGAGGAGGGTTGACCTGCTCACGCCCGCCGGGCTGGAGTCAATAAGGATCCCGTCCGTCAGGGAGCGGATTAAGGAAAGTCTAATCTATGTTTGACAGAAGTGATGCAGATCTCGTTGCCGACATCCTGCAGGCGATTTCGCGGATAAGGGAGTATGTCCGGGGCATGAGCTTTGAGGAGTTCGAGCGTGATCGGAAGACGCAGGATGCGGTCATCCGCAATATCGAAATCATTGGAGAGGCCGCGAAGCACCTGTCGCAGGATTTCAAGCGAAAGTACCGCAACGTGCCATGGAAGCAGATGGCAGGCATGCGCGACGTAATCATCCATCGCTACTTTGGAGTTGCACTGGACATTGTCTGGAGGGTTGCGACCAAGGATCTTCCTGAGGTCGCCGCCGTCCTAAGAGGAGCGGGAAGGTGACCCGATCAACCTTTTAAGCGCGAGGAGAGACTTACCGGATAAAAATGCCGAAGATCTTGGTCACCGATCGCATACACCGGAAGGGAATCGAGGAACTGAGCAAACTCGGGGAAGTGCAGGTTAAGCTTGGCCTGAAGGGGGCAGAGTTGTTGAAGGAGGTGGCGGATGCGGAGGTGCTCGTGGTCAGGAGTGCGACAAAAGTGACAAAAGAGGTCATAGAGGCCGGCCGGAAGTTGCGCATCATAGCCCGGGCTGGTGCAGGCTTGGATAACATAGACGTCCAGGCCGCCCAGGAAAGGGGGGTAAAGGTGCTGAACGCACCGGAGTCCGTTAGGGTGGCGGTAGCCGAGCTCACGATGGGCCTCATGCTCTCATGGTGCAGGCACATATCTAGGGCGGACAGGGGCATGAAAGAGGGCAGGTGGGAGAAATCGGCCCTGATGGGCAGGGAGCTCAAGGGAAAGGCGTTGGGTTTGGTAGGGGTGGGCGGGATAGGTCTGGAGGTAGCCAAGCGAGCCAGGGCTTTCGAAATGATGTTGCTGGGTTGCGACCCGGTGAAGAGGCAGGAATTCCTGGACTTGGGAGGAAAGTACGTCGAGCTGGATGAGCTCCTGAAGCAGTCGGATTTCGTCTCTCTGCACGTCCCCCTCAACCCGAGCACCAAGGGGATGATCGGGGAAAGGGAGCTCCGTCTGATGAAGCCAACGGCCGTCTTGGTGAACACCGCCAGGGGCCCGGTCGTGCAGGAGGAGGCCCTGCTTAGGGCGCTGAGGGAGGGCTGGATAGCCGGGGCCTGCCTGGACGTATACTGGGAGGAGCCCCTAGGCGGGCACCCCCTTACCCAGTTGCCCAACGTTCTACTCACACCCCATCTGGGGGCCTCGACGGAGGAGGCGCAGCTCAAGGCGGCCCTGATAATAGCCGATAAAATAAGGAAGGAGCTAGGTCAATAGTGGTGCTCAGGCTACGGACCTCGGAGATGGATCTCTCGAAGAAGCTAATCGAGTGGAGGAAAGGCCCGGCGATAGTGAGGGTACCAAAACCCACGAATCCGTGGAGGGCCAGGCAAATAGGTTACAAGGCGAAGCAGGGGGTCGTGGTCGTCAGGGTGAGGATCAGGAAGGGGGGGCGCAGGAAGCCTAGGCCCTCCCGGGGGCGCAGGCCGAAGAGGATGGGCGTTAGGAAGTTCACCCCAGCCAAGAGCATCCAGTGGATGGCAGAGGAGAGGGCGGCACGCAAGTTCAGAAATCTGGAGGTCGTGAACTCCTACTTGGTGGCGGAGGACGGGCAGCACAAATACTTCGAGGTGATAATGGTGGACCCACACCACCCTGCGGTCAAGTCCGATCCGGAGCTTTCGAGGGTCGCCAGCAGGAGGGGGAGGGCGTTCAGGGGCCTAACGGCGGCTGGCAGAAGGGGAAGGGGGCTGATGTAGCTTTAGGGCCGAATTTACTTCTAGCCAACTCTCTCTCCAATTTAGGCAAGAAAGCTGTAATTTAGGGAACCGAGGACAAAACAGACGGAGGTCCCAAAAAAAATGTTTGATGCGTTCCGGCAGGCGATACCGATGAAACAAATTGGGAGGTCAACAGAGCCAGAGTGGAGTGTTAACGTGCGATTCATTAGTTCGGCACGATTTGTCACCCCGCCCCTGACACGGCGGAAACAGATGCTGGAAGGATTGCTAGACCAGTTCGTTGCGTCTGTGAACTTCTGCATTCAAAAGTGCCTCGACCACAGGGTGACTTCCTGCGCCTCACTGCATCGCGTCGCGTATGAGGAGTGGAAGTCGAAGTTCGACCTCGCGATGCACTGGTTCCACTCGGCCGGGCAGGTTGCGACCCAGATCCTGTGCTCCTGGCGCAGACTGTGCCGTCAGGGGCGGGCCGACCCAAACAAGCCGCCTGTCTATGAGGCGCGAACGATGCGCCTTGAGCTGTGGAGCGACGGAAACGCATCAGGTGCATGTCGCTTTCACGGCCACGCGGTCCAGATTCGGGTGCGGAAGGGTGAGCACCTCTGGCTCCCCCTTGTCGTGACGGAGTACCACAGGCTCCGCTGCTTGGAGGAATGGCGCGATGGAAAGCGCGTCGGCGAGGTCACAATCTCGCTTTTTGGAAATCGGACAAGCGTCTTCGTGCCGTTCAAGCGCGAGGTCGAACTCAAGTCAGCGGAGGGCATCTGCGGCATAGATGTGAATGAGCGCTCCGTGGACCTCTGCATCCTGAAGCTGGGGCAGAGGCCCAAGCACATCAAGCTCGACACGTCCAAGCTCGCGACCATCGCGCACTCCATGGAGCTGAAGCAGAAGTCGATCCGGCGGAAGTTGGATGTGCCGCCCCATCGCCCCGTGCAGAAGCAGAAGCTGAAACGCAAGTACGAGCGGCGCAGGCGCAACCGAACGAACCAAGTGCTACACGTCGTCAGCAAGCAGGTTGTTGAGATCATCGAGCGGGAACGGGTAGAGCCGGTATTCGAGGATCTGACTGGCATTAGAGAGTCGATGCGTTCCAAGTGCAAGTCGGGGAACGGCAAGGGCATGCACAAGGATATGCGCCGCAGGCTGAACCAGTGGCCGTTCCGTAGGCTTCAATTCTTTATCGAGCACAAGGCTCTCCAGCACGGGTACCGGACGCACTACCTGCCCAGAGCCGAAGTGAAAGGGACATCGAGCACGTACCCGACATGTGGTTCGCGTAGAAGACCGAATGGGCACGTGTTCTCGTGCAGGCGGTGCGGCTTCGTTGGCGATAGGCACCTAGTAGGTGCCTACAACATAGCCGCTCGCTGGTGGACTAAGAATGTGGGGAGCCACGTCCCCCCCCGAATGGCGCCAGATGCAGCCGGTGGCAGAGCGGCTCGTAGCCGCGTTGAAACCGCCGGCGGAGGCGCAAAGAATCCCCTGTCAAGGAGGTGTACAGTTTGGCACGGGATTTTAGGACGGCTGATGAGATTTTTCCCAAGGAGGTAGCACTGAGGACGTTCGTTCACGCAACGGAATCCGAGGAGAAGGTCCTCAGGGCTCTCTCCTCCCTGGTGGATCCCAGGGGCTACAGGTCGAGCAGGCTCAAGGGACATTTTGGCAATCCCATCCAGCTGATAGAGCTGAGGCTCAGGGATGAGAGGGTGAGGCAGCTCTGCGAGAGGCTCCGGAGCCTGCCGGAGGAGGACCTGGAGCTCGGGAAGAAGAGGGAGGGGAACGTCCTCTACGTGAGGTTCGACAAGCAGGAGGCCTGCCAGGGGAGGTTAAAGGTGAGCGAGGGCTCGGATGTCATACACGTTAAGCTGGTTTTTCCCGACGAGCAAAAGGCTCGGGAGTTCGTCGAGAGACTTAGGGGATCCTGATGGCGGGGAGGAAGCTAAGGAGGAGGTACATAGTCTGCGTCTCGTCCGATGTATCCGAGCTCGCTGGCATCCTCAGGGCAAGGTTAGCTCATCCGGAGTTCGTTAGGGTGATTTTGACACGGGGTGAGGCCGGATTGATAAGGGTTGCTCACCTGGACTTGGAACAGGCCAAGCACGTACTGGCTCAAGCTGGCGCGACGGTGGTGGGAGTCTCCGGGACGATCAAGAAGGCCAGGAGGAAGTTTTTTGACAGGGTTCAGCCGTCTGTTACCATAGTAACGGACACCACCCCGGGGGATCGTGTAAGTTAAAACCCCCAAGAGCAATGATTGATGTTTCCCCCACCCGCAGGTTACGATAGGGCGATCACAATCTTCAGCCCCGATGGGAAACTTTACCAAGTCCAGTACGCTCAGGAGGCGGTGAAGAAAGGCCTGACTGCGGTCGGGATCAAGGTGAGTGAGGGGGTGGTTTTGGCGGCCGAGAAGAAGAAAGGAAAGCTCTTGGAGGAAACCTCTGTTGAGAAGATCTTCGAGATAGATCAGCATGTGGGGGCGGCAGCCTCCGGCCTGATTGCAGATGCGAGGGTGCTGGTGGAGTCGGCCCGGATAGAGGCCCAGCTGAACAGGCTGAGGTACGACGAGCCCATATCTATAGCCAGCTTGGCCAGGTACATCGGGGACATAAAACAGCTCTACACCCAGCACGGAGGAGTCCGCCCCTTCGGAGTCAGGCTCCTGATAGGCGGCGTGGACGTATCCCCCCAGCTCTATGAAACGGATCCCAGCGGGGCCGTAGCCAGCTACAAGGCCCACGCGATCGGCGCGGGTAGCGAGAGCGCCATCGAGATGCTGGAGAGGTTGTACAAGGAGGACATGAAGCTGGATGAGGCGATTCAGCTGGCGCTGAGGGTTTTGAAAGTGGTGATGGAAGAGGGGATATCTCCCGAGGTTTTGGAGGTGGCCGTCGTCCCCTCGGCTACCAAGAAGTTCCGCATGCTCACTTCAGACGAGATTTCCTCACACTTGGGGAAAATCAAGTAGGTGAGAGGATGGTGAGGCTAGAGGAAGCCGTGATAGCCCGAGTTGAAGTCCAAGGGAAGAATTTTGAGGTGCTGGTGGACCCAAGGCTCGCGCTCGAGCTGAAGAGGGGGAAGGAGGTGGATGTGAGAGAACTGCTGGCGGTGGATAGAGTCTTTCGGGACGCGAGGAAGGGCGAGGAAGTGCCCACCAAGGACCTCCTCGGAGCCTTCGGGACCACGGATGTGTTCAAGGCGGCAGTCGAAATTGTGAAGAGGGGTCAGGTCCAGCTGACGACCGAGATGCGCAGGAGGATGAGGGAGGAGAGACTGAAGCAGATAGCGAGCATCATCGCCAGGCAAGCTGTGAACCCGCAGACGGGCACTCCTCACCCCGCCCCCCGGATAGAGGCCGCGATCCAGCAGGCGGGTGTGAGAATAGACGAGTTCAAGTCAGCGGAGGAGCAGGTGCCAGCGGTGGTGAGGGCCCTGTCCGCAATCCTGCCCATGAGCCTCCAGACGAAAAAAGTGGAGCTCAAAGTACCCGCTTCTCACGTGGGGAAGGTCTACGGGCTCCTCAGGAGCTATAACCCCCTGAAGGAGGAGTGGGGATCAGATGGGAGCCTCCTTCTCCAGCTCGAGCTTCCCGCGGGGATCTTCGCCGAGCTCATGGACAAATTAAGCCAGCTCACGAAGGGAGAGATAAAGGTGGAGGAAACCCGATGATCCTCGTAAAGGAGAGGGAGCTCGTGGTTCCTGGGCAGTTGTTGGCCGAAGGGGAGATGAAGGCAGGCAAGGGGGCTTACAGGGATGGAAAGAGGATATACTCCTGCGTGACAGGCCTGGTGGAGGTGAAGAAGGGCGAGATAGGGGTGATAGCTCTGGAAGGAGCCTACGAGCCGAAAGTCGGGGATGATGTAATAGGACTCGTGGTGGATTCCCACCCCTACGGTTGGAAGGTGGACGTGAGGGCTCCGACGGAGGCGGACCTCTGGGCTCAGGACGCGATAGGGAAAGTCAACGTCTTCCGGGTGAACTTGAGCTCATTTCTGCGCGTGGGGGACATGATTTACGCCAAGGTGCTGGAAGTGACGGGGCAGCGAAAAATAAGGCTCTCCATTCGGGGAAAAGGCTACGGCAAGCTCAAGGAAGGCTGGCTGGTTGAAATCACACCCGTGAAGACACCTAGGGTCATAGGTAGACGCAGATCGATGCTCAACACGATCAGGCAGGTCATGGGCTGCGAGCTGAAGGTGGGGCAGAACGGCCGCATAGTGATTCAAACGAACGATTCGAGGAAATTCATGCTGATCTCTCAGGCACTGAAAAAGATCGAGAGGGAGGCGCACACGACGGGCCTGACGGACAGGATTAAAGCCTTGTTAGAGGAAGGCGTTAAACATGGAGGAGAAGCGGTTGCTGGTTGAGGGGAGGAGGATAGACGGCAGGAAGCCCGATGAGCTAAGGCCGGTCAAGCTGAGGGTTGGTGTCCTCAGGAGGGCTGACGGGTCGGCTTATATAGAGGTGGGGAAGAACAAGATTCTAGCAGCCGTTTACGGGCCAAAGGAGTTGCATCCAAGGCACCTGCAGCGGCCGGACTCCGCCCTGCTCAGGTGCAGGTACAGCATGGCTCCCTTTTCGGTTCCTGAGAGGAAGAAGCCAGGTCCCGACAGGAGATCGATTGAGATCTCCAAGGTGATCCGGGAGGCTCTGGAACCCGTGCTCTTCCTCAACATGTATCCCCGCTCCGTGATAGACCTGTATGTTGAGGTGCTGCAAGCGGATGCAGGGACCAGGGTGGCGGGGGTAACGGCGAGCTCGGTGGCGCTGGCGGATGCGGGCATCCCTATCAGGGACTTGGTCGCAGGGGTTTCGGTGGGGAAAGTCGGCGGTACGCTCGTTCTGGATTTGAATGCGGAGGAGGACCAGTATGGTGAGGCGGACATGCCAGTGGTGATGACGGGTAGGGACAAGAAGATAACCCTGCTCCAGATGGACGGGCACCTAACGAGAGAAGAATTCCGGCAGGCTCTGGAGCTGGCTAAGAAAGGGTGTGAGCAGCTCTTCGAGCTCCAAAGGCGGGCCCTCAGACAGAAGTACGAGGAGGTGGGCCAAGGGTGATGGAGAGGGAGGAGGTAACCGCCATTCTGAAGCGTGAAAGCATCTTAAAGCTAATTGAGCAAGGGAAGAGGATTGACGGGAGGGGCTTCGACGAGTTTAGGCAGATCTCGGTCGAGAAAGGCACGATCGGGCCGGCCGAGGGTTCCGCCCTCGTCAGGCTGGGAGAGACGGCGGTGATGGTCGGGGTGAAGCCCAAGCGCATGCCCCCCTTCCCAGACACCCCTGATGAAGGCGCCCTCATCGTGAACGCTGAGCTCCTACCCCTCGCCTCTCCTACTTTCGAGCCAGGTCCTCCGGACGAAAACTCGATAGAGTTGGCGAGAATTGTGGACAGAGGGCTCAGGGAATCTAAGTGCATCGACTTTAAGAAACTCTGCATCAAACCGGGAGAGGAGGTCTGGGTTCTCTATGTTGACATACACGTGCTGGATCACGGGGGAAACTTATACGATGCTTCAATGCTGGCGGCGACGGCAGCATTGGCAAGCATGAGGCCCCCGGAAGATCCCGACTGGGTTCATGATTTCTCCCTCACCTGCAAACCGGTTTCGGTCACCATAGCAAAGATCAACAAGAGCCTGCTGGTCGATCCGGTGTTGGAAGAGGAGGAGATCATGGATGCGCGCATAACTTTCTGTGTGAAGGAGGACGGTAGCATCTGTGCAATACAAAAAGGAGGTGGTTTTTTGGATTTGGATGAGGTGCTTAAGGCCGAGGAGCTGGCTTTTTCATGTGCTGAAAAGCTTAGAAGGGTGATCGAATAATGGGCAGGACTGAGAAGGTAGGAACCACGGGGAGGTTCGGTCCCAGATACGGGCTGCGGATCAGAAGAGAGGTTCAAAAGATAGAGGAGCGAATGAAGGGCGCCCATAAGTGCCCAGAATGCGGGATGAAACGTCTGGTCAGAGAGAGCACGGGTATTTGGGTCTGCAAGTACTGTGGAGCCAAGATCGCGGGGGCAGCCTACATACCTCCTTCAGCTTGATGTTCGAGTGGAGCAGATATAAGTGTAAGCATTGCGGAAGCACCTACGTGCTCATCTCTCCTACGGAGAGAGAGATAAAGCAGGGTGCCCTGAAATGCCGGGTTTGCGGGACCAAGGTATCCCTGGATTCGGAAGGTAAATCCCAGGGATGGAAACAGTGCAGCGGGTGCGGAACCTACGTGGTCTTCAGTCCTGAGGCTAGGGCAGATTTGCTTAGTCCCCGCTGCATCCACTGCGGTTGGAAAACTCTATACAAACTGAGGCCTCTCAGACCAAAAGTCGTGAGGGCAATCTAGTGAGCGCGAAAGCGGAGATAGAAATCGATTTTTCTGAAAAAACACTGGCAAAGGTGGTTTACAGGGCGCTGAGCCCAGAGCTTCAGGGAAGGGGGGAGATCGCATGTAGCGGGAGTCGGATCCTCTTGGATATATCCGCCAGGAACCCCTCCGAACTGAGGGCTATGCTTAATTCTCTGTTGCGATGGGTGAAAATGATAGAGGAGGTGATTAGGATTGGGTGAGGAACTCTCCCCCCAAGCTAGGCACCAGCTGGAGCAGTTCCAGCAGGTGCAGCAGCAGGCGAGGGCGATAGCGACGCAGAGGATCCAGCTACAGACTTTACAGAGCGAGGTAGAACAGGCCCTTGAAGCCCTCTCGAAATTGCAGGAAGGCACAACCGTTTACAAAGCTGTAGGGAGATTGTTCCTGCTCAAACCAAAAGAAGAAGTGCAGAAGGAGCTCCAAGAGGAAAAAGAGACTCTCGAGCTCAGGATCAGGGTGCTATCAAGACAGGAGGAAAGATTGAACGAGAGGTTGCAGGAAATAAGAGAAAAGTTGCGGTCGATGCTGAAGTGAAATGCAGGAGATTGCTCAGAGACTCAAACAACTGGCAGAGAATAGTCGGAGAGTTGTAGTGCTCTGTCACGACAACGCAGATGTGGACGGAGTTGCGAGTGCGGTGGTGCTCAGCGAAGTGCTGAGCCAGCTGGGTGCGAGGAGCTGGGCGGGATGTGAAAGTGTGAGCAAGCTTGCTGGGCAGGTTCTCTCCGAAATGGGAAGGCAGATACATGTGAACCCGTCCCTCGAGGCGGATGAGATAGTGCTAGTTGATACTTCGAGCCTTGAGCACTTGGGTCCTCAGCTTTGTGGTAGGATAGCCGGGAGGAAGGTGATAATGATCGACCATCATCGTCCAGTTCCAGATATGCGGAAACACACCTCGCTTTGCTTCATAGATGAGGAGTCCACCTCGGAGGCCGAGTTGATGCTGGACCTCCTTGAGCTCATGGGTGTCAAACCGACGCCGGATCAGGCAACCCTTTTGCTGGCCGGTATTTTGACGGATACAGCGGATTTGAGGCTCGCAAGGAACAAGACATTCGAGAACATAGTCAGACTGATCAAGCTGGGAGCGGATTACAAGAAGGCCTTGGAGATCACGAAGCATCCAGAGGACATATCGAGGAGGATCGCCATGATAAAGGCTGCTAAGAGGGCGGAGATGCAGGAGATAAGAGGGTACCTCGTACTGTTCTCAAAGGTCGGGTCTTTTGAGGCGGATGCGGCTGTGGCTTTGCTCAAGCTGGGAGCTGATCTGGCATTCGTGGGTTCAGAGAACGGGGAGAGGATAAAGATCTCCGCTAGGGCTAGACCGGGTGTATGCGACAAGACACGTTTGCACTTGGGAGATCTCATGATCCAGCTTGCGAACTGTTTCAACGGGACGGGAGGCGGGCATCCTGGAGCAGCCAGCTTCACGGGAGAAGTCCCCTTTGAGGAGGCCAAAGGCTGGCTGATAAATAAACTTTTTGAACATCTCCTGCCCAAGCAAGCCTAAATAAGACATTATAAGGTGATGATGTACCTTCTGCTGGGTTGCAATGACTTGTCCTACGAGGTGGCTAGATATCTCAGGGGGCAAGGGGAGGAAGTGGTAATAGTTGATGCGAATCCAAGGGTGGTGGAGTTGAGCGGTTGGGAGGTGAAAGTGGGGGATCCGAGGGATCCGCTGGTCTTGCAGGAGGCTGGAATCGAAAGGGCCGATGGTGTGCTCATCTCTTACTTCGACCTAAAGGACACCCTGTCAATCCTCAGGACCGTGACAAGACTCAAGCGGGAACTTAAGAAAGACGTAACGATCTTGGCCTTGGTGCCAGACAAGATGCTGGAGCAGGATTTCAGAACAATGGGTGCCAGCAGTGTTATAGGAGTCTCCCAGGCTCTAGGTGCGGAGCTGGTAAAGGAGTTTCAAAAGGCCAAGCAAAGGCAATTTGAGCGGAACCTGAGGACTTTGCTGACGGAAAACCCTGGGGGCAAAATGCTCATTCTGACCCATACGAATCCCGACCCCGATGCCTTGGCGAGCGCGATCGCTCTCAAGACCTATGCAAAGACCTTCGACTACGACTCCGTGATAGCCTACGACGGAGAGATCGGGTACTTCCAGAACAGGGTGCTCTGCAACAGGCTGGGGGTGGATTTGGTGAGGGTGGAGGAGATAGATTTCGACAAGTTCTGGCCCATTGCATTGGTGGATGTCGCCTCAAGGGCTTACTGCGCCCTCCCTAGGGACAGGGAGCCGACCATCATAATAGACCACCATGCCGTTCCGTCCGCGGAGGTGACAGCGAGGCTCGTCAATATCGAGAGGGTGGGTGCCTGCTCTACCCTCTTGGCGAACTGTTTGAACTTCGCGAACATCTCCATCGACCCCCTGCTGGCTGCCGCACTCGTGGTGGGCATCCTCACTGATACGGGTTACCTGACCCGCGCCACACCGATGGATGTCGAGGTGTACACGGCGCTCAGAGAAAAGGCGGACAGGGAGCTTCTTACAGCTCTGGAGACGCCCGTGTATTCTTGGAAGACATTCAGGTCGCTTTCAACTGCCATGAAGAAGGCCAAAACGGTGGGGCCGTGCCTCATGACCTCGGTCGGTCAGGTTGAGGAAGAGGACACCGTATCCCAAGTAGCGGAGTTCTTCATCAAGTTAGAGGGGATCCAAACGGTTCTGGTGGGAGGCATCGTGGAGAGGGCGGTCAGGATCTCGGGCAGGACAAAGGACACTTCCTTGCATCTCGGTCGGATTTTCTCAGAAGTCTTCGGGGAGAGGGGAGGAGGGCACCAGAACATGGCTGGGGCGAAGATCTTGTACGCAAGGAAACCGGCTCAAAGGGATGTGAACAACCAGCTCAAAAAAGTATTGAAGGCCCTGGGCCTTGTCGGCAAGACCTGATTTCAAGTACAGACTCCTGGGGGACGTTGCGATCCTGCGTTTTCCACCGGGGTTTACGGGCGATAAGAGAAGCGCTGCGAGGCAAATCCTCCAAAGGGCAGGCGTGAAAACCGTGGTCGAGTGGAGGGGCACCCAAGGCAGGCTACGGGTTCCGGTTGTCGAGCATCTTGCAGGCGATGGGACGGAGACCGTCCACAAGGAGAACGGCTGTCTCTTCAAGTTGGATGTGTCCCAAGTTCTATTCTCGACGGGAAATCTTTACGAGCGCATGAGGATTCCGAAACTGGTACGGGAGGGTGAGGTGGTGGTTGATATGTTCGCCGGCGTGGGGCAGTTCGCAATCCCCATCTCCAAGCATGCAAACCCCTCCAAGGTTTATGCCATCGAGCTGAATCCCGTTGCCTACCGCTACCTCTGCGAGAACGTGCGCATCAACAGGGTTGGGCATAAGGTGATCCCCCTGCTAGGGGATTGCGAAAAAGTCGCACCCCTGGGCGTGGCGGACAGAGTCATCATGGGTCTCCTACACCTGTCATGCGTTTATCTCCCGCTCGCGATGCAGATCCTGAAGCCCTCGGGAGGCATAATCCACTACCATGAGACAGTCCCGGAGAGGCTTAGGTTCGAGAGACCTGTGAAGAGGATCGTGGAAGCAGCAGGAGAGAGAAAGGTCCAAATTTTGGAGAAAAGGGTGGTCAAGAAGTATTCACCCGGTGTCTTTCATGTGGTCATCGATGCGAGGGTCTCCCCCCACTGAGAAGGAATTGAGAAAGCTAAGGGCTATGGCAGATTACCAATTTGGCGAGGGGGTAGGCGAAGTACTCTTTCAGGGCGAACTGAGGTTGATAAAGGGGAAGGGCGGCAAGATAAGGCAAGTATGGGTTGAAGACAGGCATCTGTGCTCCGTCAGGGCCAACGACAGCCTGATAACGCTTGGAAAGGAGGGGGCGCTCCGTGTCCACTCCTTCTTGAAGTTCCCCAGGCTCAGGGTGGTGATCGTGGATGAGGCAGTCCCTTTCGTCAGCAGGGGTAGGGATGTCTTCAGCAAGCACGTTCTGGAGGCCGATCCGGAGATCAGACCGGCCGAGGAGGTGTTGGTCGTGGATTCTAGGGACAGGCTGATCGCAACGGGTAGCGCCGTCCTGACAGGAGAGGAGATGAAGGCCTTCGACTACGGGGTAGCCGTTAAGGTCAGGCGAGGGATCTAGAGCACGCAGGTTTTCTCTACGTGTCCGCCACAATATTTCCTCAGGAAGGCCGTCGCATCGGCCAAGGCCTTTTCCACTTTCTCCCTGCCTATACCGGGGGCGTTCCAGACGACGACCAGAACGTCGGAGGTTTTGTAAGTGACCGCGGCGGATTTGCTGTCTCCTGTGGCTATGCCCGCAAGTATTTTCCTCTCGTCTCTCAGCACGACCTCCCCCTCTTTCACAGTTGCCTTTCTTCCATCTATGAGGCTTAGCTCCTGTTCCTGCTCTGCCAGCGTGGTGATGACCTGCCCGGTCACGTTTTTCAGATCGTAAGCCCCCGTCGAGACCATGTGCTGCAGGGAGACAAGGAGGCAACAATCTACGACGTTGTTTATGCTGGGGAACCTGTCCTCCAGAGCCCTCCGGAGCAGGTATTCCGGTGCCGGTCTTGAACTGGAAGGGTCTACTCCCATCGCCTTGAAGAAGTCCCTGTGGAGCCTTATCTCGGGTATTTGGGATACCTCGACCTCCCCGTACTTCCGCTTGATTTCGGTGCATATTTCCTGCCTCTTCTCAAGGAGGGGCTGGACCTCCTTCTCCACTGTCACCCCACTCACATGCCCGTAACCTACGCAGAAGCCGGGGAATTTTTGGGTTACTTTGGGATCCAGTCGCATAAAAATCTTTTCAATGCAATAAAAAGGGCTCCCGTTACTATTCAAGATGAAGGTTTGTGAGGTCATGACGAGCAATGTCAAATGGGCAGAGCTCCCTGGAACTAGGGAGGAGGCCCTCGATCTGCTCAAAACGCTGAACGTAAGCGCCATCCCAGTGGTAAGGAGTGAATCGGGGGAGTTCGTTGGCATGGTGTCCCTCCGGGATCTCTTCGAAAAACCGGACGAGGAGCAGTTGGCCATGCTGGTGGAGAGGGAAGTCCAAACGGTTTCACCGGACGAGGAGCTGGAAGCCTGCGTCAGGAAGATCATCGAGCACGGGCAGAGGAGGATTCCTGTGATCCAAGAAGGGAAGCTGGTGGGCATGATCACAGTCAAGGATATAGTCTACCGCGTTTTGTGTGAGCGGGAGATAGATCGACCAGTATCCGACTTCATGAGAAAAAACCTCATGGCCATCTGGGAGGGTACCCCTCTCGGAGCAGCAGTTGAAATAATGTCTCTGGCGGGGTTGAGGGCACTTCCTGTGATAAACGAGCGGGGGGAGCTGGTTGGTGTAGTAGACGATTTTGATATAATAAAGGTGTGCGAGGTCGAGACCAGCTCCAGCATGAGTCAGATGAGGGGTAAGACCGAGGGAGATACCTGGGCGTGGGATACCGAGGACAGGATCTACATAACTAAGAAGATTCTGAGGGTGCCGGAAAAGAAGATCTCCGATGTGATGACTAGGGAAGCGATCACAGTGACTAGGGGGGCCTCTGTAACGGAATGCGCCAGACTGATGAAGAAACACAAAATAGAGCAGCTGCCTGTGGTGACCCCCGAGGGGCGCTTGACTGGCATGATCTACGATATAGACCTGTTGAAAGCTCTTCTATAGTTCATTTCAAGGATGAATGGAAGAGCTACTTGAGCTGCTCAAACGCAGAGGTTTTGTTTGGCCATCTTTCGAGATCTACGGTGGTGTTGCTGGATTCTATGATTTCGGGCCGTTGGGTGCCCTCCTTCGGGACAACCTGATCTCCGAGTGGAAAAAGCACTACGTGCAGGAGGAGGGTAGCCTGCTTCTCGAGACACCTACTGTGGTACCATTTGAGGTCTTAAAGGCGAGCGGACACGTGAATCATTTTACAGATCTGATGTGGACGTGCTCCTCATGCGGGGAGAGCTTCAGGCTCTCGGATCTCGTGAAGGATCGCTTTGCTTTGTCTGTTGAGGGCATGTCTAGGGAGGAGCTGGAGAGGTTCTTGGCCTCCAAAAAGCTCACATGCCCTAACTGTGGTTCGGACTCCTACACCCTTTCAGACTTCAACATAATGTTCCAGACCAGCATAGGGCCCAAGATGAAGCAGGCAGGGTTTCTCCGCCCGGAAACGGCCCAGCAGATCTTCATAGCTTTTAGGAGACTCTTCAGGCAGGGGAGGGGGAAGCTGCCTCTGGCCGTTGCAACAGTAGGGAAGGGCTACAGGAACGAGATATCTCCCAGGCAGGGGCTCATCAGGTTAAGGGAGTTCACTATGGCGGAGGTAGAAGTATTCTTCGACCCCGAGCATCCCAGACCGCCCACGTTTGATCAGCTGAAAGGAGAATGGCTCAAACTTCACTGTGCCAATGGGGAGGAAGTAGAGTTGAGAGCTGGGGAGGCGCTTGATAGAGTTTGCAATGAGATGATGGCCTACCACATGGCTCTCGCCAAGAGGTTCTTGATCCGGATAGGGATCCCGGAGGACAGGATAAGGTTCAGGGAGCAACCTCCAGCCGAGAGGGCCCACTACTCAGCGGAAACTTGGGATATGGAGGTGGAAACCCGACAGTTCGGGTGGGTGGAAGTGGCGGGCATAGCGTACAGAACCGATTACGACCTGAGCAGACATTCCTCGCACAGTGGGGAGGATCTCTCCGTCACTATTGATGGAAGGAAGATCTACCCTCACGTCGTTGAGCCCTCGTTTGGCATAGATCGCATTTTTTATTGCCTGCTGGAGCATTCATTCAAAAAAGTGAATGGAAGAAAGGTCCTTGCATTGAAGCCGCAACTTGCACCGGTGAAGCTCTGTGTGCTCCCACTTGTCTCCAAGGATGGGTTACCTGAAAAAGCGAGGGAGATTTTCCGGCAGTTGCGCACAGCTTTTCACTGTGAGTACGACGAGTCAGGATCGATCGGCAGGAGGTACATGAGAGCAGATGAGGCAGGGGTGCCCTACTGCATAACGATAGACTATGATTCCCTTAAGGATGGTAGCGTAACAATAAGGGATAGAGACACAGCCCTCCAGGTCAGGGTAAAGGGGGACCTGATATCCGTAGTCTCCGACCTGCTCTCGGGCAGAAGGAAGTTCCAAGAAGTTGGTGTACCAGTTCAGAGGAGCCAGAGGATGGGTAGTGAGACGAGCGTCAATGAGAAGAAGGTCAATGAGTAAGGTCTGGAGTCCAATCCAAGCAGCTGGGCTAGGATCATGTTGAACACGGCAGGGGGCGTTGCGGAGAGCACGAGAGCAGGTCCTAAGATAGGTGAAGTGTGCAAGCCCAGGAGTTCAGCGAGGGCCAGTGTTGTCAAGGGAGAGAGGACGAATCTCATCGAGCCAACGAGAGGTAGGTGAAGTGCATATCTGCCTGCCAGTGGGAAGCGTAGGTAGTAACCAACTTGGAGCAACAGCAGGAAGCCAAAGACGGGGAAAATCCAGCAGCTGAAGAAGTTAACCATGCTGGGGGGAACAGGTGCCCCGGCATAAACCATGCCGACGGCAACGAGGAGAAGGACCAGAGCAGGGAAGGTCAAAGTCTGGACGAAAATGAATCGGAGTTTTGTCGAGAGGAGTAAATGCAGAAGGAGGGTACCCATGAACAGATTGAGAATGGCAACCGTCACTGAGTACAGCACGGCAGCCGGCATGGCGCTCGGCCCGAACTTAAGAAACACGATGGGGAGGCCTAGATGCCCCACGTTTCCAAAAGAGGAATTTAGAAGGAGGGCAGCACCTTCTTCTCTCGGTAGCTTCAGCGTGAAAGGTATTGTGACGAAAAAACAGGTTGAGCTTGCGATGGCGGCTAGAACGACCGAACCCGATTTTGCACCTATCTCTCTGGGGGTCAGCCCACCAACGTACATGAAAGCTATCAGTGGAAGTATGACCCAGACGGACAGTACCTTGAGTATGTTGAAGAAACGGTCGGCTGGGCGAAATTTTTGCATCAGCCAACCCAACCCGATCGGTACTAGGGATGACAGAACCACCAGTACAGAGTTCATTTCTGGCGTCAGCGTTTGAAGTTAAACATGCTTCTCCTGATTCTGCTCGCACTAGCTCTGTGCATAGGGGCCGGAGACACGTGCAATTCGATCTCCACGCTAGTGGGCGGGAAACTTTTCACCCTCAGAAAAGCTCTCGTCTTTGCTGCATGCTTTTTGACCCTTGGTGTCCTCCTAGAAGGTTGGAAGGTGCAGGAAACGGTTGCCGAAAAGCTCGTCCTCGGAGGCCCTTTCTTTGAACTTCACCCTGCTTTTGTCGTTCCCATAGGTTTTGCGGTGGTTGTGTCCTCCTTCATCTTCATTCTGTTGGGCTTGCCCGTTTCCACCACCCAGACCATGATAGCCTCCACGGTTGGAGCCGCACTGGCTACTGTGGGAGTGCAACAGCTGAACTTTCCCGTCCTTCGACTGATGCTAGTTTGCTGGATTCTAGCCCCTGGGATCTCCCTGTCATTGGGTTTTTTGCTGGCAAACATATTCGGTCGGGCCTTGGTCCGTATTCGAAGCATGCTGGGCTTGGATAAGCTTTTCAAGATTTTCCTCCCAGTTGCTTCGGCATATGTGGCATACGCCAACGGGGCGAACGATGGGGGAGCATTGTTGGGGCTTGCGACGGCAGTAGGTTCCGGTATCCCGTTCGCCTTTCTAGTGAGCCTGATGATGGCCCTCGGGGCCCTGCTTCTCAGCTGGAGAGTGGTTCTGACAGTGGGGGCGGGCGTCACTTCTCTCGATCTGTTCACGGCCTTTCCGGCTCAGTTTGCCGCTGCTCTGACGGTCTGGTCCTTCGTTCAGTTCGGCCTTCCTGTCTCCATGACTCAGGCACTAGTCGGTTCGGTGATTGGAGTCGGTTTGTCTAAGGGAGTGACCGCGGTCAGCGCAAGGACCGTCAAAAGAATTCTGGTTGCCTGGGTACTTGCCCCCCTTCTAGGTCTCCTGATTTCGCTCTCTTGCTCTCTGGTTATCCTCTAAGTCCCGAGGCGAACCTCAAGATGACATCACCAGTGTCCTCTGCTACATCGCAGATTTCGCCCAATTTCTGCGCAATTTCTCCCAGCTGAATTATGCTCAGAGGATCCAGCTTGCTCTCCAGTGCTTCCAAGCTGGCTCTGAACTCATTCTCGAGGAGATCGGCCTTCTTTTCGAGTTCTTGGACCTCGTGAGTTTTGAGCACAGCCCTGTGGAGATCTGAGCGTAAAAATTCGATGGCCTCGGTTAAAGCCTGAACGGTTTGTGTGCAGGTTTTTGCAAGCTTTTTCAGTCCTTTCCCGACTTGTCTTCTTTTCCCTCCGAGCTTTCGGAATAGCTTCTCCCTGAGAAGTAGCAAGCTTGCGACGTCCTCGATCGAATCGGCTACCTTGTCCAGCCTTTCGGCCAGATCCACTAGGTCCCCCCGCCAGGTGGGGTGGAAGGCACCGTCATACAGTTTCTGGATGAAAGTCCTTCTGTCTTCATCAGCTCTCGACTCCAAGTTCATTATTTCGTCACCTATCCCCTCGGCATGCTTCAGGTCCCCTTCTTCGAAGAAGGCAGAGATCAATCTCTCGCAGCCAGCACCCATCTCCTTCAACCTCTTGCAGGCCTCTTGTAGGATCTCGAACGCATTCTTCTCCTTCTTGCCGAAAAATCTCATCCCAACCTATCCCCCGATTTTATATCGCCTTGACACCCTTTTGACGAGCTTCCCCCCACACACTTCGCATCTTGCCCTGAAGCTCGGATAGCTCCTGTTACAGGTGGGGCAAATCCAGATCCACTTGATAGCCTCTTTGATCCCTTGCGTCAGGACAGGTCTGTAGTTCAGGCCTAGGAAGGCCGCGACATTTTGTATCGAAAAATCGTCCGTTGTGATTACGGGATCTTTTCCTTTCTCCGAGAGTTCTAAGGCAAGTGCGATAAGCTTGGTGTCAGCCACTGAAAGGCGATCGCCGGTTTGCTTCGTTGCGTTCTCAACTTTCTTCACCAGCTCGGGCCTAGGTTCCATCACTTGGATCTTCTGTGGGAGAACTCGGGTGCTCGCGGGAAAACTCTTGACCTCCTCTATGATTTCCTTCACGGTGTATCCCTCAAAAGTAACAGGGGAGGAGATCAAGGCACTGGCATCCAAAACGAGGCAGGATTTCCGAGCCTTGTCCATCACTTGCCCCCGCATATGCTTCTTTAAACCGTAGAACTATGAAGGGTATGGAAGTTGAGGTAACGGAGATCGGGAAACTGAGGGAGGGGAGATTCATAGTAATAGATGGGGAGCCGTGCAAGATCGTTGGATTTGCAACTTCGGCACCGGGAAAGCACGGCCACGCCAAGGCCAAGATAGACGCGATAGGCCTCTTCGACGGCCAAAAGAGGAGTATAGTTAAACCAACGAGCGCCAGGGCCGAGGTCCCAATTGTCAAGCGCGGAAGCGCCCAAGTTTTGGCCATCGTGGAGAACAATGCGCACCTCATGGATCTCGAGACGTACGAGACCTTTGAATTGCCCATTCCTCTCGAGCTCAGGGGCGAAGTGAAGGAAGGGGTTGAGGTGGAGTACATCGAAGCCCTAGGGAGGCGGAAAATAGAGCGGGTGAAAGTAAGCGCCTAGTACCAGCTGGGCGCCTGAAAAGAACAAAAGATAATAAAAACCCAAAACCTCCAGCTTTATCCCGAGACCACCACCAGCCGGAAGTCCTCGGAGCTAACGGTCTTTCTGCCGGCTGCCTTGGCGGATCGGACGGCAGCCTTTGCTATCTCCAGCAGGATTTTGTTCACGGCATCTGGTACATCTCCCGCCACTCTGTCAGCTCCAGCACTTTTCAGTAGTCTGACGATGGTGGCGGCCGGGATGGAAACTTTTTCCTTCGCTTTTTTCTTGGCCATGTTCCACCTCCTTGGTTTTGCTCAGCTCATTTTAAATTCGTTGTTTTAATTGATGTACAAAAATGAGCAATAAAGTATTAAATTGAACATTAACGTTAGAGAAGATGGGAGAACTCAAACTGGCACATCTGGAGCTGAATTCCGGGGTAGACCCGGCTAGGATGTTCTTTGGGATCCGGCGTAGGGGCACCCCATGCTTCCTGCTGGAGTCGGGAGCCTCGTCCGTGGCGGGAGGGAGGCATTCCGTTTTGGGATTCGATCCTCTCCTGTACATCAGGGTAGACAACTCAGGTGGCGCCGACCCGCTCCGAGTCTTGGAGAGATCGGCGGTCTTGGATAGAATCAAAAGTTGTGGCCTGCCCTACTTCACACCCTGTGTCGGTTACCTCAGCTACGACTATGTCAGGTATCTCTACGGCATAAGGAAACTCACCGTGGACGATCTCAGGCAGCCGATTTTGGAATTCATGGTGCCTTCAAAGGTCGTTGTGGTGGATCACGTCATGTCAAAAACCCATTTTGTGTTCCTTTCACTCGGACGCGGGAAAGCTGTAGCTGACATACGTGCGGAACTCAAGGCACTTCTTGCACTCGCAAGGTACAAATCCTCTTCCCCAGCCAACGTCCGACCTAGGGTCTCCTGCAACATGAGCAGAGGAGAGTTTGAGAAAATGGTGAGGGAGGCCAAAGGTTACATAAGGGCGGGAGAGGTGATTCAGGTAGTTCTTTCCAGGCGCTTCCGCCTCAGTCCCTGCCCCGATCTCGAGATGTTCTACAAGAGGTTGAGGAGAATAAATCCATCACCTTACATGTTTTTCCTCGACTTTCTTGGGTGGAAGGTTGTGGGTTCAAGTCCGGAGGTTCTCGTCAGGAAGGAGGGCAGGGAGGTCACCACGAGACCCATCGCGGGGACGCGGAGACGGGGACTCAACTCCAAGGACGAGGAGCTCATGGAGCGGGAGCTGATCCATGACGAGAAGGAAAGGGCCGAGCATGTGATGCTGGTAGATCTCGCCAGGAATGATCTGGGGAAGGTCTCGGAGTTTGGTTCTGTTCGGGTGACGGAATTCATGCGGGTTGAGAAATACAGCCATGTGCAGCACTTGGTCAGCAACGTTGTGGGAAAGGTGAGGGAGGGAACGGACGCCTTCGATATCCTTCGGGCAACCTTTCCAGCAGGGACTGTTACCGGAGCCCCCAAGGTGAGGGCGATGGAGATAATAGAGGAACTCGAACCGACTTCCAGAGGGATCTACGCGGGGGCGGTTGGGTTCTTCAGCTTCACCGGGGATGCTGATTTTGCAATAACGATAAGAACGCTGGTGGCAGGGAGAGACGCGGCGTACATCCAGGTGGGTGCCGGGATCGTGGCCGACTCGATTCCCTCGCAGGAGTACTTGGAGACCCAGAACAAAGCGAGAGCCCTCTTGGTTGCAGCAGGGGTGAGGCAGTGAAGGTGGCGGTTATAGATAACGTGGATTCATTCGTTTACAACCTAGTTCATTACGTCGGGGAACTGGGAGCAGACCCTGTGGTCTTCAGGAACGACACGAGCCTGCGGGCCATCGTCAAAGCGGAACCGGACTGCATGATAATTTCCCCGGGTCCGGGCAGACCCGAGACGGCAGGTGTATCGGTGCGTGCAGTGGAATACTTTGTGGATCGCATCCCCATCCTGGGCGTGTGCCTCGGACATCAGGTAATTGCATATGCCTTCGGTGGCCGCGTCGTGCAGGCGAAACGGCTGATGCACGGCAAGGTTTCCAGGATCAGGTATTTTGGCGGGGAGATATTTCAGGGGATCCCCAATCCCTTCGAGGCTACACGCTACCATTCCCTGGCCGTGGATCGACGGAGCCTGCCCAAGTGTCTGGAGATAATTGCGGAGACCGACGATAGGGACAGGGAAATAATGGGGATCAGGTACAGAGATCGTCCCGTCTACGGTGTTCAGTTTCACCCGGAGTCCATCCTGACCCCGCACGGCAAGAGACTGGTGAGAAACTTCCTGGAGTTGGTGGGTTGAGCCTGCAGCAAGCTCTTTCGAAAGTGCTGGGCGGTTCCGATCTGACCCGTGGAGAAGCTAGGGAGGCGATGAAGGACTTGATGTCGGGAAGGGCGAAACCCACGCAGATCGCAGCTTTTCTTGTGGCCTTGCGGATGAAGGGGGAGACCGTGGAGGAAGTAACGGCTTTTGCCGAAGTCATGAGGGAATTCGCCATCAGAGTCGAACCAGAGGTCGACAGGGCGATGATGGACACCTGTGGGACAGGGGGTGACAGGATAAAGACGTTCAACGTGAGCACATGCGCCGCCTTTGTGGTGGCAGCAGCCGGCATCCCGGTAGCCAAGCACGGGAACCGGTCGGTCACGAGCAAGGCGGGGAGTGCGGATGTCCTGGAGGTGCTTGGAGCGAGGATAAGCTTGGAACCGGCTGAAGTAAAATCATCGATAGAGAGGATTGGGTTCGGATTCATTTTCGCCCCGAAGTTCCATCCGGCCATGAGGTATGCCACCCCCGTGCGGAGGGAGCTGGGAGTGAGAACAGTTTTTAATATACTGGGCCCCCTCACGAATCCAGCTTTCGTCAAAACCCAGCTGTTGGGGGTTTACGATGCGGCCCTCACCGAGAAAGTGGCCCAAGTACTACAAAGACTGGGCTGTGAGAGGGCGATGGTAGTACACGGGCTGGACGGCTTGGATGAGATTTCAACGCTGGGTCCCACCAAGATTTCCGAGCTGAGGAATGGTAGGGTGGAGAGCTACGTCGTTCAGGTGGAGGACTTCGGCATACGCCGGGCAAAACCCTCCGAGCTCCTCGGGGGGAACGCCGAGGAGAACGCGAAGATCTTGCTGAGAATCCTGAGAGGACAGGAGCGGGGAGCTAGGAGGGATATAGTTCTCCTCAACGCTGGTGCGGCCCTCAAGGTCGGAGGACTTGTGAAGGACATCAAGGAGGGTTTGGAGGTTGCCTCCCAGCTGATAGACTCCGGAAAGGCATACCAAAAGCTCGTGGAATTCTTGACGGAGACCGGGGGAGACATCCAGCAGCTTAGAAAAATGGAACTGGCGGCATGCTAGCGACGATAATCGCGAGGACTCGGGAAAAGGTGAAGGGGAGGAAAGCGGAGCACCCCTTGGAACCCGTGCGGAGGGAATCCCGCAGTCTCAGTTCGGCAATCATGGGATGCGAAAATCTCCCTGTTGTTGCGGAAATAAAGCGGGCATCCCCGTCAGCGGGGCGGCTAACGAGTTCGGAGGGGGTGGAGGAGCTCGCTGAGGCAATGGTGAGGGGCGGTGCCGTAGCCCTGTCCGTGCTAACGGAGGAAGATTTTTTTGCGGGGCACGCATCCTACATCACCAGGGTCTCCCGCAGGGTAGATGTTCCGATCCTGCGCAAGGACTTTATCGTGGACGAGTACCAACTGCTGGAGTCGGCACATTTAGGTGCAGATGCCGTCCTGCTTATAGCCAAGGTGCTGGGGAAAAGGCTGAAGCACTTCGTACAAAGGAGCTTGGAGCTGGGCTTGGAGCCGCTGGTGGAGGTACACGACGAGGAGGAACTTGAACTCGCACTGGAGTCAGGTGCTGAGATGATCGGTATAAACAATAGAGACCTAGAAACTCTGGAGGTGGACCTGTCCGTTACGGAAAAGCTGGCGCCGAAGATACCGGATGATTTCATCGTGGTCAGCGAGAGCGGCATACGGACTCCTGAGGATGCCCGGAGGGTCGTCCGCGCGGGTGCGGATGCCATACTCGTTGGCACGGCATTGATGAGGGCCCCGGACCCCGAAGCGAAAGTCAGGGAATTCGTGGGGGCAATGGCATGATAGTCAAGATCTGCGGGTTCACGCAGCCTCAGGACATAAAACTGGCATGCGAACTTGGGGCAGACATGGTTGGGACCATCTTGGTCGAGGGATCGAAACGCCGGGTTAGCGTACGACAAGCCAAGGAACTGCTTTCCAGCGTTGAATGCAAGCGGGTGGTTGTCTGTAAACCCAGAAATCTGGGAGAGCTTTTGCAGCTCCAAGACGAGCTTTCTCCTGACTACTTCCAGTTCCATCCCTCCACAAAGCTGGAGCTCATCGCACAGGCCAAGTCGAGTCTATCCTCGGGGATAATAGCCGTGCTCCCCGTCCCCACCGCTCAGGCAGATTTCGGAAGACTCCTCGAGAGGGCTAGGAAGCTCGAGGTATTCTCGGACTTCATTCTGCTGGACACGCAAGTAAAGGAGGGAGGGGGAAGCGGGAGGACCCACGACTGGGAAGTGGATAGGAAACTCCGGGAGAGATTGAATAAGCCCATCCTCCTCGCTGGTGGGCTGAATCCAGAAAATGTGGTTGAGGCCATAAGGATCGTACAACCTGCCGGAGTGGATGTGGCAACTGGGGTCGAGTCCTCCCCCGGTAAGAAGAATCCACACTTGATGATGAGGTTCATCGAGGCAGTGAGGGGTTTGGGATGAAGAGCAGGTACGGGAACTTCGGCGGCTGTTTTGCACCCGAAGTGCTGATGCACGCGCTCTTGGAGCTGGAAGAGGCTTTCCAGCGGATATACCCAACTCCGGAATTCCAGCGGGAGCTCAATGTGTTGCTGAGGGACTATGCCGGCAGACCGACTCCCCTCTACCACGCGAGGAGGCTGAGCGAGCGGGTGGGATGCAAAATCTACCTGAAGAGAGAGGACCAGGTGACGGGGGGCTCGCACAAGCTGAACAATTCTCTAGGTCAGGCCCTCCTTGCGAAGTGGATGAAAAAGAGAAGGCTCATAACCGAAACGGCAGCCGGCCAGCATGGAATTTCCGTCGCAATGGCTGGCAACGTGCTGGGACTGGAGGTGGAGATCTTCATGGGAGTCCGTGACATGGAGAGGCAGGCGAGCAACGTCAAGCGCATGCGTCTCTTGGGAGCCAAAGTCACCCCCGTTAAATTTGGCAGGGGGCTCTTGAAGGACGCGGTTTCGGATACGTTGCGGGAGTGGGCAAGATGCTCTCGTGACACGCACTACGTCATGGGTTCCACCGTTGGCCCCCATCCTTTTCCCGAGATCGTGGCTACCTTCCAGAGCGTGATAGGGAGGGAAATCAGAGCGCAGATACTGGAGAAGGAGGGGAGACTCCCCGACGCTATAGTGGCGTGCGGGAGCGGTGGGAGCAATGCGATCGGGGCCTTCCGGGCCTTCCTGCAGGACGAGCAGGTGAGATTGTACTTTGTGGAAGGGGGTGGAGAGAGCTTGAAAGCCGAAAACAGTGCGGCCGCCTTCACGCTGGGCAGGCCGGGGGTCCTGCATGGTGCGATCATGCAGCTGCTCCAGGATGGGCACGGTCAGGTTTTGCCCTCCAAGACCCGTGCAGCTGGCTTGAATTATCCAGGTAGGGGTCCGGAGATCTCGCACCTGGTCGAAACGGGGAGGGTTAAGCCCTGTTTCGCTTTTGATGAGGAGGTCTTCCAAGCGGTCAAGGTGACGTGTAAGCTGGAAGGCCTGATTCCCGCCCTGGAGACGGCTCACGCGATCGCTTATGTGCTGAACCACCCCGAGGAATTCGACCGGGATGAAATAGTGGTGATCAACTACTCCGGAAGGGGCGACAAGGACCTGGATGTAATTCTCAAGAGGCTGGAAAATGAGCTCTCTTGAGCTCAAGTTTGAGGAGCTGTGCAGGAAAAAAGAGGGGGCATTCATGCCGCACATCTACTGTGGTGATCCGAACGAGGACTTCTCACTCGCTCTCTGTGAGGAGCTGGTCAACGCGGGTGCAGACATGCTGGAGCTGGGGATACCCTTTTCAGACCCCATAGCCGACGGCCCCACTCTGACGCTGGCGTGTGAGAGGGCCCTGCAAGGGGGTACCACACCGAGGAGTTGTCTCGCCCTGATATCCGGAATCAAGGAGAGGGTCGGTGTTCCAGTGATAGTGAACTCGTACTACAACATCCTTTACACCATGGGGCTACGTGAGGCGGTTCGGAAGGTGAAGGAATGCGGTGCTGATGGCCTGCTCGTTCCGGATGCCCCACTGGAGGAGGCGGGGGAGCTCCTGCGGTTGAGCAGGGAGGAGGGCATCGATTTGATCCTGCAGGTCGCCCCGACGACCTCCGACGAGAGGTTGGGTAGGATAGTCTCCCATGCGTCGGGCTTCCTCTATGTCATAAACTTCGAGGGGGTAACAGGGGTCAGAGACGAGCCGTTGAAGGGGACGATCGAACTGCTGAGAAGGGTGAGGACGAGAACCTCCCTCCCCCTGATGGCAGGATTTGGGATATCGAAACCTGAGCAGGCAAGGCTACTCGTGGAGAAAGGGGCGGATGGGGTAGTTGTCGGGAGCGCGATAGCGGAGATCTACTCCCAGCATCTGGACAGACCCGAGAGAGCTTTGCCGCGGATCTCCTCGTTCGTCAGGCAGATGAAGCAGGCATGTGTCGAGGGCTACCGGAGGAGATGTCACTCGTAGCTGTGGTCGAGCGTGGGGAACTTTCCAGCCTTAACCTCCTCCCTAAATTCCCTCAGGCACCTGAGGAGTTCTGACCTGAGATCCGCATATTTCTTGACGAACCTGGGGACTCTGGGGGTCAGGCCAACGAGATCGTGGAGAACTAGCACCTGCCCATCGCAGTAAGGCCCGGCACCGATCCCTATGGTTGGGATTTTGAGCTCTTCAGTTATGCGCTTCGCCAGCTTCCAAGGGATGCATTCCAGCACCAGCGAGAAGATGCCGGCCTCCTCGAGCTCCTTGGACTCCTGGACTAGCATTTCCGCGACTTGGTTTTCCCTGCCGACCACCCTGTATCCTCCAAGTTGGTAGATTTTCTGGGGGGTCAGCCCCAGATGCCCCATGACGGGGATCCCATAGGACACGAGTTTTTTCACGTGATCCGTTATCTCCCTCCCTCCTTCCATCTTCACGGCTTGGGCTCCTGCCTTGATGAACCTCCCCGCGTTCTGAACGGCCTGCTCCACGCTCACTTGGTAGGACATGAACGGCATGTCCCCCACTATCAGGCATCTGCTGGTGGCCCTGGCCACGGCACTCGTATGACGTATCATCTCCTCCATATCCACCGGGAGGGTGGTCTGGTAACCCAGCATGATGTTAGCCAGGGAATCTCCGACGAGGATCCCTTCGATCTCGCTCTGCTCCACGAGCTGTGCGGTCAGGGAATCGTAAGTCGCTACCATGACGATTTTCTCCCCCTTCTCCTTCAGCTGGTGGAAATCGAGCGGTGTCAGTCTCTCCATCGTAGAATCGGGCTCTAATCATAAGTGGAGCCGAGGTATTTGATGCTGCTCGAGGTAAAACCTTCAAGAGTTGAGGGGACCGTCAGGGCCCCCCCTTCAAAAAGCTACACCCACAGGGTGTTCACCGTCGGCATGCTGACCGAGGGGAGGACTGAGATGCGTGAACCTTTGCTGGCCGGTGATACGGAGGCCACGTTGACTGCCTGCGAGATTTTGGGGGCCAAGATAGAGCGGGCCCGGGAGGCCTACTTCATCGATGGGACGGGAGGTGTACTGAAGCCGAGGAGAGATACAATAGATGCCGGGAACTCGGGTACGACTTTGCGTTTTTTTACCGCGGTGTCGGCACTCTCTCCTTCCCCCGTGACCCTGACTGGAGATGCTTCTTTGCTCAGGCGCCCGATGGGACCGCTCGTCAAGGCACTCCGGGATTTGGGTGTGGAGGTTTCCTGCTTGGGTGAGAACGATAGGCCACCGGTTGTTGTGAAAGGTGGGGGGATACGCGGAGGGGAAACGGAGCTGAGTGGATCCGTGAGCTCACAGTTCATTTCGGCCCTTCTCATCTCCTGCCCTTACGCGGAAAAGGATGTGGGGGTAACGGTCGAGGGGTCGCTCAAGTCCAAACCCTACGTCGAGATGACCTTGGAGGTTCTGAGGAGGTCAGGGGCGAAGATCAGGGCCAACCCGAATCTGACGGAATTCGATATCCCCGGTGGCCAGTTCCTCTTACCCTTCAAATTCAAGGTTCCAGGGGATTTTTCCTCGGCCGCCTTCCCGCTCTCGGCCGGCGCCTTGGCTGGGAGGGTCAGGGTCCGGAACCTGGACCTGCAGCTTCCACAGGGTGACAAGAGAATCGCGGACCTCCTTTCAGAGCTGGGTTCGGAGGTCAGGATCGGGGAGAACTGGGTCGAGGTCGAAAAGGGGCAGCTGACGGGTGTTGACATCGACTGCTCACACAATCCGGATCTCGTGCCCGTGCTGGCAGTCCTCGCATGTGTTGCGGATGGCAGAACGGAAATCTTCGGGGTCGAGCACCTTAGGTACAAGGAGAGCGATAGGTTGGCCGTTCTGAGTCACGAACTTTCGAAAATGGGGGCGAGAATACGGGAGACGGATGACGGTTTGATCATCCAGGGGGTACCCGAGCTCAAAGGGGCGTTGCTGGATCCCCGCGGTGACCACAGGATGGCGATGGCGTTCGCACTGGCGGGCCTCGTTGCTAGGGGGAAGACACTGGTGAGGGATATAGAGTGCGTGAGGATTTCCTATCCAGACTTCGTCCAGCACCTGCAGAAGCTGGGGGCGGAGGTGACTTTACACGAGCCCCTCAGACCTCAGAATCTCTCGTAAACTATCGAAATCCCTGAGCAAGAGTTCCTTGGTGGAACCGCTGTATAGCCCGGCGGCCGGATGAAAGGTGAGGAAAAGCTTGAACTTAACACCGTAGAAGGTGCATTCCAGCAGCTTCCCGTGCTCGGAGCTCATAACCACGTTCCTCCCAAGTAGCTCCCCAGCCGCGAACCTCCCCAGGGCTACTACCACCCTCGGTTTGATCAGGGACAGCTGGCCTATCAAAAATGGTTTGCATGCCTCTATTTCCTCGGGCAGGGGATCCCTGTTCCCAGGGGGCCTGCACTTCAGGGTGTTGCAGATGTACACCTTCTCTCGACGCAAGCCGGCTCTTTCGAGCAAGGAGTTGAGGAACTTCCCAGCAGCTCCGACGAAAGGCTTCCCTTGCCTGTCTTCCCAGTAACCAGGGGCCTCTCCGACCAGCACCACCGGACTGGGCGGTCCATCACCGAAAACCACGTTGGTTCTCGTCTGGTGTAGGGGGCATCTCTTGCACTTCTTCGCTTCCTCCTCAAGCTCTTGTAAAGACTTTTTCTCGAAACCCCAGAGCGAGGATTGCATCAAATAGGGTGAGATGCTCAAAAAGTCTTAGCCCGAGTTCGTCTGGGCGAGGAAGGAGAAAAGCTCCAAATCATCGGGATTCCCATCCAAATCTGAATCGATCTCTTTCCAGCTGAAGAAGAACCGTCCTTGGATGGGCATCTTCTTTATGATCTCCCACTGGCCTCTTGCGAACTCTATCCCTCCCGCTCCCCATTCGGTGAGTATGATGGATTTGTGTTTCAGCTCTGCAAACTGCACATAAGAGTTCAGCAAATAAGCATAGCCCAGAGTGTTCGTCTTTAGAGGCTCGATCACCGTTCTCTCCAACCAAAGATAAGTTTTCATCCCCAGGTCAAGCAAGGTCTGGTAAACCGGGTTAGTTCTCGTGTCTTCCCGCCACATCTGAATGAGGTTCGTCCAGCTGGCGGCCTCAAATGGCGGATAGGCATTGAATCCCAGCACGTCTGTGAAATCAACTGGTCCAAAGCCTCTGTACCTGAACAGAAGGAAATCCGGGGAGTGAAGGAGCATGTGCCCGGCATGAACGGTTGGGCGGGTGCTAAGGCGCTTGAAAGCCTGATTGATCTCGGACAGATGTTCCCGAGGGGAACGTAAGTCCGAGGTGTAGTCCTCGTTCCCTATTCCCCAGCATATGTTTTCGAGGTTCCCGTAAAGTGCGACAAGGATTTCTACATCCCTGACATCCTTCCTGACATCCCAGCCCTCCCCAGTCCCTATCAGGATGAAGAAACCTTCCTGGTGGAGCCTCCTGACCAAGTTCTCTTCTTTAGTTCCCGCGAGTGCCCAATCCAGCCTGACGGCATTGAAGCCAGCGGATTTGAGTGATTCAATGAGAGGATCGATCGAAGTCGGCGGGATGTGCGGGAGTACGACTCCTTTTAGTGTAGGGAATGGGGGAGACTCCCCGGACTCATACAGACATGCCTGAAGAAGGCAGGGCACAAGCAGGCAACCCATGAAGATCCCTGAGAGGGGTTTGGCCCAAGAAGTCTTAGGTCGGAGGAGTTGCAGCGACCTGGGCTTCCCTACAACCACAACTGTTGTTCTGGCTATCAAGTCTCCGACCCTTTCTCCCTTCTTCTTCCGCAGGTATACCCCCAGAACATAAAGTCCAGCGGGAAAGGCGTCGACTATGCGGAGGAGATTTCTAAGGAGGCATTCCCTTAAGCCAATGGGTTTCCCATCCGCTCTGACGACCTTGATCCCAACTAATGCCTTTCCGGGAGTTTGGCCTCCCGCCAACCATTCTAGGAAGAGCAGGTAGAAGAGATACGTGAAAGGCAGAGAGAGGAGAAGAAAAGGGGGAAAAACCGGATTGACCCACCATGTCCCACAGATTCGAACTCCTATTTCGGTGAACCAGAGTGGATAGAGCCCGATTAACAGAATCAGAATCCTGTCAATAATCAGGGCGATCAATCTGTGCTTTAATGGCGCCCTCATAATCCCATATTTTTAATCGAGTGAGAAAAAGAAACATGTCAGAGTTGGGTAAGAGGATAAGGTTAGAGAGAATAATCGATAGGAGGACGCACAAGACCGTGATCGTCCCCATGGACCACGGTTTATCCATGGGACCCATCCAGGGACTTGAGAACATGGCCGAAATCGTAGACAAAGTAGCTCAGGGTGGAGCTAACGCGGTAGTCTTGCACAAGGGCATAGTCAAGGCAGGGTACCGGGGCTACGGAAGGGACATAGGTCTGATAATCCACCTCTCAGGGAGCACCTCCTTGTCACCGGATCCGAACGAAAAGGTTCAAGTTGCAACCGTGGAGGAAGCCATAAGACTTGGAGCGGATGGTGTATCGGTTCACATAAACGTTGGGGCATCCAACGAGCAGGAACAGCTTCAAACTCTGGGAGAAGTCGCTGAGGCTTGCAGTTACTGGGGCCTGCCCCTTTTTGCCATGATGTATCCGAGGGGGCCGCAGATCCCCAAGGAAAAACAGCACGATCCGGAGCTGGTTGCCCATGCGGCTAGGGTGGGGGCCGAGCTCGGAGCCGACATAGTAAAGACGGTTTATACGGGGGACCCTGACTCCTTCAGGAGGGTCGTTCGCGGATGCCCGGTCCCCGTGGTCATCGCGGGAGGACCGAAGATGAAGACGGAGAGGGATGTCTTGGAGATGGCTTGGGGCGCTATGCAGGCAGGTGCTGTAGGGGTTTCCATAGGCAGGAACATCTTCCAGCACAGGGATCCGACCTCCATGACGAAAGCGCTGGTCAAGATAGTCCACGAGGGGGCCACCGTTGAGGAGGCCCTGAAGGAGCTAACTTGAAGAGGAGATTCTGGATAAGGGCTGACTGGTCGGCAAGTTGGGAAGAGCTGGAACCCTACGTTAATGCCGCCTTAGGAAAGGGATGCGAACTTGTCCTGTGCAGACCGGAGCATGCCGAAAAGCTTCGAGGGAAAGCCGAACTCGCATGCAAAAAACCGGTTGGGAACTGGGTAGTCTTGGAGGCCGGAACCCCTGAGGAAGTGGAGAGGGCAAGAGAGGAGGCGGGAAAATACAGGGGGGAGGGGAGGAAGGTCGCACTGGAGCTGGAGATCTCCGGGAGGGAGATGGAAGAGGAGGCAACTAAAGCGGTGGATGATTTCGATTGTCTGATAGTGCGCACTAGAGACTGGAAGATAATACCTTGGGAAAACCTAATAGCCAAAACCGCTGGGAAAATACCGCTGGTGGCGGAGGTTAGGGACGCTCAGGAGGCGAAGGTAGCCATTGAAACCTTAGAAAGGGGGGTTGATGGGGTGCTGTTGAACCCCTCCGGAAGAGATGTCGCAGAAGTGGAGAAGACGGGTGCGGTGCTGGAGAAAGTCAAGGAAAAGCTCCAGCTCAAGCCGGCAAAGGTCACTCAAGTCAAACAGGTGGGTATGGGGGATCGTGCCTGCGTGGACACGGTGACCTTGATGGAGCAGGGTGAGGGCATGCTGGTCGGGAGCCAGGCCGAAGGCCTCTTCTTGGTCCACTCCGAGACCCTATCCAGCCCCTTCGTCGAGCCTAGGCCATTCAGAGTCAATGCGGGTGCGATACACTCGTACATCCTCGTCCCGGGAGGAAAGACAAAGTACCTCTCGGAGCTGAGCTCGGGGGATGAGGTCCTGATCGTGAATACCGAGGGGGAGAGCAGGGCGGCCGCGGTCGGTAGGGTGAAGATAGAGAGGCGCCCCCTGGTGATGGTCGAGGCCGAGTGCGAGGGGAGGAGGTACAGGGTCATGCTCCAAAACGCCGAAACCATAAACCTGGTGAGCAAGGAGGGGAAGCCCATCTCGGTTGCCAAAGTCAAACCCGGTGACGAGCTCCTCATCTACACGGAGAGGGGCGGGAGGCACTTCGGGGTGAAGGTGGAGGAGACCATCATAGAGAAATAATTGCGGTTCTCTGATGAGGGAGCGTAAGCTGAGGCTGGGTTCCAAGGAGGTCCCCATCCCTGCTCTGTGCGGATGCATAGCTGCCCCCAGCGCGGGGGGGATGCTGGACATGATGGAAAAGGCCAGGCAGCTGGGGGCGGACTGCGTCGAGCTCAGGGTGGACAGTCTCAAGTCCGGGGAGAGTTTGGACAGGTTGCTCGGTTCGGGACTGCCTTGCATTCTGACCAACAGACCCAAGAGGGAGGGCGGATGGTACGAAGGGGACGAAGAGGAGAGAGTCGGGGTACTAGAACAGGGAATCGTGAAGGGGGCCGACGCAGTGGATATCGAGTACTCGACCCCCCGACCCCTGCTCTCGAGGGTGCTGGAAAAGGCTAGGGAAGCGGGCGCGACCACGATACTGTCTTACCACGACTTCGAGCGGACACCCAGCCTGACGGAGTTGCGCGAAAAAGTGACGGAGATGAAGGCAATAGGATCGGACCTCCTGAAGGTGGTCACGACAGCCAGGAGCCCCAGAGATGTGGTCACTCTGTTGGATCTGCTGATCTCCGCGGACAGACCGTTGATCGCCTTTGCCATGGGGGATCTCGGCAGGGTCTCACGGATACTGGCGGCCTCCTTCGGGTGCCCCGTGTTATATGCATCGGTAAACAGGCCAACCGCACCCGGCCAGCTCGACCTGCCCACGCTGGCTGAAATACTGAGGAAACTCGATATCAGATGATAAACGCGACCACGCGCCCAATAGGACTGATAGGGGATCCCATCGAGAAGAGTATATCCCCGCAGATACACAACTCGGCTTTTTCCGCTCTCAGGCTGAACTACGTCTATCTGGCCTTCAGGGTGCCCAAGGAGCACCTCCGTCCGGCGGTGGAGGCGATGAAAAACTTGAACTTCGCCGGTTTCAACGTCACAACTCCGCATAAGGTCTCGATAGTTAACCTACTCGATAGTTTGGATCGCTCAGCCTCACTGGTGGGTGCGGTGAACACGGTGAAGAACGAGAACGGCAGGTTAGTCGGTTACAATACGGATGGCGAGGGGGCCATGAGGGCCCTAGAGCAGAAGGTCGGGCAGCTCTCGGGGAAAAAAGTGGTGCTTCTGGGGGCAGGCGGAGCGGCCCGGGCAATAGCGTTCAATCTCTGCATGCGGGACGCGGCGCTGACGATAGCGAACCGCACGCTAGCAAGGGCTAAGGACCTCGCCTTTGACATCCAGCGCGCACTGGGCAAGAGGGTGACGGTGATCGGCGTCAGACCACCCGAGCTCTCCCGCGCCCTGAAGGACGCCAACATCCTCATCAACGCAACGACGGTGGGGATGTACCCCAGGACAAGGGAAACCTTGGTGAATGCCAGAATGATGCACGAGAACCTGCTGGTTTTTGACATAGTCTATCAGCCCCTCTACACGAGGCTCCTCCGGGAGGCCCGCAGGGCTAGGGCCAAAACCCTGACGGGACTGGAGATGCTTGTCCAGCAGGCGGCACTCTCCTTCGAGATCTGGACGGGAAAGCAGGCGCCTCTCGAGGTGATGCGGCAGACCGCCTGGAGGTTGATGAGGTGGAGGCGTGCGTAATAGGGGCGGGTGCCATGGGGAGGTGGTTCGCCAGGACGTTCAGGAGCTGGGACTGGAGGGTTTCCGTCTGGGACGTGGAGGAGGAAAAATCAAGACAGGTTGCGGATGAGATAGGTGCGGCGGTTGGCCTCCCTCTCGAAAGGGCGGACCTGTTTTTTCTCTCGGTCCCGATCTCTGCGACGCCAGAAGTCCTACACGAAATACATCCCCGGGTGAAAGCGGGGGCACTGCTCGTGGACATAGCATCCGTCAAGGCAGAGGTAGTTAGGTGCATGCAGGAGCTGAGCGAGCAGAGGCGGGATACCGAGCTCGTTTCCCTGCATCCGCTGTTCGGACCCGGGGCCCCTGGCCTGAAAGGGGAGACCGTAGTGGCAGTCCCCGTCAGGAAGGGACGGATATATGATGAGCTGCGGCGGAGGCTGGTCACGGACGGCGCGGAGGTCGTTGAGATGGAGGCCGGGGCCCATGACGAGATGATGGCCAGGGTGCAGGCGCTAACCCACTTCCTGTTGCTCGGTTACCTCGGGTTGTGCCCCAGGCAGGCACTACAGACCCCCCTGTCTAGGCGAATGCATCAGCTAGCGAAGGCCATGTTGTCGGTCAGCCCCAGGACATCGTTTGAGCTTCAGACTCTAAATCCCTTTGCGAAGGAGCTTAGAGGTGAATGTTTGAAGAGGTTGGAGCAGCTGAACAGGCTCCTGGAGGAGCGAAAATGGGGGGATTTCGAGAGGCTGGTGACGGAATTCACGAGGGAATTCGGCCCGGAGATTCAGAGAGCCTACAGGAGGTTGTACGATGAGGATAGGCGTGCTGGGGCCTAGGGGAACCTACAGCGAGCTGGCAGCCCGCAGGCATTACGGGGACTCGCACGAGTTCTGCTGGTACCAGACGATAACGGATGTTGGCCGGGCGGTCGAGAAGGGCGAGGTCGAGGTCGGGGTGATCCCCCTCGAGAGCCTGAAGGAGGGCAGCGTGGGGGAGAGCCTGGATGTTTTGGCCTGGATGCAGGTGAAGATAAAGGAGGAGATAGTATTCCCCATTTCAGTTTCCCTCCTAGCAGTCCCCGGGACGACCCCCGATAAAATAACCCAGATCCTATCCCACCCCCAAGTGTTTGCCCAGTGCAGGGTCTTCCTGAAGTCCAAGTTCCCCCGCGTCGAGCTCGTTGAGGTGAGCAGCACGGCTCGGGCAGCCGAGCAGGTGGCAAAGGGAAAGAGCCCCCAGCTTGCGAGCCTGGGGCCCAAGGAGCTGGCCCAGATATACAACCTGCAGGAGCTCTTCAGCGACGTTCAGGGGGACGAAATGAACCTGACGAGGTTCTTGGCCCTCTCCAAGACGGATAACCCGCCATCGGGGTACGACAAGACCTCAATAGTGTTCTACACCGCTGAGGACAGGCCCGGAATCCTTTGGGAGATCCTGGGCGAGTTCGCGGTCAGGAAGATAAACCTCACAAAGATCGAGTCCAGACCCTCCAAAAGGGCCCTTGGGGATTACCTGTTTTTCCTAGACTTTGAGGGACACAGGGAGGACCCGAAGTGCAAGGAGGCCCTGGAGGCTGTGCGGAGGAAGGTGGCAATGCTGAAGGTTCTGGGCTCCTATCCGAGGAGGTTCTGATGGAGGATCCAGGGGCAACCGTCGAGCGGATAGTTGAATTCATCAGATCCCAAGTCGAGGGTGCGGGGGCCAACGGAGTGGTGGTCGGGATGAGCGGGGGCTTGGACTCCTCGGTGGTAGCCTGCCTCTGTGCCAGGGCGCTGGGGAGAGAGAGGGTGCTGGGTCTGAGCATGCCGGATGAGAACACGCCGGAAAGGGAAATCGAGGATGCCAGAGAGGTGGCGACCAAGCTCGGGATAGGGTTCAAGGTGATAAGCATCGAGCCCATTGTCAGATCATTTTCCGCCACCATACCGGACTTCGATCCCGGGGCTAAGGTTGCAGGTGGAAATCTCCGTGCAAGGGTGAGAATGTGCATCCTGTACTACTACGCAAACGTGAACGGTTATCTGGTTGCAGGTACGAGCAACCGGAGCGAGCTGCGGATGGGGTACTTCACGAAGTACGGGGATGGTGGGGCGGATTTCCTGCCCCTGGGCTCCCTTTACAAGACGCAGGTAAGAGAACTCGCTAGATACCTGGGGATCCCGCAAAGAATAATCGAGAAGCCCCCCTCGGCGGGCCTGTGGGTGGGTCAGACGGATGAGGGGGAGCTGGGCATAACCTATGAGAAGCTGGACAAGATCCTCATGGCCCTCGACAGGGGGAAGAGGGAGGATGAGATAGTGCGGGAGCTGGGGGTCGAGCCCGCCGAAGTGAGGAAAGTACTAGAGCGTGAAAGACTCTCCCGGCACAAGTTGCGGACGCCCCCGGTACCCTAACCTAGCCGCCGCTTAACTCGACACACTTTCAGCTAGAGCGTCCAACACTTGAACCTCAGCCTCTGAGCAATTTCCAATTGAGATTTGCCCGTCAGTCCACCAGGAAGCTCTTCCTCATGCGGAACTCCTCCTGCTTCCCTGCATTCCAGTTGCTCACGGGTCTGTAGTAGCCAACCACGCGGGAGTAGACCTCCGTCTGTGCTCCGCAGCTGGGGCAAGAGTGGTACTCTCCCGGCAGGTAACCGTGGTTGGGGCAGATGGAGTAGGTCGGGGTGATGGTGATGTAGGGCAGCTTTGACCTAGTGACGATCTTCCTGACCAAGTTCTTGCAACTCTCCCCATCCTCCAGAACCTCCCCCAAGTACACGTGGAACACCGTCCCTCCGGTGTAGATCGTCTGGAGCGGTTCCTGGTGCTTGATGGCCTCCCACAGATCCAGGTCGGCGTCCACCGGGAGGTGAGTGGAGTTGGTGTAGTAGGGGGTCTCCTTGCCCGCCGTTATTATGTCGGGGAATTTCTGCTTGTCCAGCCTGGCCAGCCTGTAGCTGGTCCCCTCCGCAGGTGTGGCCTCCAGGTTGTAGAGGTGGCCCGTCTCCTCCTGGAATTCCTTTATCTTGTTCAACATGAATTTCAGGGTCTGTATTGCGAAGTTCCTTCCTTCCTGCTCCACGATGCTGCAGCCCAGGAGGTTCAAACACGCCTCGTTCATCCCCACCAGCCCGATGGTGGAGAAGTGGAAGTCCAGCGTCCCAAGGTACCGCTTGGTGTACGGGAGGAGGCCCGAGTCGATTTTCTTCGTCACCTCCTTCCTCTTTATCTCCAGCGAGGCCTTCGCCAGGTTCATCAGGTGCTCCAGCCGCTCGAAGAACTCGCTCTCGCACTCTGACAGGTAGGCCAGCCTGGGCATGTTGATCGTGACCACGCCAACGGAGCCCGTCTTGTCCCCCGCGCCGAAGAGCCCTCCCGTTACGTTGCGCCTGAGCTCGCGCAGGTCTAGGTGTAGGTGGCAGCACATCGCCCGCACGTCACTGGGGCGGAGGTCCGAGTTTATGAAGTTCTGGAAGTACGGCAGGCCGTACTTGGCCGTCATCTTGAAGAGAAGGGAGGATATTCCGTTGTCCCACTCGAAATCGCTGGCCAGACCGAAGGTGGGGATGGGGAAGGTGAAGGGCCTGCCTTCGGCGTCGCCCTCCATCAGCACCTCGATGAAGGCCCTGTCGATCATCTCCACCTCCTCCCTGAACTCGTCGTACGTCTTGTCGATCGGCTTCCCCCCTATGATGGCTGGCCTCTCCGCCAGGTCATCGGGCACGGTGAGGCTGAGGGAGATGTTTGTGAAGGGGGTCTGCCCTCCCCAGCGGGAGGAAATGTTCAAGTTGTAAACGAATTGCTGGATCTTCTGCTTCACTTCCTTGTAGCTGAGCCTGTCGTATCTGACGAAAGGTGCCAGCAGGACATCCACGGCATTGAAGGCCTGGGCCCCCGCCCACTCATTTTGAAGCGAGCCTATGAAATTCGCCATCTGCAACAGAGCAGTGTCCAGGTGTTTCGGTGGGCGGGACGAGATCTTCCCAGGCACGCCGTTGAAACCCTCAAGCAGGAGCTGCTCGAGGGACCAGCCAGCACAGTATCCCGAGAGCGCCATTCCCAAGTCGTGGAGGTGGAAGTCCCCGGAAATGTGGGCACCGGAGATCTCCGGCGGATAGACCTTGGTCAGGGCGTAGACCGCCGTAACCGAGGTCCCGATGTGGAAGAGCAGCCCGGACTGGGAGTAGCCCATGTTGCTGTTTTCTCTGACCCTCCAGTCGGCCTGATCGAGGTAGTCGTCTATCAGCTTGCAAACCTGTATCTCCCCGCTTATCTTCCTCAGGTCCTCCCTCTGCTTGCGGTAAATGATGAAGGCCTTCGCGGTTCTGTAGTGCCCCTTCTCTACCAGGATCTTCTCTATAGTGTCCTGTATCTGCTCGATGTGGGGAGGATTGTCAGGCCCGAAGCCCCTCCTGATCAGGGATCTCTCGACCTCGTCGGCCAGTCTCTCGGCCCTCTTGCGGTCCTTGCCCCCCACGGCTTGGGCCGCCCTCCAGATCGCGTTCACGATTCTGCCCTTATCGTAGGGGACGATGGTGCCGTCTCTCTTTACGACGTGCGTAAGACCGCTCATGGCCTAACCCTACAGATCCTGAAGAAGCCCGAGATCTTGTCTCTCAGCTGGTACAGCAGTTCAAGGGGGTAGGGGGGGAGGGTGGAGTAGTAGGGGTCGAGTGTGGATTTTGAGGGCTTGAACTGTTGCAGGTAATATCTCTTCGCGCCCTTGAGCTGCTGGGCTATCTGCAGGATATCCTGCGGCTTGATTATCTCGGGGACTATTGTGGTTCTGAACTCGTACTCGATGTCGGATGACATGAGCATCTCAACAGTGTGCTTGACTTGCCCAACACCGTCGTTTGCCTGCGTGAAGATCTGGTAGCGATCCGGGAAAAGGGGGGACTTTATGTCGACGGCAACGTAGTCCACGAGCCCCCTGCTGATGAGCCTGTCTAAAATGGCCGGGTTCGACCCGTTCGTGTCTATCTTCACGGCGTATCCCATACCCTTGATTAGCTCGAGTAGCTCCGTGAGCTTCGGGCAGAGCGTGGGTTCGCCCCCCGAGATAACGATACCATCCAGCCATTCCTTCCTGGACTCCAGGAACTGGACGAGCTCTTCCTTCGGGATGGATGGGAGCTCGTGAGGTCTGAGGACGAGGTCGGAATTGTAGCAGAAAGGGCACCTGTAGTTGCAGCCCCCTAGGAACAGAACTGCGGAAATCTTCCCGGGATAGTCGATGAGAGAGTTCCGGATGATTCCCTTTATACTTCCCCAAGGCATGTTAACCCCCAATGTTTTCCCTTCATAGCAAATAAAAGCGTTACGGTTTCCGTAACATATTGCTACGCTCATGTAACAATGAACTGCGGAATTTTGATTAAACTAGGCTTCAAGGTATTTAACTGTTACTATAAATGTAACAATGGAGCCCGAACTCCTCTCGAGGGAGAAAGCCGCCGAGATTCTCATCGCCCTCTTGGAAAAACCGATGGGAGTGAGGGAACTCCACCGGGCAGTCGGTGGTGTTAGCAGTCTAAGTACTATCGAGCAGAGAATCGAGGACCTGAAGGAGGCAGGCCTGATCGTGGAAGGGAGGAGCAAGACTTGGCCCCAGAAGAAACAGCTACAGCTCACCGAGCATGGTCTTAGGGTCGCGATGACGCTCAAAGCCCAGTTTTCTCTCTCCGCAGTGGGGCGGAGGCTAAACAAGAGGGAGCTCCAGGAGAGGGGAAAGTGGATTCTTTCCCTCCTGCATGTCATGGGGGGGAAGATAGAGGGGAGCGTGAGGCTGCAGAAGCTGCTCTTCCTGTTGCAAAAAGAGGGAGGCGTTCAGATCCCCTATCAGTACCGCCCGTTCTTGCACGGTCCGTATTCTCCCGATGTCTGGGGGGACATTTACGACATGGAGAGTGTAGGCTGGCTGAGGACCATACGGGAAGCAAGCCCGGAGCCCCAGCTGGTGTACTTGACCGAGGAGGGGAAGAAGGTAGCGAAAAGGGTTTTCGAGTCCCTGCCCAGGGAAATCCAGAGGGCCGTCCGGGGCCTCAAGCCCTTCGGTGAGGTGCCGCTCCCCAAGCTACTGAACTACGTTTATCGCAAATATCCCGAAGAGAGCAAGGTAATCAGCAGTTAGAGCTCGCCCGTCTCCCGGAGCTTTTTCAGGTCTTCAAACAACGCGGGCGCGACTCGGTAGACCAGATCAAACATCTGTTGTGCCATCCTCCTGATCTCCCACTGGGACTCCTTATGGAGCCTGAGCCTGAAGAAGTGCCTGAGCTCCCGTGCGTTCACGGTCCAGTATATCTTGGTCTCGGTCGCATTGGTCAGCACATACCTAGCATCCTCCCTCCTGACACCCTCTCCGACGAGCTTTTGGTAGAGTTCGAAAGCCCCCCGGATGAACTCCCTCATCTGCTCCCTGATTTTCTCCCTCTTCTCCGGTGGGAGGTAATCGAGTGGTGGCAGAACGTATCCCCCCTTCGATTCGTCTACCCTCCTCTGGCTGCGCTGGGTAAACGAGCATATCCTGTGCCTGACCCACTGGTGGGAGAGGGCCCTGCTGATCCCCTCCACCCTGAACGTGAAGGAGGCGTGCTCCAAGACGGACTCGTGCCCCAGTTTGATGATCCGCTTGATGAAGGCACCATAGTCCTCCTTCTCTTCCTTATCGTACGAAACACCGGCGGCTCTCCCGCACAATTCCACCGGATTGGGTGTGTAGGCGACCAGCTCTACCTTAGGCTCCACCTCCCTCATTCCCGCCTCGCTTCCGCCAGCCTCCTCTTGTAGAGCTCCCTGTCCTCCCTCACCCAGTCCTCGACCCTGAATCTCATGATCTCTCCATCCTCCCTCTTTATGACCACTTCCCGGATCCCGGCATTGATTATGACCCTCTTGCACCGCTCGCACGGCTTGGCCTCGGCCAGGCTCCCGTCCGGGTTCATGCCGTAAATATAAAGGGTTCCGCCCAGCACGCAGCTCCCGTGCCTCGCAGCGTTGATGATGGCATTCTCCTCCGCATGAACCGCCGGGCAAACGTCGTACCCTGAGTAGTGTGGCAGGTTGAGCTCATTCTTTAGGCAGCCCACCTCCAAACAATTTATTCCTCCCCTAACAGGTCCGTTGTATCCCGTGCTTACGATGACGTCCTCCTTCACCACGATCGCCCCGAATTTCCGGCGGATGCAGGGGGAACGGAGCGCAACGGCTTTCGCTATCTCTAGGTAGTATTCGTCCTTGCTGATCCTCGTGTCAGCCCTCATCCACGTAAGGGGGTTTCTCTTTTAATCTACCACTCTCATCTATCTCTCCAGCCCGGATTCTGGTTGAGGAGATGGGCTTTCCGTCCTCCGACAGCACCCAAGGTATCCTCACTATGACGAGCGGCTCCAGTCCCCTCTTCTTCCTCAGGAGGTTCAGCTGCACGGCCCTGCTCTCCGTTTCCGGACTGACGACGATCGCCTCCAGCTCCCTGTCGGCTACCGCGGGACCGAAGGGATCCTTCAGCTCCACCAGTTCGTACCTCCCCCTCCATCCGCTCCGCTGGAGGAATTCCTCCAGCTTCAGCTTCCTGACTGCAAAAGGCTGGTCAGCCCTCCCCTTCACCATGCTGTCACCGCAAACGCCTATCAGGACGCGCTCCCCGATCTCGAAGGCTTTTCTGATCAGTGCGAGATGTCCGAGGTGCAGGTGATCGAAGGTCCCACCGATAGCTACTTTCCGGAACAAAGTTCCCTAGCTCTGTCAAAGGCTGCTCTTATGGTGCGCTGCACGATTTCCTTGGCTTGGACCAAAACCGCCAGGCCGGCTTGGGTCGTACCCCCGGGGGAGGTGACAGACTGGATGACCGATTGGGGGTCGGGCTCTTCCAGGAGCTTTGTCCCCAGCCCCTTCAGGGTCTGCGCGGCAAGCTTCAGGGCGATTTCCCGCTCCAATCCCAGCCTGGTACTCTCCTCCACGGCCCAGTCGAGGAGGGAGGCGAAAAAGGCTGGCCCACTTCCGCTCAAAGCGGTGACGGCATCCAGAAGCTCTTCCGGCACCTCCACTACCAGGCCCAGTTTGGACAGGAGATCCTTGACTTCTTGGTTTTCGCTGGGACCTGCGAGGGCTATGGCGCCCTCCCCCACCGAGCACAGGATGTTCGGCATGATCCTGAAGACCCTAGCACCCTTCAAGCGGGAGAAGGTTTCCGTCTTCACCCCGGCCGCCAAGCTCACCAGCACCCCACGGTAATCTAGGGGGAATTCCTCCAGGACTTCCTGGACTTCCTTGGGTTTGACGGCGAGAAAAACGATGTCGCACTTGGCGATCTCCCCCTTTGGGGCTTCTCTCACCCCGCGCTCTCTCCAGTACTGGACCCTCTCTGCTCTCTTGTCGTTGATGAGGATGTCCTCCGGTTTGGTCCCGGCCCTCAGCAGCCCTTCTATGAGGGCGGAGCCCATCCTCCCCGCCCCGATAACCCCAATCCTCAACTCCCCAGCACCTCCCTCCTGAAGTCCCTCCACTCCGCTTTCAAGCGCTCGTGTTTGAACTTCTTCCTCCCTTCTATGTAGTCCGAGACCACCTGCCCCTTCCCCACCAAGTAGAACTTGGTAGTCGTTAAACCCTCC